>Ga0169931_10002383_pt1 | contig 30678 bp, 40 predicted proteins | sample Kivu_15m_20L_FD_129675 | JGI IMG/M metagenome (GOLD analysis project Ga0169931, IMG submission 129675) | Freshwater microbial communities from Lake Kivu, Western Province, Rwanda to study Microbial Dark Matter (Phase II) - Kivu_15m_20L... | ecosystem: Environmental > Aquatic > Freshwater > Lake...
CGCTCGTGTTTATGTTGTGCTTTGAGTTCCGTTCGTTCTTGGTCGGTCAGAAAAATCATGCGAACATGATGCCATCAAGCAAAATTTTTCGCATCCAAACTTTTCATTGACGAAGGGTATATCAAAATGAGAGATGCCTTTTTCAAAAGCTGTTTGGATGACTCTTTTACATTCAGCTCGATCGGCAGTCCCATAGAAGCCGGTCATTCCCATGCATCCTAGGCCCAAGGTGGAAACTTCCAGCCTCCCAATTTTCTTTTTATCCATCGAATTTTAACCTGCTATTTTCATTTTCAATCTAAGCTATTCTTTTTTATTTCGATATGATAAGGTGACTCTTGTCAGGCTTTCAGTCTGGCGTCAAAGACCCATCGACTCAATCCCTCAAGAAGCTAACCTTCTAATCCTGGAATAAGATGGGCACCTACAATTTTGAGAAAAAAGCCGCTGAAGATCATACCCGCATCGCCCATCATGATGGCGCGACCAAATCAGATGGATGGATCAACGTCCTGACGGGACTTGGTTTGCGGGGCAGAGATAAGAATGTCCATGCGCATTTTCGCTTGGAAAGAATTTTCGAGCAGGCTGAATTGGATCAGCTGTACAGATCTGATGGCGTGACGCGGCGGATCATGGATATCGTTCCTGCTGAAATGGTCAGGCAAGGGTGGGAGATCGAGGGTGATTCGAATCAAAAGATCAATGCCAAATTGGAGTCGATCAAAGCGAATTTCAATTTGATCACGGTTTTGCGATGGGCGAGGTTGTATGGAGGGGCGCTGTGTGTGATGGGGATCGCAGATGGGCTGCCGCTTGAAGAGCCAGTCGATGAGGAAAATATTCGAGACGTCAAATGGCTTCATGTCTTCGATCGCTATCAGTCTTTCAGCCGAGATGGGACCTTTGAGAAGGATCTCAATAGCCCAAACTACGGATTTCCCAATGTCTACACGGTCAATGATACGAGGACGGGGGCCCTTTTCTATGTGCACCATTCCCGTATTTTGAGGGCTGACTGGTCGATACTGCCGCCAAGACATCAGAATTTCAACAATGGGTGGGGCGATCCCCTGATTCAGTCGATTTACGATGAGCTGCGCAATTATTCGACGGCTTTTGCCAATGCGGGGCTGATCATGCAGGATTTCGTGAATTACACTCTCTCGATTCCCAATTTAGCGGAGTTGATCGCGTCGCAATGCGCAGACAATCAGGTGATGAAACGACTGGATCTGCTCAATCTCACCAAAAGCGCTACCAATACCATGATTTTGGATGCGGAGGAGAAATATGAAAAAGCCACGACAAATATCTCTGGCATCCCTGAGCTTCTCGATCGCTTTATGCTGGCTCTATCTGCGGTCTCTGGCGTTCCCGTTTCCCTACTCTTCGGAAGAAGTGCCGCTGGCATGAATGCGACTGGAGAGAACGATGTGAGGAATTTTTACGACATGGTCAAGCAGGAGCAGGAATCAAAGCTCAAGCCGATGCTGGAGAAGTTGATCCGTTACATCATGCTATCGAAAGAGGGGCCGTTTGCTGGGGTTGAACCGGAAAATTGGTCGGTGCAGTTTGTTCCGCTTTGGCAAAATACCGAGGAGCAAGAGGCGCTTGTCAGGAAGATCGTTGCAGAAACGGATGCGATATATCTCGACCGTGGAGTGCTCGATCCTGCAGAGGTGGCTGTTTCACGCTTTGGCGGCAATCGCTGGTCGATGAATACGGAAGTGGATCTTGAAGGGCGAAAAGGTGGCTTTGATCCTGAAGAAGTTTCTGAATTGGAGAAAGAGAAGAAAGCGCAAGAAGCGCCTCCTCCTGGCATCGGTCCAGATTTTATGCCGACTGGGATCAGATATCGAGGCACTGTCTAGAATATGGTTTCAGTCGATCAGGTAGAAAAGATTCGGCAGCGTCGGATTGGAAAGCGGGGAAAACTCAAAAAGCCGCCAAAATGGCACCATCCGTCGTCTCAAGAACGAGAATATCGCAGGGAGCTTTTTTCTTTGACCAATGAGTTAAAACATCATATTCAAGCGATCATTATCCCTGCACTCCCCTCTCTGATTTCCGAGATAGAACAGCTCTATCCAGATTCTGCTGCGAGGGGGGATGATTTTTCTGACACACTAAAAAGATTGATAAATTCTGTAATACAAGCTATAAAGGGTAAAGTTGAAGAGACTATAGCGGAATCGAAAATAATTGGCGTACAGATCGCCAGGTACAATAAAAGGCAGTTCGAGAGGATTACCAATTCCGTGTTTGGAATTGATATTTTTATCGACCAGCCTTGGCTTCAGGATCAGTTAAAGCTGTTTGGAAGCCAAAATGCTCAATTAATCCGCTCTCTTCCGGCGCAAGAACTCGAGCAGGTCGCACAGATCATCGAGCGAGGGTTGCAGGAAGGCAGCAGATTTCACTCAATGACTCAAAATATCCAAGAACGCTTCGGAATCACAAGACGGCGCGCGAATTTGATCGCGAGGGACCAGACATCAAAATTGAATGCGAGCCTGACTAAGCTTAGGCAGCAAGAGTTGGGTGTCGAAGAATACATCTGGCAAACGGCGGGCGACGAAAGAGTGCGGCCTACCCATAGAGCCCATGATGGGAAGAAGTTTCGCTGGGATGACCCACCGAAAGATTCTGGCCATCCGGGAACTGACATCAATTGCCGATGTGTAGCCGTTCCTGTTCTTGAAGGACTTTTGGATATTTAGACTCCAGAAAACAAGCTTTCCAACAATCCATACACCCATCTATCCAACCATCCAGCTAACCAACCGACTAGAATTTAAAATGTTGTGTTTTTGGGTAGAACATGAAGTTAAACGATGTAGCTCGTTTTGATCGAGGACAGGTAAAAGGCGATGCCTTCATCACCGATGAAGGGTACATCAAAGCCAATGCGATCGTCACTCGCTCTGGTGTTTTTCTTTATAAAAATCCGGATGGGACGGTTCGAAAAGAATTACGCCATCCTGATGAGGTGTTCAAAGTCGATAGCCTCGATAGCATGAAAATGATTCCTGTGACGAATGGGCATCCAGAAGAGCGTCTTGTCACGGCGGAAAACGCCAAGCGTCTGGCCATCGGATACACAGGGGAAACAGTCACTCAAGACGGAGATTACGTCCTTTCCAACTTGGTCATTACAGATCTTGCCAGTGTGAAGGATGTAACTGAAAGAAACCGCAAGGAACTTTCTTTAGGATACACCGTCGATCTCATCCCGGAAGAGGGCAGCTATAACGGCCAGCTCTACAACTTCCGTCAAACCAATATCAAGTACAACCACCTAAGCATTGTGGACAATGCGAGAGCTGGCAGCGAAGCAAGAATCGCTCTAGATAGCGCTGATGCAGAAGAAATCTTAATAGAGGAGGCCAACATGGCTAAAAGGAAAATCAAGATTGATGATGACGAGGTTCTGATGGAGGACAACGTAGCTGAGCGCGTAGAGCAGCTTCTTGCCCGTATCGCGAATCTCGAGGCAGAAAAAAGCAGATTAGCTGAAGAAAAAGACAAGCTATCTGCAGAACTGAGCTCCATAAAAAATGGGGACAACGAACTCGAGGAAGAAGAGGACGAGGCGGAAGAAAAAGAGGAGAAAGAAGTGGGCTACATGTCTAAGGAAAATCCTTATGCAACCCATGAAACTCCTGTGAAAGCTCCCAATGGGGAACGCGTTCCCATGAAGCCAGAAGATAAAGAGAAAAGAGAGAACGACAAATACAACAACATGGACTCTGCACGGATTCGCACGCTGGTCAAAGAGCGGGTCAAACTCCAAAAAATTGCAGAGGGTGTGTTGGATTCGCGGGCTCTATCGAAGATCGACGACATGTCTGATTTGGAAATCAAGAAAGAGGTCATCAAGGCGCGTCAAAAGAACGCGAACCTCGATGGCAAGAGCGCGATCTACATTCAGGCGAGATTTGATGCTCTTCTCGAAGATATGGCTCCAGCGCCATCTCAAGTCATTGCGACACCTGTTGAATACAGAACGAAAATGGATCATCAACCTGCTGACTCGGCTGCAGCTCGCCAGGCGATGATCGACAAGATGAAAAATGGTTTCAAGCCAGGAGGTAAAATACCATGCCACAACTAAGCTATCCCTTTTTAATGGATGTCGGGAGCGTAGGTCTTTTAGCCGATTCCGGCTTTAGAAACGTCCTTTCTCCGATCGCATTTCAGAATTTTAACGTTGGGCTCGGCCTTGCGAAAGTAATCGGTCAAGATTACGTCGTTCGCCTGCCTCAGTCCAATCTTTCAACGACAGTCATCAATGCAGACCTCGTCACGGGCAACGTGATTAACGTCAGCATCAATGGAGTTGCGCTTGCGCCGATCAACTTTGCAACCTCTAGCGCTGCCACAATGAACGCCATTGCAGCAGCGATTTTAGCCCAGCCTCAGATTGCCTCCGCAGTCGTGAGCGATCCCAATAGCCACACCCTAACGGTCACAGCTACAGAGGGAAATGTCGCCATCGTGAACTCGTTCGTAGTCACAGGCGGCGCGTCGCAAGCAACAGCAACGATCACTAACACAACCCAGGACACCTTTTATGGAGTGGGTGCAAGAACGCAAAATAAACCGAACCCATTGAACCCTCTCGGTTCTTTTGGAAATCCGATTTATTTCCAAGGCGATTGCGTCTCTCTTTTGACAAGAGGCCGTGTCTATGTGGCAGCAGAGCAAAATTTGACTAGCGACAGCCCTGTCTATTGGAGATTTGCCGCTAATGGTCTTTTGCTTCCTGGCGGTTTCCGCGCCGATTCAGATGGGGGCCGTGCGATCGCACTGCCAACCGCAAGGTACACGGTGGGAGCGACTGCTGGCGCTGTTGCAACGTTAGAAATCAACTTGCCGAACTAAGGAGAAGGTAAAATGGATAAAATTGTCACCGTAAATCTCGACTCGGCAGAGACTGCGTTCTTTGCTCGTGAGCTCGAGTACATAAAATCAAAGTCGTACGACATTGAGTTCCCTCCCCTCAAAGCCATCAAGCTCATTCCTGTGAGCACAGAGGCTGGCCCGGGGGCGGAATCGATCACTTATCAATCGTTTGAAGAAACCGGTCTTGCTCGAATCATTTCGAGTTATGCCGATGATTTTCCTCGATGCGACATTCGCGGTAAGGAATTCATCACTCCTGTGAAATCAATCGGAGCCAGCTATGGCTACTCGATGCAGGAGATTCGAGCAGCAATGTTTGTAGGCCGCAGCTTGACGCAACGTCAGGCCAATGCCACCAGAAGGGCCAATGACCAAAAGGTCAATCGGCTTGCCTGGTTTGGCGATAATGCCTCCAATATCTTGGGGTTAACCAACAACCCAAATATTCCAGCGGCTTCTGTGCCTGCCGATGGAACTGGGGGCTCTACTCTTTGGACAACCAAAACACCCGATCAAATTCTGCGCGATATGAACCAGCTATCCAACGGCATCGTGGGCCTCACCAATGGGGTCGAGATGCCCAATACGCTGATTCTTCCTATCGATCAGTACACTTTGATCTCTTCCACTCCTCGTTCAGCAAACAGCGATACGACGATTTTGGAATATTTCATTCAGAATAACCCCTTCATCACAACTGTTGACTGGGTGCCTGAATTGAAGGGTGCCGGTCCTGGAGGTGTCGACATCATGATCGCTTACGAGAAGAATCCCGATAAGCTCACGATGGAGATTCCGATGCCATTTACTCAATATCCGCCTCAAGAGCGAGGTCTTGAGTTCATCATCAACTGCGAATCTCGCTACGGTGGGATCATCATCTACTACCCACTTTCATTGTCCATCGGGGAGGGAATCTAATGGCTCTCGTCAAGTACAACGGTAAGAACGTCTACTATTGTAACTTCACCAGCCGCCTGATGCCAGGGATCAATGAGATTCCGGAGGGCGAACTCAAAGCCCTCCTCCTTCATCCTCTATTTCAGCATAGGGTCGAAGAAGGAATCATCGTCATTATTCCCGAATCGCCAGACAAAGAGGCAGATGGCAAGAAGTCGGTTAAGGAGATGATGAAACTCATCCCTCAAATTTACGACCACGCTTATCTGAATCGAATCGTCGATGAGGATGGCCGTGAAAAAGTCGTAGATGCAGCCAAAAAGCAACTCCATAAAATTTCGCACCAAGCGGAGGAAGAGGAAAATGAGCATTTCGGATCCAATACCAAGTCAAACGATCATTGATACGTTGTTTGTTATTGCTCCTCAGTTCTATACGACCGACCCCACGAAGTTGGCAAACTACAACACCATGATTGGGTTGCTCAGATGCCAAGTCAATGAACAGGTTCTATCTTGCTGCGGAGTGCTGGCCTACGTCTATCTTTTGGCTCATTGGCTCCAACTGCAAACCAGTCCCCAAACGGGAGTAGCTACTAACCTGACAGAGGGAGAGCTCACTATTGGGCTGGCTATCTCTCCTGATTCCTCCATCTTGAATGCGACCCAATATGGGCGCCTCTACAAGGATCTGATCAAGCGAACCGTCATTGGCTCGACAGTGACGAATTTACCTCCAAATTTCACGGTGATCAATGCGTGCTGTTGTCAAAGATAAAGACTTGGGATTTGCGGAGATCCAAAAGCAACTGACTCTTCTGGATGGATCTCACGTCAAAGTAGGTTTCCAAGAGGGAACGGTCACCAAAATGCAGATGAAAGGACAAAGGAAAAAGCCTGCGGGTCTATCGCTTGCCCAAATCGCAGCGGAGAACGAATTTGGCACAAAAATCATCCCAGCAAGGCCTTTTATGGCGACTAGCTTCGATGAGAATAAGGCGCTGATCAACAAAGCGATCCAGGGAGAATACAACAAAATTGTCGAAGGGAAAAGCACGACCGATAGGTCACTTGGCCTAATCGGACAACTGATGACCAAGCTGATCGTCCAAAAGATCCGAGCGATTGTCTCTCCTCCCAACTCTCCAAGGACGATCGCAATCAAAAAGAGCTCAAAACCTCTGATCGACTTCGGCCAGATGGTGCAGTCAGTGCGCTATAAGGTTGTGCTGAAATGACGTCACCATTTGAAATTTTCCGCTCTCCTGTACTCCTTCGCCGCTTTCAAAGCGGTGGGTATACAAATGGGCGCTGGACAGATGGCACTTACACGGATACGCAGATCACTTCGAGCATCCAGCCGATGAAGGGTGAAGAAATGCAAGAGCTTCCAGAAGCGAGGAGAGATTCGGAAGGGTATAAGCTATTTACCTCCACTCTCATTAACACGATCACGAGCGTAAATCCAGATTTGGTCCTTTTCTTTGGAAAAACCTTTGAGGTGGTTCAGGTTTTTCCCTGGCAAAATGCGCCCGCAATGGGGCTGGTCAACCACTACAAATACATTGTTTTACGATTGGAAGGTCAATAATGAAGGCTAAAGTTATCTCTGAAACAGATTATTCAATCCTTGAATCGAGGTTGAATGAGTTTTTAAAACAAATCTATGACAACTCGTGGCGGCTATTCGATGTCAAATATGACACGTTTTACGTGCCCCATTTGGATATGGAAGGACACCAACTCCACTCGGTTCTTGTCCTATATGGAGAGAGGAAGAATGTCGCTTGATTTTGAGACGATAAAGACCTATCTCTACGACTGGGCGGTAGCCAATTGCCCTGGATGCTCGGTCATTTTCTTGAATGAAAATGCGCCGCGTCCTACACAGCCATACGTGACTTTATTTCTCAGCACTCTCAATCAAGTAGGCGAAGATTACACCCCAGGACCCGATGCCAATGGGCTTGTCGATATGGTGGGCGATAGAGAGTTCACCCTCCAAATTCAAACATACGGCGGCGACTGCATCACTCGCCTGGAAAATTTGAGAAGCAGCCTTCAGATGCAAAGCGTGCTGGATACATTGAGAGCCAATGGGATCGTATTCGTGAACCACTTCCTGATAAACGACACTACGGAACTCCTCGACTCCCGCTTTGAGAAAAGAGCGGCCATGGATGTCCTCTTCAGAATAGGACAAGACTACTCAGACAACCTGGGGCTCATTGAAACCGTCGAAGTAGAAGAAGTGTATCAAGATGCAAGCGGAAGCGTGGTCTACGATCACACAATTACAATACCTTAAGGAGAGGATATGCCATTAAGCGACATCGTAAACGTACAGATCACGAGAGATACCCAAGCAGTCTCAGAAGCTGGCTTTGGCCTTCTCATGATTTTGGGAACTCACAAGCGGTTTAATGATCGCATCCGATTTTACAGCAGCATTCAGGCGGTGGGCAATGACTTCATCCCAACTGATCTCGAATATATCGCAGCTCAGGAAGCGTTCAGTCAAACATTGAGCCCTGAGCAGATTGCCATTGGGCGCAGGACTGTCGACAACGCCACCATTTTGGTTGAAACGGCGATGTCTCCCTTCAATTACACCACGATCATCAATGGAACCAGTGTCACGGTCCCCTCGACGCCGACTGCTCAGAATTCGATTGTGACAATGAGCGCCAACTTTGTGACAGGAAACTCCATTGCCATCACCTTGAATGGCACCCCTCTGGCCCCCATTCCATTTGACACTGATCAAATCACCACAATGAACGATATCGCTACGGCATTGGAAGCCAACCCTGCTGTCGATTCTGTCAGCATCACTGGCTCCAATTTAGTCCTCAATGTTTTTGGAAAGCCCAATGTGTCGGCGATCATCAACTCTTTCGTCGTCACGGGAGGAGCAAGCCAACCCACTGCTGCGATCACCACCCCTGTTCAACCCGTCTCTCCTGAGACCATTGCGCAGTCCATGGTGGCAGCCATCAATACCACAGCTCTCGGCGTGGTAGCCACAGATAATTTCGATGGGACTTTTTCTTTAACGGCTAGCGTCCCTGGCACTCCCTATACGCTCGATGTGAGCTCTACGATCGTCAACCCTGATGCTGCACGCGTTACCGTAACACAAGTGGAACCCAATACAGATTATACAGTTACCATCAACGGGGTGGCTTTTACCTATACCACGCTCAATGAAGTGCAGACGAATGAAGATATCGCAGCTGCCTTAACCGAAATGATTGCGACTCAAACAGCTGTCCCTGTGAGCGCATCAGATAATCTCGATGGAAGCTTTGAAATCACTGCCAACGTCTCTGGGACGGGGTTTGTTTTAAGCGTATCGGATGGGATTTTGAGCAAACAGTTTGGCCTGATCATCAATCCCTATGTCCCATCCGATACAGTCGTCAATGATTTAAATGCTGTTCAGCTAATCGATGACAGCTGGTATGCGTTTGCCCTCACCGATCGAACCGCAGCCACTGTTTTCTCTGCGGCGGGATGGGCAGAGGGTCAAGTCAAACTCTTTGGGACAGCTTCATCTGATCCAAACATCATCAATCTGGCAGCAGGGGTCGATTTATCTTCGATCGCTGCCAAATGCAATCAGTCTGGTTATGTGCGCACTTTTGTTCTCTACCATCAAGATGCAGAAAATGACTTCCCGGAGTGCGCCTGGTTTGGAGGGGTGCTGCCCTTAGATCCTGGCTCTGAAACCTGGAAATTCAAACGGTTGAATTCGATCTCCTACTCCAATCTCACGAGTACGCAATCACAAAATGCGCGCAACAAAAAAGCCAACACCTATGAGTTCATCGGCGGTGTGGGGATTACAAGAGAAGGCACCGTTGCTCAAGGGGAATTCATTGACATCGTCCGAGGAGTCGATTGGCTCACGTCTCGCATTCAGGAGTTCGTTTACTCAGTCTTGGTGAATAGCCCCAAAGTTCCCTATACCGATGCCGGGATCACAGCCCTCGAATCGGAGGTGAAACGAGCATTGCAGCTTGGGATCAGCAATAACTTCATCGCCAACGATCCTCCACCAATTGTCACGGTGCCAAAGGCAGCAAATGTTCCTCCAACTGATAAGACGCAGAGAATTTTGAGAAATGTCCGATTCCAAGCCACTCTTTCGGGAGCCATTCACGTGGTGAATATAACGGGCACGGTAACAGTTTAAAATAGTAGGAGATCACGATGGCAGTCAGAACATACGACCCTAAACAGGTCATCATCACCGTGGGAGGGGTGCCCATGAGCGGCTTTGCAGATGGCACTTTCCTCACCGTTGATCGAGATGACAATCAATGGACAAAAGTCACGGGTGCAGATGGCACCAGCACACGAATCAAAAGCAACAACCGCTCTGGAAATATGATCATCACTCTGAAGCAATCGAGCCCTAGCAATGATGTGCTTTCCGGGTTTGCCAATGTCGACGAACTCACCAATGCAGGAGTGGTTCCGATTTTGATCAAAGATCTCAGCGGCAACTCCATTTTCTTCAGCGCAACGGGTTGGGTAAAGAAATACCCCTCTTCAGAATTCGGGAAAGATCTTGCGAATCGCGAATGGGTCTTGGACCTGGTCGATCTCGACGTCTTTGTCGGCAGCAATGGAGTGAACACATGATTCAAACACGAGAAAAACAAATCCAAGGAGCTGTCTATTCAGTCACTCAGCTTCCTGCAAGACGAGCTCTTCGCTTGAAAGCCAAGTTACTCCGTTTGTTTGGCCCGGCTCTGGCTCAGCTCTTTCTTCCAGGAAATAGTCAGGAAAGCATGTCTGGCCTTCCCTTTTCCAAAACAGAAGCGGTCCGCGCTGTCGAATCCCTCATGGCCCAGCTCGATGACAAAACCTTTGAAAACCTGGTGCTTGAACTTTGCCAAGGCGTGAGAAAGGATGGGATGGAGCTCACTGAATCTGTCATCGATGTCGAGTTCGCTGGTGATTTAGGCACTCTCATGCAGGTCTTGTGGTTTGTGATCGACTGTAACTTTGGGTCTTTTTTTGGGGAGAGCGGTATTGGACGCCTATTCGGAGCCACAGCGCCGATGCCGCAGAGTCGTCAGCCAGATACGAAAAAAACCTCCATCAGGACATAAAGAGTGAGTTCATTTTCTGGCGTATCATATTGGAAGGGATTGCCTCATTAGAGGAGATCGAGCGCACATGGAGTTTAGATGACTTATTAAGAGCCAATGCTCTCTTGGATATGCGTCTCGATCTAATGGAAGAAGCTAAAAAGAAAGGGTCGAAATGACAGTCGTCAGAGAGCTTACCACTGTTCTTGGTTTTGTCGTCGATAAGAAGGGCGTCGAAGAGTTCAACCGTACAATCATCGGCTTTAAAACCAAATTCGCGATTGCCGCAACCGCTGCGGCTGCCTTCGTCGCCAAGACCTTAGAGTTTTTCAATGACATTTCCCATGCCACCCTGGATGCCAATGATCTAGCCAAGAGCATCGGCATCTCCTTCCAAGAATTTATCAAACTCAGAAGAGCGGCTGAAGATTTTAGAATCGACCCTAAAAATTTCGAATCAGCTCTAAGAACCTTAAGCAAAATGCTGCGCGAGGCCAAGTACGGCATGGGCGATCTGGCCAATATCGCTTACTATACCGGCATTGAATTTCGCGACAAATTCACCGGCGAGGTCAAAAATGCTCGTGACCTTTTCGTCGACATTCTCAAGCGGATCAATGAGGCCCGCACAGAGACTGAAAAGTTCTCGATTGCCAAGTTCTTTTTTGGAGAAGAAGACGCCCAAAAATTCATCAAATTCGCCCAAGAAGCTGGCGATAATCTAGACGTCTTGACGGGAAAATACACCCAATATGCGCAGTCTCTCGAAGACTCTCTGCCTGCATTTGAAGAGGTCAACAAATCGATCCGCTCTTTTTGGAACACGTTCGAGTCGTTTAAAATGGCCTTTGTCGAAGATATTTTGCCTGCTATCACAGCAGGAGTAAAAGTCTTAGAAGTCGTCATGAAAGGCATTGGTTATGTAGCTCGCGGGATCAAAGGCGCCTTCAGAATGATCGGCGAGGGATTAAATCGCGAACTGATGGCCGACTTTGCCGAGATCCCCGACTTTGAAGTGCAGGCAACTCAAAAGATCAATCGAATTATGGAGAATCAAGCCGCCAAGAGTGCGCCAGCTGCTATTACAGAGCAGAATTTCAATATCGATACAAAAATCGAGATGCAGGTGCCTCCCGGAACGACAGAAGAGCAGCAAGTGATTTTACGAGAAACGGTGGATGAAGCGATCAAAACCGCTCTCATCGATCAGATAAGAGAAATCTACAATAACAACCCGCAGGTGGAATGATGGTTTTATCGCTCCTCTTTGGCAAAAAATATCCAAGCCCAAAAATAGGTTCGATCGATCTGGATGTGACGATCCGCGAAGAACATCGCTTTTCTTCCCGAGTCACGAATTACCCAGTCGAAGATGGGACAATCGTCTCTGACCACATCATCAATGAGCCCGATATCGTTGTTTTGGTAGGGCTCGTCACGGACACGCCCCTTTCCATCTTCGCTCCTTTCAACCGCTCAATCGATGCCTTCAATCGACTCATTCAGCTCCATCAAAATCGAGAAGTAGTCACCGTGGTAACTGGATTGAAATTGTATAAAAACATGGCGATCACAACGCTTGATGTTCCGAGAGACATCAGAACCGGCCAATCCCTTACCTTTACCATTGAGCTTCAGAGAATTGTTTTCGATACCTCGGTCCGATTACTGCTCGATCAGGGGAATATTTTTGGAGGCATTCAAACGAAAATCCCTCGAGATACCGTGGCATCCAATGCCAACTACCCCATCATCCAAAAGGACCCTCCTGACAGCCTCAAAGACCAAGCTTCTAGTGGAATCAATGTGGGCGTTCAATCGCTCTCTCCCATACCGAATAATATTTTACCCGCCGTTTTGTCCGTAAAAAAAATGATCAATCAAACAACATAGAGAACATGACCGCAACAAATAATGCATGTAACACACCCCAATTAACGACCGATGGTCAATTGCTTATTGGCGCAGCGGGCTTATCTCCTGCAGCGGGCAATCTGACAAGCTTGGATTCTTCGATTGCGATCACGAATGGCGCTGGAACAATAGATCTTAGGGCGGTGGGAAGAGGTTTTAATTTTATCCAAAGTTTATCGCCTTCCGCAGGATCGATCATTTTTGACCTTACTGATCCTAGGTTGCGTTCTTATCAGTACATCTTCTTAATTTCCACAGCGATTTTCCCTGCGATAAATCAAGCTGTTTACATGTTGCTTTCTCTTGATGGCACAAATTATCTCACTACGAATTACATGTCTGGAACGAATTCTTGGAATTACAATTCTGCCACATGGTCAAACGCCAATTCTTCAACACAAATGCTTCTTTCTCCTTTTGTACACCAAAGCGGCCAGGCCTTTGGTTTGAATATGCAAATCTACTGCTCAACCCAGCTGCCCGGAGGTCCGGCACCCTCTGGATTTAGTGTGAATGGTCTATGTCAATATGGCGATTCGGCTGCCAATAATTGGACGCAGGTTGTAATCAGCGGGATTCGATATAACGCATCAGCTGTTCAGAAGATCAAGATCACCAGCGACAACGGATTGATTGGTTTCGGACAAATATCAATATACGGGGTGCAAGGATGAAAAAGTTACCCATGGAGGCTTAATGCAGATCATTCCATTCAAAGAACCTTCTCAGTGGCAAGAGCAGATCGAATTGGGCAGCCAAACGTTCATTCTTTCATTTAGCTGGAACGCCATGAATGAGTACTGGGTCATGGACATTCTGACCAGGGATTTAGTTCCTATCATCCTCGGCATCAAGGTCGTCGCCAATTATGATTTGACAGCTCAGTATGTGGCCAATGGTAAACCAACTGGCGATATCGTCTGCGAAAATATCATTGGGGGACAAGGAAAAATCCAGCGCTATGACATGGGAGAGGTCGCTGAACTGATTTACTATGCGCAAGGGGAGTTTGTGTAAAATGACCCGTTTTAATCGAACTGCCAGCGTAGAGATTGATTTGAGAAATGCAACGTTCAATGGCTATATCGGCAGTATCAAATTGGCCCATTTGCGCATCGCCTTCTCTATGCAAAAGAATCTCGCTTGGTCAGCCAATACCGCCTCCATAAAAATTTGGAACTTGAGCCAGGAAAATAGAAACCGCATCAAAGACTACGGCGATCAGGTCATTGTATCAGCCGGGTATACCCAAGATGCAGGAGAGCAGCTCCTTTTTATCGGAAACACAACCCAAGTAAGCCACATCTATGAGCAGCCTGAAATCATTACCACTTTGGATTGCGGAGATGGGGAACGTATCCTCAATCAAAAGAATATCACCGTGAGCTTCAAAGAAAAGGTGGCCGTCCGCCAAGTGGTCGAAACGATCGCGCAACAAATGGGTCTGACGATTTCTGAATTTGCTCCAACCGACAATATCGTCTATGAGCAAGGCTTTGAATTCATAGGGATGGGTAAAAATGCCATCGATAAAACAGTAGCAAGGCTCGGGCTCAAGTGGAGCATCCAGAATGGGAAACTCCAAATCATTCCTCAGTTCGGGACCACTTCAAAGCCTGCCGTAGAAATCAACGCCGATACAGGCATGATTGGGATTCCGCAGCGCTTTACTGATAAAAGGGCATCTCTCTATCTCGACGGACCCAAAACTGGTTACATCGTCACATCAACGCTGCGCCCCGATATCCTTCCTGGAGATCTCATCAATGTCAAATCGCAGAGGATCGGACTGGATGGCCCCTATTCCGTGTTCTCGATCAAGCACGAGGGAGATACATTTGGCCCGAACTGGCGCTCTATCATGGAGGTAATTCTCATATGACTACGATCACCGATGCGATGAGGCAAGCTGTCTTATTTCAGTTGTATGACGTTCATACAGCGCTTCCAGGACAAATCATCTCCTATGATCATACAACGCAAAAGGCGACGATCCAGCCCTGTTTAAAGAAGAGCTATTTAGATGGGACAACACAAGAGATGCCCATTCTCAACAATGTCCCTGTCATTTTCCCAAGAGCAGGCGGAGCCAGCCTGACTTTTCCCGTTTTGCCAGGTGACACCTGCTTGCTCTTGTTTGTCGAGAGAAGCACGGATCTTTGGAAGTCAGTCGGCGGCGTTGTGGCCCCTAATGATCCGCGCAAATTCGACCTATCCGATGCCGTCGCAATTATGGGACTCATGCCATTTACAGAAAATTCTTTATCTGAAAACAACGAAGACGTGCTTTTAACATACAAAAGCTCTAATATACGAATTAAAGCGAGTGGAGAGATTCAAATCGAAACCGCTTCAACAGTGGCGATAGGAAATGCTTCGGCAGAAGTGCTCAGTATCGTCAGTAGCATACTCGGGATTTTGACTACCTCTGTGACAACAGCACCCGGCAGTCCAATTTTCCAAGGGCTAGGACCCACCTACGCAACGTTGAAACTTGCTTTAGACTCAATCAAGGGTTCCATCCCTTAATCTTTCAAGACCTCAAGTAACTCAATTCCTCATCTGTAAACGTTTTTGAGCGAAAGAGGCGTCATGAAAGATATCGCGCTGGACCCAACAACCGGCGATCTACTCTTAGAAAATTTCGACCTGCAACTGGTAGATGGCAGGGATCAAATCGCCCAGAATTTGGCGATTCGGCTCCGCTTTATCCTCGGGGAATGGTTTTTAGATACCACAGCAGGCGTCCCCTACTACGATGACTTTTTCATCAAAGCCCCCAATCAAATCCGCATCGAAAGCGTTTTGAAAGAAGAGATTCTCGACACTCCAGGGGTCGATCAAATCCTCAGCTTTAGCAGCAATTTCAATGCGCAACGGCGCATCTATTCCGTCACCTTCTCAGTGATCACGATTCGAGGAGAGATCACTCTTACCCAGGAGCTTGTCGCATGACCTCTCCATTCGGGCTTACTCCTCAAGGCTTCAAAATCAAGCGTCTGCCAGATATCCATGCAGAAAACCAAAATCTGCTACTCGCCGCTTTTGGAGAAATCAACCTCGATCCCCAATCGATTTTTGGCCAGCTTATCGGCGTCATCTCAAAAGTAGAAGCCGACATATGGGAAAATATGCAGGACGTCTATTTCAGCCAGTACCCAAATTCGGCAGAAGGAATCAGCCTCGACAACGTCGTGCAGCTCAATGCAATCACAAGACTTGCTGCTCAGCAGACGAATGTCACAGCTGTTTGCTCTGGATTGGAGGGAACGCTCATCAATCAGGGCGCCCTGGCCAGAATTCCAGACACAGGAGCGGTTTTCTTTTGTCAAAAAGACACCTTCATCACAAGGTCTAATGCCGCAATGGCGACCATCCAGGTGAGCGCAGCAGCTCCTCAAGCTTATACGGCCATTATCAATAACCAAGCGCTCACCTACTCTCTTCCGATCATCACCTTTACAGGGAGCTTTGTCATAGGCAATTCGATCGTAGTGACTCTCAATGGGACTACCCTCCCAGCGGTCCCTTTCGATACAGACAACAACCAAACCCTTGCCGATATCGCAGCGATGATCGCAACCAATCCAAGCGTTGCATCTGCTATTCCCACGAACCCCAATATCATCAGTATCACGCCCAATCTCGGGATGAGCGTTGTCATCAATTCGATTGTAATCACAGGCGGAGCATCACAACCGACTTATGCAATTTCCTTTGCCACTCCTACTACCAATGCCATCTCTCAAAATTTGACAGGCTTGATCAATGCTGCCATCCCCACCGTAATAGCAACAGATCTGATGGGCAGCTTATCCATCGTTGCCAATGATCCTGACGTTCCTTTTTCCATCAGTGTCGGGACAAATTTGAGCATTTCAGCGCAATCCTCTCCCGTCACTTTTCTATCTCAAGATTTTGCTCCCATCGCTGCGCCAGTGAACACCTTGGTAGAGATCCTTACCCCCATTTCAGGATGGAACTCCATCAATAATCCAAAAGCTGGTGTCACAGGGCGATTTATTGAAACCGATTCTGAGCTCCGCATCCGCAGAAATAACTCGATTCGCCTTTTGGGAGCAGGAACTGTCGAATCCATCAGAGCGCGCCTCCTTCAGCAAGTCCCAGGCGTCACTTCCGCATTCATCTTCGAGAACAGAACCATGACCCAAGAACCGATTGACATCGTCTTAAATCAGGACCTCGTCACGGGTAACGTCATCACCATCGTATTCAACACGATTCAGATTCTGCCAATCGTAACTTTTGCAACCTCCCATCTCGATACCATGAATGCGATTGCAATTGTCCTCGCGAATCAACCGCAAATCGCCTCGGCCGTTGTCGGAGGCCCTGCCAATCGGACCATCACCATGTCCATGATAGAGGCGGTTGAGGTCACTATCACCACATTTTCTGTAAGCGGCGGGGCAAGCCAAGCCCAAGCAGTGTTTAAAGGCGGGCGTCTCGCAAAAAGTTTTGAAGCAGTCGTAGAAGGAGGTTCCGATGCTGACGTTGCAAATAAAATCTGGCTTACCAAACCGGCTGGGATTCAAACATTTGGCAACACATCCTTTACCATCACCGACTCACAAGGTGAACAACAAGTTATCAATTTTAGCCGCCCCACCTCCATCTACATTTGGGTTACGGTTGCGTTGACCCTTTATCCAGAAGAGACTTTCCCACCCAACGGACAAGATCTGGTTGCATCTGCCATCAATACCTATGGCAATGATCTTGGAATCGGCGTCGACGTTCTTTTGCAGCGCGTGCTCGCACAAATATTTACAGTCCCAGGGATTGCAAGCGGTGTGATGCAAATCGCAGCTACCAACGGCCCTGGAGACAGCCCTCTTTATGGCACGGCAGATATCCCCATCCAAGAAAACGAAATAGCGGTATTCGATCTATCGCGGATCACGGTGACCGTATGACATTGATCCCCAACCATGTTCAAAGAGCCATCGCCCTCCTAGCTGGTCAATTTCAACAAAGCTTGCTCGATGGAGAGTACAACCGCTTCCAACGTCTCATTCAAGCCTTTGTCACACAGTTTCAAGAAATCGACGATGTCAATCAAACACTGAAATTCGATCGATCTCTTGAAACATCTGTTGGCGTTCAACTCGATGGCCTTGGACAAATTTTGGGACTTGCCCGATTGCCAGATGAATCTGATGACGACTATCGAGAGAAACTGAAATTTCAAATTTTCATCAACAAATCCAATGGAACCCCAGAAGAAGTAATTGCCGTTCTGAAATTTCTGACGAAGGCCAACAAAATCCGCTATCACGAATATTATCCCGCTGCCTTCCAAATGGATACCGATGGCGTCACCTTTTCCGTCCCTCCGGAACAACTCGTCTCGGCAATTCAATCAGTAAGCCCGGCAGCCGTCCAGTATACCCCAATTACTGCAACCTATGGAGTTCCGCTTCCCTTTGTATTCAGCAGCGATCCAATCATTGAACTTCTCAACGTCTCTCCATTTGAATCGGATCCATTTGATCTAAGAAATCTACAGGTAGAAATAACCGATCTTCTGGCAGTGAATGCAGGCAACGTCGTCAATCCAACCTTCGGCGGTTGTTTTGCAGAATTTGGCACGCCAATCGACATCACAGGAGCTGGACAATTGGCAGAAGTGATCATGTTTAACGGCTCTGAGCCGCCACCACCTTAAAGGAGATAAAACCATGGTATCAAAACCGACAATCCTTCCCGAATGGGCCGAAAATGACGTTGTAGATCCAATATCTGGGCAGAACAATGTCCTTGAACCGCCCCCTGAAAAAAAGTTGGAGGGCTGGTCGAGGCTCGAATATCCTCCTCGCAACTGGTTTAACTGGCTAGCCCGATACACATGGCGCTGGCTGAATTGGCTCAACCAGCAAGAAGAACAATCCATTGTCACAAATGGATCCGGCGTCAACATTTTCCCAATCAGCGGCTCGTTATGCGTCTTGTTTGCGGTCGATACAGCAAGCCCAACTCATTATTTGTATGCCATCGGAGCCAATGTGGGAGGCACCGTCACCCTCACCGTTATTGCCAATGCTACTTTGGCTCTGGGAGCCATCTCAGGCACTTCAGTACCCATCACAGGAGCAGCAGACCCAACAACTATCATTGCCTGGGGGCAATCAAAAATTATCCCATCGTAAAGGAGAGATTATGAGCACACCTGTATTAATCACCGATCTTGATCCTGTGGGAACAATCGACCCTGCCAACGATCTCACCATCGTGCATCAAGGATTTACAGATAAAAAAGCGACGATTGCCCAGATAAGGAATTTCGATATTTCTCTATTCGATCCCCTCCCAAGCACTGCCATCAATAACGATTTGATGGTCATAGGACGAGGTTCTACGAATTACCAGATTCGATTCGATCAGGTCAGCTTTGTCGCAGGCACACAGCTTTGGTTCTATCAGGATGTGGCTCCTAGCGGGTGGGTAATAATGCCTGTGGGCGATTGCCTACTTGGAGTCAAAGGAGGATCCACCTACACCGTTGGGGGAGCTCTACCTCAAGGAACGTGGCAGACAGCGGATCACACTCTTACGACTGATCAAATCCCAGCCCATACTCACCAAATCACTCTCTACAAATCGGATCAAAAGGGAAATCTTGCGCCTCAAAAAGTGGGAAGCACGAATCAAAGTGGAACCAACTTTGCGACGACCTCTAGCGTAGGTGGAAGCCAAGCCCACAATCACGGCAATTCTTGGAGACCCTTAGCCGCACCAGGAATTTTATGCCAAAAACAACCCTAAAAACTAACTAAAAGGAGAACCCAATGGAATGCACTTCATGCAAAGAAAACTGTCCCTTCGTGAAAGCCAAACTCTGCACAAGCGAAAGAGAATGCCCCAATTTCATGGAATCATGGTGGCAAGAAGGAGGAACAGGTCAGCCGAAGCTCATTACTGATTGCGCTCCTAAAAGAATGCTGATTCAGCAGCAGATTGAAGTGAACCGGATGTTCGCTCTGCAACAAGCGGTTGAGCAGATGCGCAATCGACTAGAAACACTGGAAGGAGCTCTCGCTCAACTAATCCAGCAGAGCAAAGAGTATCTTTTACAGCAGTCGGAGAAAAAACTTTTAACAACCAAGAGAGGCAAAAATGGCTCACAACTCATCAGTAAACCTTGATATTTCCAATCTAGCGGTTGGATTCAGCATAGGCGGCGGTGCAACCAAAAGAACCGTCACCCACAATGGAAATGGGGACTTTACTCTAACCAATCAGTTTGCCGGTGCCGGCACATACTCATTCCCAAATCGATCTACAGATACTTTGATCGGTTTTGCAGACTATACGGCCAAAGGGGTTATCCTCGTTGGTACAGGAGTTGGAACCTTTACTCCGCTGACGGTCGGAACTGATACCTACGTCCTCACAGCCGATTCCACTCAGACATCGGGTGTGAAATGGGCAGCAGCATCGGGTGGTGGCGGCGGGGTTATCACCTGGATCGACGTCACTGGCACCTCACAAGCCATAGCAGTCAACACCGGTTACATCGCAGATAACGCCGCTTTGTGCACACTGACGCTTCCCACAACTGCCGCACAAGGAACAATTTTCAGAATTGCTGGAAATGGTGCGGGTGGATGGCTTCTTGCTCAAAACGCCTCTCAAACGGTCAAATTCGGCAACGCAGCAACAACCGTGGGAGTCGGAGGCAGCTTAGCTTCAACCGATCCTGGCGATGCGTTGGAATGCCTATGCGTTGTAGCCAATACAACATGGAGAGTTTTAAGCGCGGTCGGCAATTTAACCATCGTCTAGCCCATGAGAAAGAAATGAGCAAAAACAATAACAGCACGAACACAGCGATTATTGTTTCGCAAAACCAGGTCAGGCGTCCGTTACAATGCACCTTCTTTGCCCAACTCAACGCCAACCTAGGGAATGTCACTGGCGATGGAACGGTTTACACCGTGCCATGCGATAACGTCGTTGTAGATCAAAGCTCCAGCTACAATCCTGCTACGGGCGTTTTCACAGCCCCCGTTGCTGGAAATTATCTCTTCGGTGCCTCAATCAATACGCAAGGACTCACCTCTTCCATGAACGTCTATGTCCTCAAATGCATGACGACCGCAAGAGAATACAGACTCGTAGAAATGGGAGCTTACTCTCCCTCCTCAGCTTCTCAAACACTCCAAATTGCCGGGTGCATCTTCGCAAAAATGAGCGCAGGAGACACCGCCTTTTTTACGATTCGTGTCTCTGGTGGCTCCAAAGTGGTTTCCCTGCAGCCAAATGGCATTTCTTTCATCTATGGATACCTACTGGATTAAGCAACCATGACAATCAACTCACTCAACAACCCAGATTACATTTCAAAAGGTCAAATTCTCATAGGAAGAACTGGCGCTCGCCCAGCTATGCTCAATTGGGGATCTCTCAATGGACAAGTGTTGGCTTGCGATTCCACCACTACCTCCGGATTCAAATACATGTATGGAATGACGGGCTATTATCTGAACACCTTCAACTCAAAAAATTTGGGAAATACCATTTTCTTCACGACCCCCTCGAGCGGATTTCGATTCTTCCCGACCCACATCATCATGAGTGTACTGTTTGCAACCGCAATCACTGCTGGCGCCAGCATTTCTATAGGAACCAATGGATCCAGTTACAACAACATCATGGCTAATACTTCATTCATCGGCCTCACAGCAGCAAACAACTACCAAGTCGTCCAACTCAGCGGCGTATTGAATGCGATCTCCGCGAATACATCTGCCTATTTGAACGTCAACACTGCCTCTGTCGGAACCTCGATCACGATGAGCTGCGTGATTGTCGGAACCTGGTCGCAATAGGAAGCAAGAATGGTGACAAATACCTCGATCAACACGCCAGGCCTTTTTAACAAAGGAAATCTTCTCATAGGGAAAGGTGGGGGATTGAGACCTGGCGTTCTCCCATCAGGAGCAAATGGGCAAGTTCTCACCCTCGATAATACGCAAGCAACCGGTATCAAATGGGCCACAGCTTCAGGAGGAGGAACAACTCTATCGCCTTACATCGTAGGATCCAGCAGTAGCGACTTTACCACGATCCAAGCTGCGATCAATCAGGCCGTTGCAGACGGCGCTTCTCATTCTCATCCTAAAAATATCTACATCAAGCCAGGCACATACATCGAAAACATTACCCTGTCAGATGGCATTTCTCTCATGGGGTTCGACCCCATCAATTTCACTCAGGATTACCAATACGGCGTCCCAAATATTTCAAGCCTTCCAAGCGTTCAGCTCACAGGGAGCATTAGTTTTGCCCCCAGCTCCGGCCAATCCTGCAAAATATTCAATATGTGGATCCAGCCAACCACAGGATCTGCGATCTATCTGACTGACGCGTCCTTAACAGGGATCCTTTTTAAAGGCTGCTTCATTCAGACAACACAGGCTGGGAACTCTATTTTTTCTTTTGCTCCCGCAACTGCAACCATGTGGGTCTGTTTCGAAGAATCCGTCTTGTCGGACAATACAGCCAATACCACCCTATTCAGCTACACGGCCTCCGGAGGATTACTCAAACTCATCATCTCCGATTGCTTCGTGCAAGCCTCACAAATTCAAGCTGCTGTCATTCCCGCGAGTTCTACATTTCATATGCAAGTTTCAAATAGCGTCATGCTTTCTTGCTTCGACGCATCCGCAAGCTCCGTCTATTACCAATTCGTGGCGTTCAACACGATGCATATCCAAACTGGCGCCGTATCAATCGGAGCTTTTCATTCAGTTGGAGCCGCCGCAACCAACAGCTCCTACATTGACTACACCAACTCTTCGATTGGCATATCCAGTTCTAACAAAGTCGCCATCATCAATAATCCCAACGTCTCTTTCAATGCATTCAACTCTTCTTTCTGGGGCCCCAATTTAACTGCAGCGTACTCAGATACGATTACAGGAGGGAAGGTCATCACAGCTGGCTGCCAATCCAATCCCTCTTCCGGCCTCTTTTTGGAACGGATTCAGCTGATCGGCTCTGGATTCACCGGTTCTCAGCAATACACAGGACAAGCCGGTCTTCAAACGACCAATAACACCATACAAACTCTAGCTGCCGTGGTCGTCAACCAGACTGAATCGATCACGCTCTCCGGCACGATCACAGCAGCCCAAAGCGATCATTCAAATATGATCGGTGGCAATTTTCTGATTTGTGCCCGTAGAGCGAGCGGAGGAAATATCACTCTCATAGGGACAGTGCTAACAAATATTAAAAGCTCCTCTGCTGCCACATTCACTTGCGATGTCGATACGACATCACAAAGCGCTCGGATCCGAATCACCGGCGTGGCTTCCACAACCTACAACTGGGTCTGCACCTATAGCTACCAGAAGGTTTTAACAAATTCATAAACCCTAACAAGGAGTCCGATGGTTACCCATAATTCAATCAACACCCCCGCTCTCACGAACAAAGGGGATCTTCTTTTGGGTCAAGGAGGCGGGCTTAATCCCGGAGTACTCTCTTCTGGAAGTAACGGATATGTTCTCACATTAGATGACACACAACCTACTGGGGCAAAATGGGCAAGTGCTGGATCGGGTACAACGATCGGTCCTTACATCGTCGGCCCAACAGGATCTGATTTCTCTACCATTCAAGCGGCCATTGCTGCCGCCATCGCAGCAGGAGCTTCGGATACCACCCCAGCCAACATCTACATCAAGCCAGGCACCTATAATGAAAACCTTACCGTTCAAGCAGGAATTCGTCTGATTGGTCTCGGAGCTGGAGCCTCGAGTTCAAGCAACGATTTCCCTGTGGTTTCCGTCGTGTGGAATGGGACATGCACTCTCTCAAGCGGCACGATGGTATTTGAATCGATCCGCTTCGCTTACACGGGTACAGATACCGCGATTGTCAGCGGAGGCAATCTCAAATTTAATTACTGTCAGTTCTACGGCTCTTCCGGGACCTATGTCTCCACTTCCACAGATGGAAGAAGCCTAGAATTCGAAACTTGCTTTTTGAATACCAACATATTTTTCTCCTCCAGTCATTGGGTCGACATGCGTTTTCAAAACAGCTACCTTGCTGGCAGCTTTACCATTGGAGGTGTCGGAAATCAGCTCATTATCGAAAAAAGCACGCTCATGAGTGGATTTAGTCTGACATCCGGCAGCAATGGGTCATTTATCTTTCAATGGTGCGACATCCTCTCTCCTATTCTGGTCGATACAACAGCGAGCTCCACTGCTGGGATTTCATTCGAAATGAACTTTTGTAAAGCCTATTCAACGAGCAGCGCTCTATTTCAGATCAACAAAGGCAATGTTTCCATAAACACAAGTAATATTAACGGTAACACTTATTTTATCGATGATTCTTTTGGAGCCGGATCCAATTCTCATCAAATCAAAAATTCTTCGGTCTCAAATTATCAAGGCCTCAAGCTGGGCCCAAATTCAAACGCCTATTTCTATCATTGCAACCTTCAAGGTTTTGGGACTCCTACTTTAGGGGCCGGAGCGAATGTCCATTACATTGCTTCGATTACAGGCGCTTCAAATGCGGTCACCAATACCGACCCCCTTTCCACAAGTTCAACCGATGGCTTCCTCCATATCCCGAGCTGTAATGGAACACCAACTGGAACCCCCAATCAGTACGGGTCTGCGATTCCGATGGTCTATGACACCACGAATAACACGCCATGGTTTTACAATGGCAGTTGGCAGGGAGGCGGCGGTGGTGGAAGCTACGTATCAATGGCCCCTTATATCGTCGGTGCAACCCATTCAGATTTTACCACCATTGCCGCCGCCATCGCAGCAGCCATTACAGCCGGGGCGTCAAACACTAATCCAGTCAACATCTACATCAAGCCTGGGGTCTATTCCGAAGACATCACCCTTTCCGATGGGATCAATCTCATCGGCTTTACGCACGCTCTTGGAGAAGTCTTCGACGACATCGATATCTACAATTCCCTGCCCTATCCACTGAGTACACAAATCAATGGCACCGTGACCACAGGAGGAACGACTGCTTCCCAAATGCGCCTGGAAGCAATCGCAATAGAGAGATCAACAGCTGGGAATGCCTTCGTTTTTAGTGGTGGTGGCCGTCTCGTCCTTGCCGGAGTGAAAGTGGTTTTAAATAGCGGAACGATCATCACTCAATCTCAAAACCTTCATCTTGTCACAAGAGATTGCGTCTTTCGGAGCGATGAAACCGGAGGCGGAGTGCAATTTCTCAATCAAACAGCCGGATCTCTAACGTGGGAAGCCTATCAAACCAGCACGATCATCTATCCTGGAGAAATTACCTCTACACTGGCGACTCTCCTCCAGCTAAATTGTGCCTCTTGCTCATGGGGACACTCTGCCTCTTTTTCTTCAGGATCTACTCTCTCGATGGCCGCCTATTACACATTTTTCCAAGGGACGATGTTCGCCACTCTAGCCAATGGGGCTTTTGGAACTCTCTCTCTAGAATTTTGTGAGGGAAGCAATATCGTTACCACCTCTGACCCAAATACACAGCTGTTCATGACGAATTGTTCGAGTGTAAACGCAGGAACCGGCTTGAATCCCAACACCACCCTCTATAGAAACTGCGGCTCAGGCAATGATATCATCTACCAGCAAGGAAGCTCAGGCCCTCTTGCACTCCTCTCCTACCTCACCGAAAATGCAAGCACGGGAAATAGTGCAGCTAACGCAGCCTTTCGAGCCAAAGTAAACAATCTCTATTCTTCGGCCTATAGCGAATGGATACGAGGAACCGCCAGATCCTGGGCAGCAGGGATCGATACATCCTCCAGCGACTCTTGGAAACTAGTTACAGCTGCTGCAGGCTCGGTCGACCCGACTGCTGGATCTCTGATCATACAAGCAGACACCAGCGGCAATGTCACGTTCCCGATCAGTGCCAAATTCAATGCCTATCAAGCTGCTGCTCAGAGCAATATCACGGGCGACGGCACTTCTGCGACCGTTGTCTTCGACATCAAAATATTCGACCCTCAAAACGGATACAATAGCAGCACTGGGATTTACACGATCCCTTCCTCGATCCCAACCGGTTCCTGGTTCTTTTATGCGAAAGTGACCCTCACTGGCGTGACCTCCGCTCATACCACAGCTACTTTGACCATTTTCAATCCAAATCGTGGGCTCTTTTACACTCTCAACCCAAGTGCACTCAGAGACGCCAATAATGAAGTCAGCCTGGCAGTCAGTGGGTATATGAACGGCCTCGGTTCCAGCAGTCAAATCAGGGCGTCTATCCAAGTTTCTGGAGGGGCGAAGGTCATTGGCACAAAGGCCACAGGAGATAATTGGTGCGACTTTGGCGGATATTTCATCGGATGAGGTAAAACATGGGACTTTCTCAGAATGCAGTAAACAACAACTCTCAAGTTTTCAGCGGCAACCTTGCCAATGGGAATACGAATATTTCCGCTTTGCCGGGAGCTACAGCCAATAGCTCACAAGCCTTTCTAATGTTTATCCAGTTGTTGGGGAACAATCTCGATATCCGATTCATGTACTCCATCTCCCATGAGGGATATGGCAATCCAGGTTTCGCAAATTTGATCGCCACAATCCGCAGTTTCAACAATACAGCGGGAGCCTATGGGTTCAATTCTCTCACGGTAAATTCTGGCGGAGGCATCGTCGTAAACTCCACGATTAACTCAGGAAATTTTGGATACAATTGTCGCATTACTCCTTATGGAACAAGATTTTTCATCGATAACGTTTAGGTTTTGCCATGCTCTACAAAAAAGTCAAATGCTACTACCAGAACGGATTGCCAATCTGGTGCGGAAATTGGCCCCAAGACAGGCCAATGCCAGAAAATGTGACAGAAACAACCTGTGATGCAATTGTCGGCCCAGACGGTCGATTACATCATTGGGCAAACTATGCAGACTTCCGTCGATCTCTCTACCCTTCTATTGGAGACCAACTCGATGCAATCTTCAAAATGATCGCCTATATGGCGGATCACGGCATAGACGTGGGACCCGATGGGAAAGCCTGGCTTGAGAAAATAAGGAAAATCAAAGAGATGTATCCGAAAGCCCCCTGAACGCTTCCTCCTTTGCAAGGAGGTCCTCAACTTTCTTAATGGTTGTTTTACCTTCAGAATGGACTATTCTCTCTATAGCTTCCGATAAAGTAAACCACTGACCATTCGTGATTTCTTCTTTCTGCAAACTGATTTCCCCCTCAACCTCAGCTACAAAAAAAAGAACACGTTTTAAGAATCTTTGATCTTGTTTAACCCAATAGAATTCTTCTAAGAGAGGTGTTTTTTGCAAGAAGCGCTTGATTTGAAGTCCTGTTTCTTCTTTAAGCTCACGACGAGCTGCTTGTTCGTGCGTTTCATCGGACTCTCTATGCCCTTTAGGACATCCCCAAAACTGTTCGTACCCTCGGTATTGGATGAGAAAAACCTCCCATTCATGCCCTCTCATCCTCAATGGAACGATTCCAGCTGAGTCGATAGATCGATCGTATTGCATTAAATTGTGTCCTGTTTCGAGGAAACATTATAAACCAAACAACCTATTCTCAGCAAATGTTCTAGACATATATGATACGTATACGTATCATCCAAGATTCAAAATCAACCCAGGAGAAATTATATGTTTACGCCCAGCTTAGGTTTTGTCCTTCTTTTTGTCTCGAACCCTCAAAAAAGCAGCCTCTTTTATCAAGAAATGTTTGGAATTAAACCAATCGAGGAATCTCCTACATTTGTTATGTTTGCTCTCAAAAATGGCGTGATGCTTGGCCTTTGGTCCAAATACACAGCAGAACCACGGGTTGAGGCTTCCCCAGGTGGCGTAGAAATATGCTTTTCCACCGAAGATGTAGATGCTTTGTATGAGCAGTTGGGCAAAAAGCATGTCACTATCACCCAAAAACCGACAAATATGGATTTTGGACGTACTTTTGTGATGCTAGATCCAGATGGGCACAGAATCAGAGCCTATAAACTCATTGAGGCAAATCAATGACACGATATTGGATGGGAGTGGCTTCTCATGAACATGTTCAAAGAGGTATTGAAGGAGGTTTCGCCCAAGTCTGTCATGGAAAGATAAGCACTTTAAAATACATGTCCGAAGGCGACTGGCTGATCTATTATTCTCCCACATACCACTTCGGGGAAAAAGACGCTTGCCGTTGTTTTACTGCCATTGGCACAATTGACCAAGGAGAGCCATACACTTTTGAAATGAGTAAAGATTTTATTCCTTGGAGAAGGAATGTCACTTTCTTGAAAGCCAAAAAAGTCCCCATCGAGCCATTGTTAGAAGAATTCACGTTCATCAAAGATAAGAAGAAATGGGGATTTCCTTTTAGAAGGGGTTCTTTTGAAATTTATCGCTCAGATTTCGAACTGATCGCAAAAAACATGGGAGTCCTAACATGAATGAAAAAGTCGATTTCAAACAAATCAGCGTTCATGAAGGGCCTGAGCAAAGCCTTGGTTTTCTCTTGTGGCATATCAGCACCTCATGGAGAACTTCCATCGAAGCCGTTCTCAAAATTTTGGGATTAACACATCCGCAATTTGTGATACTGGCTGCTACGGGCTGGTTGACTAGGGAAAGTAAGTCGACCAATCAAGTAACGATCGGAAAAATGGCAGGATTAGACCCAAATACAACTTCTCAAATCATCAAGGGTCTTGAAGAAAAAGAGTTAATCAAAAGAAGCCCATCTTCTGATGGACGCGCCAAGAGCGTTTCTCTGACTTTAAAAGGATCCGAAATACTGAATCAGGCGCTTCCATCAGTAGAGCAAACAGATGCCAAATTTTTTAGTACTCTGACAAAAAAAGAACACAGCGTTTTAATCCATATATTTCAAAAATTAATAGATAAAAAAATAGCGGATTAAAAAGAAAAAAGATTTTAAAAATTTAAAAACTCATCGAGAAATTTACGATTAAATTGATAGATTTTTGCTCCTTTGCTTTCCCAAGTGCCTCGTTTCACTGTGAATCCAATTGCACCGATAGCCCTGCTTAATCGCAGAAGAGGCATCATGCGACAGTATTCAGGCACTTTTCTGATGCTCGCGTAGCCTCGTAAAAAGGCCTCTTTGTAAGAGGGATTGTTAGACCATTCCCCGAACTCCAATGGGCAAAAATCTTCTTCAGCAAATCCACCTCTAGCTGAAGACCAATCAATTACACCTTGCACATCACCATCACTCATAATGAGATTACCAGGACGAAAATCGCGATGTGTAATGCAAGGACCATCTGTCGACAGTAAAAGCTCCTCGTGTTCCTCGTAATATGCCCGGCATTTTTCGATGAGTGACTGAGGCAAATGATCTAGACATTCTTCCAATCCTTCTTCAAATTTTGAAAGAAATGGAATGCGCGGATCTGAGGTGATCTGACTGGGCTCCGTAAGATCTCCGTAACCTTCAGCCGGGTCAAGATGAATATGGGCTAGAATAGAGCCTATTTGATGGCATAGGTGGATTGTAAGATTTTCTTTTTTAAGCAATTCTCCTGCAAGGAATTCCATGAGGATGGCTCCATGCAAATCGGTCTCTGGATGCACCAACTGTATAATTTGAGGGACTGGTATTTTGCAGAAAAAATGGTCCAAAAAATACGCTTCTCGTAGATAATCCCCTGTACGGGAGCATATTTTTAAAATGAGCTCTCTTCCGTCGGGTTGGACAACTTTAAAGACAGTCGCAACCATCGCATCTTCGTGATCTATCAGAATGAATTGAGCTTTTGAAAGGTTCAGGCGCTTTTCATAGATGTATTGCATTAAGCTAGAGTTCATTCTTTATCCTGGCCCCGCAGGCAAAAATCCTCCAACCTGCATCTTCCACATCTTGGCGTAAAGACCATCTGAATGGAGTAAAGAATCATGGGTGCCCTCTTCCACAATTTTTCCTTTATCAAAGACTAAAAGGCGATCCATACGAGAAAGCGTAGAAAGACGATGCGCAATCACAAGAGTGGTACGATTTTGCATCAATTTCTCCAGACTGTCTTGGATATATCTTTCAGTGACAGAATCTAGGGATGAAGTGGCTTCATCTAGAATGAGAATAGGTGCATCCATGAGAATTGCCCGAGCAATCGCAATCCTTTGTTTCTCCCCGCCGGATAACTTTGTCCCTCTCTCTCCCACTTTTGCTTCATAACTATTGGGAATATTTCGAATGAATTCATCACAATGAGCCAATTTTGCTGCATGGAGCAGTTCGTTTTCCGTTGCATCAGGCTTTCCATAAGCGATATTTTCTCGCAACGTTCTATGAAACAGAACTGGATCTTGGGGAATGAGAGCAATTTGACGTCGAAGAGATTCAAGAGTAACATCTGCGACTTCTTGACCATCGATAAGGATTTTGCCGCCGTGTAACGGGAAGAACCGTAAGATCAAATTGATGAAACTCGATTTACCAGCCCCTGTGAAGCCAACAAGACCTACCTTTTCTCCGCCATGTATGTGCACATGTTTGTTCTCAAAGAGCTGCTTGTCACCGTATTGAAATGAGACGTTGTCAAAGATAATCTCGCCCGATCGGATCTTTAGTTCTTTCGCCTCAGCTCTATCTCCTACATCTTGGGGATCTCGCATCGCAGAATAGGCCTGTTTTGCAACTCCAAATGATTGGAATAAAATGGGTAAAGAGTTGCCGACATTCCATAGGATGATAGTGAGACTCCACAGAGTCGTAAATATACCCTTCGTCAATGAAAAGTTTGGATGCGAAAAATTTTGCTTGATGGCATCATGTTCGCATGATTTTTCTGACCGACCAAGAACGAACGGAACTCAAAGCACAACATAAACACGAGCG
>Ga0169931_10002384_pt1 | contig 30678 bp, 27 predicted proteins | sample Kivu_15m_20L_FD_129675 | JGI IMG/M metagenome (GOLD analysis project Ga0169931, IMG submission 129675) | Freshwater microbial communities from Lake Kivu, Western Province, Rwanda to study Microbial Dark Matter (Phase II) - Kivu_15m_20L... | ecosystem: Environmental > Aquatic > Freshwater > Lake...
ATCCCTGGCCGTTCCCGCCAGATGCCGTGGTGCCGTTGCGGAAGGTGGTGAAGTAGTTGAGCACGTTGAAGGCGGCAACCCGATGCGTGCCCCCGACCGCAGGCGGGGTCGGCGGACGGGGGTTGAGCCGCTGGAACTGCACGCCCGATGTCGGGTGGATCCTGTACGCCGCGGGGCCGCTGGCGGAGTTGGTGGCCAGCCCGTAGTCGATGACCCCGGTCAGCCCGGCCGGCAGCACATCCCCCGCCCGAAGGGTGTCGTCCGGTCCGATGTAGGGCACCGGGGCCGGGTTCTGGGCGCTGCGGCCGTCGTCGAGCAGGAGCAGCGACCTTGCGTTGAGGCCCGCCAGCGCGAGGGCCTCGGCGCTGCCGGGCCGATGCACCTGTGTCGGCTTGATGAGACGCCCGGCCGGGGCAAGGGTGACCTGCCCGTAGCGTCCCAGGAAGAAGTTCTGTGACGCCGCCAGAGGTGTCGGTATCGCCACCAGCATGCCTTCGTGGCGCTCGAAGTCCTCGGCTGCCGCAACGGGCAGTGCGAGCACGGTGGGCACGATGGTCCCCATGCCGGTGAAGATCGTCGATGTCACGGCGCTGAACTGCGTGACAGGGTTGGCTGCCGTGCCGGCATTGGCCCCGGCCCCCGGATCGTATTCGCCCACGGTACCGGTGATCTGCAGAGCATGGCCAGCACGCAGGCCTGCCGGAACCTGTGCACCGGTGAACACGAAGATGCCGTCCGACGGCGCGGGATCCCCGGCACCGGCGGCATCCTGCAGGAAGTAGCCGTTGTCGTTGATGCGCGTGACGATGCCGCGGGTGGTGCGCAGACCCGGTAACGTGGTCAACCTGCCCGTACCCTGCAGGGTGGGGATCGGCGTCCAGACGGCGGGCGGGATCAGCACGTCCAGCGCGATGGAGCAGTTCCCGCTCTGTCCTTCGGCGTTGCCGAACTCGACGGTGACAGAGTGGCTGCCAGGCGACAGGGCGGGCGTCGTCGTCAGTTCCACGCTGGCCGTGCCGCCAGAGGCGGAGGCTGGTTGCAGGGGCCCGAGAGTCACGCCAGGGGGCGGCGTGCCCGCGAAGGCAACCCGGTCGACGATGCCGTCCATGTCCGCCGCCCGCAGAGCGAACGAGACCTCGGCCCCGAGGGCGATGCTCAGGCTGGCCGGACAGACGGGCACGATCGGCGCAGCGCCTGCGCCGCAGGGCGCCAGGGGTGACGTGGTGTTGCGTGGCGAAGGCGCGCCGGCGGTGAAGTCGGCGCCGTTGTCTTCGCCGTCCGTGCAGCCGCCGAGCCTGCGGAACAGGGCCGTGCCCGAGGTCAGGCCGGGCGCCGGCGTCCCCTCGAACGCGTTGGCGTTGCCATAGCCGACCAGATCGGCGATCAGCTCGCGCTGGGCCGCGCTGCATGGAGATGAGCCACCGTTGCAGGCAAGCCCGGTTGCCGAGCGCACCAGCGCGACTTTTCCGCTGCTCGCGGAGAGATTCGTCGACGCCCCGATCGCGTCGGGGGGCGGCAGCGAAGCACCCGATGCCGAAGTCACCAGCGCCACGAGAAAGTATTGCCCGGGCTGCAGCGTGCCCGAGAGCACACTGATGCCATTGGCCGCGAAGTTGCCTGTCCCGGTCGCCGAGGCGTACTGCACGGACCAGCCGCTGATGTCCACCGCCGTGGTGCTGGCGTTGAACAACTCGACGTAGTCGGACGCGTAAGCGTTGCCATTGCCGCCGTGGATCTGGCTGATCACCACGCCAGCGCTTCCGGCATGCGCGTCGGAGGCTGTGCACAGGCCGATGAGGGCGACCAGGACTGCGGACAGGATTTGTCGCATGGAATGGAGATGGGCGGGCCAGCGGGAGATCGGCGGATGCGACGCACCCGCCTGGAACCGTCTGCAGCTTGGCGACCCCGTGTGACATGGAGCCTGTCGCGCGACGAGGCCAGTCGTAGGCCGGCGGGGCCCGTGCCCTGCGTTACCATCCCGGTTTGTCGTGCCGCGAAGAGCATGTTTCTCAAGGGGGGTGGCATGATCGAGGATCTCGAGGGCAGGGTTGTACTCATCACCGGTGCGAGCACCGGCATCGGCGCGGCTGCGGCGCGCGCCTTCGGCGCCAATGGCGCGCGCGTGGCGGTGCACTACAACAGCAGTCGCGATCAGGCCGAGGCCGTGGTCGCCGACATCCGCGCCGCCGGTGGGCAGGCCATGGCGGTTCAGGGGGACGTGACCTCGAGCGCGGCCTGCCGCGACATCGTGGCCACGACCATCGGTGCCATGGGGCGCCTCGACCTGCTCGTCAACAACGCCGGTGCCATGGTGCAGCGCGTGCCCATCGAGCAGCTCACCGACGAGCTGTTCGACCGCGTGGTCCACCTCAACGTGCGCTCGGCCATGATGTGCATCTCCGCGGCGGTGCCGCAGATGCGCGCCCAGGGCGGGGGCGGCATCATCAACGTCACCTCGGTGGCGGCGCGTCACGGTGGTGGCCCGGGCGCCGCCCTCTACGCCGGTTCCAAGGGCTTCGTCTCCACCATGACCCGCGGGCTCGCCAAGGAACTAGTCAAGGACAACATCCGCGTCAACGCCGTGGCCCCGGGCGTGATCCAGACCCCCTTCCACGATCGCTTCTCCACGCCGCAGATGCTGGAGGGCTTTCGCGCCACCATCCCGATGAACCGCATCGGCACGCCGGACGAATGCGCCGGTGCTTTCCTGTTCCTCGCCTCGAACCATCTCAGCGGCTACGTCACCGGGCAGATTCTCGAGGTCAACGGCGGCCAGTACATGCCGTGAGCGCGCGGCGTCGTGCTCGTGGCGTTCGCGCATTTCCTGCCGGATGCCGGCAGTTCCATCGGGAGGGAAACACATGTTCGATCTGACAGGCAGGATCGCCCTGGTGACTGGCGCCTCGCGTGGCCTGGGCTGGGCCATGGCCCGTTCCCTGGGCGAGGCCGGGGCCACGGTGGTCCTCAATGGGCGTGACCGTGAGGCGCTCGAGGCCCGGCGCGCGGAGCTGGACGGCATGGGCGCGCGCGCCGAGGTGGCGGCCTTCGACGTCACCGACGAGGCGGTTGCCGCGCAGGCGGTGGCCGACATCGGCCGCCGGCACGGCAGGCTGGACATCGCGGTGCTCAACGCCGGCATCCAGCATCGCAGCCCGATCCGCGAGTTCGAGACCGCAGACTTCCGGCGTGTCGTCGAGACCAACCTGACGGCGGTGTGGATGCTGGCGCGCGAGGCCTCGCGGCTGATGATTCCGGCTGGCCACGGCCGCATCGTCGTGACCGGATCCATCAGCGCCATCGCCGCCCGGCCCACGATCTCCGCCTACATCGCTTCCAAGGGGGCGGTGCACGCCCTGACGCGCGAGCTGGCGGTGGAACTGGCGCGCCACGGCATCACCGTCAATGCCATCGCCCCGGGCTATTTCGCCACCGAGATGAACACCGCGCTCATCGACAACTGCGAGTTCGACGACTGGGTGCGCCAGCGGACGCCGGCAGGCCGCTGGGGGCAGCCGCGCGAGCTGGGTCCGGCCTGCGTGTTCCTGGCCTCCGACGAGGCGTCCTTCGTCAACGGACACGTGCTGGTGGTGGACGGCGCCTTCACGGCGGCGATGTAGGCCACCACCATCGTTCCGATGCCAGGAGACGCGCGATGACCCCCCCCTTCCTCATCGGGGTCAGCCCCGAGGTGATCACTGCCGACGGCGGCACCATCTTCGGCCCCGAGGCCATGAAGATCCTCGACGATCCCGCGGTACGCTGGGAGTACCTGCCGCCTAAGCAGCCCGTCATCACGCCCGCCCAGGCGGCTCGTTACGACGCGCTGTGCATCATGAGCCCGCAGGTCACGCGAGATACCGTGTCCGGCCCCGATCGGCGTCTCAGGCTGGTGGCCCGCTTCGGCGTGGGTTACGACAACGTCGACGTCCCCGCCTGCACCGACAACGGTGTTCTGGTCACCATCGTCCCCGAGGGCGTGCGGCGACCGGTGGCCGCCTCGGTGATGGCCTACGTGCTGGCCCTGGCGCACCGCATGGTGCTCAAGGACCGTCTGGTGCGCCAGGGGCGCTGGGCCGAGAAGGGCGACTTCCTCGGCATGGGGCTGATGGGTCGCACCCTGGGGGTCATCGGCGTGGGCAACATCGGCCGCGAGGTGTTGCGTCTGGCGCGCGCCTTCGACCTCGAGCTGCTGGGCTGCGACCCCGGGGTGCCGCCGTCGGCCGTGGCGGACCTGGGCGTGACCATGACCGACCTGGACACCCTGCTGGCCGGCTCGGACTTCGTGTCGGTGAACTGCCTGCTCGACGCGGGTACGCGCGGCCTCATCGGCGATGCGCAGTTCGCGCGGATGAAGCGCTCGGCCTACTTCATCAACACCGCCCGCGGGCCGGTGGTGCAGGAGGCTGCGCTGGTGCGGGCTCTGCGGGATGGGCGCATCGCGGGCGCCGCCATCGATGTCTTCGAACAGGAGCCCACGCCCGTGGACGACCCGTTGCTGGCCTTCGACAACGTCATCGTCGCGCCGCACGCCATCTGCCACACCGACGAATGCATGCGCATGCTGGGCGCCGGCGCGTTCCGCGCGGCGGTCGATCTGGCGCACCGCCGCCGGCCCGCCACGATCGTCGATCCGGCAGCCCTGGGGCACCCGTCCCTGGCGGGCGTGTTCCACGCCTGAGGAGCCGGTCATGCGAGACAACCCCGTCAAGGACAAGCTGCTGCGCGGCGAACCGGCCTTCGGCAGCTTCGGCTGGGAGTTCCTGGTGCCCGGCCTGCCGCAGATCGTGAAGGCCTGCGGCGCGGAGTTCCTGCTGCTCGACATGGAGCACGCCGGTGCCGGCTACGGCGAGATCAAGACCCAGGCCGCCCTGTGCCGGGGCATCGGCATCGTGCCGATGGCGCGTGTGCCCTCCGGCCGCTACGACCAGATCGCGCGGGCCCTGGATGCCGGCGTGATGGGCATCATGGTGCCGATGGTGGGCTCGGCCGAGGAGGCGGCCCACATCGTCTCCTGCACGCGCTACCCGCCGGCGGGCCGCCGCGGCGCCGCCTTCGGTTTCGCTGCCGACGACTATGAGGGCGGCAAGGTGGAGGACATCGTGCGCATCGCCAACGAGCGCACCCTGGTCATGTGCCTGATCGAGACCGCCGAGGGCATCCGCAACGTCGACGCCATCGCCGCCGTCCCCGGCGTGGATGTGCTCTGGCTCGGCCACTTCGACCTCACCAACTTCCTCGGCATCCCGGCGGCCTTCGATCATCCGCTCTACGTCGAGGCGGTGGGCCGCATGTGCGAGGCGGCGAAGCGTCATGGCAAGGTGCTCGGCGTGATGACCGGAAGCGACGCCTGGAGCCGCGACTACTGGGCACGCGGGTTCCGGCTGTTCGCGGCCGGCGTGGACGTGCATCTGCTGCAATCCGCCCTTCGCGGCCAGATCGGCGTGCTGCAGGACCTTTCCAACCGCGGCTGACGTCGCGCGTGTTCCGACCCGGACTGCCATGAGCGAGCGCTATACCCTGGGCTACAGCGATGCCGCCATGCGATTCCTGCTGCGCCGCAGCCTCGAATCGCACGGTGCCTTCTACCTCCCCCACCTCACGCCAGGGCTGTGTGTGCTGGACTGCGGCTGCGGGCCGGGGAGCATCACCGCCGGCATCGCCCGGCGCGTGCACCCCGGCCATGTGGACGCCATCGACATGGACGCCTCGCAGATCGCGCTCGCGCAGGCGCGTGCCCGGGAGGCTGGGCTCGACAACGTCACCTACCAGGTTGCAAGCGTGTACGAGCTGCCCTACCCCGACGGGCACTTCGACGCGATCTTCTCGCACGCGCTGTTCGAGCATCTGGCCGACACCGGTCTGGCGGCCCGGGAGTGCTTTCGGGTGCTCAAGCCAGGGGGGCGCATCGGCGTTGCCACGCCCGACTGGGAGGCCTTCATCGTGGCGCCACCCACGCCGGCGCGCCGGGCGGCGATCCAGGCCTATGCCGAGCGCCAGAATGCCAACGGCGGCGATGCCGGGACCGGCCGAAAGCTGGCCGACATCCTGTCGGCGGCGGGTTTCATCGATGCCCGCCTGCATGCCCGTTTCGAGGTCTACGATCCCATCGGCGCCATCACCGAGGTCATGGCCGTGCAGTTCGAACGCGACGGCATGCCGGAGCACGCGCGCACCATGCGCGAACTCGAGGCCGACCCGCAGGGGATGTGGGCCCAGGCCTGGGTGTCATGTACGGCGGTGAAGGGGGATAGGCGATAGGGAATAGGGGATAGGCAATAGGCGATAGGCAATAGGCGATAGGTGGAACAGGGGCGGCTGGTCCGCCCGGAACGAGTCACGTCAGACCAAACCTGTGGTCGCTTTGGCCGCTGGAATAACTCGGCGACGCCAGCACCGAAATGCCGCCCCTATCGCCCATCCCCTGCTACCAATCACTGCTGAAGGCGCGGATGATCACGCCGCCGGATTTCTCGTCGTGCTCGAGGGTGAGCAGGCGGCGCGCCTCGGCCTCGTCGAGCAGGCGGGAGAAGGAACTGAAGCCGTAGTAGTTCTCGCTGAAGCCGGGCCGGCGGCGCTTCAGCGCCTGCTTCACCATCGAGCCCCAGATCTTGTCCTCCGAGCCGCGCTCGGCGGCCATCGCCTCGATGGTCTCCATCACCAGATCGATGGCTTCCTGCTTCTTCTGCTCCTCGCTGCGCTGGCTGCTGTCCGCCGCATCCTGAGCCTGTCCATTGCCGTTGTCGGTCTCCGCAGTGACGGCGGCGGCCTCCGCTGGCGGCGCGTCCTCCGCAGCCGGCTCAACAGCCGCCTTGGCGCCGCGGCGGCTGCGTGCCGGCGACTTCCGCGGGGCCTTGGCGGGCTTGGTGGCCGGGGTCTGCGTCTCCGCATCGACAGCTTGTGCTTCGGGCGCCGTGGTCTCGAGGGCAGTCGCCGGGGCTTCCGGTGCCGTGGCCTGCGACTCAGGGCTCACGGTCGGAGCCGGCGGCTCGGCGGCATCCCGGCCACCGGTACGCGCCGTGCCGCGGCTGCGGGTTGCCGTGCGCTTCGGCTTCTCCCGCACCAGATCGTCGTAGTAGATGAACTCGTCGCAGTTGGCGATGAGCAGGTCGGAGGTGGACTTCTTCACGCCTACGCCGATGACGGTCTTGTTGTTCTCGCGCAGCTTCGACACCAGGGGGGAGAAGTCCGAGTCGCCGGTGATGAGCACGAAGGTGTCGACGTGGGACTTGGTGTAACAAAGGTCGAGCGCATCCACCACCATGCGGATGTCGGCCGAATTCTTGCCCGACTGGCGCACGTGCGGGATCTCGATGAGTTCGAAGGACGCCTCATGCATCGGGGCCTTGAAGCCCTTGTAGCGCTCCCAGTCGCAATAGGCCTTCTTGACCACGATGCTGCCCTTGAGCAGCAGACGCTCCAGCACCTTCTTGATATCGAATTTTTCGTACTTCGCATCGCGCACGCCGAGTGCGACGTTCTCGAAGTCGCAATACAGCGCCATGCTCTGGGTTTCCTGTGCCATGTCGTCTCTGGTGTCGGTGATGTCAGGTGGTGGCAAGGTGTCTCGTGGTGCGCTGTCCCACCCCGATGGCGGTCAGCAGGGCGGCCGCCTGGAACAGGCCGACCAGCACGAACACCCAGCCCGGATGGTGGGCGTCCATCAGGGCGCCGAACATGAACGGGCCGATGGAGATGCCGATGTCCAGCCCGGAATAGACCACGCCGTAGACGCGACCGGTGGCGTTGCGCGGCGCCGCAGCGCGCACCAGCAGGTCGCGTGACGGTCCCGCGACCCCGGAGGCGAAGCCCATCACCCCGATCGGCAGCCAGATGGCCATCGCGGGGGTTGCCCCCGTGCCCAGCGCGACGGCGCAGGCCGCTGCCACCAGAAAGGCCACCGCGATGATGCGCTCGTGGTGGCTGGCCCGTGCTGCGATGAAGCCCCCCACCACCATTCCGATCGCGCTGAACACCATGAACACGGTGATGGCGACGCTCGCCAGTGTCAGCGGGGTGTCGTAGATCTCGTGCAGGGCCGCCGGGGCGAACACCTGGACGCCGGACAGCGACACCGCGGTGATCATGAAGAAGGCGAAGCACATCCACACTGCCGGCAGCCGCATGAAGCCCAGCAGCGGCTCGGCGCGGGGACCGGCGGTCTTCGCCGGCGCGGCCGCGTGTGCCGGACGGTCCAGCACCTGCCGGAATGCCAGCAGCACGCCGATCACCACCACCGGAATGATCGCGGCGCAGAACAGGGCGGTGCGCCAGTCGAACGCGCTGGTCAGACCCACCATGAACAGCGGCGCCGCACCCCAGCCGATGTTGCCCGAGATGCCGTGCACGCTGAAGGCGTGCGCCACACGGGCCGGGCTCACCTGACGGCTGAGAAGCGTGAAGTCGGCCGGATGGAACACGGCATTTCCCGCGCCCGCGACCGCGGCGCCCAGCAGCAGCATCGGGTAGCTCCCGGCGACGCCTAGCAGCAGGGCGGCCACCGAGCACAGGACCAGACCGGCCAGAAGCACCGGATAGGCGCCGATGCGATCCACCACGAAGCCGGACAGGGCCTGGCCGATGCCGGAGACCACGAAGAACGCCGTCATCACCAGACCGAGCTCGGCGTAGCTCAGGCCGAAGGCGAGCTTCAGCCAGGGAAACAGCGGCGCGATGATGAGGTGGAAGAAATGCGAGGTCGCGTGGGCCACACCCACCAGGGCGATGACCTGGGTGTCGTGACGGACGGAGTGGGGCGCCGCGGCGGAGGCGGAAGATGTCATGGGCGCGGACTGGCCAGGGGATTCGCGAGTATACGCTCGCGTGTCTGCCGGGGCGTCGGGGGCTGCTATCCTCTGCTCCGCGGCGTCCGGCAGATCGGACGGGCATCAAAACGCGAGGAGAAGGGCATGGATCTGGGCATTGCAGGCAGGAAGGCGATCGTGTGCGCGTCGAGTCAGGGCCTGGGGCGCGGTTGCGCCATGGCGCTGGCGCAGGCCGGTGTTTCGGTGGTGATCAACGGGCGCGACGCCGCGCTGCTGGAGTCCACCGCGGCCGACATCCGCGCCGTCACCGGCGCCGATGTCACGCCGGTGCTGGCCGATGTGAACACCGCCGAGGGTCAGGCGGCGCTGCTGGCGGCCTGCCCGGCGCCGGACATCCTGGTGAACAACAACGGCGGCCCGCCCTTCCGTGATTTCCGCCAGCTCGACCGCGAGGCCATCCTCGCCGGGGTGAGCATGAACATGGTGGTGCCGATCGAACTGATCCAGCGCGTGCTCGACGGCATGACCGAGCGCGGCTTCGGCCGCATCGTCAACATCACGTCCCTGAGCGTGAAGATGCCGGTGCCCGGGCTGGACCTGTCCAGCGGCGCGCGCGCCGGCCTCACCGCCTTCGTTTCGGGCATCGCCCGGACCGTGGCCGACCGCAACGTCACCATCAACAACCTGCTGCCCGGCTACTTCGACACCAAGCGCATGCGCGGCGGCATCACCGCCGCCAGCCAGCGTGGTGGCATCAGCGAGACCGAGGCCGAGGAGCAGTTGCGCACCCGGGTGCCGGCGAAGCGCTTCGGGTCACCCGAGGAATTCGGGAATGCCTGCGCCTTCCTGTGCAGCGCCCACGCCGGCTACATCACCGGGCAGAGCCTGCTGCTCGACGGCGGGCTCTACCCCGCTGCGTTCTGAGACGGACGCGGGGCCGCACCGCGGCCCCGCCACGGGAGGGACGGGCGATGCGACGCATCCTCATGCTGCAGGGCGCCAACATGGCTTTCCTGGGCCGGCGCCAGCCGGAGCTCTACGGCACCACCACGGCCGGCGAGCTCGACGCGCTCATGCAGACCCTGGCGCGCGAACGCGGCGTCGGTCTGGAGGTCTTCTACACCCATGTGGAGGGCGAGGCCATCGGTCGTCTGTATGCGGCGGTGGACCAGGGCTTCGCCGGGGTGCTGATGAATCCGGCCGGCTTCCTCTATGCCGGCTATGCCCTGCGCGACTGTCTGCGCGCCCTGCCCATCCCCTGTGTCGAGGTGCACATGACCAACATCGAGGCTCGCGGCATGAGGTCGGTGACGGTGGAGGCCGCGATCGGGTCGGTCATGGGCTTCGGCGTGGACAGCTACCGTCTCGGCCTCGACGCGTTGCTCAGGCATCTGGGGCCCTGAGGCGCGTGGCCGGGCTGCTCATCCTGTGGAACCGCATCGCCGCCGAGGACGACGCCGGCTTCAATGCCTGGTACGAGGAGGAGCATCTGGCGGAGCGGCTGTCGGTGCCGGGTTTCCTGAGTGCGCGGCGCTACCGGGACGTGGTCGACCCCCTGGGCTACTGTGCGGTGTACGAGACCAGCGACGTCGCCGTGCTCGATTCGGCGGCCTATCGCGCGCGGCTGGCCGACCCGACGCCGCGGACGCGGGCGATCATGCCGCGCTTCCGGGACATGACCCGGGCCGCCTGCCGCGTGGTATCCGACAGCGCTCCCGGCACACCGGCGGCTGCGCACCTGCTGATCGTCAGTCTGACGGCGCAGTGGCCGGGTGCCGCGCCGGTGCCGGCCTGCCTGCGCTGGCGCAGCGTGGTTCCGGATCCGCGGCTGACAGGGGGGCGCACCCCCGAGCAGGCGCTGAGGCCTGCAGCCGACCGACTGGCGCCCCCGATGGTGCTGATCGAGGCCGATGACACGGCCGGCGTGAGCGCAGCGTCTGATGCGCTGCGCAAGGGCGCGCCGGCGCTGAGGCATTTCAGGCTGCTGTCATCGCGGGGCTGACGCCCAGCGGCTCTTGCGGGTCATGCGAGGCCTGGTGTGCAGCCCGCCGGGCGGGCGCCGCGCGACCGGTCGACAGTCGGTTGCGCGTTCGTCATGCAGCACGTCCGGTGCGGGCGCTATCATCGCGCGGTCGCGCCGCGATGGCGGGTGCGAGGCGCGCACGTCGGCCCGAGTCCGCCGTTGCGCGGTGGCCACGGGGGAGGAGAGCGACGGTGACCTGCGAGACCATCCTGCACGAGGACGAGGGTGCCTTGGGCTGGCTCACCCTCGACAGTCCGGATGACGGCGAGATGCTCATGCGCCGCAGGCGCCACGAGGTGCGCGACCGCGTCGACGAGGTGGGGCGTGACACCCGTACCAGTGTGCCGATGGATGCGGGGGCATCCTCCTTCCTGTGCCCTCGCCGCCGGATCGACCTGTGCGTCGTCACGCCTGTCGGCGAACGCTTGTCGGTCCCCGCCCTCCGGGGCGAGGCCTGCCGATTCGATCATTCGCGCCGCGGGAGCGCCCTCGGGGAGCCGCGGCCGTGAAGGCCATCGTCTTGCGCGAGCATGGGCCGGCGCATCTGCTGCGCATCGAGGATCTTCCGGACCTGCGACCCGGGCCGGGCGAGGTCCTGATGGGAACGCGGGTCGCCGGGATGAACCATCCGGACCTGCTGGTCGTGGAGGGACGCCACCCACGCCTGCCGCCGCTGCCCTTTACCCCGGGCAAGGAACTGGCCGGGGTGGTGCTGGCAGTGGGCGAAGGGGTCACCAGTTGCGAGCCCGGCGACCGCGTCCTGGCACTGGTGGAGCACGGCGCCTGGGCCGAGCAGGTGGTGGTCCCCGAGGCCCAGTGTTTCGTCATGCCGCGCTCCCTGTCGTTCGAGGCCGCAGCGGCCCTGGGGCTTGCCTACCAGACGGCCTGGTTCGCGCTGACCGATCGTGCCGGGATGGAGCGTGGCGAGACCGTGCTCGTGACGGGGGCCTCCGGGGGCGTCGGCCTCGCTTGCGTTCAGGTGGCGGCGGCCATGGGTGCCACGGGCATCGCCGGCATCGCCAATCCGGAACGCGCGGGCCTGGTGCGAGCCAGCGGTGCGGCCCATGTGGTGGATCTGGCCGCCCTCGATCTGCGCGGCAGCCTCACGCGGCAGGTGCACGAACTGACGCGCGGGCGGGGAGTGGACGTGGTGCTGGACCCGGTCGGTGGCGATGTGTTCGATGCCGCCCTGGGCGCCCTGGCGTGGCGGGGCCGGCTGGTCGTGATCGGCTTCGCCGGCGGTCGCATCCCGGAGGTTCGCGCGAATCACCTCGTGGTGAAGAACATCTGCGTCACCGGATTGCAGGTCAGCGACTACCGGGACCGGGATCCGATCTGGATGCGCCGCGCCCAGGCTGAGCTGTTTGCCATGGCGGAGGACCAACGGCTGCAGCCGGTGATCGCCGAAGTGCTGCCGATGGATCGTGCGGCCGAGGGTCTGGCGCGCTTCCGCCAGCGCGGCATGGCCGGCAAGCTGCTGCTGGCCATGCCGGGCTGAGGCTGGCGGGCCCGCGCCTCCTGTCCGTGGGGAGCGTGCCCTGGGTGGGCTCGATGACCGAGCTGACCACCGCTGCCACGGACGCCCTGCTGGCCCTCGAATGTCTCGTGGTGGTGGTTTGGATGGGGCGTCACGCCGCGCGGCGGCCACGTCGGGCGCGCCTGTGGCGTCCGGCTTTCGGCCTGTGCGGCCTCGCGGCCGGCTTCGGGGCGGTCGTGCACGGGCTGGCGCCGGGCATGGGAGGCCAGCCAGACCATCGCAACGGGCCGCGGAGGTGACGGCGAGGGAGCCTGCGACGCAGGGTGCACGCCCCGCGCCGCCTTCAGGCAGCGCGGGGCGGCTGCCATCAACGACGGCGACGACGCGCGGCCAACGCACCCAGCAGACCGACGCCGGCCAGCATCATGGCGTTGGTGCCTGGCTCTGGCACAGGGGTGATGGAGAACACCGTCGTCGTGCCGGATACCTCGTTGGCCACAGCCAGGAAGAAGTCACCACCAAAGGAGTAGGCCACCAAACCCTCGGGGGACAAGGAGCCGGCGTCGATGATGAAGTCCACGAACGTCGGGGCGGTCGGATCGGTCACGTCATAGACCGCCACCACACTCTGCAGCCCGCGCTCCAGACCGACGAAGGCCACGGTGCGGCCGGCAATCTCCAGCAGGGCGACGCCCTCGGGCTCGACTCCCTTGTTGTCGCTGCGGCCGTCGTCGACCAGGGCCGGGAAGCGGGCGAGGAGCAATTCCTCGAGCTGGTTGCCGCTGTCGAAAACCATGTTGCCGTTGGCATCGAGGATCGAGAATGAGCGCCCGCCGAAGACGTGGATCTCGTCGTAATCACCGTCGCCATCGAGGTCGCCGCCGGAGGTGGTGACGGTCAGGCGGCCGAGGTTGGCGTTCTGCTTGAGGACCGAGGCGTTCGGGAAGACGGTCGGGTCGAGCACGTAGGAGGAGGAGCCGACACGGATCTCCTCGTTGAAGGCGCCCGGCACCGCGTCGGCGAGGTTGCGAGAGTCGCCCTCGTTGGCAGTGACGTAGTAGGTCTGTCCGCCAGCACTGTAGGCGACGATGGCGTCGGGCTGATACATGCCCTTGACGGGAACGGTCTTCCAGTTGCCGGCCAGGGCGGAGCTGCCGGGCCCGTCACGGTCCGAGGTGTCGATGCGGTTGATCGCCAGGCTGTGATCCTTCAGGCCGAGGGACTGCACGCCGACGATGCTGTTGCTGGTCAGATCAATGATGGCGACGCCGTTGGCCTCCTGCAGGGTCACCATGGCGCGGGTGCCGTCGGGCGAGACGGCGATGTACTCGGGCTCCCAGTCGAGCGAGGGCTTGCTGCCAGGGGTGACGATCCGCAGGCCTGCCGGCGGTGCGGCGTCGAAGGCGCCGAAGCCCAGCGTCGTCACGGTGTCGCTGGCCGGGTTGATGATGCTGACCGAGCCGCGCGCTTCGAGCGTGGGCAACCCGGCGCGCGGCAGGGGCTCACCCTCGTTCGCTGTCAGGATGCGGCCGTCCGGGGTGAAGGTGACCATGTCGGGAAGCACGCCGACGTCGTAGGTGTTCAGCAGGTTGCGGCTGGCGGTCTGGTAGGTCAGAACCATGCCGGGCGCGGTCTTCACCGGCGAGGCGATGGCGATGGCGGCCACGCCGTTGCGGATGGCGACGCTGTTGGCTTCGCCGAAGCCAGTGGTGTCGATGTGCTGGAGGAAGCTGCCGCTGGAGGCGTCGAGAATGTCGACACCCTTCAACCCGGCGACCCACAACTGGTTCGTGGTGGCGTCGAAGGCCACGATCTCCGAGGTCTGTCCGGCGACGCTGGTGCCACTGCCGTGGGTGAACGTCCAGAGCTTGTTCCAGCCGGCGATCGGCGAGACGGCGTGGGCGGATGTGCTGGCCAAGGCAGCGATGGCCGCGGCGATGAGGGTCTTGCGCATGGGGGTCTCCGTTACGGCGTCTTGGTGGACGCTCAACCTCACGGATGGTGAGGTTCGCGCATTGCCATTTCGTGAAGACCGGAAGCGGTGTGGGGGTTCTTTCGGACCATGGCCGCCCGGGGGGGGCGGATGGACTCTGCCGGTGGGCAACCGGGCGGGGCGTGACGGCAGGGCGCCCGCTGGTGCCCGCAGGCTGCGATAATACGAGGGCGAAGTCGGCCGGGCAGCCGCTGCGTGTGGTTGGCGCAGAGGAAAGTCCGGGCACCGCAGGGCAGGATGCCGGCTAACGGCCGGGCGTCGCGAGGCGACGGAAAGTGCAACAGAAAGACACCGCCGCGGAGCACCGAGTCGCGCCGGGCCGGCAACGGTCCGGCGCAGACACCCCGGGAAGGGAAGCGCTTCCACGTGCCCGCGGCAAGGGTGAAATGGTGCCGGGCGTCGGTGGACGTCCGGGCGGCGCGCCGGGGCGCGTCGCCGGTAAGAGCGCACCCTCCCGGCGGTAACGTCCGGGGGCGGCAAACCCCATCCGGTGCAAGACCAAATAGGGGGGCAATGGCGTGGCCCGCGCCGCCCCCGGGTAGGTTGCTTGAGGCCGTGGGTAACCACGGTCCCAGAGGAATGGCTGTCGCGGGGTTTCGGCCCCGTACAGAACCCGGCTTACAGGCCGACTTCGCGCTCCGTCCGATATCTCCCTCGCTGTTTCGGCATTAATCCATTAAAAGCAGTCGCTTGCATCCTTTAATCTCACGTTTTGCATGAGATTTATCGGCTAAGCGCATAAAAAATATTGTTTGTCGTCCGGCATTCGTCCGGCATATCCAGACTGGCCTTAAGTCTTTGACCTGCCTTGGGAATTTCCTCAGGTTGTCCTTGACCCTGTACAGGCTTTCACTTACAGTGGGAAAAAGTTGGTGAAAGTGGGTTTTTCTGTCATTCCGGGCCAAAAAACAGCGTGGATGCGATCTTCCAGGGGGCCGCCGAACTGAGCCTCGATGCCAAGGGGCGGCTGGCCATTCCCACCCGGCATCGCGACGGTCTGCAGTCCAGTCCGGACCGCCGGCTCGTGCTCACCGCGCATCCGCATCGCTGTCTGCTGCTCTACCCGGCGGCTGCGTGGGCGCCCAACCGTGCCCGGATCATGGGCTTCTCGAGCTTCGATCCCCAGGCCAGCCTGTGGAAGCGGCTGTTGGTGGGCTACGCGGAAGATATGGAACTGGACGCGGCGGGTCGGGTGCTGGTGTCCCCGGCGCTGCGCAAGTTCGCCGGCATCGAGCGTCAGGTGATGATGGTCGGCCAGGGATCCCACTTCGAGCTTTGGGACGTGGTCGCCTGGGAGGCGCAGCTGGCCCGTCTGGACACCGACGCGAGGACCTTGCCGCCCGGGCTGGAGAACTTTTCGTTGTGACGCCGGTGCTGGAGCCCGGGCAGGACGCCCGGCACGTGCCGGTGCTCGGGCCGGAGGCGGTGCAGGCGCTGGTGACGAAACCGGACGGCGTCTACGTCGACGCCACCTTTGGTCGTGGCGGACACAGCCGGCTGGTGCTGGAGCGGCTCTCGATGGGGGGGCGGTTGCTTGCCTTCGATCGCGACCCCGAGGCGGTGGCAGACGCGGCGCGCATCACCGATGGGCGTTTCCTCTGTCGACGGGGCAGGATCAGTGACCTGGCGGTGTCCCTGGACGCCCTCGGGGTGGGGCAGGTGGATGGGGTGCTGATGGACCTGGGCGTTTCCTCGCCGCAGCTCGACGATCCGGCGAGGGGCTTCAGCTTCCGGCGCGACGGCCCGCTGGACATGCGGATGGACCCGCAGTCCGGGGAGTCGGCGGCCGATTGGCTGGCGCGGGCGCAGGAAACGGACATTGCGGAGGTCATCTGGCGTTATGGCGAAGAACGGTTTGCTAAACAGATTGCAAGAGCGCTTGTTGCGGCTCGGGCCCGAGATCCTGTCGGAACGACCCGCCAGCTTGCCACGCTCGTGGCTGGTGTCGTCCGCACGCGCGAACCAGGCCAGGATCCGGCGACGCGCACCTTCCAGGCTCTACGGATTCACGTCAATCAGGAGCTTGCGGAACTGGAGATAGGCCTGCCGGCCGCGATGTCGCGGCTGGCACCTGGGGGACGGCTGGTGGTGATCAGCTTTCATTCGCTCGAGGACCGGATCGTGAAGAACGTGCTGCGGGACGCTGCGTCCCCGCCGGCGCCACCACGGCATCTGCCGTTGCGCGCAGACCAGCTTCCCGTGCCAACCATGCGATTGCTGGGGCGGGCGGTGCGCCCCGATCCCGGCGAGGTGGTGTCCAATCCGCGTGCCCGCAGCGCCATCATGCGTGTGGCGGAGAAGCTGTGACGCGTCTCAACCTGCTCCTGCTGGCGCTTGCCGTGGCCTGCGCTCTCGGTGCAGTGACCGCCCAGCACCGGTCGCGCGTGCTGTTCGTGGAACTCGAGCGCGAGCAGGCGGCGGCCCGCCAGCTCGAGGACGACTGGGGTCGGCTGCAACTCGAGCAGAGCACCTGGGCCATGCACCAGCGCATCGAGACCGTTGCCTCGCAGCGGCTGCGCATGCGCGTTCCGCCCGCTTCGCGCGTGCAGATCATCGATCCCGCCAGCGTGGTTGGTGAGGGGGCGCGGTGAGTCCCGACACCCATCCGCATCTGTCCCTCAAGCTGCCGGTCTGGCGCACACGCCTGGTGCTGTTCTTCCTCGTGCTGGCCTTTGGCGGGCTGGCGGTGCGTGCCGGGGTGCTCCAGGGCATGGAGCGTGGCCGGCTGCAGGCCCAGGGCGAGATGCGCTACGGCCGTGTGCTCGAGATGCCAGCGCATCGCGGCATGATCACCGACCGGCATGGCGAGCCGCTGGCGGTGTCGACGCCGGTGGAGTCGGTGGCGCTCAGCCCGTCCAAGTTCGACATCACGGCCGAGCAGCGGGTGCAGCTGGCACGGACACTCGACGTCGCCCCGGCCGAGATGGATCGCCGGGTCGAGGCGGGTCGGAAGGGTTTCGTCTATCTGAAGCGCCACGTCCCTCCCGAGGTGGCGGCGCGCGTCATGCAGCTAGGGGTGCCGGGCGTCCTGAGCCAGCGCGAACACCGCCGCTACTACCCTTCGGGCGACGTGCTCGCCCACGTTCTTGGCTTTACCGACGTGGATGACCGGGGGCGGGAGGGGGTGGAGCTTGCCTACCAGGACTGGCTCGCCGGCGTGCCCGGCAGCCGGCGCGTGATCCAGGACCGTCGCGGCCGTGTGATCGAGGATGTCGCCAGCGTGCGCGCGCCGCGCCAGGGGCGTGACCTGGCGTTGTCGATCGACCTGAAGCTGCAGTATCTCGCCTACCGCGAACTGAAGAACGCCGTCGTGACGCACCGCGCGAAGGCTGGCAGCGTGGTGGTGCTGGACGTCGGCACGGGAGAGGTGCTGGCACTGGTCAACTTCCCCACCTACAACCCGAACAACCGCAGCCACTACGAGACCGGCCGGGCCCGCAATCGGGCACTGGTGGATCTGTTCGAGCCGGGGTCGACGCTCAAGCCCTTCACCGTGGCGGCGGCGCTCGACGCCGGTCTCTACCGGCCCGAGTCGGTCATCGACACCACGGGCGGCGCGCTGACGGTGGGTCGGCACACCATCCGCGACGTGCATCCCGCGCACATGCTGACGGTGTCGCAGGTGATCCAGCGCTCCTCCAATGTCGGCACGGCGCGCATGGCCCTGGCGCTGCCGCCGAAACAGCTGTGGCAGGTGTTGTCGGAGTCCGGCTTCGGCACGGTGCCGCGCATGGGCTTCCCCGGCGAGGCGCGCGGCAGCCTGCGCGATCCCCGGGTCTGGAAGCCGATCGAGCAGGCGACCATGAGCTACGGCCATGGCATCTCGGTGAGTCTGATGCAGCTGGCCCGCGCCTACACCATCTTCTGCGGCGATGGCGAACTCATGCCGCTCACTCTGCTGCGTCGCGCCGAGCCGGTCGCCGGGGTTCCGGTGATCGCACCCGCCACGGCACGCGCCATGCGCGACATGCTCCAGCTCGTCACCCAGGCCGGCGGCACCGCGCCCAAGGCGCAGGTTGCGGGGTATCACGTCGCCGGCAAGACGGGCACAGCGCACAAGCTGGTCAACGGCCGCTACGCGCCGGACCGCTACGCGGCCTCGTTCGTGGGTTTCGCGCCAGCGACCGATCCGCGCCTGATCGTGGCGGTGGTGATCGACGAGCCCAGCGCAGGCCAGCACTACGGCGGACAGGTGGCGGCGCCGGTGGCGGCCAGCGTGCTTTCCGGAGCCCTCCGGGTGCTGGCGGTCCCGCCCGACCAGCCTTTGCCCCGGACGCCGATGCCCGAGGTCCTCGTCGACGTCGCGGAGGAGGTATGAGCGAAGTGCGCTTCGATCCGGCCGTGGTTGCCGCCCTCGGCGTGCATCCGCATGGCGTGAGCCTCGACAGCCGGGCCGTGCAGCCGGGCGAACTGTTCCTCGCCTTTCCGGGCGAGCGTGGCGACGGCCGCGCGCACATCGCCGAGGCGGTGGCCCGCGGTGCGGCGGCGGTGCTGTGGGAGGCTGGCAGCTTCGATTGGGACCCGGCGTGGCGGGTGCCCAACGCGGCCCTGCCGCATCTTCGCCGTCTGGCCGGCGAGGTCGCGGCGCATGTCTATGGCCATCCGGCCCGGGCGCTTCGCATCGCCGGAGTGACGGGCACCAACGGCAAGACCTCCTGCAGCCACTGGATCGCCCAGGCCATGACGGCCTGCGGTCGGCGCACCGCCGTGCTCGGCACCCTGGGCAACGGGTTTCCCGGCGATCTTGCGCCGGCCACCCACACCACCCCCGATCCGGTCAGCCTCCAGCGCGAACTGCGCCGGCTGTGCGATCTGGGCGCCGAGGCGGTCGCCATGGAGGTGTCCTCGCACGCCCTGCAGCAGGATCGCGTCGCCGGCGTGGGCTTCGAGACAGCGCTGTTCACGAATCTGACTCGCGACCATCTCGACTACCACGGTGACATGGCGGCCTACGGGGCGGCGAAGGCGCGGCTGTTCGACTGGCCGGATCTGGCCAACGCCGTGATCAATGCCGACGACCGCTTCGGTCGTGAACTTGTCGGTCGTGCTTCCCGGTCCGGTGCCCGCGTCCTCAGCTACGGCCTGGGCCATGGCGACATCGCCGGGCACGAGTTGCGACTGTCGTTGCAGGGGCTGGCGTTGCGGGTGTCCACGCCCTGGGGCACCACGGTGCTGCGCAGCCGCGTGATCGGCGGTTTCAATGCCAGCAACCTGCTGGGCACGCTCGGCGTGTTGCTGGCCGCCGGCCTGCCGCTGGAGGAGGCCGTCACCGCCCTGGCGCAAGTGAATTCCGTCGCCGGGCGGCTCGACCTGCTGCAACGGCCGGGCGCACCGCTCGTGGTGGTGGACTACGCCCACACCCCCGATGCCCTGGAGAAGGTGCTCGAGACCCTGCGCGAACTCGTCGGGCACGAGGCTGGCGCGCGCCTGCTGTGCGTGTTCGGCTGCGGAGGCGGCCGGGACCCTGGAAAGCGGCCGCTGATGGGGGGCATCGCCACCCGCCTCGCCGATCTCGCCATCGTCACCAGCGACAACCCGCGCGACGAGGATCCGGCGGCCATCGTGGCGCAGGTCGTGGCGGGTGCCGGTCCCAATCACGAGGTCTGCATCGATCGCGCCGAGGCCATCGCCCGTGTGCTGTCGCTGGCGCGGCCCGTCGATGTCGTGCTGATCGCCGGCAAGGGTCACGAGACCACCCAGGAGATCCGCGGCAGCAAACACCCGTTCGACGATCTGGCGGTTGCCCGGTCGGTGCTCGATGGAGGTGCCGGTGTTTAGGCTCTCCGAACCGGTTGCGGCCTTGCAGGCCCGGCGCCTCGGGCCGGACCGGGAGGTGTTGCGGGTGATCACCGATAGCCGCGCCGTGCAGCCTGGCGACCTGTTCGTGGCCCTGCCCGGAGAGCGTGTCGACGGCCATCGGTTCGTGGGTGCCGCCCTGGAGGCAGGCGCCGCGGGTGCGCTGGTGACCCGCGCCGACGTCGCCGGCGAGGATGCCCCGCTGCTGGTGGTCGACGACACCCGTCTGGCCCTGGGGCGCCTGGGCGCGTGGTGGCGCGACCGCTTCGAGCTTCCTGTGGTGGGCGTGACCGGCAGCAATGGCAAGACCAGTGTCAAGGAGATGGTGGCCGCCATCCTGCGCGAGCACGCCGGACCGGAGGCGGTGCTGGCCACCGAAGGCAACCTGAACAACGATCTCGGCCTGCCGCTGATGCTGCTGCGGCTGCGCTCGACCCATCGCTACGCGGTGCTGGAGATGGGCATGAATCACCTCGGCGAGATCCGCGTGCTGACAGGCATGGCGCGGCCGTCCGTGGCGGTGATCAACAACGCCGGCACCGCCCACATCGGCGAAGTCGGCTCGCGGCACAACATCGCCGTCGCCAAGGGCGAGATCTTCGAGGGCCTCGGTGCCGGTGGCGTGCGCGTGCTCAATGCCGACGACGCCTTCTGCGGTTTCTGGACCGGCCTCAGGCCCGAACTGCCGGCGCTGCGCTTCGGTCTGGAGGCGCCGGCCGAGGTGTCGGCCCGGCACGAGTTGCTCGCCGATGGCAGCCGCCTGTGGTTGCGCCTGCCGGGCGGCGAGGTCGAGGCGCGGCTGCGGGTGCCGGGCCTGCACAACGTGCGCAATGCCCTCGCGGCGGCCGCCGTCGCCACCGCGCTGCAGGTGCCGCCCGCGACGATCGCGCGCGGTCTGTCCGGCTACGCGGGAACGCGGGGTCGCCTGCAGTCCAGGGATGGCGTGGGTGGCTGCCGGGTGGTGGACGACAGCTACAACGCCAACCCGGATTCCACCCGCGCGGCCATCACCTGGCTGGCCGGCCTGCCGGGCCGTCGCGTGCTGGTGCTGGGCGACATGGGAGAGCTGGGTGCCGACGGCCCGGCGCTGCACGCCCAGGTCGGCGCCTGCGCACGCGGGGAGGGGGTGGACGCGCTCCACACCCTGGGCGAACTCAGCCGTCAGAGCGTCGTCGCCTTCGGCGCCGGGGCGGTGCACCACGTTGACGCTGCCACCCTGGTGGCGGCGCTGCGCGACGTCTGCCGGCCGGACACCACCATCCTGGTCAAGGGTTCGCGCTTCATGCGCATGGAGCGCGTGGTAGACGCGCTGACGGGCGGCACGTCCGCCGGGAGTGATCACTGATGCTGCTCGCGCTCGCGAATTGGCTGGCCCAGGACGTACGGGCCTTCGGCGTGCTGAATTACCTCACGCTGCGGGCGGTGCTGGCCACCATGACCGCGCTGTTCATCTCGTTCATCATCGGTCCGGCGATGATCCGCCAGCTGACGGCCTACAAGATCGGCCAGGCGGTACGCGACGACGGGCCGCAGACCCACCTCGCCAAGGCAGGCACGCCCACCATGGGTGGTGCCCTGATCCTGGTGGCCATCGGTGCCACCACGCTGCTGTGGGCCGACCTGTCCAATCGCCTGGTGTGGCTGGTGCTCGCCGTGACCCTGGGCTTCGGCGTGGTCGGCTGGGTGGACGACTACCGCAAGGTGGTGCATCGCAACCCGAAGGGCCTGCCGGCGCGCTGGAAGTACTTCTGGCAGTCGGTCATCGGACTGGCGGCTGCGCTGGTGCTGGCCTACTCCTCGCTGCCGGCCCAGACCGAGTTCATCGTCCCGTTCTTCAAGTACGTCGCGTATCCGCTCGGCACCCTGGGCTTCGTGGTGCTGTCGTACTTCGTGATCGTTGGCACCTCCAACGCGGTCAACCTCACCGACGGTCTGGACGGTCTGGCGATCCTGCCCACCGTGATGGTCGGAAGCGCCCTCGGGGTGTTCGCCTACGTGGCGGGCAACGCGGTGTTCTCGCGCTACCTCGGTTTCCCCTTCATTCCCGGTGCCGGCGAACTGACGGTGTTCTGCGGCGCGCTGGCGGGCGCGGGCCTGGGTTTCCTCTGGTTCAACGCCTACCCCGCCGAAGTGTTCATGGGTGACGTCGGCGCCCTGGCCCTCGGTGCCGCCCTGGGCACGGTGGCCATCATCGTGCGCCAGGAGATCGTGCTGTTCATCATGGGCGGCGTGTTCGTGGTCGAGACCCTGTCCGTCATGCTGCAGGTGGCCTCCTTCAAGCTCACCGGACGGCGCATCTTCCGCATGGCGCCGCTGCACCACCACTTCGAGCTCAAGGGCTGGAAGGAGAATCAGGTGGTGGTGCGGTTCTGGATCATCACCATGCTGCTGGTGCTGTTCGGTCTCTCCACCCTGAAGCTGCGATGAGCCTCGTCATCCGCAACCGTCGCATCCTCGTCCTCGGCCTCGGCGTGACCGGGCGGTCGATGGCGCGCTGGCTGCACGCCCGCGGCGCGATGGTCTCGGTGGCCGACTCCCGGTCAGCCCCGCCCGGCGTCGACACCCTTCAGACCGAACTGCCTGGCCTGGCCGTGGCCGCGGGGCCGTTCCGGGCGGAGACCTTCCGCGGCATCGAGATGCTGGCGGTGAGTCCCGGGGTGCCCGTGGCCGAGCCGCACATACGGCGCGCCCTGGCGGCCGGGGTGCCGGCGGTCGGCGACATCGAATTGTTCGCCCACGGCCTGGACGAACTGGTGGCCGTCCGTGGCGTCGCGCGGCCGGCGATCCTCGCCATCACCGGCTCCAACGGCAAGAGCACGGTCACCGAGATGACCGGTGCCGCCTGTCGCGCCGCCGGCTGGGAGACCCTGGTGGCCGGCAACATCGGCCTGCCGGTGCTGGATGCCCTGGCCGGGATCGAGAGCGGCGCGCGTCCGATGCCGCGGGCCGTGGTGCTGGAGCTGTCCAGCTTCCAGCTCGAGACCACCGCCTCGCTGCGGCCGGATGCCGCGGTGGTGCTCAACGTCTCCGAGGATCACCTCGACCGCTATGACGGCATGGCCGAGTACGCCGCCGCCAAGGCCCGGGTGTTCCTCGGTGCCGGCACGGTCGTGGTCAACCGGCAGGACGACTGGACCACCGGCATGGTGCCGGCCGGAGCGCAGGCCTGGACCTTCGGCCTGGACCGCGCTCCCGGGCCGCGCCACTGGGGCCTCATCCGCCATGGTGCCGGTGACTGGATCGCCGAGGGCGAGCATCCGGTGCTCGACCCCGCCACCCTGCGGGTCGCGGGCCTGCACAACGCCGCCAACGCCATGGCGACACTTGCCCTGGCGGCTGCCGCGGGTGTCCCCGAGGACGCGGTGGTGCGGGCCCTGCAGACCTTCACCGGTCTGGCCCACCGGGTGGAGTTCGTCGCCGAGGTCGATGGCTGCCGCTACTACGACGATTCGAAGGGCACCAACGTCGGTGCGACCGTGGCGGCGCTGTCCGGCCTGCCGCAGCCGGTGGTGTTGATCGCGGGAGGCGATGGCAAGGGCCAGGACTTCACGCCGCTGGCGGCGGTGGCGGCCGCGCGCGCCCGCGCCGTGGTGCTGATCGGTAGAGACGCCCCGCGCATCGCCGAGGTCCTGGTGCCGGTCGGGGTGCCGATCGTGAGGGCGCCGGACATGGATGATGCGGTGCGCCGTGCCGCCGCCGCCGCGCGCCCAGGCGACGCGGTGTTGCTGTCGCCGGCCTGCGCCAGCTTCGACATGTTCCGCAACTACGAGCACCGCGCGGAGGTGTTCCGCGCCGCGGTGGCGCGTCTCCGGGAGGCCAGGGCATGCTCGGCCTGACCGCCACCCCCGGACCGCGTGCCGTGGCACCGCTGGACGAGTCGCTCGCCTGGTCTGCGGTCCTGCTGCTCGCCATCGGTCTGGTGATGGTGTATTCCGCCTCCATCGCCACCGCCGAGGCGTCGCGGCTGACCGGTTTCGACGCCACCTACTATCTCGTGCGTCACGCCGTGTTCCTCGGCATCGGCCTGGTGGCCGCCGCCGCCACCTTCCAGGTGCCGATGCGCTGGTGGCAGCAATCCGCGCCCTTTCTGTTCATGTTCGCCGCCTTCCTGCTGCTGATCGTGCTGATCCCCGGCGTGGGACGGGTGGTGAACGGCAGCCAGCGCTGGCTGCGCTTCTTCGGTCTTGGCTTCCAGCCTTCCGAGTTCGCCAAGCTCGCCGTGGTGCTCTACGCCGCCGACTACACCGTTCGCAAGGCTGCCTTCATGGGCAGCCTGCGCAAGGGCTTCCTGCCGATGGCGGGCGTGATGCTCTTTGCCGGCACCCTGCTGCTGATGGAACCGGACTTCGGCGCCTTCAGCGTCATCACCATCATCGCCATGGGGCTGCTGTTCCTGGGCGGCATGAACTGGCGCCTGTTCGCCGTCCTGGTGGCGCTGCTGGTGGTGGGCTTCATGGTGCTGATCCTGATCGCACCCTACCGGCTGGCCCGCGTGACCGGCTTCCTCGACCCGTGGAAGGATCCGCTCGGTTCGGGCTACCAGTTGACCCACTCGCTGATCGCGTTCGGTCGCGGCGAGCTGTTTGGCGTCGGCCTCGGGGCGAGCGTCGAGAAGCTGTTCTATCTGCCGGAGGCCCACACCGATTTCCTGCTGGCAGTGATCGCGGAGGAACTCGGTTTCGTCGGCGTGGCGGCGGTGCTCGGCCTGTTCGTCTGGCTGGTGACGCGGGCGTTCGCCGTGGGCCGTCAGGCGGCCCGCCTGGAGCGTTATTTCTCCGCGCTGGTGGCCCAGGGCATCGGACTGTGGATCGGGGTGCAGGCCCTGATCAACATGGGCGTGAACATGGGAGTGCTCCCGACCAAGGGCCTGACCTTGCCGATGCTCTCGTTCGGCGGCACCGGCATCGTCGTCAACATGGCAGCGCTCGCCATCCTGCTGCGCGTGGACTACGAGAACCGCCAGATGATGATGGGGAGGCCGGCATGAGCGCCGCGGCCACGGGTCGGACCCTGCTGGTGATGGCCGGCGGTACCGGCGGACACATCATGCCCGCATTGGCAGTGGCCGATGAGATGCGCCGCCGCGGCTGGCGCGTGGTGTGGCTCGGATCGCGCCAGGGCATGGAGGCCGGTCTGGTGCCAGGGCACGGCCACCCGATGGCGTTCATCCGGTTCGGCGGCCTGCGGGGCAAGGGGCTGGCGCGCGCCCTGATGCTGCCGGTCAACCTGCTGGTCGCGCTGGTGCAGTGCGCCGGCGTGATCCTGCGCGTGCGCCCGGACGTGGTCCTGGGCATGGGCGGTTACATTTCCTTTCCCGGGGGGGTCATGGCGGCGCTGCTGCGCCGTCCCCTGGTGCTGCATGAGCAGAACGCCATCGCCGGCCTCGCCAACCGTGTGCTGGCCCGGCTGGCCAGACGACGCATGACGGGCTTTCCAGACGCCCTGCCGCGTTCGACCTGGTGCGGCAATCCGGTGCGCGCCGAGATCGTCGCGGTGCCGGCGCCAGAGGCGCGTTTCCCGGGCCGCGAGGGGCCGCTGCGCCTGCTGGTGATGGGCGGCAGCCTGGGCGCCCAGGCGCTCAACGAGGTGGTACCGAAGGCGCTCGCGCTGCTGCCCGCCGGGCAGCGGCCGCTGGTGCGCCATCAGGCTGGCGAGCGTCACCTCGAGGTGCTGCGGCGCAACTACGTCGAGGCTGGTGTCGAGGCCGAGTGCACGGCCTTCATCGAGGACGTGGCGGGCGCCCTGGGCGAGGTGGACTGCGTGGTGTGTCGGGCTGGCGCGTTGACGGTGGCCGAACTGGCGTCCGCCGGGGTGGCCGCGGTGCTCGTGCCTTTTCCCCATGCGGTGGACGACCACCAGAGCGCCAACGCCCGGTTTCTCTCCGAAGCCGGGGCTGCGCTGCTGGTGCAGCAGCGCGACCTCACCGCCAAGGGGCTGGCTGCCATCCTGGGCGGCTTCACCCGCGACACCCTGCTCGCCATGGCCCGCAAGGCACGCGCGCTGGCGCGTCCGGACGCCGCCCGTCAGGTGGCGGACGCCTGCGTGGAGGCGGCCGGAGCATGAGGCCATGAGACACAAGGTCAAGCGCGTGCATTTCGTGGGCATCGGCGGCGTCGGCATGAGCGGCATCGCCGAGGTCATGCTCAACCTCGGCTACCAGGTGAGCGGCTCGGACCTGTCCGAGGGGGCTGGCATCGCCAGGCTGCGCGCAGGAGGTGCGACCATCCACATCGGGCACGACGCGGCGAACGCCGAGGGCGCGGATGCCGTGGTGATATCCACCGCAGTCAAGCCGGACAACCCGGAACTGGCGGCAGCCCGCGCGCAGCGCGTTCCCGTGGTGCCGCGCGCTCTGATGCTGGCCGAACTGATGCGCCTGAAGCAGGGCATCGCCGTGGCAGGCACCCACGGCAAGACCACCACCACCAGCCTCGTGGCCAGCATCCTGGCGGAGGCGGGCATGGATCCGACCTTCGTCATCGGCGGCCGGCTGGAGGCCGCCGGATCCAATGCGAAGCTCGGACAGGGCGAGTTCCTGGTGGCGGAGGCCGACGAATCCGATGCCTCCTTCCTGTATCTGCAGCCGGTGCTGGCGGTGGTCACGAACATCGACGCCGATCACATGGAGACCTACGGCCACGACTTCGCGCGCCTGCGCCAGGCCTTCGTCGAGTTCCTCCAGCACCTGCCCTTCTATGGCATGGCGATCCTGTGCGTCGACGATCCGCACGTGCGATCGATCCTTCCGATCGTGGCCAAGCCGGTGACCACCTACGGCCTGTCGGAGGAAGCGCAGGTCCGCGCCACCGACGTCCGCGCCGACGACGGTCGCATGCACTTCTCCGTGCACCTGCCGGCCAACGGCGTGCCCGCGGGGCGTCTCGAGGTCACCCTGAACCTCCCCGGGGTGCACAACGTGCTCAATGCCCTCGCCGCCATCGCCGTGGCGCGCGAGGTCGGCGCGCCCGACGATGCCATCCTGCGGGCCCTGGCCGGGTTCCGTGGCGTGGGCCGCCGTTTCCAGCGCTACGGTGACATCGCCCTGCCGGGTGGCGGCCGCTTCACCCTGGTGGACGACTACGGTCATCACCCGGTGGAGATGGCGGCGACGCTGGCGGCGGCGCGCGGCGCCTATCCCGACCGCCGTCTGCTGCTGGTGTTCCAGCCCCACCGCTACACCCGCACCCGCGACGTGTTCGAGGACTTCGTCAAGGTCCTGTCCTCGGTGGACGCCCTGCTGCTGACCGAGGTGTACGCCGCCGGCGAGTCGCCCATCGTGGCGGCCGATGGCCGTTCCCTGGCGCGGGCGGTCCGGGTCCAGGGGCGCGTCGAACCGGTCTTTGTCGAGGACTGGAAGGACCTCCCGGAGGCCGTGATGTCGCTGGCGCGCGACGGCGACGTGGTGGTCACCATGGGGGCCGGTTCCGTCGGGCAGGTGCCCGGCCTCATCGCCGCCCGGGCGCCGCACTGAACATGGACATGACCGAAGCCCTCTCCCTCCTCACCCAAGGCCTGCGCGGCGAGCTGCGTCTCGGCGAGCCAATGCGCCGGCACACGAGCTGGCGCGCGGGCGGTGTCGCCGAGCGCGCCTACCTGCCGGCCGATCTCGAGGACCTCGCCGCCTTCCTGCGCCGTCTCGACCCGGCCGAGCCTCTGCACTTCGTCGGCCTGGGCAGCAACCTGCTGGTGCGCGACGGCGGCCTGCGCGGTACCGTGGTGTTCACCCATGGCGCCCTGAACCGTCTCGACCTCCAGGGTGACGGTCTGCTATATGCCGAAGCGGGCGTGGCCAGTCCCAAGGTCGCGCGTCAGGCCGCGGTGCACGGGCTCGAGGGCGCGGAGTTCCTCGCCGGCATCCCGGGAACGGTGGGTGGTGCCCTGGCCATGAACGCCGGCTGCTACGGCACCGAGACCTGGGAGCGCGTCGAACGTGTGCTGGTGCTGGATCGCCGCGGAGGCCTGCGGGAGCGCCCTCGCGCCGACTTCGACACCGGCTACCGCCACTGTGCGCCGGCCGCGGGCGGGCGCGGCGAGGAGTGGTTCGCTGCCGCCTGGTTCCGCTTCGCCGCCGGGGACGGCGCGGCGGCGCGGGCCCGCATCAAGGAATTCCTGTCGCGGCGCATCGCCAGCCAGCCGCTGAACCAGCCCAATGCCGGGTCGGTGTTCCGCAACCCGCCCGGAGACCACGCGGCGCGGCTGATCGAATCCTGCGGGCTGAAGGGCCGGCGCATTGGCGGGGCCGAAGTGTCGCGCAAGCACGCCAATTTCATCGTCAATGCCGGCGAGGCTTCGGCCGCCGACATCGAGCGACTCATCCACGAGATCCGGGACACGGTCCGCCGCGAGACAGGCATCTGCCTCGAGGCGGAGGTTCGGATCATCGGAGAACCTGTCCAGTGACCCGCGCTTCCGCTTTCGGCAAGGTGGCCGTGCTCTTCGGGGGGCGTTCCGCGGAGCGCGAGATCTCCCTGCTGTCCGGCAACGCCGTGCTGCTGGCGCTGCAGGAGGCGGGCGTCGACGCCCACGCCTTCGATCCGGCGCAGCGCGACCTGCACGAACTGCGCGACGAGGGTTTCGACCGCGTCTTCATCGCCCTCCACGGGCGCTACGGCGAGGATGGCACCGTGCAGGGTGCGCTCGAACTGCTCGGCCTCCCCTATACCGGCAGCGGCGTCCTCGCCTCGGCGCTGAGCATGGACAAGGTCCGGACCAAGATGGTGTGGGTGGCGAACGGCCTGCCGACACCGGACTGGGTGGTGCTCGGCGCCGACAGCGACTGGGGTGCGGTGGCGGCGCGGCTCGGCCTGCCGCTCGTCGTCAAGCCGGCGCACGAGGGCTCGACCATCGGGCTCACCCGGGTCACCGCCGTCGACCAGTTGCCGGCGGCATACGCCCTGGCCTCGCGGCACGACCGTCTGGTGCTGGCCGAGGTCTTCGTCGAGGGACAGGAGCTCACCGGCCCGTTCCTGGGCAAGCGCCCGCTGCCGCTCATACGCATCGAGGCGCCGCAGGGCAACTACGACTACCAGAACAAGTACTTCAGCGACGAGACCCGCTATTTCTGCCCCTGCGGCCTGGACGATGCCGAGGAGGCTCGCATCCGCGAGCTCGTGATGCGGGCCGCGGTGGTGCTGGGCTGCGAGGGCTGGGGCCGGGCCGACCTCATCCGGCGCGCCGACGGCAGCGTCTGGCTGCTCGAGATGAACACCTCGCCGGGTATGACCGGGCACAGCCTGGTTCCGATGTCGGCCCGGGCTGCCGGACTGGATTTCACCGCGCTGGTACTGGCCATCCTGGAGACCGCCCATGTGGGATAGGCCCGAGGCCCTGTCGACCATCACTTCCCTGCTCATGGGCATCGTCGCCGTGGCGCTGCTTTACGCCCTGGTGTTCGGTCTCGTGCATTCGCGCTTTTTCCCGGTGCGAGAGGTGGCGGTGGCGGGCGGCATCTCGCGGGTCACGCCGGCGCAGATCGACAACGTGGTGCACCGCGAACTGCGGGGCAATTTCTTCACCATCAACCTCGACATCTCGCGACAGGCGTTCGAGAAGCTGCCCTGGGTGCGGCAGGTGCAGGTGCGGCGGCAGTGGCCCGACCGGCTCGAGGTGGTCCTGGAGGAGCACCGCACCCTGGCGCGCTGGGGCGACGAGGCCCTGGTGAACGACCGCGGCGAGATCTTCGCTGCCGCGTCCGATGAGCGCCTGCCCGTGTTCACCGGGCCCCGCGACCTCTCCGCCGACATGGCGGCGAACTACGGCGAGTTCGGCCGCGCGCTCGCCGGGCTGGGGCGCCGGGTGCAGGCGATCCGGGTGTCCGATCGACGTGCATGGACGGTGGTGCTGGACGACGGCATGACGGTGCAGCTCGGCCGCGAACGCATGGTGGAGCGGCTCGCCAAGTTCGCCCAGGCCTATCCGGCCACCGTGGGGCAGATGAAGGGGCCGCCAAGGATAGTGGACCTGCGATATCCGAACGGATTCGCGGTACGTCTGAAGACAGTCAACAACGGGGCTTAGTCCGGAGGACGCAACGATGGACCTTGCAGAAACCAAGCGCATCGCGCTGATGAACAAGCAGAAGGACGCGCGCAACCTGATGGTGGGCCTGGACATCGGCACCTCCAAGATCGTCGCCATCGTCGCCGAGGCCAAGCCCGATGGCGGCTTCGAGGTGGTGGGTCTGGGCACCCATCCCTCGCGCGGCCTCAAGAAGGGCGTCGTGGTGAACATCGAGTCGACGGTCACGGCCATCCAGGGTGCTCTGCAGGAGGCCGAGCTGATGGCCGATTGCAAGATCCGGGAGGTCTACACCGGCATCGCCGGCAGCCACATCAAGAGCTTCAACTCGCACGGCATGGTCGCGGTGAAGGAGCGCGAGGTGTCGCAACTCGACGTGGACCGGGTCATCGAGACCGCCAAGGCCGTGAACATCCCCACTGATCAGCAGATCCTGCACGTGCTCAATCAGGAGTTCGTGATCGACGGTCAGGAGGACGTGCGCGAGCCGCTTGGCATGGCCGGGGTGCGGCTCGAGGTGAAGGTGCACATCGTCACCGGTGCGGTGTCCGCGGCGCAGAACATCCTCAAGTGCGTGCGTCGCTGCGGCCTCGAGGTGCGCGACCTG
>Ga0169931_10002385_pt1 | contig 30672 bp, 28 predicted proteins | sample Kivu_15m_20L_FD_129675 | JGI IMG/M metagenome (GOLD analysis project Ga0169931, IMG submission 129675) | Freshwater microbial communities from Lake Kivu, Western Province, Rwanda to study Microbial Dark Matter (Phase II) - Kivu_15m_20L... | ecosystem: Environmental > Aquatic > Freshwater > Lake...
AGAACGACAAGTCACGTGCGAAGGTCGTCCTCATTGTGAACAAAGCCTCCAAAGGCACCACGGCACAGAAAATGATCGCCTACGTTGATGGAGTTGAATTTGGTACTTTCGATGTCTCAACAGGTCGCGAAAAATTCGAAAAAGCCAAAAGCGGTCGCTCCTATATGACATCTACACCTGTAGGTTACTTCAGACCGACCCTTTTGGATGCGCGCTACTACTCAAACACCTGGAAGGCTTACATGGAGTTCGCCGTATTCTTCCGAGGAGGAGTCGCCGTTCACGCAACCACCCCCGATCATTATAAAGAACTCGGTTCGCGTGCCTCTGGGGGATGCGTTCGCATGCACCGCGACCGCGCCTCCGAGATCTTCAAGATCGTTAAAGAAGCAGGAAAGCGCACCGTTCCTCTCATCAATCGAGATGGCGAGGTGGCGCTCACATCAAGTGGCAAAGAAGTCACTCAGATCAATCATGACGTGCTGATCATCGTGAGAAACATCGAGGATTAATTCAAAAAGGGGGGTGGTGCTTACTCAAGCTCGGCCCTCCTCCCCATCCTCAATCCCAGCCCACGCCTAAAACAAAAAAACCCGGCTCAAGCTCTTCGCTTTGCCGGGTTGCTTTTTAGGATGGCGGAGAGAAATGAGACGCGAGCGCTTGAAAATGCCCCAGTGGGGCGTTTTTGAGCGACGCGTGGACGAGAGACCGCAACTCGCGGTCTCGCAGACCGTTCGAATCTCTTTCCTCCCCATCCTCAATCCCAGCCCACGCCTAAAACAAAAAAACCCGGCTCAAGCTCTTCGCTTTGCCGGGTTGCTTTTTAGGATGGCGGAGAGAAAGAGATTCGAACTCTTGAGAGGTATTACCCTCTGCTCCCTTAGCAAGGGAGTGCCTTCGACCACTCGGCCATCTCTCCGTACCACGCCCTAAAACTGCCCTAAGACTTAGCAGAGGGCAGTTAAAAGACGCAAGCAGTGAATTCATTCATTTTTTACGAATTCGGGTATCCTTCAGGGCTTGCAGCAGAGACACAAGCGCCCACTCAACGCCCCACAATGTATTACGCTCCCAAATTGCACCCTGCTCGCGAGCATCTCCGCACTCTCTCGCCCGAAACGGGGCCAAGGCAGTACGTACGAGCGGGGCATCTAGGTCCCCGCCCATAAAGCTCATACTCCAGTGAGAAACTCCGCTAGCCTCATGAGACTCCATGAGCCTCAATTGGCATTCAGCACCCGCTAATTGCTCCTCATCCAACACCTCGTGAATTCGACATCTCGCAGGAGCGCCCTGAGCCCTACGCGCTCGTTCAACACCTCTGAGTCTCTCTAGCAATCGACCGCCGCTAGCTGAGTCCAGAAGCACGAGTCCAAATGAAGTGTGGCCATGAATCAGCGCCAAAAGCCCAAGCACTGACTCGGCAACATCCACTCCATCTCGTGAGACCAGATGCGTCGGTCCGATAGCCATTTCGATTGCACTCATCAGAGACTGGCAGGCCTGACTCGATAGGGTCGCTGGCGCCCAAACCTTAACCTCAACATAAGGCCTCTGAGCACGATATCCAGTCACCAGGCCCTCTCGCGCAGTACGGTCCAACTGAGCTACAGCTTTTTCAATCGCCTCACCCAATTCCGCCTCACTCCGGCCAATCACTTGCCAAGTATACAGCGTCTTCCTCGATTCATTCGGCACAAGGCCCTTCAGCTGAGTATCGATGTGCTCACTCCAAATCGCCGCAAGCTCGCGCGGAGGACCAGGCAATACCCACAACTGCTTGCTTTGAAAAAAAGCATGGAATGCATCTGCTGTTCCCTGCGAGTTTGACAAAACTTGAGCGCCCTCAGGAAAAAAACATTGTTGTCGATTCGAAGGAGCCACCGGAATCCCGAGCATTCCCATCCGCGCAACAATTCGTTCCCATGAAGCCTCATGGAACACTAACCCTTTACCCATCCAATCAGCGATAACATCACGAGTGAAATCGTCCGAGGTTGGACCAAGCCCGCCAGTAATAAAAAGCAGGTCACACTGCCGCCGAATGATCTCAAGCGCATCCAAGATCAATGATCGCTCATCAGGCACCGTGAGGTGTAAAGACACCCCCAGACCTAATGATTCCAATTGAGCGCTAATCCACGCTGCATTTCGATTTAAGATCTGTCCGCTGGTCAGCTCTGTTCCAATCGTCAAAACACTACATCGCATCGATAGGACCCCTAAAAATTCTCACAAAAACCGTTGAATCTGCGCGCGATCAGGGGCGTCTGGACGCAAATCTAAGTACCGCTTAAAGCTATTCCTGGCCCCCACAGCATCACCCATTTCACGGTATGCTTGGCCTAGTTTCTTGAAAATCTCTGGATTACCTGTATCGATCAAAGCCGCAGACTTCAACAAGGCAACCGCAGCAGCATAATTCTTTTGAAGATACGCCGCGTATCCAGCCCAGTGCTTGGGCTCGGAGAGACCGGGTGAATATTGCATAGCCATCGTGAACAAACTTGCCGCTTCCTGCACCACTGCAACACTGAGCTGACCCTGATTGGCATCAAGAATAGCCTTCCCCAGCTCCACAATAGTCGGTACGGACCTAGGATTGTTCTTCAACTCTTTACGGAACTCATCCACTGCCACACGGAAATTGCCCATATTAGAGTACAGCATCCCTTTGTAGTAATGCAGATTCGGATACCGTGGAAAAATCGAATAAACCTGAGAAAGCTCTTCGTTTGCCTGTTCGAACTGACCCTTTCGGACAAAAAGAGCGTACCTCTCCAGATAACCAGATGGATCTGAGCGATTTCGATCTGAGAACTTCTTAAAAGCCTCAAGGGCGCGATCAAGCGCTTGTTTTTCCTGCCCTTCGCGACTCAACCAGATCTTTCCCTGAAGCTTATAAGAATACGCGAAGTCGGGATTCGCCTGAATAGCTTGATCTACGAAACTTTGAGCTGCATCCCAGCTTCCCCTCTGAATCTCAAGCTCAGCAATCGCAGCTAGAATTTCTGCTCGAGGATAATCCGCCTTTTGAAGCTCGTCCTGAAGCTGCGTGATCCCTCGATCAATCCCTTCAGAGTTCGCCACAGCTTTTGCTATCCCAATCATGGCCTCGGTATTCAACGGGTCGAAGCGAAGAGCTAATGTATAAAAAAATGGGGCTTCCTTAAATCTTTGAGTCGCCATCAAACTATCGGCATACGAAATGTACACATCGCTGTCGATCGCCTCTCTGCCCATCGCCTTCCGATAATAAACCTGCGCCTCAACGTGTTGACCCTGTCTCGCTAAAACGTCACCTGCTGCTTTATCAATCGCACTCTGACCAACAGGAAGCGCTCTAAACCGATCGACTGCCGCTCTGGCTTCTTCCCACTCGTAACTCAGGATCAGTGCTTTTATGTACTTCGACCAAACGCTGATCTCTCTCTCAGGTGCAAGTTCAGTAGCTTTCTTATAAGACTCGCGAGCGTTGGCTACATCGTTCAGGTAAATAAACATGTCACCCATTTTTAGTGAGGGAAGATAAGAATCCGGCTTGGCCTGTCGAGCCTCCATGAGCTTAAAAAGAGCCTCTTGATATTGCCCTTGCTTGATCAGCTTTTCAGCCTCACCTAGAAAAAAATACATTCTTGCAGCACCCTGAACAGCCTGAACATCTCCTCCCGTCTTGGTCTTAAGCATGAAAAACTCAACCAAGTACTCATGGTTATCACGATCAAGTTTGGTCGCATGCTCGATGTCATCTAGAGCGTTTTTGTACTTCTGGTAAGCTTGATTTAAGCGGCTACTCAAAAAATACGCGAGTGCCATTTCCTTTGGAGGAATCGCCTTCTTGTTCTTAAGCAATGCTTGAATGTGAGGTGCTGCAGCCGTGATCTCTCCTTTTCGATGCGCGATCTCTGAGAGTCTCAATCGTGATCGGGCGTGCTCTTTCTCCATAATGAGCGCTTTGTCGAACTCCCGAATTGCGCTCTCAGTATCACCGAGCTTCTCTGCTATCACTCCACGCAAGTAAAAAATCTTGGCGCTAAACACCTTATTATCTGGAATCGAGGTCAAAAACTTTGCAGCACTCGAATAGTCCCCACGCGCAGAGAAGGAGTAGGCCAAATAATAAAACAATGAATAATCAAAATTAGGATGTAGCTTTGTATACTCGACGATTCGGTTATGAGCCGCCTCAGGTTTATTGATAGTAATATAGAATTCCACATCAGCGGCTACCACTTCAGGTATGTTCTGGGCTTTTGCCCTGGCGAGCTCGATGATTCGAGTAATCACAGAGAAGTAACTCTCATCCTTATTGCTCGCATCAATTAGATTCAAATAGCAGGATGCAAGAATCGCCAAAGCTTTAGCGTTATTACTATCAAGCTCAATCGCCTTACGAAGTCTTTTGGAGGCTTCGATGTAACCAGGAATCGTATCCTTAAGGAAGTAGGGCATGGCAGACTGATACAGCTTACCACTCTCCTGAGGATTACTCTTTGCCTCTGTCGAGGCTGGCAGCACGGGCTTGAATGCGACGAATTGTGCAGATTGTTTCTTTTTCTGATCCTCATCGGGGATAAAAAGCTCGAGCCCAAAAGCGAGGACAACAGCAACTACTGCCACCATCCGTAAGGGGGAAGCCTTCTTTTTATTTTTCGAAGAAAACGCGTCTTTTCTTACTGTTCCATAAACTTTTGCGCCGTTGCCCTCTGTATCTTCTCTTTGGAGTGGAAGGTCAGCCTCATCCTCCCCAGGACGAACGAGCATCACCGTCTCCTCGCGTGAGAGTCTGTGAGAATCATTCAGGTCCCGCTGCCCTGCCACCGCGTCTAGATGATGATGGGCCGCCCGTGGAACAACCTGCGTCATCACCGTTCGGTCTTCTTCCCCTATAGCAAGGGCCTTCGGAACCACACGGGTACGGATCACCGTTACGTCGTCCCCCGCTGTCGGTTCGGAGGACTTTTCGGGGATGGGATTCGGACCTGGATCTACGGTCGTGGTAGCGGCACCAGCTGGGGCTACCTGGCGACTCGAACCCCATAGAGGGCTTCTAGCTTCCGACTGAGGTGACGAGAGCAGGACCACTGTTTCATTTGAGATGGCATCTTCGGGTGGTGGATCCTCTGTCAGATTCCCAGCGGCGTGAGACAGTAGGAGCTCCGCGACCTCAGGAATCAAACTCAGCTCAACCCATTCTCCGTCAGGATAGACCCGAGCCGATTCAGAACCGCGAATCTGATTCTTGAGAATCAAGGACTTCACACGAGCAAGGTCCAGCGGTCCTAAAACACGACCGCTGGAGTGCTTGATCTTGTAATGGCGATGGAGCCCCGTCCCGGGAGCGGCCATGCAACTTTTTCCTCCTGGTTCACATGTTCAGTGTCGGCTCATCCGTGGTCGACCCAAACAATGGAAGTGAGACATCCCCCACAGGAGAGATCACACCTTATGATGACTGCAAACTAGCTACTGCTTTTTGAGCGGCTGCAATGAGCTTGGAGGGAAGAACACCCACCTGAAAAGTCAGAACAACCATCAAAGCGACGGTGATCGCAGAAAGAACTGAGAGCTTCGGAGCGGCTAGCTCCCCCTCAACGGGATCCTTCATGTAAGCGAACACCAACACTCTCAAATAGTAATATACAGAAATCGCACTGCACAGCACCGCGATGATAACGAGAGCAATTTCTCCCGCCTGAACAGCCGAATAGAACAACAAATATTTGGCGGCAAAGCCTGCTGTCGGCGGAACTCCAGCCATCGAAAACAGAAACACTGCCAAAGCAAACGCAAGAGCGGGATGTTTTTGTGAGAGACCGGAAATTTCATGAAGGTTCAGTCCCCGATCGTCTTTGCCGCTGAGCATTCCCAAGATCACAAAGGCACCCAGGTTCATGATGGCATAACCCACCAAGTAAACCACCACCGGGGTGTATCCTTGATCGCTAAAGGGACCCGTCAAAACGCCGACGAGGAGGTACCCAGTGTGAGCGATTGAGGAATAAGCCAGCATGCGCTTGAGGTTCGTCTGGGTAAGCGCAACCACGTTGCCAACCAACATCGTGAGAACCGCTACGACCCAGAGAATATCATGAAGATGAGACTGAAGTGCATCCGTTAGACCCTTGCCATAGCCCAGGAACATGAACACACGCACGAAGGTCGCAAATGCTGCAGCCTTCAGTCCAGTGGTCATGAAGCCAGTCACTGGAGCTGGCGCCCCTTCGTAAACGTCGGGCATCCAGCTATGAAATGGAAACGACGCTACTTTGAACAAAAAGCCCAAGGTCACTAACCAGGCGCCAATTGTGAACATTGGAGTCACTACTTCTGAATGAGCACTCACAACATTCAGGATCTCCTTGATGTTCATGGATCCCGTCGCACCAAAGAGAAGGGCGACCCCATAAAGCATCACTGCTGAGGCTACGCCGCCCATGATGAAGTACTTCACGGACGCTTCATTGCTTCTTCGATCCGCACGACGAAACCCCACCAGAACGTACACAGCCAAAGACATCACTTCGAGAGCGATGAAGAGAACGATGAGATCTAATGCCGACGTCATCAACATCATTCCCAAGGCCGACATCAACATCAGGACATAATACTCAGGATGCTGCAGAGACTCTTTGTCCAAGTACTTGATGGAACTTAACACCCACAAAGCGGTCGAAGCCAGAAACACCACATTGAAAAAGTGAGAATAGGAATCAGCGACCATCATCCCATTGAAAAGCAAAACGGGTGAGTCATGAAAAAGCTGAGTCGTAGTCCAAAGGCCTGCCAACGCCGTCGCCAGAACCGTGAGGGTTACCCACCATTTTGGAGAAATCTTGCGAAATACACTAAAAATAATCGCAACAAGGATCCCGGCAAAAAGAATGAAGTAGGGGACCAGAGCTGAAAATTGAGCATCACTCAAAGTAAGTAGCTCGGGACGGATTAAGGTCACCATCGTCGTCGTATCTTCCATTGGGTATTACTCCGTAATCATCGCCGTAGGCGTTTGTACCTGGACAGTCTGGGTAGATCGAGCCAGGAATCGATTGATCGATGGCTCCATTTTTTCAAAGAAAAGGTTCGGAAAGATCCCCATGACAAACACTGCAACGACAAGTGGGGTCATTACGATCATCTCGCGGAAATTGAGATCCTTCAGCTTTTGGTTTTCAGGGTTAGTCAGTGGCCCGAACATCACACGCTGAAACATCCAAAGCATGTAAACGGCACCAAAAATCACACCTGTGCCCGCGACGACCGCCAGAACTCGATCAGCCTTCCAAGTTCCCAAAAGAATCAGGAACTCACCCACAAAGCCGTTAGTTCCCGGAAGCGCAACCGAAGAGAGCGTCATGATCATCAACATTACTGCAAACCACGGCATCACTTTAGTGATTCCACCAAAATCTGCGATTTCGCGGGTGTGACGACGCTCGTAGATCATCCCCACCAAAAGAAAGAGGCCTCCCGTGGAGATCCCATGGTTGAGCATCTGATAAACTGCCCCCGTGGCCCCGATCGAGTTCAAAGAGAACAACCCCAAAATCACATATCCCATGTGACTCACAGAAGAATATGCGACCAACTTCTTGATATCAGGCTGAATCATCGCGACCCAGGCGCCGTACACGATAGCGATCGTTCCCAAGACCAGGAATGGAACTTGGAAATAGGCAACTGCTTGGGGGAACATTGGCAGCGCCAAGCGGACAAAACCGTAACCCCCCATCTTCAACAAAACACCGGCCAGAATGACTGAACCGGCGGTAGGGGCCTGAACGTGAGCATCCGGCAACCATGTATGAAGTGGGAAGAGTGGAACTTTGATTGCAAAGGCCAGTGCAAATGCCAGGAATAAAATATTCTGAGCTGTCCAGAACCCTTCTCCTCCGGCGATCTGAACTTTGTAAAGATCTAGAATCGAAGTCGAAAAAGCGCCGAACTGAACGTTGTATTGATAAACCAGGTAAAAGATCGCCACGAGCATCAACAACGATCCCACCACCGTGTAGAGGAAGAATTTCATTGCTGCATAAATCCGATCCTTGCCGCCCCAGATTCCTACCAAGAAATACATTGGAATGAGCATCGCCTCCCAGAACACGTAGAACAAAAACGCGTCCAAAGTTGCAAAGGCACCGATCATTCCGGTCTCAAGTGCGAGGAGCAGGAAGTAGTACTCCCGTTCGCGCTTTTCGACAGCAGAGAACGAGCCCAGGACTACGATCGGAGTAAGGAAGGTGGTCAAGAGAATCAACCACATGCTGATTCCATCTATTCCCAAGGAGTAACTCACGCCAAAACCAGGAATCCAAGGGGCAAGTTCCAAAAACTGAAACTCCGCACCCGCACCATCGTATCCTGAATAAAGACTGAACGAGAGCCCAAACACCACCAATGAGCCCAAGAGGGACCATACTCGGAGTGCGGACTTACCTCCCACAGAAGAGGTCGGGATCAGCAGGCCGAGCATCGCCCAGGCCAATGGTAGAAAAATAAGAACGGACAAGAGATGAGTATTAAACCAGTCCATAGATCAAGTACCCCAGGGCAATAACAAGCCCGATCAAAAGCATGAAAAGATAGGTTTGAGTGGAGCCCGTTTGAGTGACACGCACGGTTTGACCAGTCCACTGTGACACCCGGCCAAAACCCAAAACAAAACGGTCGATGATCGCGACGTCCACATTTTTCCAAAGTGCTCGGGAGAATGCCTGAATCGGCCTCACCAAGAGTACTTCAAACATCTCATCGACATACCATTTATTTTCCAGTGCTCGGTGAAGTCCCTCGAACTTCTTACGAAGGACCTCCGCGCTCTTGAGGTCGCGGTAGACCTTGAAAGCGAAAACAATCCCGATCACCGCACCCAGCACGCTCACTCCCATCAAAACCCACTCAAGCGATGGATTCACGGCTGGATTGACTGCATGGTGCGGAATCACTGGTTCCAACCAATGAGCCAACCAGTTCATGTGAGGGACCCCCATGAAACCGCCTACAGCAGACAGGAGTGCCAACACCATCAACGGAATGGTCATGATCAACGGAGACTCATGAACCCCTCCATGCCCGTGCCCATGGCCATGATCATCATGATGCCCGTGCCCATGGGTATCGTGATGCGACTCTTCAAATCGGGGCTTGCCCAAGAAAGTCAAAACGAACAGACGAGTCATGTAAAACGCTGTCATGACAGCAGTCAACGCGCCCAATCCCCAAAGAACCACTGAGCCATGATCTGAGCTGAAAGCGAGCCAAAGAATCTCGTCTTTGGAAAAGAACCCACTGAAAGGAGGAATCCCTGCAATAGCCAGCCAACCAATCAAAAAGACAAAGAAAGTTTGGGGCATGTATTTGCGCAATCCCCCCATCTTCATGATGTCTTGCTCATGATGCATTCCGTGAATCACACTGCCCGCGCCCAAGAACAGTAAGGCTTTGAAAAACGCGTGGGTGATCACGTGAAAAACGCCAGCACCATATGCTCCCACACCGGTTGCGAGGAACATATATCCCAACTGAGAGACCGTTGAGTAAGCTAGAACCTTTTTGATGTCTCTCTGTGCGAATGCGATCGTTGCCGCAAAGAATGCAGTTACACCCCCAATGATTGCGATGACATGAAGGGCATCAGGGGCCAAAGAGTACAAAAAGTTCAAACGCGAGAGGAGATAGATACCGCTGGTCACCATAGTGGCAGCGTGGATCAAGGCAGAAACTGGCGTCGGTCCAGCCATTGCATCGGGAAGCCAAATGTAGAGAGGGATCTGTGCCGACTTTCCCATGCAACCTACAAAGAGAAGCAATCCTATTCCAGTCAAGACAGCTGCGGGAACCATTGCCCCTTGAGAGAGAACCACCTCTTTCAAGTTCGCAAAGTCTAAGGTGCCAAATGTTGAGTAGATCAAGAAGGTCCCGAGAATAAAACCAAGATCGCCCACACGATTAACGATAAAGGCCTTCTTCCCGGCCTTTGCTTTTTCCTCATCGGAATACCAATATCCGATCAAGAGATAAGAGCAGAGCCCTACGCCTTCCCAACCCAAGAATAAGAGTGGGAGAGAGCCGCCCAAGACGAGAACAAGCATGGCGAAGCAGAAGAGGTTCAAATAGGCAAAAAACTTACCTGGGGTCTCGTCATGTCCCATGTATCCAATCGAATACAAATGAATGAGGGTTCCGACGCCCGTAATAACCAGAGTGAACAGGGTGCTCAGAGAATCGACCCGCAAGGTCACATCTAAAGAAAGCTCGCCCACCTTCATCCAATTGAATAGGAGCTGCTCTAAAACTCGCTGTTCCGGGGCAAGTCCCTTTAATTCGAGAAAAGCCTTCAACGAAAAAACGAACGCGCCAAAAATAGAAAGGCTTGCGATCACTCCCGGTACAGTTGCTCCGGCCTTCCTGCCGTTAGCAGGAGACTGAAAAAACATGTACCAAATGCCGTTAATCAGAAATCCCAACAGTGGAAGAAGGGGAATCCAAAACAATGATTGTGCCATGGTCGATCACTCCCGAAGCATTTGAATTTGATCGGTATCCACAGTCCGCAAAGTACGGAAAAGTGCGATGACCAGACCCAGCCCGACTGCAGCCTCAGCAGCAGCAACCGTAATGATAAAAAATACAGACATTTGTCCCGCCATGCTCTCCAACTGCCGAGAGAGCGTCACAAATGTAAGATTCACAGCATTCAACATCAACTCGATGCACATGAGCAGCACCAAGATGTTCCTGCGGATCAAAACCCCAACTAAACCGATCGAAAAGATTGCCGCAGAGAACGACAGAACAACCCAAGGTTCAACAGTTTGAATCATAACCCCTCTCAGACCTTCCCTTTATGAGGGCGGCGCTTCGCAATGGCGACGGCCCCGACGATGCCCACAAGAAGCAAAATCGATGTCAATTCAAAGGGCAAAATGTATTCGGAGAACATCAACTCAGAGACTACCTGAGTGTTTCCGCCCAGCGCTTCAACCTGAGACTCAGGCAGGTTTCCATGCACACCCGTGATGGAGCTGTTTTTGAATGATACAACTAAAACCCCAAACAGGACGATACCCAGGACGCCTGTTGACGCCTTAAGCCACATGGGAGTCCGAACCATATCTAAGGAAGGTGCGTCCGCATTGAGCAACATGATCACGAAAATGAACAGCACCATGATTGCCCCAGCGTACACCAACACCTGAAGGGCTGCGATTAAGTGCGCACCCAGCATGGCGTAAATCCCGGCAAACGAGAAAAACACCATGACCAAACTGAAGGCGCTCGCAACAGGGTTCTTCTTCAAGACTGTCAGTAGAGCAAAGGCGATGGCCAGACCGGCAAAGGCGTAGAAAAAGATCGGTGAAATATCCATAGCGCTTCCTTATTTGCTCCCGCGTTGTTCCAGGAGGTAGTCCTTCGTGTACACTTCACGCGACTCCTGGCTCATCTCGTAGATCGTGCTGAGCTTGATCGCATCCTTGGGACACGCCTCTTCGCACATCCCGCAAAAACAGCACCGGAGCACGTCGATTTCGAATCGAACCGGATACTTCTCTTTGTCTGGACGCTCTCCCGCTTCGATGTGGATGCACTCAGCCGGACAAATCGTCGGACACAACATACAGGCGGTGCAGTTCTCAACCCCATTAGTGGCCTTGATATAATGCATGCCGCGATACCTTTGAGAATACTCACGGCGTTGCTCAGGATACTGAATGGTCACTTTTTTTGTGAACAGCATATTCCGCATCGTAATCATCAGGCCCTTAAGGACTTCGACGACATAGAACCGCTGTAGGAATGATTTCTTAGATTGAATCAACATAATTTAGATCACCCCGTAATAGATGAGCACACCGGTCACAAAGATGTTCACCAACGAAAGCGGCAACATCACCTTCCAGCCTAGATCCATCAACTGATCGTATCTGAAGCGCGGAAGGGTCCAACGAACCCAAACGTAAAGCCACATCAAGAATGCCACCTTCAAGAAGAAGGAAAGAATCTCAAATCCAACTCTCGCCCACTCCAACTGGAGGCCCTCGAGAGGAAGTTGCGTCAAGACCCAACCCATTCCGGGAAGAAGCTGCCAGCCGCCAAAATAAAGGGTTGCAACCATTCCAGAAGCGGTTGTCATGTTCACGTACTCTGCCATCATGAAGAGAGCGAACTTCATCGCTCCGTACTCAAGGTGATAGCCCGCAACAATCTCAGACTCGCCTTCCGGTAGGTCGAAAGGAAGGCGGTTCGTTTCTGCATAAGTGGCCGTGAGGAAAATCAAAAAGCCCAAGGGCTGAACAAATATACCCCACTTTGGAATCGCAAGAGGCCCAAGCTGCAAGAGAGTCTCTCCTTGCATCCGAGCGATATCCCCAAGCTTGACACTGGAGAAGATCATCAGAATTCCAACAATCGAAAGCCCCATCGAAAGCTCATAACTGATCATCTGAGCAGAGCTTCGAAGGCTGCCCAGAAGGGCATACTTGTTATTGGAGGACCATCCCGCCATGATGATGCCATAAACGCCAAGTGACGCGATCGAGAATACGTAGAGGAGTCCTACGTTAAGATCTGCGACTTGAAAATGAATCACCCGGTCACCGAGATCAATCGAGCTTCCAAAAGGAATCGCCGCGAAAGTCATAAACGCCGGAACCAGCGTCACAATTGGGGCGAGCAAAAAGTAAAACTTGTTCACGTGCTGAGGAACTAAATCCTCCTTGAACAAGAATTTGATTCCATCAGGCAGAGACTGGAGCAACCCCAAAGGACCTACCCGGTTTGGACCCAACCGATTCTGCATAAGGGCAGAACCCCGTCGCTCAACCCAAGCCATGATGGGTGCCACTTGAAAGAGCACCAAAAACACCACAAGAGCCTTGGCGACTGTAATCGCCCAATCGATCATATCCATGGATTACACGCCTCCTGCGGCTGCTGTGACTTTTTGATTCTGAGACGCGTGAGGAGAAGTTCCCTGAAAGTTCCACATCATCAAGATCTCGCTCAAAGATTTACTCTTTCCGACCGGACCAATGGCGCGCTTGAATTTTTGCTCCACACCGGCAGAGTTAACGACCGTGCCTTCTTTCTCGGCAAAACTGAGACCAGGAAGGACAACCTCAAAACCTGCGGCTTGTGATCCAGCAAAGACCCCAATCCCAACCGATGCCGTTACGCCACCAAGACTCGGAAGAACTGCGCGACCTCCACGGATAACCACAACGGCATTTACTCCGGCAGGTAACGACTCAAATGCCGGGATGCCAAGCTTTTCCGCACCATGGAGGTTTGCGGTTTTGCTCTTCCGCTTGAGCAGAGCATCCGCATCTGCATCGTCTGAAGAATTCTTCACTCCAGAGGTTCCAAAATGAGCAATCATCGCGCCAGGGAACGACTTAGCCCCAAACTGCTGAACCAAGGCCAGTTCCTCTTGGGTCAAATCGGTACCCACAAGAAGAGCTACTTTCTTTCCTGCCACTGCGGTCCGAGCAGTCTCAATCGCAGAGGTCCAGTCGGACTCTACCCGCAAAGCATGAGGCGTGCTGACTCGATCCGACGCGTTGACGTAGCGGAAGTTAAAGCGACCTTCATCACAAATCCACCACTTGTTAATTTGCTGATTCTCGCGGGGAAGTGTTCGGTGAATCACATTGTTCTCCTGATGAAGCTCAATGTTACAGCCTCGCGAACACCCTTCACAGACAGTTGAGGTCTTCTTCAGGTACCATGCACGCTTCTTAAAGCGGAAGTCCTTCAGAGTCAGAGATCCGGTCGGACAAATATCAGCATAGTTTCCTGCATAGTCGGTCTCAAGCGCCCGACCATCGACCGTAGTGATCTCGGTGTTGTTTCCTCTTTGAACCGCAACCATTTCCCGGACTCCCGCCACTTCTGCACCAAAACGGATGCAGCGGGTGCAGTGAATACAGCGGTTCATGTTTTTCTTAATCACAGGACCCATATCGAGGTCCAAGTAGGTACGACGCTCTTCGGTGTAGCGCATGTAAGCGTCACCGTATTTATAGCTATTATCCTGAAGGTCGCACTCGCCGGCTTTGTCGCAAATCGGACAATCCAGCGGGTGATTAATCAGAAGGAACTCCATCACACCCTTTTGGTTCTTCTTCACCTTCTCGGATTGAGTGTGAACCACCATACCTTCAGTTGCAGGCGTTGAGCATGCGGTTTGAAGCTTACCCATTTTCTCAACTTCAACAGCGCACATCCGGCATTGAGCGACAACTGAAAGACCCGGATGATAACAAAACACCGGGATTTCTACTCCGACGGTTTTTGCAACCTCAACGAGGTTTTCTCCTGCCTTAAACTCGGCCTCACGTCCGTCAATTATACATTTGGGCATTTTCCACCTCGAATGTGAGCTTCAAAATCAGACTTAAATTTTTTCACGAAACTCATCACAGGGCCCGCAGCGGCGTCACCCAGTGCGCACAGGGTCTTCCCGTTGATGTTGTCAGCGATGTCTAGCAAAAGGGCTAGATCTTGCTCACGACCATGACCGTGCTCAATCCGCTCAATGACGTCTTCCATCCACTTGCAACCCTCTCGGCACGGGGTACACTGTCCACAGCTTTCGTGAGCATAGAACTTAGTGATTCTTCCAAGAAGCTTCACTACACAGTAGTCCTCGCTCACCACCATCAATGCTGCAGATCCCATCATCGAGCCAATCTTCATCAGAGGATCAATGTCATAAACCACATCAATCTCATCTGCAGTGAGGACAGGAGCCGACGAACCGCCTGGAATGACCGCCTTGAGTTTCTTGTCACCCAGGACCCCACCGCAAAGATCATAAATGATCTCTCGAATGGTCATCGATCCAGCATTGATCTCATAAACTCCAGGTTTCTTCACGTGACCAGAAACACTGATCAACCGCGTTCCGCCTGAGCGCTCAATCTTTCCAAGACCGGAGAACCAGTCTCCTCCGCGGTTCACAATAAATGGCACCACAGCAAGAGTTTCGACGTTGTTTACAATCGTGGGGCCAGCAAATGCACCTGACTGAGCAGGGAAAGGAGGCTTCACCCGAGGCTCACCTCGCTTTCCTTCCAATGAGTTCAGAAGGGCAGTCTCTTCACCGCAAATATAAGCTCCTGCTCCACGATGAACTGTAAGATCAAAGTCAAAACCCGTTCCCAGGATGTTCTTCCCGAGATAACCTTTTGCGTATGCCTCATCGATTGCTTCGTTGAGCAACTTAGCTTCGCGAGTATATTCACCCCGAATATAAATGTAGCCGTGATGAGCACCGATCGCGAAGCCACCGATCACCATACCCTCAATCAAAAGGTGTGGCGTATACCGCATGATGTCCCGATCTTTAAACGTCCCCGGCTCAGACTCGTCTGCATTACAGACCAGATACTTGGGTTTGGCAGACTGCTTCGGGATAAAGCCCCACTTCACGCCCGTGGGAAAGCCCGCGCCGCCCCGACCACGAAGGTTTGACTTTTTCATCTCGTTGATGATGTCGTCCTGGCTCATCCCAAAGGCTTTTTTAAGGGCAGTATAGCCACCCATTTTGTTCAGGTAGTAGTCGATAAAACGGGCTTCATCGTTCTTGAAGTGTTGAGCAAAGAGGTTTTCAGTTGCGACGCCGCCGCCGCCATCTGGATGCATGATATTCATTGGATTACTTCGCCTCCAACTCGTTCAACAGACGATCAACAGATTCGATCGTCAGATTTTCATGATAATCATTATCGAGCATCATCGCAGGAGCTGTACCGCACGCACCCAAGCACTCTTCCTCGTGAAGCGTAAACTTTCGATCGAGGGTGGTTCCGCCACACTTGATGCCCAGTCGCTTTTCGCAATGCCCTACAATCTCTTCTGCTCCACGGAGAGCGCAAGATACATTGGTACAAACCTTAATGTGGTGCTTTCCGACAGGCTTAAGGTTGTACATTGTATAAAAGCTTGCCACTTCTCGCACCTGTGCCGGATGGCAGCCGATGTAAGCCGCGATCTCTTCCAGTACCTCAGAAGATAGCCAGTGCGTCTCGTCTTGAGCCGCATGGAGCGCAGGCAGCATCAAGGCAACCTTGTTCGGATACCGAGGCTCCAGCTTGTTCATTTCATCATAGAATTTTTGAGAAAGAATTTTTGCCATATGAATTACCGATCCAACTCACCCGCAATGACGTTGATGCTGCCCAAAATTGCGACCATATCACCGATTTTTCCACCATCGGCCATCTTAGACAGCGCTTGATAGTGGAATACGGATGGGCCACGAATGCGCATCCGATGGGCATACGGTCCCCCTTTGCTCACAACGTAAAAACCCAGCTCACCGTTTGACGCTTCAAACGGCGTATACGCTTCACCCGCCGGGACATCGAACCCAGTCATAAAGAACTTAAAGTGGTGAATGAGGCCTTCCATCGTATTGTGCACGACATCTTTATCAGGAATCCGAACGCGCTTATCCTCGACCCAGATCGGGCCCTTTTTAAGCTTCTCGCAACATTGGGTGATAATATTGAGAGACTGCCTGATCTCCTCTAAACGGATCAGATAGCGATCGAAGACGTCGCCATTCTGGGCCACGGGGACATCAAACTCGACATCACGATAGAACATCGTTGGTGAGTCGCGCCGCAAATCAACATCGAGCCCAGAGGCGCGTGCGTTTGGTCCCGTAAAACTGTATCGGAGACAATCCTCTTTTGAGATCGCTCCCACACCCACAGTGCGTTGATGCCAAATCCGGTTGCCCGTAAGAAGCTCATCCATCTCGTCGATGACTTTGCGGGTTTTCTTTACCCATTCCTTAACCTGACGCTCCCATCCGTCAGGAGCATCGTTAGCAAGACCACCAATTCGAGTGTAGGACGTCGTCAATCGAGCGCCACAAAGAGCCTCGATCAGCGAGTAGGCCTCTTCGCGCTGCTGAAAGCCATACAAAAAGAAGGAAAACGCACCCAAATCCACGGCGCTGATCCCAATACAAATCAAGTGGTCGATCACTCGGGCAAGCTCCACCGAAATCATCCGCAGCCAAATCGCACGCTCAGGAACCTCAAGCCCCATGAGTCGCTCGATCGACATCGCATAGGTCACGTTGTTGGTGAGAGCTGAGCAGTAATTCAAGCGATCCGTATAGACGATGAATTGGTGGTAGGTTCGATTTTCGCCCAACTTCTCTTTAGCTCGATGAGTGTAACCGAACTCACAGTAAGACTTTTCAATCGTCTCGCCGTTCAGCTTGGCCACCATCCGAAGAGCCCCGTGCATTGCGGGGTGGGTAGGACCAATGTTTACGATGACTCGGGACTCGCCCCAAAGATCATCTGGATCGTGCTCAAGGGCATAGTGTCCGGGAATTCCCGTCTGTAACTCCGATATTTTGTCGTTCATCTGAGCCATTTGATTTTGCTCCGTATTCTGTTCAATCTTTGAGTGTCGTATTGAGCTGATTCTATCGCCGCTAACAGAGGCTTGGGACTACTCAAGTAAGGATTGATCCACGGGGGCTGGATCTGGGAAAAGCTGGTAGCCGCGAAGTGGGTAATCCTTACGAAGCGGATGCCCCACCCAACGTTGATCCATCAAAATTCGGCGCAAATCTGGGTGACCGGAAAACTTCACGCCGAACATATCCCACACTTCACGCTCAACCCAGTTTGCTGCGGGCCAAACCGCCGTTGCCGAGGGAACCTCTTGCCCTTCGGAGACCCGGACCTTTAAACGAAGACGCCAACCGTTCTTCGGGGAGAACAAATGATAAACAACATGGAAGCGACCGTGCTCGTCGCCTTCGTCAGTTGCAGTTATATCCGACAGGAAGTTGTACTCCATGCCCGGGTTATCGCGAAGCTGGGTGAGAACAGTGAGGATCTGGTCACGAGTAACGAAAACAATAGGTACATCCGTTGGGTAGCTTTCGGGCCAAAGTACAGACTCGACAGCACCTGGGTGCGCCGCCCTTAGCTCCTCGACTTGAGCCTTCCATTGCGCTCCGAACCGTTCAATCTGGTCCCCGTAGATCGTGGACACTCGAGTTCTGATATCCATGTTGCGATTATTCCTTAGTTCTCAAAGGTTCAATCTCGTAGCTCTCGATTAACGTTCGAGTTCGAGCTTGTTTCTCATCTGACGTTCGCGACGCTGAGCAAAGGTCTCGCCCTGTGCCACTCGCTCCTGCAAACGCATCAAGGCGTGAAGGACACCTTCGGGAGCAGGTGGGCACCCAGGAACATAAACGTCTACCGGGATGACCGTGTCGATCCCTTGGGTCACGCTATAGACATTAAAAATTCCACCCGAAGAAGCACACGCTCCAAAGGACATCACCCACTTTGGCTCGCTCATTTGGTCGTAAACGTTCTTCAATACAGGTGCCATCTTCGTGTTGATGATCCCCGCAACAATCAAAAGATCGGCCTGACGAGGAGAGAAGCGAATCGCCTCCGCACCAAATCGAGCCATGTCGTACCCCGAAGCCAAGGTCGCCATCATCTCAATACCGCAACAACTGGTCCCAAACGGGAGGGGCCAAAGAGAGTTTTTGCGCCCCCAGTTGACGAAGTCGTCTAATCGCGTCGTAAAATATGCTGCTGATCCGTCTTTAGACATTTTGTTAACCCCTCGAATTCGTTTTCCAGGTCCGCCCCCCCAAGAGAACAGACCTCGCTCAATCGATGAACCGAAACTTAGACTGAATTATTCCCACTCCAGCGCACCCTTACGAAGAATGTAGTAGTAGCCGACGAGAAGAATTCCAACGAACACACCCATCTCAAGAAGGATGAAGGAGTTAATCGAGAGATACTTCTTGTAGACGACCGCCCAAGGGTAGAAAAAAAGGGCCTCTACGTCGAAAAGCAAAAACAAGATCGCGACGAGATAGAAACGCACCGAGAATCGGTTTTTCGCATCACCCACCGGTGGCACACCGCACTCGAAGGGCTGATCTTTCATGACATGCTTAATTCTAGGACCAAGAAGATGCGTCAGCAAAAGGACAAGGCCTCCCACCGTCATGCCCACGAGCATGAGAATCAAAATCGGAATGTAGCTCATTCCACCGTCTCCTTTTTTTAAAGGATACACCTATTGTTGTTTGAACACGAAGCCATATAGCGATCGAGCGGCGCAGCATCTACAGAAAAATCATGTAGTTTGGCCAAACCTGACAATTTACTGACGTCAAACTAGACCAAGACACTCAGTTAAGCTGGAACACTCGAATCGAGCGCAAGCTCCAGCCCAAAACCCAGTCCGACTGAAATGCGAGAACTACCAGTGGAAGCAGAAGAACCAACAGGATCGCGCGAAAACGTGCGCTGCCTGGACTCGTCGCATTCCCCGAATAAGATGCTGCCATCCCCAGCGACTCGCCAGCCGAAAGAGCCGTCCAACGCACCGTTTCAGCAAAGTCGCCCACCAGAATTACAGCCAATCGAAGCACGGCAACAGTACTGAAAGCGGTTGCAGCAACTGCTGCAGCGGCCAATCCATAGCGCTCACTCTGAATCACAGAGCCAATCAATGTGAATTTACCGACAAAGCCAGGCAGGGGAGGAAGGCCAACCAAGCAGATCAAGAAAAACACGAGTGCAAGGACGCCCGGCACGGAGACCCGAGTGGCCTTTCTCAAATCCGACAAGTCATCCGAACCCAAGTGGTCACGGAAAAAGCTTAAAACATAAAATACGCCCAGCGATGCAAACAACGTGATGATCAAAGAATAGAGGCCGGCCGCAATTCCTAGGGGATCCAAGACCAACATCCCAAGCAATAGATAGGTGCTTTCGACCATAATCAAATAAGCGACCAATCGTTTAGCACTACTCTGACGAAGCGAGAGAAGTCCGCCCAACAAGAAGCTCGCGGTAGCAAACACCGAAAGCGTAGAGGACCAATCGATTGCGCCCAGAGAGGTCCACCCACCCCCTTCTCCTCCAGTTTGCGAAAAAACGGAGAGATAAAGTCGAACTCCTAGAATAAAGCCCGACATTCGCGACACAATACTGAGGAAACTCGACACAGGAGTTGGAGCTCCCTGAAGGACATCGGGAAGCCAAAAATGCATCGGGAAAATCCCAAGGAAGCTACTGACAACAAAGAACAGAAAGGCAAAAACCATGATGTTCTGCCCAAGAGACAAGGGGTGAACCAAGAGGTCGCGATGAATCTCGTTCAAGTCCGCAGATCCGGTGTGTAAGAACAAAACCCCAGCTGCAAATAAATAGAGAATTGCAGTTAATGAAGAAAACAAAAGATACTTGAAGCCCGCCTCAGTCGAAAGAACAGATTCTTTTCCAAACGACGAAAGCGTTGCACCCAAGAGCCCCAAGAGCAAAAGCGCCAAGTACATCAGCATCAAATTATTTGATGAGGTCATGAGTGACGAGGCTACGGTCCCGCCCAACATCAAGATCGTAAACTCCGATCTCCTTCGGGAGGGTACCTCCAGCGAGCCCGACATCGAAAGAATGCTCATGGCAGACAAAATGATGAGAAATAACCTCGAAAAGAGCGAGATTCCATCTAGCACTACTGTTCCGGCAAAGAGCTTCGCGGGCAAAAGCTGATAACAGACGAGGGTTTGAATAAATGCGACGCCAAGACCCGCTAGCGCGGTCATTTGATTCAGACGCAGCCGCTCTCCTGAATAAGCCACCTCAGAAAAAATCAAACCCAAAACAGTGAGAACAAGAGCTGTCTCCGGTAGAGTCAGCAGGTCAAGATAATCCACTCTTACTGACCCCCTTCAGTCTTTAATTCTTCACCCGGAGCGCCAACTGTCGCTCCGGCCGAAGCAGGTGCCGCAGGAGCTGGCTGCTCCACTGATGGTTCTGGAGCAATAGCGTCTTGAAAAGGAGCTGATGTTGGAGTGGTTGGAGCCCCACCCTGAATCGAGCTGAGCAGAACCGCCGCACTTGGACGAATCAGTTCGATCAAAGGCTTGGGATAGACTCCAAAAAAGAGCAAGAAAAAAACGAGCGGAACCAGAGTGCCGCGTTCTTGAAGCCTGAGATCCTCTGACAAGGCCTGAGATCCAGCCATGTTCCCAAAAAACACAAACCGATACATTGTCATCAGATAATAGGTCGCCATCAGAAATGCGACACCCGCCAGGATCACAGCAAACGGGTGAAGCTCGTAGGTGCCCACCAGTAGCAAACTGTGTCCAACAAAGCCTCCAAGCCCTGGAATACCCAGGAGCGATGCGATAATTAACGCCGCAATCACCGCCAATGTTGGCGATCGATAAGAAACACCACCCATTGTGGGTTGACCGTCCTGAGTACGAAACTCGACGTGCCCCGAACGCTCGTTCATGACGCCAATAAAGAGACCAAACCCAGTCAAAGCAAGACCCACCACCAATTGATGGTAAATGGCTCCAACGGCTCCAGCTGATGTAAGAGAGCCGATCCCCATGAGGATCAACCCCACTTCACTCACCGTGAAAAAAGCCATGAGCAGTCGAAGACCTCGCTGGGCGACAGCACAGAGGCCCCCCATCAAAAGGCTCAGTGATCCAACAAAAACAACCATGTCAGACACAGTGTTCACCGTAGCAGGGAACAGCGAATAGCTTAAGCGAAGGAAGATGCCGGTCGCGACAGGAACAACTGCAGCAGAGAGAGCAGCAAGCACAGAGGGAGGCGCCTCTTGAGCTGCTAGTGTAAACCAGCCGTGAAGAGGCCAGACCGGAGCCCTAAAGGCGAGACCCAAAGCAATCAAACCGAACGCCACCTTGGAAAGCGACACGTCACGTCCAAATACTTCCAAAGTCTTATTGTCGAGAATTCCTCCACTTAGCTCTCTTAGAGAAAAACTGTGTGGCTCAACTGCGTAATAGATCAAGACAAGCGCAGCAAAAAGCAGAGCATTGCCCACCGCGGATGCCACGATCGTCCGAAAAGCTGCTTGTTCTCGGTTCTCGCCACCCCAAATTCCAATCAAGAAATAAAGGGGCAACGAGCTGAGTGACCAGAAGAAAAACAGGAGAAACATATCCTGACTACACACCGCGCCCAAGAGCGCAGACTGTAACATCAGCAACAACCCCTGAATTCCTCTCACTCCATCCTTCCGATCCCACTCCGAGGCCACCAAAAGAGGAAACCCCAAAGAGATCAGAAGAACTAGTGGCGAATTGATTCCATCGAGACCCAAGTCGTAGGAAATGGAGTAGGAACCGATCCAATGAATCTGCTCATTCAACTGCAGAGCTGGGTCAGCCGAGTTCAGGGAGGCCACCAGGGCAACACCCAAAAGACCGCTACCGATACTCGTCAGAAGGGCAACAGCTCGACTCAATCCAGTGCCGCGGTTCTTTAGAAACGCCACCTCGGGGGCTGCGGCCTGAAAAAACGCACCCAAGAATGGGAGAACCAACATTAGTGATATCAGGTGTTCGGTCATCGCGAGTTCCTTTGCTCTTCCGTCACTTCATGAAATGCGGCACGGCGCCCTGTAACACAACCAGCAACCCCAGAATGACCGCCAATGTAATATAAAACTGTATGTTTCCGTTTTGAGAATATTGGGCACCTCGGCCACCTATATCAAAGATCCACATAACTGTTCGGGACAATATGCGAGTAACGCCCACATCGAGAATCTGAGCTGCTCGAGAAACTCCATTCACAAACCAAACGAGGGCTTCCGGTATTCTCACATCCCAACCGCGCTCATCCACCCATCGATATACACCCGTACTCACTCCGTCGAGCAATCGAATGGTTTTCGATCTGGAAAGTTCGAGACCGTAGGAGTCCAAGACAAAACGAGAGGTCCGCGGGAACCTCGCAATCATTTTCTCAACGCGGTCAAAGGCTCTTCCTGAAATCCAGAAAGCTAAACTCAATGGCAGTGCGAATACCGCAACATACACAGAAACCCACGTTCCCCAATCCGAGAACTCTGGGGCAGACAAAGCGCCTGACAGGTGATGCCCCGTGACTCGAGCCCACACGGCCGGGAAAAGCTGATCCGAACCGGGAGGAAGAGCCCCGCCAGACACGTTTCCGCTCCACCAAACTGCCATCGAAACCAAAAGCAACCCACCGACGGAAATCACTGTAGCATTGGAAGGATACCAAGACTTCCCTTCCTTAAAAGCTGAGTTTCTCCCTGTCAGCCAAGCAGTTCGCCACCCCAGTGTGAACTGCGTGAGCAATCCAAAAAGGAGTCCTGCGAGAATAAGCGGTCTTTCTCCCGTCGCTGCAAGGGCTTTCAACACTCCCGAGGCAGAGGCAAAACCGGGAACCCCCGTCGCTGCTGCGATGGCCAAAAGAAAGAATGGAGATATACCGACACCAACTGTACTCTTCCGCTGAGAGCTCTGAGTGGAAGCCATCACTCCTTGCTCGAAGAAATCACTCAACAGAAGTTCAAACGCTACCGTGCCCACCGAAAGCCCGACTCCAAGTAGCAATGCGGCCTCAGCACCTGCGAACGCGAAAATAGCCCAGAGCAGAGAAAATGCACTCACTGTCCACAAGCGAAGGGAGCGCCACGCTGTCGTCTGAAGAACGCCAACACCGGCTGCCAGGCCAGAAAACGCCAGAGCGAACCAACCGAAAGGCTCTAAAACATCCGATCTCCGAAACAGCTCTTCCGTCTGAATACCAAAAACCAGAGCCGACCACGCGGGCAACACAAATGCCAATGCGTTCTGTGCAGGGACGCGCTTCAGAATCAAACGATCCGACCCCAAAAAAGGAAATGGGAGAGATTGAATGAAAAGCCCACCCAGGAAAAGAACAACCCCCAAGCGCTCAGCCCCGCCCCAGTTGAGCGACGCACTCGAAAGCGACCCACCCGAACCCAAACCAATGCCGGTACCGAGGAGTGTGCTGCAGCCGAGCAGTGCGATGATTAACCCTGAAAACCGACCCGAAAAATACCGCATCATCCAGTAGGACTCGGTTTCATCCGAACGGTCTTGGCCAAGCACCACTGCGCCAGCAAATATCCCCAAAATCACGCCCACAAAGCCTAACCAGGGGGTACTGGTCAAACATGAAACCACACTTCCCGCACAGGACAACAAGATCGCTGAAAGCGATTTTCTCCTGGAGACAGCATCGCTCGACTCAAGAGATCCAATGGGACTAAAAAGAGTTAAAACAATTCCGAGACTCAGCCAAACCGTGAGTAAGCCAGACATCACGCCAATTGGTTCTCGCCGAAAACCGAGAACGATTGCACTTACATCCTCTCTTGACCAGATCCAGCCCGACTTCCACACCCAGTTTGCATCTTCTCCTGGTTGCTGGACCACCCAGAAATAAACGCTCATCACCAGGACCAAGGTTGAAACAGCAAAGACGGCAAACCATGCTGCGGATTGACCTAGGCGCTCTCCAAAAACAAAAAGAAAAACGGCCACGAGGCACATTAACGACAGGACACTAAAGAAAAGCTGCGGACTGAGAAGATCAAAAAAAGGATGCATGAATCGAACGCTTTCCTAATGTTTAAGTGAACGGATTTCGCTCAGTTGGTGACTTTGCTTTAAGTAGAAGAGACGCACACTCAGTGACAGCCCCAGAAGGATAGGGAAAACCCCAGCACAGACTAGAAGAACACCAAAAGCGTGAGCGCTCCCGGCCTGTCCGTTTTGGTGTCCTGCGATTGCCCAAAATGTGACTGCCCCAAATATCATGAGTTGAAGTCCCACCAGAACACCCAGTGTTGTTTTTCTCCAAAGAATGGCCGTTAAGCCCACACCTGCGAGAACTGCGGAAAAAAGTATCACGTGGCCCCCCCCTTCGGTTCCGGTGATTGGGTTCGTTCTTTAGGTTCGGGACGAATAATCACTCCGGTCCCAATCACCATCAAAAGGATCATCAGGCCTAAGACTTGGACAGACAAAAACTGCTCTTCCACCAAGGTCTTACCCAATTCAAAAAGACCTTGCTCGGAGGGATTAACCCCTTCTGCAAGTGATAAAGCACCTCCGTCCCGCATTCCGAAATAAAGGAAAACAGCAAAGATCAAACCCACTATAATAGGAACGCTCATTTGCTTGAGTGTTTCGGAGAGCCGCGGCTTATGTTGTTCGCGGTTTTCACCCAAAAGACTCGAGTAGAATACGATCACCAAGCTACCCACGGTAGAAATGATCCATTGCACGACAGCAAGCGCCTCATAATTCAGACTGAGAAACAACCCACCGCTGAGCAAGCCAACCCCCCAAAGAGCTAGCGCGGTTACGGAGGCTTTCGGGTGAAGTGCAGCGACAAACGCCAATACAAACATCGGGAATAAAAATAGAAATGGACTCATCCTCGAGCCTCAACCTTCTGGAGATGCGCAGGGGAGATTCGACCCCTTCCAAAGCTCGCGACGAGATCCGTTTTCTGATAGACGGCTCCCTCAAATTGCTTCGTGTGAACCAACGAAGCGGGGTTACAGCTTTCTACACACAAGCCGCAAAACGTGCATCGGGCAAAATCGATGTCAAATACACTCACCCATGTCTTTGCGGACTCTTGCAGATTCACCGTCTCTAGGAGGATTGCCCCGGTTGGACACACTCTTTCGCAATCACCGCATCCAGTGCAGCGTTCAATGTCGTTAAAAAGGAGACCTCGACTTCTTGGGGGTAAGTCATCTGCGGTACGCGAGCTCACGGGGTCTGGGTATTGTTCGGTGACCTCCTTTCGAAAGTCGATTGCTCTACCTCCGCCCAAGTACGGAAATGTCGCCCCTATCGAGGCCGCTAAGCTTCTTGCTCCCGAAAACAGAGCTCTAAAGTACAACACCACCGCTTCAAAGATCGTCAGCCGCTGCTGCTGTTGGTTCAAAATGTGACCCTCCCTGCGTTCCAGGCTGCCGTCCCAAGCAATGCCACCAGTCCCAACGGGCAAAGGATCTTCCATGCAAAGTCAGTCACCTGATCCGCTCTCACTCGAGGCGTACTTCGCGCCACCAAGAGAATAATAAAAAGAAGCCCAAATGATTTCATCAGCACCCAGACCACTTCTGCGAAACCAGCTACAGGAGGCGCCAGCTCACCTAAGCCAGACCAGCCCCCCAGAAATAGAGTGGTGCTAAATACTGCCCAATAAAACGCCGCAAAAAGACGGCTCACTCTAAAGAGGCCTAGCTCACTCCCGGAGTAAAAAGAAGTCACTCCTCCTCTGAGTTCAACCTCCGAATAACCCGAGTGAAGAGGGGGGACACCAAGAATCACCAAACCGCTTGCTACGAAAACCACAAACGCCAAGAACTGGAAAGGATCTGAGAAAATCGCCCAACCAAACAGGTGACTCGACTGACTAGCTACAAAGTCAGACCACCTAAACCCACCCGCCCGGATGCCTGCGGCCATCAGGGCAGTCATGGCTGGAAATAAACCCGAAACAAATTGAGCCCCAACCCTTAGGCCACTCAAGCCACCTTCCATTTTTTTCTGCTCTAGCCCGTAAAAAACAGATGCAAGGACGTAGACCGAGAATGAAAAGAAGGGAAGAAAACCACTCATTCCTGTGTCCAAAAGCAACACAGATGAACCCAGAGGTAAAACCGACAGAATGGAAAAGAGGGCAACTACCTGTAATGTCGGCCAAGACCAGCGCGGCTGCTTCTGGCGCGTATCCTTTTGAAGAAGCTTCAAAAGATCAGCTATCGACTGAGTCGCCCCGGCCCATCCTGCTCGATTTGGTCCCACTCGGGCCTGCAGATCCGCACTGAGCTTTCTCTCGAAATGAGTCATGAAAAACAGAGACGGAATAATTAATAGCCCAAAGGTGATTGCAAGCTTCACGAGTCCAAAAAGCCAATGGTCCATCATCGGATCTGAAGGCGTGTTATCCGCTAAGAACTCGAAAAAGCTCATCGATCGACCTCCGAGAGAGAGATGTCCAGGCCCGAAAGAATAACTGACAAATCCTCAAACCTTTCGCCGATCACAATCTCGCGAAATGCGGCCAAGGATTGAAGCGAGGGCCCCTGAAACTGAACTCGATGGGGCTTTTCAGCTCCCGTACTTACAACATGACAGCCCAGAACCCCGCGCGGGGTCTCGACCTCAACCAATGTTTCGCCTTCTGGAGGTACAAAACTCTGACCGATCTGCTCATTTCTAAACTCACCACGAGGTAAAGACTCTGTCGCTTGCCTCAGAAGACTCACACTTTGCTCAATCTCCATCAAACGAAGGACAAACCGCCCATGTGTGTCGCCCAGTCGAACGAAGTCCGAGGATTTGGTGGTCAGTGGGTTTGCCAAATCATACCGCTCGTATCCGCTGTACGGCTCATCTCTTCGAAGGTCTCGATCCAAACCGCTTGCACGCGCATTGGGTCCACTCAAGGACCACTTCTTAGCGAGTGTTTCGGAAATGACTCCTAGTCCATGTGTTCGAGCCACAAACGCATGGTTGTACGTGAGCAGGTCATTGTACTCTTTTAGCCTCATTCGAATCAGATCGCAGGCTTCAAGAACTCGTTCAACAAACCCTTCTGTCACATCCGCGCTCACTCCCCCAAACCTCAAAAAACAGAAAGAGAAACGAGAACCCGTTAAGAGTTCAAATAAATCTAAGAACCTTTCACGGTCCCGAAGTACATAATGGGAAAGTGTCATTGCTCCAACAGCGCGCGCCATCTTAGCGAGAAATCCCAAATGAGACGAAATCCTGTTGAGCTCCGCTAGAATAATTCTTACGACCTGAGCCCGCTTCGGAACTTCGACCCCAGAAATAGATTCAACAGCCAAACATAGCGCGAGCTCTGCTGAAGCCGCTGCTTCTGGATCGAGACGGTCCGCATACATAATTCCCGCATGCCAGGGTTGACGTTCAATCGCTTTCTCCAACCCTCGATGCTGAAAGCCTGATTCGATCATTATTCCTGAGATGACCTCACCATCTACAGAAACACGAAGCTTGAGGCCCTGAGGAAACAGTGGGTGATAAGGACCAATTGGGACCTCGGAAAGATCTGTCGCAAACACTTCCATTGAATCGCTATTCATCTGCGTCTCCATTGGGCACAGAGTCGCCTGAAACCCCAAGATCTAGTTTGCCGTCCCAGGAAAAATCCTTCCGCATTGGGAATCCGTCGGACATATGGACGCGCTCGATCTGAATGCCCAGACGCTCTCTGTGTTTGTGTTCACCGAGCTCCGGAACAAACTCTATCCCAAACTCTTTGGATGCTTGGTGTTCAAGCAACATCGCCCGCGGCCATAACTCACGAAGACTGTCAAAGCTCACAGCATCTTGAGCCCCAGTCAGGGGCACTTCCGTCCGAATCTTTGCCTCGCGGCCTAGGGTATTGGAGTCAGAGACAAAAAGTGTGAGGACGAGTACCTTGTCTCTCTGAAAAAAGGAGTAATAGTCGAGCCGATCAAAACCTTTATTCAAAAGTTCGGAAGCTGACACAAGCCACGCTCTTGGAGAAAGCGACTCCAAATGAAAAAGACCAGCCCCCCTTGGGGAGCCTTCTTCACTTTTGTTTTTGTGAATAGGCTTTTGTTTCGTTTGCTGTAAGCGAGAGGAGTCCAGATCAATTTCCACGGATTTTCTCCTGCAGCGTGATCAGGCCGTTCATAATCGCCTCTGGACGAGGAGGACAACCCGGCACAAAGACATCGACGGGTACTACTTCGTCTACTCCTCGTCGGTTTGCATAAGTGATTTCAGGGGAGAAGGGCCCCCCGCATGTTGAGCAGGAGCCAACTGCAATCACATATTTAGGCTCCGGCATTTCATCGTAAATCCTTCGAATCTCTGGGGCGGCGTGGTGTGAAACAGCGCCGGTGATAATCAGTAAGTCCGAGTGTGCAGGCTCCACCTGTTGTACGCAGCCAAAGCGCTCAAGGTCGTAACGCGCACCCACAGCATCCAGCACTTCATCGGCACAGCAGCCCGTTTGGATCGGGTAGTACCAAAGGGACTTAGAGCGCGCCCAATCAATGGCTCGACTCAATGTCGTTTGAATTAAACCTCGTCGCTCATTCACCATCGTGATCACGCCCCTGAAAAGACGCCAACCAATGCGCGTCCCCTTTTCTCGATACGTAGAGTATCGCCAAAAAAGCATAGGTTGATAAAAGTAATACCCCGAGCACCAATGCACCCAGCTGATCTCGGTGCTGTCGCACTCCAGCCGCAAGCGGTGCTAGAACGAACACCAGCGCAGTCAGAGCCAAGGAGAGTGATGCTCCATGAAAATAGCGCGTGTTGACGCGTTTAGCGCCCCAAGCGGAGCCTATGGTCTCAGCCGCACCCGCACTTTCTTTGTTCTGCACAAAGGGATCCGGATTCACTTTCCGCGCAGACGCCTGCCTCCTCAGAAGCGAAGACACGAAACCCAAAATTAAAGGAATGGCAAGGGCAGCTCCCCCAGCCAGAAAGAACAGGTAGTAGGCTCCCCAGCCGCTTGCAGTCATGGACTTAGGCCCTTTTGTTGAGATATCTCTGTGAAATCCTAAAAAAAGTACAAAATGGGTTCAGGGGTGTCAACTTGACTGAATCATCGAAGAACCAGAATGTCGAATTCGATTCATTTTTCAAACGGTTGGGAAGCACCCTAACGGCGGGGGGAGCATTGTCTCCTTCCCTAGAAACACCCTTCTGGTTAACAGGGATCGCAGCCGATCATCGCGCGGAAACGTGCGCATATGCATATGCACTTGCGCGTGTTCTCCGGTCTGAGCGCGAGGCGCTTGCACCGATCTGCGTGGTCCTTCCGGAAAGAATTTCGTTAGAGGACTTCGGTGAGGCCCTGCAAAATCAGCTCGATCAGGATCAGAGTTTCGAGCTCGTCCAGCTCCCTTCTTGGGACACCTCTCCTTTTCAACCCATCGCGCTATCCCTTCGCGTGCGCAACGCGAGAGCTGGTGCGCTTCACCGCCTTTTCACCGCCTCTGAGAAAAAAAAGAGCCTGATCCTAGTCAGTCAGCTTCCCGCTTTGAGCTTGCAGAGTGTCTCCTGGCAGCGCTTTGAACAACACGTCTTTAGACTGAGCGAAGGGCAAGAAGGCGAAACAAGGGAGCATCTGGTTAGTCGCCTTTTAGATGCGGGATATCTCCGTACCGATCCCGTCGAGGACCCCGGCACATTCTCCGTTCGTGGCGACATTATCGACGTCTATCCTCCCGGGTACTCGTCACCCATCCGAATCGAGCTTTTTGGGGATACCATTGACCGGATCCGGGAGTTCGACCCGGAGACGCAAAGAACCCTCAAATCGGACCCGCTGCCACCTGTTTGGAGTTTTGGGCCAGCCCGCGAGGTCCTCGTCAACCCCAAGACACTCCCTCGCCTGAAAGCAAACCTCAAACGGTACGCTGACGACAAAGGTGTACCCCGATCCATTCGTGACCCCCTATTGGATGGAATGTATCCCGGGACATATCATGACCACTCTGATGCGTGGACTCACTTTGCGTATGAACCCATCGATGTAACGACAACCTTTGATCTGCTTCTAGAGAGAGGCGTTCGTTTTGTCTCAGTTGACACCCTCTCTCTCACTGCAGAGTGGGATCATTTCAGGGCCTCACAAATCAAATTGGAACTCGATCAAAACCTTCGCTCGGGAATTCTCGTTCCAGGGTTTGATCAACTCTTCTTGTCCCCGCTCGGCGAGGGCCTGGGGACAGAAAAAAGCCGTTTGATCACGCACTCTGCTTTTGTGATGGAGCCTTTGACTCTCGCAACTA
>Ga0169931_10002386_pt1 | contig 30669 bp, 26 predicted proteins | sample Kivu_15m_20L_FD_129675 | JGI IMG/M metagenome (GOLD analysis project Ga0169931, IMG submission 129675) | Freshwater microbial communities from Lake Kivu, Western Province, Rwanda to study Microbial Dark Matter (Phase II) - Kivu_15m_20L... | ecosystem: Environmental > Aquatic > Freshwater > Lake...
AGACATGGACTCGACCAAATTTTTGATATCTTTTTGTAAGGGTAATTGAATCATACCTTTAAGATTTTTATCAATTTTATTTGCGAAGGTGGATCTTAAAATGTAGAAATATTTTTTCTCATCTAAGACTTCATTGTGGCTAATAACTCCTAAGGCGGCTCCTAAACTGTCAGCATGACCGTTGATAACTGGACCCCATTCAGAATCATAGAATGTGAATTTTTTGAAGTCATTTTTATTTTTGGAGAGGTAGAAAATTTCTTCTCTTTTTGTCAATTTTTGATTGTTTTTGTTATCTTTATCTTATTGATTGTTTTTTTGATATTAGCTGCTTGTGAATGCCAGAATTAACACGATTAAGGACATTTAAAATCAGATTTATCTTTATTCAATATCACAGTGGGCCTGCACCAGCCCATGCTGCCTCAGCTTCACCACCTGAGCATACTACAGCACTATAGGTCGATTCCTGCCGTCCAAAAGGTACCGTTCTTGTTAGTCCAGAAGGTGGAAGTTGGAATCAAGCTTGTAGGTGGCTGAATGCAGGCAGAGTTACCCTGAGCTATAAGCAAGCCCTGACTGGAGGGAGAGTTTAGGGGCTCGTACAAGTCATTTAACACCTTTATGTTGCTGAAACTGTTGTACCTGACAGAATCGCTAGTGTACATGCTCTTGTCGCTCGCCAGTTTTGCACCTTCTAGACTGCAACTGTCCAGCTATGAGTAGGATCGCTTGATGAAGTGGGTGCGCTGGACGTAGGCACTTACCACTAGGTTGAGTCCGGGAAGACATGGAAAGTTTACTCCACTCTATTCCTGCTTTTCTTATACGATCTTGCTACTCAGAGCATCCAGCTTGACATGAAACTCTGCCTGCTCTTTTCTTAGATTTTAGTTGGCTAATGTGTGATTGTTACTGAGTTCTTAGAAGAGAAGTGCGAGTTTATTGGTTTAATGCATGTTTTTGACGAGGTGCTTCTAGATAAGGGACTGGTATTGTTCTCCCACTACTCTCAGACATTATTCCATTTTGATTATTACTGTTGCCAATTTTTCCCGTAATTACTGAAGGCCATCCTAGTTGACTCGATTCCGCTAGGAGAGTTATGACAACATGTGCCCTACTGCTTGTCTTTCGTTATGGTCTCGGGCTGATTATGCTAGGTTGTCCTTCCTGTCTGCCTTGCCCTGTTGCAGCTGGGCGAGCATACGGTCAATTATGCAAAACCGTTACTCGATACCCACCGATTGATGCACCTACTTCCTCAAGCGTTCTGCACTTTTGCTCCAGTTGGTGGCTGTAAGCTGTTACCTTTCTAGCATTCCTACCCTTTCTTCGGTCTTCCTGAGTTTGGCTTCAAGCTAGTTAAGTTTGCGCAGTAGTGGCTGTTGATCGTTTTGGGAAGGAAAGTAATGTTTGTTGGGAGATTGGCTGAAGTTATTGTGATATGTTTATTCCTAGGCATGAATGAACCTGACTGAGGATCGACGCATACGAGGCTTTTAATATTAGTTTATATGTTTAGTGAAACCGAGATGGATGTCACCAACCCCGACATCAAACAACTCAACGACCAATATGCCACCAAAATCAGCTCAGGATAAATCGCAGTGGGCTACACTTAAAAGGAAAAACTGTCGCCCGATAAGAAATTTGATATGCTTATGAAAAGAAAGAAGATAGGACAGGCAGAAAGGGAAAAAGCTGTGTTGGAAAAGAAGTTGGCTTACCTGTAGAAATCAATAGATTCTATTCAGAACTATGACTTTGTGGCAGGCAGAGTGCAAGACGAGTCTCCCAGGAGCAATAGCATGATGAACCAGTAGACCCAGAAGAAACAGTTCAAGGAGGCCAAGATCAAGTACAAGCAGGAAAAGGAAAAGATTAAGTAGAGAAAATAGTAAGAGTAAAAGAAGAAGAGGGAACGGTAAGAGTAGACCCTGGCAGTCAAGAAGCGAGTGAACGAATAGTAGAAGGCTAAAAAAAGGAAGTAGATCCTTTAGAACGTATAAAAAATAAAAAAGGAGATGTAACAGCGATAAAGGTAACTGTAAAAGAGGGACTAAGAGTACAAAGCAGTCAGAGGCAGACAGACCCTCGCTAACAAAATATAAGCTTAAAGCCAGCAGCGAGAAAAGTGCCTTCTTTAATAACGCAAGAAAAAGCTGGCGATCATTCGCAGCATGCACCAACCAGTCACTATGGCTGAAATTGAGCAGCATCAAACCAGTTTTGTAAATGCGCTTAAGTAGAAGGAAGAAATGCGTTCGAGGGAACGGAGACTGAGTCGAGCAACCTAAGAATACAAAGTGTCCTACAAAAGTCCCAGGCATCAATAGTATTCCCATCCGAAAGAACAATCCGACTAGAGCCGCATAAAGACCTAGAAAGTAAAGCAGTTTGCAGAGCATGTAAGGCAGAATTTTGTGCCTGAAATTGACTAAAACAAACGACAAGCAATATAAAAACTAATCGAACAGGAGGGGTAGAAACTCAAACAGTCACAAGTCAAAAAAGAATAGGAAAGGTAGCACGCCTAGGGCATTAGACTCAAAGGTCTTCGCTACCTGTAGGAGCTCAAGTAGATGCCAAAGAGGTCGGAATCAGCAACCCAAAAAGACGATGCTGTGAAGTCGACTAGTGTGGGACCCCACACTGAGCGTCCTAAGTACTAAAACTACATTACTCATTCGGGGAGGAGCAGCGGTGGGCAGTGGCGTCGCATTCTCGAAGGCGAGGTTTCGACTAAAGAGAAGGCAATTAGAATGAAATTCTAGTCGTAGAAGATGGAGAATAGTCTGCGGATGCGTGAGCAAAAGGCCAGACTGCTCAAGAACAACCCTGACGACATTGACGAAGAGTACTTCTAGATGATAAAAGCCAAGCTGGATTTACTGCAAAAAAACTGATCTCATGCACATTTTTGGAGACCAAACTTACAATACGGCCACAAGCATACAAAATAACTTTCAAATACACAATATGACCTTAAATATTATGCACTATCATTCAGTATCTAATATCAATCTGACGACTGATCTCTTTATATTGCAAACATGCTTTATTCTTCTTAGATTGCAAGCATTCTTTAGGCGAAGGCTTAGACTTATGTTTGGTAAGGACTCGTAACCCTCTGCGCTTAGAAGCTATTTATAAGCCTTATGTCTACTAAGTGTTTAAAGTCAGCTTACAAGGCTTCTAGCCTTGTAAAAATTATTACAGATCATAGCAGCAGGAATGTTACTACTTGGATGGTTTTTTAATCGAACTTAAGCGACAGCCCCATTCAGAAATATATAATTCAGTTTACAAACTATTAACGCATGGCGTGCGTTGCGGCTCAGGGAAGAGTTTGTGGGTCTTACTGAGGCATTTGTGCAGCATTCTAACGTTTTTATTATATCTAAATAGTATCCATAGAATGATGAGTATTTTAGTTCAGGTGCATTTATTATATGCAAATAATCCACAGAATCGCTTGCAACTTCTCCTACTCTCTGCGTTCGCCTATAGACGTTTAGCTGCTCAAAACTCCACAAGGACAGCAACTGCTCAATCGCTCTTTGCTGGCTCGGTTCAAACCACCCAATCTATTGCCCGAACTCACCCAGCACTACCAATCTTTTCGAACCAGTAAATAGTTTGTCACGCAGCTTTGTTCGAAGTGTAAAACATCAACAAGGAGGCCAACACTGTCAAGAAATAACTAAAAAAAAGAGTCATGGAGGGAGCAAACCCATAGGATTTGAAATTGAAACTAAGTGAACTCAAAAGGACCCAAACAGAAAAGTAATAGGCACTTGTAGACATTAAAAGTAAGCTTTAAGTTTTGCTGTCTAATATTGGCAACTTGGTGCATCCCGGCGTACTTGTGTCACAAGACGAAGATCAAAATAGAATTCTCAAGTATTACAGTCCCAAACATCCACAAAACACAATTGTGGCTGACCCCACCTTAGACCACAAACTCATAGAGCAGTCGATGTTTGCACAAAAAGATGAAAAGCGTGCTTCATATGAGTAACTTACAAAACTATTCGGCATCGCTGACTTAAGCAGAGGACAAAAAGTATCAGGCCATAGAGGCTACTTTCTATGCGCCAATGGAGTCAAACTAGCACTAGCCTTAGCCCAGTACGGCCTCGAACATCTCTAAAAGCATGGATATTCAACCTACTACACTCCAGCTTTAATCCTGGAGTAAGTTCTGAGGGAGAGCTGCCAATTAGGTGACATATAGACTGATGTTTATAGGCTCAAAAACGATGGTCTTTGTCTGATCGCAACCAGCTAGCAGTCCCTGGCTGGCTTCCACAGAGCATAAACTCTAGAGATGAGCAAGCTGCCAGTGAGAATGGGAGGCTATTCGAACTGTTTCAGAAGGGAGGCAGGTGCTCACGGCAAGGACATTCATGGACTATTTAGAGTTCATCAGTTCTAAAAGGTATAACAGTTTGTAGTATGCCATGCCAAAGAGAGTGAGACTGAGATGGAACGCATGCTGACCATTAGCGAGTAGTTCTACCAATCGCTAGGTGTGCCTTACAGACTAGTTGAGATAGTTTCGGGAGCACTTAACGATGCGGCCTACCGTAAAATTGACCTTTAGGCTTGGTATCCTTCCCAAGGTAGGTTCAGAGAGCTGGTTTCTGTGTCCAATTGCACGGACTACCAGTCGAGGATGCTGGATACTAAGTACCGGTAGGGCAAGACTACTTGTTACGCTCATCTGCTGAATGGCACATTGGTGGCTATCCAAAGGACAATAACTTGTTTATTGTAGCATTTCTATAACTAGAAAGAGAGACGGCTGGATATTCCTGAGAGTGTACAGCCTTACCTAAGAGCCAAGTACTTAAATGTATGTTGATCGTGTGTAAAGTATTCATATTGGCTTACTTTTTTTCATTTTAATAAGCAAACGTCATTCTAATTTATATTGTAAATGTTATTATAAAGTTTTGTAGCTATCATATTGGGTTGTTGAGATTGAGTGTGATGTCGGCATAACTACTCTTTTCTTTCAGGTTTATGAAGAATCTGTACTACTTCCACAGGTCTTTTTGATCAAGATCTAAATTTGACCACTATTGTCCATCCACCAGCACTCTCAGCTTCAGGTCCTTCAAGTCCAAACTAATAGTGTACTCTCTCTACTCGCCTTTCCCCATCCTCTCGCTCTCACGAACACCAACCGAAGGATATAGGTTGCCAACATTGCTACCTTAACTACTAGCAGGGTTGTTGCTGCCCTGATGACTTGAATGGTTGTTGCTACCTTACTGGCTTAAATGATAATTGCCCTGATTACTGAGACGGTTGCTGACTGAGATGCGAGGGTCATTTTGAGTATGATTGCTGCTGTCTGCGGAGACGGAGATGTTGACTCGACTATGCTAGATGATTGGTCTGACTTAGGGAATGACACTGAGACGACTGACTTGATTCTAATCAATTTTATTGGTCTTCTTTTTGATATCGCTGTTATGTGCACTACTAAGCTTGCTTTCTTTGTTGATGTTCTGTTCCAGCTTGCTCATTCTACTGTTGGTGTCATTCTGCGAACTTGCTTTACTATTTTTATTGCTGATCTCTTACTCAGCATCTTACAGATCCTTACGGTATTGAATCTTTTTCAACTCACTTCTTTATTTTTCATTAGTTTGTTTGTTTCCCTCCCGATTCACATGCATATCAGGCGTATTTTCTTGTTGCTTTATCCGCTAGACGGCCGATCCCCTCAGGCAGAGAGCATCGAAATCGTACTAGATAGTGTGGCACTATCCTGCCATGAACTCGCATACTCCAAGAGATAACTGAGAGCTCTTGCTCCTCAATGAAACAAAACAAGTTGATTTTTATGAGCAAAGTATGTTTTTATTGGAGTAGAGGAAGTCAGCGGGATCCTGGCTGCTGTTGAGCTTCACGTATCGCCACAGTCTCTCCTAGAAGCAGTACGCCTACTTGTTGAAGGAAGCAGCTTTGAAGTTAATATTGCTCCCAAAGGGTTGGTAGTCTTTAAGGGCCTTCATTTAGTTCAGGAGCTCACTTTTTTCGTTTAAGATTTCAGTCTGATAAGTTCTGCTATATACCTTCACTACTCTCGGATTCACTTTCTGTTGAATATTGTGTTCTTCCTCGACATTTTCAAGCACTTCCAGGAGAATCAACTGCAGATGGCGATTAAGTTGTTTGGCCTGCTTGATAATTTAATCGCTCAGAAACCCCTTGCGTTAAATATGTGAGATGCTAGGGGTTAGCTGTGATGAATGTTTTCCTGGACTGGCAGAAAGCACTCGCAGTTCTCTCGAATACTACAAAGTCAGCATTTTTTCCCAGTTTCTGGTAGGGTTGTCGACTATGTGACGACATTAGTACAGAGCTGGAGGGAGTAAAGGTTGACAAAGAAGGGAAAGTAGAGAATTTATTCTATAAAGTTAAGCTCTAGGTTCAAATGACGCAAATTGATAGCGAATTATATATTTTTCATGGATTTGATTCTGTTTGCACCTGCATTAGTTGTTAATTACTGAGGTCGAGCAGTTACAAGTAAGGCAGCATTTCTAGACCACCAATCTATTATATGATGTTTTGCTCTATATGGGCCGGCAGTTACTCAGAATTAGAACCTTGAGGTGTTTGAAGCAAAGAGCCCCATCGATCAGCAGGCTCTTCATGGCCGATATCATGTTGTTGGTGAGATCCAGGCAGAGCAGCGTGTCCTGCAGGTAGTTGGTGCTATCCAAAGCGAGAATGTGGTTGTTGTCTTATTTGCCACATAGTTACTCATCTGTAGGTTTCGTAGGTGGGGCAGGCATTTGAAGGTGTCCATTTACAGCACCTACATGTCTCGCAGCATCCGTCCATCTACATATCGCCCTTAATACTTATGTAGAGCACTCCTATCGTTTCAAGCTCTGATTCTTCCCGTTTTTTCATGGTGTCCTTCTCCATGAGTTTGTGCAGTTTGGGCAGATAGATGCTGGTAAAGGCGTAGAGTTTTTTCCTGTCTTCAGGCAGCACTCTCAGCACTTTCTCTTCCTTTTCGAGGTATTTGAATACTGACTTATCGGTGCCGATCATATCCTAGTTGACGATCTAGTTGCAGAAAGGACACTTGAATACTTGTTTTTTGGTGTGGTTGCGTGCCTGGATGGAGATGTTGCATGCCATGCAGATCTGATGTTGGTTGGAACATATCAAGTAGGGTTTGTGCTCGTCAGTGTCATAAAACTACTCGCAAATAGGACATGCAACTGTCAGTCGCTTCTTCTTGGTGCGTTTCTAAGAATCGTTAATGACAGGACGACGGTAGTCTTTGGCAACAGCGCAACAGCCCATAATATTTACTTAAATACTCTATACAAACTACAAAAGATAAACTAAGCTACAAAAGTTGTGTTACGAGGTCTTTACCCGGCAAAAGTTTATTAATTTCGACTGATACCACAAATATATGTTGTCAGGTATTAAATTAAAGTTATAATTGACTTTGAATTGGCAGCAACCACTATAGACTATTCTGCCACGATTGACTGCATCATTATTTAGATGTTGGAAATCAGCGAGGAGGCCTACTACTAGGTCGAAGCAATCATCGACAAGAAGAAAAACCGCAAAGGAGTGTTCTACCTCGTCAAGTGGAAGGGCTTTACCATAGAAGAAAGCACCTGGCAGCGAGAATCAGAACTCAAAATGACCATACCCGACGTCATCGAAGAGTTCGAACTAGCACTAACCACCAAAAACACCAAGGAAACTGAACCAAATGAACAGAATGGACCCATCACCAGAAGCCACATGATTAAAAACGATCCAAAATCAGTCAAATAGGACTCGGTCTAAGAACAAACTCTCCTCTTGGTAACCGAACTAGACCATCAACTCCAGCCTGCGTCCTAAGTTCAGGCAGCTGTGATTGGCAAGGCGTCCCATCCACCTATACCTCAGTAAAAGATGAACGCAAGCTACCATGTTTTGAAAAGTCCTACTCTTCTCCCTCCTGCTGTCCAGATAGCTCCTAAGAAAAAAGGAAGGAGGCCTGGCACCAAAGTGCAGCAGAAAAAAGACAAAGTGATCGCCAAGAACAGGATGTAGGAGAAAAGCAATCAAATAAGAAATTCACCCAGGCAGACAGCTATTAATGACTTCAACAAAAGCCTAGGAAGTCATCTCATAAGCCCCGATAAGCTCAGAGAAATGGACAACCTGTTCGCAGAGGACAAGGATCAGGACTTACACGAGGACACGAACTAGATTAGTTTCGAAAGCATCAGGGATAGGCTCAGCGAGGGCAGAACCAGATTCACCTCCACTCCTACCCGCAGAAAAATCATCACTCCACTCAAACTCAGCCACAGCCCCATCACTGAAGTCAGCAAAATATAGGAAATGTCAGATTCGGAACTCTAGTTGCGGTCCAGCTTGAAGAAGAAGAAGAAAGCAGTGAGGTTTTTGAAGGCAGAAGAGGAGAGCAGTTCGGTGGAGATGATCTAGGCGCAGGACTTAAAGGATTTGATTCCTCTGGGAGTGGTGGACGGGGAGCTGAGTTACCTGCTGAGGTACAAGGACGGCGGACTGAGGGTATAGAAGCTGTTGTAGTTGGTGACTACCCAGCCAGTGGAGTTGATTGCTTACTTGAGGAAGATGAAAAGGTCGAGCAGCTCATGAGTCCTGATGAGACCATATTGTTAATTAGATTTTTAGAAGTTTACAATATTAATTGTATTGATAATAGCCCATGTAGTAAATAGATTGTTAATACTAAATGACTTTTCATTTTGTTACTGAACAAACTCCTAGCCTATAAAAGAATCAAAATTCTACATGCTAGTTGGGAATAGACAGTGGAAACAACAATATTAACTGCTAAATCAGCCTTAGTGACAAAATTATGCGCTACTAACGCACCACCCATCAAATACTTTAAGCCTTGAACATAGAGACCAAGAGAAAAAGCTGGGCTATGGGAAAACTTATGGAGCATGTTTGTTGTTCAAGGCAAGGCATGAATCCTATTTCCATTCCGGAGTAGTTAGTTGGTGGCAACCAAAAGATCATTCCTCTTTTTCTGAGACAGCTCAAACAGCAAAAAGTAGAGTCGTACATCAAACTTAAGCTCTAAAGTTTCAAAGGCAGTTTCAAGACAAAAATGGGCATGCACAAAGCCTTGAGTAAGTGCATTTTCAGGAGAATGAGCTAAACTCTAACCCGCATAAGACTATACGCCGACTACAAATATGAACCTTTCATTCTGTTAAAAGATATGTAAAACAGCTATTCTAGTTCGAAGAAGCCACTAAGATCAATTAGCATCACGTATACCAAGATAATTGCAAAATCCGACGATGACAGCAGAACTACCAGGTCAGTATAAGGCAGACACACATGCAAAACACTATAGAGGGGAAAACAGAAACGATATCTTTTTGAGTTTACAGGTGCTTCTTGGAGACGATTTCACTTATGATTTTATACATTTTCTATCCATTCCGTATTATAATGCTTGCTAACAACCAACATTCCAGCCCCAAAACTATTCTATTAACTAAATAGACCAAGAAAGAGCTAAGATAACATCAAGGATTAAGACAGTAGACCAACCGACTGCTGAAGGAGTACTAGTAGTTCCACCGCAAACTGTTCTAAGGCTAGCTCTCTAGGCAGAGATTGAAAATATGCTCACATTCTGCTTTGAAAGAAAACAAATCGCCCTCCTCGCAAATAACTAGCAGACAAACCCACAAAGTAGTGCAAGTCATCAGACTAAGACCCACCAATACGCTCAACCAAGAAGCATCGGCCGAACAAAAAGTATTGCGGACACTCAAACCACTGGCTCAAGTGGCACTACGAAAGATAAGACTGTACACGCCTAGCAAAAGCAGTCCTAGTAGACACAACTAGACACGTTCCACCATGCTCAAGGCCAAAGATGGCAGTTTTTATAAGTCTAAGACCAAAGAACGTGGTTTCCAAAGGGCGGAAAGGACTCCTCAGAGAAAAAGGCCTAAGATCGAGGTGTTTTCTAAGTCCATAAAGAGGGGAGGGTCTTCTTCGCAGCGGAAGCTGGATAGTTTTATAGCGGGTAGTAGCTACGAGTGGACTTAGAGAAGGGAAATTTCTCTGATGACAAGCACCAACCATAAGCGGAGCGGAAAGACCTTCAGTCCGATAAGACCATTGAATGCCATCACCCTCTGCTGATGCTTTTTAAACGAGTGTATTATCCTTATCACAATAAATAGAATCATGATATACTAATGATTTTGTGTAAACAGACTGGGACATTATAGATAGATAGTTTGGCTAAATATAATTTTATGATATAGCTGCCCTGCTACTCGCAACGCAGCACCACAGTCAGCTCCCTCAAAGGCACCAAACACTGCCTACAACAGCTAGAACGCAAACTCAGCCTAAAACTCAAAAAGGCCAAAGACATTTTAAACTCAAAAATAAAACTTCCATAGGCCAAATACAGTCAGGTGGAAGAACAGGAACTCAACAAGACATTCTTCGAAGGACACTGCTTGACCACCCGCACCCGCAGACTCAAAGGAACCCCTCTGAGCAGTCGACAAAGCACCAACTCGCCCAACATGACAGTCTCGTCCATGAAGCATCCTCTAAAGCGAGAAGAGCCTAAGGCAAGAGTAGTTTTTTATTCTTCCAACCTCAACGGCTCCATGAACTAACGCATGAACAAAGTTCTAAGAGGGTAGGAGGAAAATCCTTAAGTGAACGAGCTAGTCTAGCAGATGGGAGTTACGAATAGGACGCACAATTTGTTCTGGAGATCGATGCGTAGGTCGCAGTTGGCACACTCCCGCAGATATGATAATTTTAACTGATTGAATATACTTTGATGCATTTGCACACCGCACTCCCCCAAACAGTCACCAGAAAAAGCCCATACCGCATCACCAAACACTTCTCCCCCACGCCCTCCACCAGGAAAAACAACACAGTCAGAGACCACTCCTTCAACCAAAGTCCAGCCCACGAATCGCTCATATCCAAGACCAAGGGGCCAGGTTCAGAAGGAAGATCATCGAACTGCTCTAGATACGCGGTGGAAAGGGAAAATTCTATAACTAAGGAGATAGTAAGGAGGGAAGAGAACAAGCTAGTGCAAAGGGCATACTTTGAATTTGATTTTAGAAATTTAGATTACATCGATAGAATGTACTGGCAGGTTTACTAGGGAGAAAGCAGAGGGAGCGGAGTAAGGCACGGTCTGGGGACGCAGTATTTCACGAACGGGTAGAAGTGGATGGGCGAGTGGCGCAACGACAAGGCTTCAGGGCAAGGCACCTACTACCGAAAGACATAAGCAATCATGGGCGTATGGCAGGACAATCGTATAGTGCAACTCATTATTACTATGCCTTTGTTGGGATGATGTGTTTATATGTGAATACTTGATGCCTTTGTAAATGAATACTTATATGTATAAATGAAGAGTTGTGATTATAAATGATAGATTAGGGAAGCATTGATTTAGTGGGAGATATTCCCCCCAATGTCATCGTCCATGATATGAGTTTCGACTGGACAGGCCGACGACTAGCCACTGCCTGCAGCGATAAAACTATACGCGTGTTCGTCAAAAAAGCAGAAAAGTGGGCTTAGTAGGGCTCTTTCAAAGTGCCAGGCGCATCTGCGTGGAAAGTCAAGTGGGCTCGACCTGAGTTTGGAGGCATCATCGCCACCTGCTCGCTAGATACGCAGATCCGCATATACGAGCTGAAGAGGACTGAGAAGGGAGAGGGGGAAAAGAACGAGTGGATTCCCATGCACAGCATTCAGTAAAGCAAAGCCATCGAGGACATCAAGTTCTTGCCAAATAAAAAGATGGGGCTAGGACTGGCTATCGCTTCATCGGATGGAACTCTTAAGGTTTACATGTGTTAAGACCCGCTTAAGATAAAGGAGTGGGGCTCGCATTATAGTCTGCAAGTCAACGATCTAGGCATCAGTTGCATTTCCTGGACCAAAAATCTCGTTAAAGAATAGTAAGCCATCCTAGCTATTGGATGCAAAAGCATATAGTCGTCGCCGAAACGAGTACTACTGGGCATGAAGGTATATAACGGCAATAGTGCATAAGGTGAGTAGGAAAAGATTGAAAACACGCCCACAGTTGTGTTTGCCATCTTCAACAGGAACCTTAGTAAGCCTTTGGAGAAGCTGAGTGCACTGAAGCTCAAGTAGACAAAGACAATCAACGACATTTCTTGGGCTCTCATGAACGGACGTTCCTACTACTTGTTAGGAGTAGCTTCTGATTCTTTCATTAAGATATTTGAGCTCAACGTGAGGGAATCGCAGAACGATCTGCCCGCTCTTTAAGTGCTCAACGAGATAGTGCTGTCGAGTCAAGCCTGTCTGAGATTGAGCTGGAATGTGATGGGCACTTACCTGAGTGGATCATAACGTAAGCGTATTCGAGTTTGGCGGTGCCTGAGCAGAGGAACCTGGAATATGATCAAAGAAATAGACTCGTGATCATGTACTTTATTCATGTTTTATAAAAAAAGAGTTAAATTTATTAGATTCAGCTCTTATGGTAATACTTCAGTTGTGTATACAATAGTATGATAGTTGTATGCTATGGTTGTGAATACTCAGTTATAATTGCTTATGAAGCCCAAAAAGAATGCCAACTGTGACTACGTGGTCAAGGCAGTCATCATCGGAGACAGCGGCGTAGGCAAAACCAATATCCTTCTGCGTTACTGCGACGGCTGCTTCAAGCCCAACTACTCATCGACTGTGGGGGTGGACTTCAAAATAAAAACTATACAGGTCCAGGAGTACAAAATCAAACTGCAAATATGGGACACAGCTGGTCAGTAAAAGTTCAAAAACATTTCAACTACTTTCTACAAGGGAGCCATGGTGATCATCTTGGCCTACGCTGTGGACCACGCCTCCTCCTTCGCCAACGTATAGAACTGGATTAAACAAATACACGAACACTCTAACGCATAAGTAGCACTGTTCCTGGTGGGAAATAAAACAGACCTAGCTTAGACTAGAAAGGTTCAGAAAGAATCAGGTAGTAGACTAGCTGACAAGTACGGCATGCACTTCTACGAGGTCAGCGCCAAGGACGGCACTGGCATCGGCTAGCTGTTTGAGAAGATAGGCAACGAGGCCTACGATACAATAAAGAAGTACGGGGAAAAGGTTAAAGACACGATGATATTAGATGATAAAGAGTAGCCTTCACCTGAGGAGAAAAAGAAGTGCTCTTGTTGATTTTGATTGTATCATAACAGAGTTCTATACCATACTACGTTATCAAGATATACCATACCACGTTATAAGATATACCATAGTAGTAATGTCAAGAATTAATCAATGCTGATCATATTTCTTCTCCGAATGATTTTTTGAAGTACTTTCTCAGCTCAATATTGGCGATTCCTCCGAAACCGTAGGCGGGCAGGAATCGAAGCATACGCAGTCCCACTGTGCTGAAGTAAATCGAGCGGATGTAGCTGATGCGCTCTCCCAGGGTCACGTCTGGCCGGTTGTATAGATCCAGACCCATCAGATGGATAGGCACTGCCACGAATTGCTGTAAAACTGGCAGACTTATCTGTGCAATTCTTTCACCGTTGCTTACCGACACGTTTAGTTTCTAGCTGATGGAACGAGCTAACATGGCGGGCAGAGTGAAGGCTGCAGCCATAGCTATGATATCTCTGAGGAAGAAAAATCCCAAGGCGGAAACGGGGAAGGGTCTTTTGGCGGTACTTCCGAACTGCTGGGCGTACTTCTTGTCCTTGATTAAGCTGCAAGTAGTATTGGTGAGGAACACGAAGAGCAGTTTCTGGATAGGCTGGCTCACCGAGTCAGTCACGTTGAGATGTTCTCCAAGGTTGTTGGCGGAGTAGGTGAAAGCATAGACAAAATACATCCACCTGAAGGAGAAGCCTGGGAAGAAAACGTGTGGCTTAGTGACGACGTGTTTGGCTTCATTGAAGGCCAAGGACCAGATGTTATTGCTTTTGCCACTGGCGAACTCAACCACTGACTTATCCACGATGACTGTGAAAGGAGAGATGATGAATCCGGTGATGCAGCCAGCTAAGGTTTAGGCCAAGTAGCCTAGAGTTCCCAATGGCTTTTTCTTCTGAACCTATGACATCACACTTATTTAGTATCAATCCAATTCAAAAAAATATATCTTAGATGGACAGAAACAATAATAAAAGAAACAGAATTATACCTTCGTACGATTTGTTTAAACATTAATATAAACTTATTTGCCTATAAAATAAAGTTCAAGTTACAACGAAAGCATTAAAATTTTGAAGTTTTTTTTGCTTTTATCGTTAGTATTTTTACTTCTTAAGACTCTATTGATTTAGATGTGATTTTAATAGTATAGCTAAGCTAGTTTAATATAGTTGGAGGTGGGGTGTGAGATGCGTTATTATATTATTGAAATGAGTCAGCGGCACTACTCGCCAGACCAACTACAGCTCCACGATAAGAACAGCAGCCACGACAAATCATCTAAAAAACTCAGGGAGGGCGGCTCCACCTCCAAGTTCCTATAGTCCACCACTCGCTACCAGGAAGAAGAAATCACCATCGGCTAGTATCGCTACAAACCCTCCTAAGAAATAGGGGCCGGCTACAGCAGTAGAGTCTACCGGGCAACCGATGCCATCGGACGATCATACGCCATCAAAGTCATAGAAATGAAGCGGTTTTCAGCTTCAGGGCTATAAATGATGGACAACGAGATAGAGATACTGAGAAGGCTGGACCACCCCAACGTCATTAAGCTGTACTATGTTCAACGCACGCAAACTCACACATATCTAGTCACCTAACTTTGCAGAGATGGCGACCTGCTCGAGTATATTGCCAGGAAAGGTCGTTTCAGTGAGTAAGCAGCAGTGGGCATCATGAGTGATGTAGTCGAAGGCGTCAAGTACCTCCTGAGAATGGGAGTCATCCACAGGGACTTAAAGCCAGCTAACATACTAAGGGGTGATAAGATCTGGAAGATAGCCGACTTCGGTTTTTCGATTAACGGCCGCGAAGAAGTAAGAACCAGACAGAACGTAGGCACACCTCTCTACATGCCCCTATAGTCCCTTCTCAAGAACATTTATTCACCCGAAAGCGACATCTTCGCAGTCGGAATCATCTACTACGAACTTTTGGTCGGCATCACACCTTGGGAGTGTCGTAGCGAGAAGGAACTGATAAAAAAACTGGCTACAGTTGCTTTCGCTGTGCCGTAGAAATACAGGCTTTCTACTTCTATCAAGCACTTACTGAAGCAGATGTGTGCAGTTGACAAAAGAGATAGAATGGCAAAAGAATAGTTTTGCTAACTAAACCTAAAGAACTTTGCTAGTCTAGACAACTTTAACTAACCCAAAAGACCCTAGGAGGCCAAAAAGGTAAGCAGTCCACTTAAGCTCAAGGGCAGCAGTAAGGGAAAACTAAGACCCAATAGCAAAGAGGGCAAAGAGAAAGAGGCCAAGCCGAGGACTCAGCGCTAGTACAGGCTCAACAACCGCAAAAAGAGCACTGAAAAGTAAGGAATCAGGAAGAAGTCGGCCGAAAGAGAAATGCCACCGAGAAAGGACAAGGACGGTTCTTCGCTCAAAACAGTAAACTCAGTGCACTCCGCCCAGCCTCTAGACAATGCACACTCTCTGATGTGCGAAAGCTAAGGGGGTGATCGTATGGACCTCATTAACGAGCGTATCCTGACAAACCAGCTTGAGTACTGTCGTTTTTTGTTCTACCTTATCCAAAACCACCAGTTGCTGCCACTACCAGAGGAGGCTCTGAAACGCATAGTGCTGATTCTTCTGAAGCACATGCTGAAGCTAGTAAAGCAGTTGGGAGAAGGGAAGACTAACTACTTCAAGTTGCCCAACTGGGACTCCTTCAAGCAATCCAGCAAATACAAAACCCTGCTTGCCACCATGCAGTAGTATTGTGAAAAATACTAAAAGTAGTACCTGAAGTACCTGAAAGAGTCTTAGATCAGTGTGATTAAGGAAGTCAACCAGAGATTCAGCTAGCTGGGCAACAGCGAGTGCTTATCTTTGTCATTTTATCTCAAACTTCAATCACTGGTGGCCTCGGCCCTCAAGGATTGTCTGCGAAGTCTAGATCTGTTGCAGTAACTGAGTGGATAGCAGCTAGGCCAGGCTCAGGCAGTCAAGTCACTCTTGCGCTACTACAGATGGGTGGAGACTTGCGCCAAACACTTCGAGAATTACGCAGTGCAGAAATCGATGGAACTAGTAGTGGTAAAGACCTACAAAGGAGTGGAGATGGACCAGCTATCGAGGGTGAAACTGTTTTAGGAAATAAGTGCCCTCTGATACGCTCCTTTGATGATGCTCAAAACTTATATTTCGACCATACCTCAGCAAGCTCATTTATATGTTAATTTTTATCAGGGTAAAATTTGGTTTAGAATAGTTTATGTATCTGTTTGAATTTAATTTATTAATGTTTGAGTATGCATTATAATAAAATGGGGAGTTCCTCTTCTTAGTTTGAGGACCAGTTTTATAACCTTTACCACTTTGTCAACACCATCGAGGATCCCACCTTCTCACGCGTCAAAATATATAGAAAACGTAAGTTTGCCTTCGACTACATGATGGTGGTCGACACTCCTATATCCCAGCTGGCAGTGCTAGGCGAACCCAACCGATCCAACAACGCCGTTCAGGAACGATTGGCCCTCATAAGGCGCCACCAGAATCATCACACTGTGCAGCTCGAGTACGCTCAGCAACTCAACTGTAAGCCTACTTTAACGTAGAATATGGCTGCGGATCGCCAATGATGAGACTGTACATATAGTACTACAACCACACCCTGCTGGACTACCTGAGCGCCCTAAGAACCCATGGACTGCATTTAACCCTCCAGGAACTCAGACTGGTTCTTCGGTCAGTGACTGAAGCAGTTTTAGTAATTAGAAGTACCCTTTGCACCTAAATAGAGATGAAGATTGATGGATATCAGATCACTCTGCAGAATATTTACGTATCCATAGACCAGGCCAAAGTGACCTTAAACCCAACACTTTTCCTTTATTAAGGAGTGCGGACCGTCTTCAACAAAAGAGCCTTCAGGAGTCTTTGCGGAGAGTACGCCAACTGCCACGAAGGCGACAGTGAATAACAGCAGCTGGGAGAACTAAGAAGACTAGTGCTAGAAATGAGCAGGTATCTTTCCAGGGAAGAACTCAGAGGATCAGTAGAACTCCACCAACAGCTACTCAGACTCAGGATGGTCGAAGAAATACTGCAGTTTAGATGCGACTGCTAGGAACTCAAACTGTAACAATTCGGATAAAGTGGGTCTGAGCAAGGCGATCTATACGACAGACAGGGTCAGGTTTCCCAAGAAAGGTTGGCTGCTAATCAGGAAAAGTTTCCTCCTAATTTGTGAAGAGTGATACTTATATTGATATTGTGTGCATGTCCTCGTGTTCCTAGAACTTTTCCCTCTTCTAAGCCCTCACTCCCGTCCCGCGCTGCCCTGACTAGTTGCTCCCCCTATTGCAACATCAGTCCCCCCTCACGCCTTAGCACCACCCTCCCATGACTCCTTATCCTGCTAACTTCGACATCATTCTGAGCCGAGTGCTCAACAACGATCCTTTGAGCGATATAGAGGTGCAACAGCTGAGCGAGCAGGAAAGACTGGCAGTGGAAGCAGTCGCTCAGCGCGTGCATTTGACCAATAAGAGACCTGACTAGTATCAGAAACTGTTTTTCAAGAGAGCCTTCAAGTTCGCGGAGAAGGAGTATTTCGGGAAGGGAACTCGTAATCGCAGCCGACGCATGAGCTCGTTTTACCATCACCACTTCAGCACTACTGCTAAAAAAATGAATATACCTCTGGTAAACTTTTACCATCCCGACCGGAAAACCAAGCCTGGACTCAAAGTAGGACAGAAGTCTTTCAACCTGGGCTACATACGACTGCTTCTTAAATCAGAATCCTTCAGAAAGGTCAGCAAAAAGTATCTTTAACAGTTCAGTCACGAACTTATGATGGAAAACGAGAGCAGATTCGTGAAGTTTGGAGAATACGTGAGAGGAGTGATCGGCAAGCATCACCAGCTGCAGAAGATCAGAAACGTGCTTAGTTCCAGCAAGTGCAAAGTGCCCTGGAACTGCCACGACATCATGGAAGCAGACAGGAGGGCACGAACAGAACTATAAGCCCATAACTTAGATCAATATGATCATACTCCTCCCAAAAGCAACAAAACGCTAAGTGAGGACTAGCAAGACAGCTGCTAGAGCTTTGAATGCAAGATGAAAGAGTAAAGATATGATGTTGGTAAAGAGCCGCCAGTTGGACCAGACGAATACTTACATTATCTGTACTCCGAGGATCAATATCAAAAAACACCATTTGAATAGAGAAAGGTATCGAAGCAGCACATGAAACGCTGCAATAAATATAGAAGCTAGCAGGATTATAAAGAGTAGTGGTTGTAGTGCTCACTTAAAGACTAATAATGCCCATTTTAAGACCAATACTGCCGACTTGAAGACTAGTAGTAGCAAAAGTGGAAGATGCCGCCTTAGAAAGATCTCTTCGACTATCTAGAATCATATGAAGAGTTAAATGTACAAAAAGAGGAAGCCTCAGCCTGATCTAAACATAAATAATCTAGAATCATCTTAAGTATTTATTGTGTTTTAATGAGTTATTGTGTTTTAATGAGCTGGTTAATATATAGTATTAGATTTCAATTACTTTAAATCATGGAATCTGCATATGTATAATTTAACCAACATCAGTTTTCGGTGAGCCCGATGGCAGTTTGCAGCTTGTCCAGTAGATTGCCGCCTCCCAGCTCGAACGCAGCGTTGAAGAGTTGTGCTATCTTGAAGCTCTAGTTGGCTACTTTGCTCTGCAGCTATGCGTTCTGCTACCTAAGGGTCATCAACTACCGCTACTGACTTTTTGAAGGGGCTGGCTCCACCGAAATGCTACTACTAGTGCCAGCCCTGTAGCCTTCCACCTACAGCTGTGTCTTTTAGTACAGCATTTTAAACTTGGCTACTTCTTTTTCTTTGGCAATCACCTATTCCTTGAGTCGTTTCTATTCGTCCCACTCGATCATCTCCTTCGACCTGACCTCGCTACTCCTCTTCTAGAGCTGCTTCTACAAGTCCTTTATGGTGCGTTGATCGCTCTTAAGACGTTCACCCTACTATCGTTCTCTCTGTTCCAGCTTGCCCTCCAGTCTAGCAACGTTCTGTTTGAGCGTAGAGTTTTCTCCCTACAGTTGTTGCACCCTTATTATCATTTCTGAGGCTTTTTGGTTGCCTTTTTTAAGTTTAGCGCTCTAGGCTAGCTGAGCCAGCTTGTTGATCGTATCGTTGATTCTGCCCATCTAAAGCGATAACTTATCGTCGTGGAAGTCTATCCGTGACAGTTAGTAGTCCCTGGAAGATGCATTCAACACACTCAGGGCGTCCATCTCGCCCACGTACTCATAGCTGAACGTTATCTATACGTTTGCGTTAGGATCAGGGCACTGAGTGAGCGGAATCTTGATTAGCTTGCCTTAATACTTATACTAGTACTATCTAGATTGTTATTGACGACTTGCGCAATGTCGTACTTGGCATATCCTCCGCTTTTGACCTTATCTTCGTACATGATGATTGCCACTATTTCTGTCTGTTTCACTACAATCTTACATTTTTGGCTTAGAATAGCTGGGTGGTGGTGTTGTACTGTAGGTTGAAGTCGAGAGTGAGGGCTTGTTGAAACGTGGAGTAGCCGTGTTCGTGACTGACCGGGGTGGTTTATGCTTTGTTGCTGTCTGTTTGTGGCATGATCTACGTCGTTTCCAGGAAATCTTTGTCTGGAAGCGGATGTTCTTGTTTATCTGCAGACGATGCACAGTGGCAGTGATGCGCACTTTGCTGCTTCGAGACTCTAGCATTCAAATTACAAATTATATTAAGTTTAGTATTAGTTTACTATCCATCCAATGCACCTCCAGCACATCAAACAGAAGTACCGGCAGATACTCGCACAGTCAGACTCAGAACCATCCTAAGAATAAGACAGTCCACCCAGACACACCAAAGCCTTCAATAATACGCCCAACAAGGCACAGCAGTGGATTCATTCTACGACTGCCCCTTTGAAGCGCACCAGAACATAAACAGGCAAGTAAAACAGCAGTAAAACCAAAGTGGCTTGGGAGGGCTAGATGGGCGTGCTGGCCATCAAAGAACAGCTAGCCCAGAGCATTGCAAACTGCAAGGAGCAATCGAAGGAAGTTTAACGGATAAAAAGATAGAAGGATATGCACGAACAAGCAAGAAAATAGTGGAAAATATAAATATAAGATCTCACCCAGTAGTTGCAGCAGTAAAAAACAAAAAACGAGCATCTAGAGGCAGTGATCAGCAAAATGCAACTGTAAAGCGAATAGCTCAGAAAAAACATAGAGTAAATTACTTTATAGCGGTAGCTACAGGCTAAACAAACTGAGCACTACAAGAAAGAACTGGGGAACATGCAGCAATAGATCGACAACAAACACAAAGAAATAAGAGCATTTGACAAGTAGTACCGTAATCTGTGCCAGGTCAAGAAGGAAAACTAGTACTTGCGTTAAGACGTCAATCGTCTTTCCGCCATCATCAAGGGCTCAATCCGCATGGGCAAAGTCAGCAGCGAACTCATGAGCAAGCACTTCCTCGGCAAACCCCACAAATAGCTGGAGAACTGGTACCCTCAGCAACTAGTTGGCTAAGTAGAGCACTTCCTCAAAAAACATCAAGTAGGCGCAGGCAATAAAGAGTTCACTATTGACCTCATCAAATTCATCGAAAAGTATAACCAGAAGACTGCCAAGGAGGCAGAGAGTAGAGCAAGGGCAGCTTCGGCCAGCAGAATGCGGCTCAGCGAGAGCAAAAACAAACAAATTAAGACAGCAGTTAATTCAGTAAAGAAGTGCAGTTTTGTGCTAGAGGATGAGAGTGGATGGAGAAATACTTAAGGGGGTTATTCCTTAGGTGGACTCAAGCATGGGTGTTCTTTGGGCGGCCTGAAACTGGGGTGCTGGTAGATAGTGGCTGAGTTCAGAGCTGTAGCACTCGAAATGTTGCTGTAGAAAGAGATAAAGCGGAAGAAGTTCAAGCGGCTACTGGACTCGATGTGTGACAGTTTGGGCTAGCTGCTAGGAGAGGGATCTGGCAAGCAGGTCACTTTTTAGTGCTAGGATGTGGGCGATCTGCGTCTGGAAATGTAGGATTACAGCCATCCTATCAAGTGATTAACATTTTTTATATACAAACATATATGCTTTCTAAACTAAGACTGCATCTTCTTAAAATGATATTTATAAGGTTCAATAAGCAAGCATTTATACCACTATCAGTCGTATTATTATGCTTTTTTCATTCTTTTTAGAGATTTTCTTTAGTAAATTGCATAAATTTATTTGCCTATTATGTTTAAATGTAGAAGTATCGAGTGGGCGGTCACCTCGGCGACGGGGCTTTCGGCAGTGTCAGCAAAGCCATCAGCGAGTAAACAGGCCGCGTGGTGGCCATCAAGAAGATGAAGCGCAAGTATCCCAACTGGTAGTAGTGCGTCAACCTCAACTAAGTTCGCATTCTATCCAAACTGCATCACCCCAACATCGTACGACTACTCTAACTGGTCAAGAAGAACAACTAACTCTACTTTGTGTTCTAGTACCTCAGTCGAAATGTATACCAGATGCTGCAATAAAGAGGCCGACTGCCTCATCGATAGGTCCGCAACATCGCCTTCCAGACCCTACAAGCATTGGCCTATATCCACCGTAAAGGCTTTTTTCACCGAGACATGAAGCCTTAAAACATGCTGTAAATGAACGGGACAATAAAACTGGCTGACTTCGGACTAGCCAGAGAAATCAGGGCAAAACCTCCCTTTACTGAGTACGTGTCTACTAGGTGGTACAGGGCTCCTTAGTGTCTCCTGAGAGGCAGGAACTACAACTCCCCTATGGACGTCTTTGCTGTAGGCGCCATCATCGCATAGCTCTACACCGGAATGCCTCTCTTTCCCGGCTCATCCTAGAAGGACCAACTTGTCAAAATACTGCAATTGCTGGGCACTCCTAGTAACAGCGAGTGGCCTTAGGGTTACAAACTGGCAGCGCAGTTGTCCTTCGAGATGCCTCAGTTCCAAGCAGGAAGTCTAGAGCAGGCTATACATGGAGCCCCTCCCTCAGCAATTAGTCTTCTTCATTGTATGCTTCAGGTATCGCCCCAGAAAAGGATGACAGCGCAACAGGCCTTGCAACACGAGTACTTTGCAGTAAACAGCGAAGGGTAGGAGGGCTGGAGAAGCGAGGGTGAGCTGTAGAGGCAAAGTTCAGAGCACTCGACCTTCAAAGGAGTGCGCTACAGACCAGGCTACAAGTGCAAACTGTGATAAGCAGACCATTAACAAGAAGGCTTAATGAATGATCACATTTGATACTTTTGAATGATTATAGCTATAATAGATAAATTAAATGAAAATAGCTCTTATTTGATAAATTGAATCAATATAGCTAGAATACGATGAGTTGTCATTCACTGAAGTATACTTTCCACACTTCCCACTCCTTTATCAGAAAGTGATTGCCCTTGCGCTGACCAGTGAACAGCGCAGTAGAGTGCTGGTTGCTCTACTTGTATCGGCCGTTAGCATACGAGTATGGGAACTACGAGTAACTCGTCTTTTCACTGTTTGCGTTGTGGCAGATAGCCAGATCAGCCCCTGCACCGAACGTAGGCCCAAAATTCATAGAGTTAAACACTGCGCTCTTCTCGTCCACCAGCTCCATCTTCTGCTTCAACGATAGCGAAAACAAAAAGGACTCCTGTCTGATGTCAGAGTGCAGCGTGTTGGCAGTCGACCTCCACGGAACTGGAGTGAATCCTCCTATTGTTTTGCCGAACTAAGTGCGCACGAGTACTAAAGTGTGGGTGTGTCCATCGCAATAGCGGTGGAACTATCTGATTGAAAAATCGTGCTAGCTGGCCCTGAAGAGGAGTTCAGTTTATGTGATATTTTTGTTTTAGAACAGTTTTGCCATAAAAATTGCTTCCTACCTGCCTTAAACTAGTTTGCTTCCCTTGAGCTAGAGGGGCTTTCTGAGTTACATGGGCATTTATTTGAGTTTGGGAGCTTTGCGAACTGATCGTCGTATGGTTCTCTTGGAACTGTCCTCTTAAGTACGCACCCTCGATGTTCTCAGCTATATTTTTCTCTAAAGAGGACCAGCCAAAGTGATATGCTGGTCGATGTTGCTGAGAGTAGCGTGATTCCAGGTAGAGCTGTGAGCTATTTGGTGCATTCTAGTCTACAAGTGCTTCTACTGCTAAGCCATATACTAAGTAAACATTTAGTAAGCCTGATTTTAGGCTGGAGGAGTGTACTAGAACAACTACTAGATCACTTCTCCCACTTGCTTGCATGTCAGCTTTTCATAATGTTTACTGGCTAGGTCGATAGCTATTTACAGTTTTCTACTGTCTCTGGTCATGCTGCTGAGCAGCATTTTGTTGATGAACGAGTTGAGTCTGTTGCTCTAGCGGGTTATTTAGTTTTTTAACATGGTTTATAGAGTGCTGATGTACTTATTAAGGGCTTCTCTGCAGTTGGCTATGGACTGATGGTGGGAAGACTGTAGTTTTTGGAAGTGGAGTGTGAGTTCCTCGATGGTGATGGTGGGGTGGTGAGAAAGACCTCGTTTGTGGGCAGGAGCGAGGCTGCGCAGGCAGTCCACGCATATACGGCAGTTTTCCTAGCAGATGTCGTCAATACCTATCAGTTAGTACTTTTTGTGGTGCAACGAACAGACCTAATCAGAAAGTAGCACTGGCTAGATGTTTTAGGCTGAAACAAACATAGGTTATATATAAAACTTAATAAAATATGAAGCAAAGCAATCGTTTCTATTCTAAAGAATTCATTTGATAATAGTACGCAAATGTAGTTTAGTACATTTATTTTTAAATAATGGACAATCTATATATTGTAAATAATGGACAATCTATATATTGTAAATAATGGACAATCTATATATTGTAAATAATCGACAATCTATATATTGTAAATAATGGACAATCTATATATTGTAAATAATGAAGTCAATAAAGAATGTTTTTGTTGGACTGTATCCTCGGCAGTTTAACGTAGCCGCTGGGCGACTGCATGGGCACCTACATTAACAACAACTTACCTTCATCACCTACATGGCTTTCTCATTCTATTTCTCGTCCTTAATCAGCTTCATAGACCCCTTCTCATCCTTAATGACCTTCATAGAGCCTTTCTCGTCTTTGATGACCTTTGACGACCCTATTTGTTTCTTGCTCACAAACTAGCCTTTTCCCTATTAGTCTTCGTTGATATCTTTTATAGTCACTATCTTTTTCATAGATTTCACTTCTGGCAGTTGTTTATTCAGATTTTTAAGCAACTTGGGACATCTGATTGTGTCTAGCAGCTCGATTTAGCCCTCCTCTTGCTTCTGCATTTCCTCAAATACACTGTTTTTTAGCAACTCTTTAGTGACTGGTCGACTGCTCATACGCACTTACAGACACTGCTTTATCAGCTGACTTAGCTTTTTGGAGTACTGGGCTGGAATGGGGTCGTATACGCCCATCAGTACTTTGCGACTGAGTCCAGGAAAGTCCTTGGCGATGAAGGGAGGACGTAGGACTGCTAGTTCGTAGAGCACACATCCGAGCGACCAGATGTCGACCCTGCCGTCGTACTGCTGATTGTTCCATATCTAAGGCGCAGTGTAGTAGGGAGTGCCGGTCTGGGTGCTGGCGTACTTGCCCTCGAGCACCTTAGACACGTTGAGGTCACCTAGCTTGGCCACTCCTCCCACGAAGAATATATTGGCAGGCTTAATGTCACGGTGGATGATGCTGTTCTGGTGTAACATCTTTAGGCCCTGAAGAATATCCAAAGCTATTCTCCAGATGAAGGTCTAGCTCACTTTCTCCGCCTTCTCTTTCTTTTTACGAATCAGACCCTGAATGGTGATAAGGTTACTGCGAGATCTCCGCCGTCTGCGTACTCCATGAGGATGCAGAGGGTGCTGCCTGTTTCTTGGAAGAAGGCAGTTTTGTAGGAGATGACGTTGGGCGCATCGATGGAGGCGAGGAGTCTTACTTCGTTGAGAGCATTGTCCTTTTCGCGAGCGTTGAGGGCATTGAGTTTGATTTGTTTCATGGCGTAGACTTCCCTGTTGTGTTTGCGCACCTTGATGACCCTGCCGAAGCTGCCTGAGCCGAGTTCCTTGAGGAATTAGTAGTCCTACATATGGAAGAAAATAATAATAGGTATAATAACGCCAAGACGCTGTAATCATTAATAAAAATATTCGAGAACAATATAGCATAAAAAAATAAAAAAATAGATAATAAATATAAGTAATAAAATGAAATCGAATTTAATGATAGGATTTGATTACATAAAACGAATAAAATTTATTTTATTAGCATAAAGTTACAAGATAAGCCGATATCACATGATGGAAAGCAGAGCCCGTTCAACTTAGTTCAATTAGTTGCGGCTCAGTCTTTACCAGTTCTCTATTTGCTTCATTACGAACTTCCCTGCCTTCCCTTATCCTGCAATCACCTTCAGCCCCTATAAACTCTTATTGACCAACTCGTTCAATCCATCACAACTGCTCCCACACAACAACAGGTATTAGCAGACTGACGCCAGATGAAGTGCACCGAATCTGCATTTTTTACCCTAGGACTCCTCGCTTGCAATCACCTACTACACAAACTACAGCTCGCCCCTAAGAATCTTCTTTATATTAGCCAGCAGTGTGAAGTCTACTGCCTCGCCCATGAAGCATCGTCCAGACTCAACCAGCATCACCTAACTATAAGTTTGCAGATTACTCTTTACATTTATGGAGCTTTCTGCCTGCACTAGCCATTTCTGAGACAAATTGTTTCCCTGTGTTTTGAGAGTGGGATTGCTGCCTTTTATTAGTGCTGAAAAATCGCCGACTTTGATGTTAAATAGCAGCTGCCACTGATGTTAGTTGATTGGTTGTTTTGCAACTACGAAAGCAGGCACTAGTTGACTTAACAGCCACTTGTAGTAGAGCCAGGGCGCTTCCTCGCTAGGGTTCAAGAAAATAGCAGTTCTGACTGTTTCTATCTACTAGTCTAGCACTTCTCTGGGCATGCCATACACCACAATATCTTGGTTGTGTTCTTGCTTTAAGATTTGACTGTATTTGAGCCCCAGCAGTTTAGAGCGGAAGTGGTAGGGTGAAAAGTTGAAAGGATTGCTTTTGATCTTATCCTTGGTAAATGCTAGTTCCTAGTCGACGCTTAGTCGCACTGAGTTGAGCCAGTTACGGTAGTTCCAGGCGTGAAAATTCTTTTCGTCCTTCATCAATAGCATCTTCACCAGGTCCTTCTCGTTCTTGACCACGTCTCCGCCCAGTTCGTTGAGGGAAAGCACCAGCCACTGTCTGTAGCTCCACAAAGTGTAGCACTTAGGGTCGCTCTGGATCAGTTTGGTCGACATCTTCAGCTACCTTCCCAGCACCTGCGCTTTGTCTTCGCCCTAGTGGAGTAGTTGTTGGGAGATGAGTTGTCTTCGGAAGTTGAAGATGGTGGGTATGTCTGAGCACAGCTGCATGAGCAGTGCGGTAAACTACAAGTACTTGGGGAGGAGGGAGGACTAGACTGTGGTTCTGTTGAGGGAAAAGAACTCGCTTAGTTTTTTGTTGATTTTATCCGACAACTTAGTCTACTCCTTGATTTCTGCCTAGGATTTGACCTTTTTGGTTTTCTTTTGACCGTGCAACATTCCGATTGTGTAAATATAGATATTATTATATGCAATCCAGTGTCAAACTATGGTCGAAATCAACAAATAAGACGTTCGGTATAGATTAACTAAATCTTTCTATTGAAAACAGATATTATGATAAGAAATATCATTATTTACTTATACAAGGTAAATATTTATGCTCAGAGTGATCCTTTGACCAGCATTCCATCTACTCCACTGCTGCAGTTGGCTATGTTTTCAACGAACTTTACTCCCAGGAAGCCAAAAATGATGGCCTACTTGAAGTCCACCACTCCCCTCTCAGGTAACACGTAAACGAATCTTCCCAAAGCCCGCTCTTTTAGCAGTTCTATGAGAAAAGTGTTGTGAGCGCCCCCACCAGTGCAGAGCACCCTAACTTATTGTTTGTATTGACATTTGTCAATAATTTGTAAGACTGATGCTGTGATATTGTCAGCCAGGAAGTGATAATAAGTACTCATTATGTCCACTTTGGCAAGATAACTAAAACTGGACTAGATTGAGCTTAAAAGAGACTCGAAGCCTTACCTTCCTAGTGATTTTTGTTAAAAATTAGAGTTATTTTTACTTAGGAAGTTCATTAGCTATGAATCTGTCCTGCCTTTTCTGCCCATCTAACCATCTCTGTCAAACTCAGCATTAGCTACTACTTGGGCGTAGTGGTTGAACATAAGATTACAGTAGTTTATGTCCCATCCCTGTCCCCCACTGCCTATGTTGCACACCCCTCCGAAGTTAATGAAAATCTAACCCTGGAAGAGTTACTAGCCGTAAGGAGCCAAGGGAGCTCCCTGGCCACCTCGCATCACGTCTAGTTCTCTGAAGTTGCCAATAGTATTGAGCTTAGTGCTGGCTGCTACTGTGTTGAGATTCAGGGCCTGCACTGTGATTTTAGATGCAGGCTAGTGGAAAATGGTGTGGCCGTGCAAAGCCACAAAGTCAATCTTTTCTACCTTGTTTTCAGCTATAAACCTAAGAATAGTGTCTGAGATGAAGAGAGAATACTGTATTTATAGTTGTTTGAATTGCAGAAAGGAAGTAGTTGTAATGGTCATGGTGTGGATGTGTGTGAGTACTTCGGGCGGGTAGGGGAAAGTGTGGGCTGATATGAGTGAATAGTTCCACCTGCCATTGTGGAGATGGAAGTGGCAGTAGGCGAGATCGACGCCATCAAGGGAAGTTCCACTCATCATGCCTATGACGTAGTACTCTTTTGTTGACTAACTTTTAAAGCTAGTTTGATGTATCGTATGCTGCTTTGTATTGGTATCCATATTATTAATATCTATTCTTATTTGTCCTTAGTAGCTAATAGTTCATGAGCAGCTTTGATCATCACTAACAATTAGTTGATCGACTTTGTTTAAATTTGATAATGAAGTTGTTGTTTTAGGCTATAAATTTTATTTATGCAGAAATAGAAATCCTGGGGGGCTTCTACTCGCTAAATGTCCCTTATCACCACTACCCCCGATAATCGATTCAATCCCATCTTCCTCCGCGACCTGAAGGCAGCCGAAAACAAAGAACTTGTGTTGCTGCGAACCAAGAACAAGTAGCTGCAACAGACTGTGCTCAGGATGGGCTAGCACATCATCGAACTTGAAGCCGCCAAGGAAGAACTCATTAGTAACTGATCATAGACCCAGAACTGAACAGCAGATACGTAGAAGGTCTAAACGACTACTTCAAACGCAGCCACAAGAGCTTCTAGCAATACAATAAGCGCAACAGTAACTAGAAGACCAACACTAACATTAGTATAAATCCGTAAGCGAATCCAAGTACTAATTACCTGATTGAGGTGTTTTTGAGTAGTTCCATAGGGACTATCGTGGACTGGTGAGACACTGCCTTGCCCTCTAGGAGTAAATCAAGTAGCAATGTGCTAAGTTAGAAGCAAAAACAGCGATTTAGATAAGTACTATGCCATGAGCAAAACCCTTAAGGCCACAGGGCACGACCATCTCTAGTAGACTAGTATTTCATATAGATAATTGATTGAGTAGCTGAAATAAACAAGCAGTTGGCTGGTTGATGCCAAAAAGGACAATAACCTAATTCAGTTTTAAGTATAGAAGTACAAGAAAGACCAGCAGCGGAGAACCAAGAAGGGCGAGGAGGCTGCGGTGGGAATAAGCAAGCTGGAAGAAGAAGTAAGCAACTACAAGTCCATGCTCAAAACAGTACAGATGGAAGCAATCGACCAGGCTAATGCCTACTAAAGCAGGGTAAACCACAACTAAGGCAGATTTACGAGTTGTCCCTGAAGGTAGAAAAACTAGAGAGGCAACTGAGATAAGTGCAAGAATACGCCTAAAAAACCAATTCCAGCTACTAGGAAATGCGGGTCAGTGAAGTAAGAGCAGTGCTGGTGGACAAAAAGTTGTCTTTAGGTTCGCAACGAGCCATGAGTGTCCGCAGAAGGTGATTATTTTTTGCAACATAATATAGCTGGCTTCATCTATCTATTTCCTTCATATCGAAATAAACGAACTCGACCTCATTTGCTCAAAAACGATAGTTGGCTAAGCTAGTTTGTAATTAATCATAATATATAGTTTGTATTCAATCATAGTAGATAGAGATGAAGCGCAAGACCTTTAATGTTCCTAAACCTCACAGGAAGCCTAAATCTAAGCATAAAACAGTTCCTTCGGCATCCCTGAGGGAGTAGTAGGCTGACCCTGTCATAGTCAAGGCCAAGGAGTGCCTGTTCGACCTCACCTCCTACAACACTGCTCCCCTGCCCCGTCTCAGCAAACACCAACTAGGCTTTTAACTTAGCTAATGGACTTAAAGGGACTAACAAACCACAACGTTTCATGCTTCCCCTTCTCCACCTGAGTCCTTGAAGGCCAAGCCAGTGTGCGACTACTTGTAAAGAAATAAGCGAATGAGTGTTTACCATCAGAGAAATAGCACGCTGCCTGGGTGGAGCTAGAACAAAGCCAAGTTTAGAGCCATAAGTCCACAGCAGATATTCATAACTGGCAAAGTGTAGAGCCATGCCTCCGTGAGGCAGTACCTGAGGTTCAGCATCCACAAGGCCTAACCCTTGCCTAAATAGAAAGTGCTCATCAGATAGCGGCAGATTAGTGAAGGCAGTAGTCTAGTGGTGCTGCCCAGAAGCAATTTGTAGCATTTGCTGGCAATAAAGCGAAGCAAGCAGAAATTGTAGAAGAGTAGCATGATAGAGCGAGTGCACTGCGTGCATAGGAACAAAAAGACCAGGTTCGACCAAATAATTTGTGCCTATAAACGAAGAATATTCGTGCGAAACCTACAGCCCCAAAATATACCCATAAAACATTGATAGAATCCACAAACAAAAGGTACAGGAATAACAGGCGCATTCAACTTAATCAACATATGATTTTTTAAAGCTTTCATCTATCATATGCAGGCATAATACTGTTCCTTATACAGCTATACAACCAGCTTATCCAATCTTTGAGCGTATTGAGTCTGTTGCATTTATGGTATTTGTATATTATTTGCATTAGTTTAAATATATATAAACATCAATAGAGATCTATGCACAAACTGCCCAACGAGCCCACCGTCACCTCCATGATCATCAACGGCAAACGCAGACTCGCCTACGCCTATCCCGACGGCCGCGAAGCCATCGAGTAGTTCGACCTTAAAACCCACGAACTCATCTCCCGCAAAATAAAAAAGCCCACCACTTTCAAGGAGACCAAGTGGGAATGGGAAATAGGAGAACTCTAGGACAAAGGCAACTCCGAACTGCTCTCCAAGTCCAAC
>Ga0169931_10002387_pt1 | contig 30666 bp, 19 predicted proteins | sample Kivu_15m_20L_FD_129675 | JGI IMG/M metagenome (GOLD analysis project Ga0169931, IMG submission 129675) | Freshwater microbial communities from Lake Kivu, Western Province, Rwanda to study Microbial Dark Matter (Phase II) - Kivu_15m_20L... | ecosystem: Environmental > Aquatic > Freshwater > Lake...
AGCTGTACGTACTGGTTAAGCTTCGCCGAGCGGGCTTGCTCCAGACAGAGCAGGATCGCGTCGCGGGCGAGAGAGCCAGAAAGAAGTTGGGAGGGAGTGCCGCTGCGGATGGCGTCGCGAACTTCATGGATTTCGGCAAGGAAGCCATCGACTGGGTCAAAAGGGCTAAGTGGTGGGCGAACAACATTGCCTGCCCGATCAATCAGCTTGACGGGCATGGTCTCACCGTTGTCGCTGAAACCGGCAAACTCGAAGTGGAGTGTTGCGTCTTCGAGGTGAATTTCGAAACCGTGAGTGAAAGGGCGACCAGGTTGATTGGTCACACCCATGACGCTGGAGACAACCACGTCTGGATCGGCATAGTCATAAACCGTGTGCGCGTAGGCGACCGACGCGCCGCGAAAACGTCCTCGGCAATAGAGTCCACGCGGTAGTCCGAACAAGACCCGGATCAAATGTGCGTCGTGGACATGCAAGTCGACCAACGGGCCGCCGACTTTTTGCGGGTCGTAAAAATCGGGAATCCAAGCCGGATCGGAGATGACCCGTTTGAAAGTACCCCCGAGTAGTTTGCCGTAACGGCCTGAGTTGATTTGCTCGCGGGCCCAAGCGTATTCCGGGAAATAAGGAAGCACTTGCCCGACGAGAAGTTGAACGCCATTTTGCTCACAGGCGGCGAGAATACGATCGCAGCCCGCCACGTCGAGGGCGAGCGGTTTCTCGCAGAAGACATGCTTGCCAGCCTCGGCTGCGGCGACGGCCGCTTCGACATGTTGGTCTGGAGGAAGGCAAAGGTCGATGCAATCGAGGTCCGGCGACTTTAGAAGTTCGCCCAGCGAGCCACACGTGGTTAGACCGGATACGTCAACCTGCTCGCCCGGTGGACCGAAATTACCTTGAATCCCTCGCCAATCGCCAGCTCGTTTGGCGGGGTCGCGCGAACAGATGCCAGAGACGCAGATTCCCTCGGCGCGTTGGTAAGCCAGCCAGTGAATCCAGCCCATGAAGCCGATACCGGCGATTCCGACACGAAGCATGTTGAGGGTCCGAGGAAGGCAGTAGGGTATGGTTGTCTGATAGGAAACTTGGGCGGCGACTTCGGGTATGACTCCAGCCGTATCGAAAACTCTCTACGAACAGGGACAAGTTTGGTTCGAGGGCTTTCTGACTTTCAGCCAACGAATCGGTTCCGTTGGCCCGCACGAGCCCGTCGCTCTCGCCTATAATGCTAACGAGGCAGAGTCGGCTGTCGCAAGCCGCCCTTGGTCTCGGATTACTGCCCGGAAAGGATGAACTGTTCCATGCCCGTCGAAATGAAGTTGGCGAAGATCATTATCAGCGAGATCAACGAGAACCAAGTTGTCTTTCTGCGGGAAGTGGATGGGACACGGCAGTTTCCGATCTTGATTGGGATCTATGAGGCGACCAGTATCGACCGCCGCGTGAAAGATTTTCCCCGAATCCGCCCACTCACGCACGACCTCATCGTCAACACGATCGAAGCTCTGGGCGGGGAACTGGATAGCGTGATCATCAGTGAACTGAAGCAGCAGACTTACTTTGCCAAGCTACGGATTCGTCACAACGGCGAACTCGTCGAAATTGACTGTCGCCCCTCCGATGCGATCGCCATCGCAGTAACTTGTAGTCCTCATTTGCCAATCTTTGTGGCGGAAGAGGTGATCGACGAGGCGCTGACCCCCGATTCCGGTCCAGCTTGAGCAGAGTTCTCCGAGACCTCGCTTGAACCCTAGGGCGTAGCCCGCACTTCTTGAGCCGCAGGGCCCGCCTTGAGTTGCAAAGGGAAAACGCCAACTGAGGGGTCTTTCAGGCAACGCGTCACCCAACTTCCAACCGCGAGCTGCGCTCCGCGGCTGATGCGGGAAGAGTCGCTGGCCTATGTTGCCCAGTAGATGGCTTGTCGCACTCCAATCGGGGCTTTACCATCAGCCAGAGGTTTATGCCGGATTTTCCGGCTTTAAGGTCCGCTCTCTGGCCGCAGTGACAACCGTTGAACAAAGTCCATCACGGTTGTGTAACTGGGGTTTAAGTTTAGGCGGAGCCGACTGAACTGTGGAGCTTGAGTCCGAAATGTCGGGCTGGCGAGCGTACAAAGTGTGACCGTGGGCGAACGAGTCAGGTAAGCAATGATTATTGGAATACCGAAAGAGTCAGGGGCTGGGGAATGTCGCGTGGCCGCCACCCCGGACTCGGTCAAAAAGCTGTTGAAGCTTGGTTACACGGTCCAAGTCGAACAAGGTTGCGGAGAGCGAGCTTGTTTCCGCGACGAGCTTTACACAACCGCGGGCGCGACGGTTGTTTCCGGCCAGCAGGTTTGGAGCCAGAGCGATCTGGTTTTAAAGGTGTTGCCTCCGACTGAATCGGAAGCAACGCGACTGAAGTCGGGAGCGACACTGATTTCGTTTATCTGGCCGGCGGTCAACAAGGCCTTGGTCGAGCAACTCGCCGCGCGAAACGTCTGCGTGCTGGCGATGGATTGCGTACCTCGGGTTTCGCGAGCACAAAAGCTCGACGCACTTTCATCGATGGCCAACATCGCGGGTTACCGCGCGATAGTCGAAGCGGCCGGAGCGTTCGGCAGCTTTTTTACTGGACAAATCACGGCCGCGGGCAAAGTCCCACCGGCCAAGGTCATGGTCATCGGCGCGGGCGTCGCCGGCTTGTCGGCGATCGGTACGGCGCGTGGCTTGGGAGCCATCGTGCGAGCGTTTGACACTCGTCCTGCAGTCAAAGAACAAGTGCAGAGCATGGGGGCCGAATTCCTCGAGCTCGATTTCAAAGAAGATGGCGAAGGCTCGGGTGGTTACGCCAAAGTCATGAGCCCCGAGGTTATCAAAGCCGAGATGGAGCTGTTCGCCCAGCAAGCTAAGGAAGTCGACATCATCGTCACGACGGCGCTGATTCCCGGCAAGCCAGCTCCGAAGTTGATCACGACTGAGATGGTCAAGAGCATGCGTTCGGGGAGCGTGATCGTTGATCTCGCTTCCGAACAGGGTGGCAACTGCGAGTTGACTCGGCCGGGCGAAAAATATTGTCATGAAGGCGTGACGATCATCGGTTACACGGACCTCCCGAGCCGCCTGCCGACGCAATCCTCGGCGCTCTACTCGAACAACTTAGTCAATTTGTTGACCGACATGACGCCCGGCAAGGATGGTCAGTTGGTCGTCAACATGGAAGACCAAGTGATTCGCGGCACGACGGTCGCTCATCAAGCCGCCGTAACTTGGCCACCACCGCAAATCGTCACCCCTTCGCCCGCAGCCGCAACGCCTGCGGCAGTGAAAGTCGAAGCGAAACATCAAGCTCCCGCCCAGCCCGCTTGGATTGGCCATTTGGTCAAAGGCGCGGGAATCGCCTTGGGGTTGGGGTTGCTGACCTTGATTGGGCTCTACGCGCCAGCCGATTTTGTCGGTCACCTTACAGTTTTTATCTTGTCTTGCTTCATCGGCTGGCAAGTTATCTGGAACGTGACGCCGGCGCTGCACACGCCGCTGATGAGCGTCACCAATGCGATCAGCGGCATCATTGTCGTCGGTGGCATCATGCAAGTTGGCTCGTTCTCAAGCCTCGGGGGCGTGTTTGGCTCGCTCTTGGCCGCGCTCGCTGTTTTGATTGCCACGATCAATATCGTCGGTGGTTTCTGGGTGACTCAGCGGATGCTGGGAATGTTTCGTAAACAGGGTTAGTCCATGAACTCGCTTCCACTGATTGCTTGGCTTGTCGCCGGGATCTGTTTCATCTTTTCGCTGAGCGGTCTCAGTCGACATGAGACTTCGCGCCGAGGAAATTGGCTCGGCATCATCGGCATGACGCTCGCCGTGATTGCGGCGTTCGTCTTCCAAGGGGCGAAGGAAACAGTTGTCGGGGACGAGCCGGTCAGCGTGCTCGGAACTGGCGGATACAGTTTGCTCGTGATTGCCTTGGTTGCGGGCGGGGTGATTGGCGGCTTGCTCGCCAAACGCGTCGAGATGACCGCGATGCCACAATTGGTCGCGATTCTGCACAGCTTCGTTGGTTTGGCCGCCGTGCTCGTGGGCCTCAGCAATTACCTGCAACTCGATTTGCAGCATGGCGGTGCAGAACTGGTGATTCACTTGATTGAAATCGGCTTGGGGGTTCTGATCGGTGGCCTGACATTTACGGGGTCGATCGTTGCCTGGGGTAAGCTGGAAGGTCGCTTTGATAGCAAACCACTCCTGTTGCCCTTTCGGCATTTCATCCTCGGCGGTTTGGTTGCCCTGAGTCTGTTGCTCGTCTTCGCTCTCTGTTCGGTGACGGCGACTTGGTTGGGGATGTTGCTGCTGATTCTGTTGACCGCACTGTCATTTGCCATTGGAGCGCTGCTCGTGTTGGCGATTGGCGGAGCGGACATGCCAGTCGTTGTTTCGATGCTTAACAGCTATTCCGGTTGGGCTGCGGCGGCCACGGGCTTTATGCTCAAGAATGACTTGTTGATTCTGACGGGTGCCCTGGTCGGCAGTAGCGGTGCGATCCTCAGCTACATCATGTGCCATGCGATGAACCGTTCGTTTGTCAGCGTGATCCTTGGCGGCTTCGGTGGCGAGTCGAGTGCTCCTGCTGCGGCGGGAGGCGGAGAGCCGAAAACCTATCACACCACCAGCACGGCTGAGACAGCCGATTGGCTGTTGAACTCAGGTTCCGTGGTGATCGTTCCGGGGTACGGTATGGCGGTCGCTCAAGCCCAGCATCCGATTCGCGAAATTTGTGAATTGCTGAAGAAGCAAGGCGTCGAAACGCGATTCGCGATTCATCCAGTTGCCGGGCGGTTGCCGGGACACATGAACGTGCTGCTCGCCGAAGCAAACGTTCCGTACGATATCGTGCTGGAGATGGAAGAGATCAACCACGATTTCCCGTCGACCGGAACGGTGCTGATTATCGGTGCCAACGACATTGTGAATCCGGGAGCACAGGACGATCCATCCAGTCCAATCTACGGGATGCCGGTGCTGGAGGTTTGGAAAGCCGAGCATGTGGTCGTGCTCAAGCGGAGCATGGCGACTGGTTATTCGGGCGTCGACAATCCGTTGTTCTACAAAGACAACACGGCGATGCTCTTCGGCGATGCCAAGGCGAGCGTCGATGCGTTGCTGCAGGAATTGCGCAGCCGAGCCAGTTAGGATTCGTTTCGCGGCGCCAGTGTGCGACGGGGAACGCTTTGAGGCTTATTCTTGATCGGCGCCTGCGTCGCCGGCTTCAATTGCCGGGCGATTGGTTGGTTTTGAGCCACCGCTCTTCGTTTTTTTCTTGCTTTCGGGGCGCCGCGAGGCGGTTGACCGGGCGTCGTAGCGATTTCTCAGCGCGAGCAAACAGAACTCGTGACGATTGAACGCGAGTTGCCGCGTTCGCACGACTTTGAATCCCCAATTTCGAACCCGCTGCCGATAGCCCTCAATGTGCTCGGCGAGCGACCAGTCGGTCAGCTTCATCGTCAGGATCATGCCGCGGATGTTGGTCTTCGGATTGGTGACGATCTCTTCCGCCGTATCGAGCGTGTAATTTGGGGCCACGTTCACGTCGACCAGCAGCCAGCGGGCGGTTGCGAGCTCCGCCTTGCGGACTTGCTTACCTCGCTTTTTCAGGTGCGTCAGCTTGGGGTGACCAGCGATCGCTTCATCGAGGTCAGCCGGATCGACGGCGATCACCTGTGCGCCGCGGTCGAGGAGCAACTGGGCCGCTCCACCGGGGGCGCTTCCGATTTCAACCGCCACATCGCCCGGAGTGACTTGAAGTCGGCCCCATTCCAGAGCTTCGGCGAGTTTCATCCAAGCGCGGCTGACCATTTCTTCTGGCGGGTCAAGCGGCGGGACTCCGCCGGGCCAGCGCTGTGGAATGGAATCGGCCGTGTGCCAGCCGACCAGCCATTCGTTTGGTTGGATCAAAACCACATCGAGCACCCGTTGGCCGACACCGGCGACGCGGTTCAGCTCAATTGGCGATGTTCTCTTGGCGTTGATGACCTCGAGTAGCTTTCCCCCAACTTCTTCTGCGAGCAGAGTCGGAAAGGGTTCGAAGCCTCGATCGCCGGGCAGCGCCTCGTCGCGCTGCCAGACATGAAGTTGTTCCAGTGGCAGGTCGCCGGCGAGTTCACCAATCGACTCGACTAATGGGGCAAGGTCTGGGCCGCTGAATCGCTGCAGCACAATTCCAAAAGTCCGAGCGAAGGTCGAGATGAGCGTCGGATGATCGGCCCAATTGGTTACCGTCGTTTCGGGCTTGGCTTCCTCGGGCTGTGCGATTTTGAGGGTCAGCAAACCGGGGCGGGAGTAGGCCAGTCGCAATTCCGGGTGGTGATTCAAAATCTCTTGTTTGCAGACAGCTTCCGCCCCAACTTGGCAAACGGCGAAGAGAAATTGCGGGGCGGGAAACGATGTGGCCATTGGGGAAAAGCTCGCGGCTGGGTGACAAAGAGCGGACGATCATAACCCCTGGCCGGTTCCGGCGTCATGGGAGGGTATAGGAATCAGCGGCAAAAAGCGGCGTTTCTTCAGCGGTAGCCCTCTTGTCGTTTAGCCCGTAGCCTCTTCCCCGTCAGCCGGGGCTTCGCGCCAGCCCCCGGTTCGGCAGCTCGAAAAACTCCGCGCTCGGCGCAGGTCTCCCGACCTCGCCGATGCTTCGACCTCCGGTCTCCTCTTTGCGCTAGTTCAGGGTTCCGCGTCGAACCGCCCGTGCCCCCCATGTACCGTTTTCGTGTTTGCGTGATCTTCTTTGGGGTGGCGACGGTCGGTTCGACAAAAAATAATTTTCATGCTCGCTGACGTAGGGTTGCGCTCGCAAAGCCTCGCTTACCCTACGCTAAGCTAAAGCGCCCTGTCGGGGCGAAGAGCCGTATCTTGATGGCGGGGGCTGTTTTTGACTTTCTCGAAGAATCTCTGACTTTTGATTGGTATGACGAATATTCGCTGCGATGTTTGCCGCGCCATGCAACAAATTCCCGTTCATCGTCAGCCGTAGGGTGGGTCGCATCCGCCCCGAAAATTTCAGATCAAACATTACGCGCTCTGCGGTGCGCACCCACCGGCAGCTAAAGAAAAGCCGGACGCCGCACCGGGGGCGAGGTCGGGAGACCATCGCCCAGCGCTGGTTGCTTTAGCCACCGAACCGGAGGCTGGCGCGAAGCCCGGCTGACAAAGATAAGCGATCCGGGGTATCGCATTCGCTCAACCCACCTGCAGCTAAAGAAAAGCCGGACGCCGCACCGGGGACGAGGTCGGGAGACCATCGCCCAGCGCTGGTTGCTTTAGCCACCGAACCGGAGGAGTCCATCCCTAAGTTGGGTGCGCGAGGCGGTCATGCGGCAGTTGGATTGTTAGCGCGATCGCGCGATCTCAAACCATCCTATAAACCACCAGTGCTAGCAGTGTTAGTTTGGCGGAGCCGGGAGGTTTCATTGCTATTTGAAGGGATGGCGGGTTTGGTTAGATTTAGGCCTCGGTGCATTCGGTCCTGAGCTTTCAGGCCGAGATGGATTGCAGTTGCACCTCGTCCCCACAGTCGCAGGGAGAGCGGCCGATGCCTGAGGAATTCAAATTTATTCATGCTGCGGATTTTCATCTGGACGATCAGATGGAAGGGTTGGCTGAACTGCCATCTCATTTGAAGCAGTCGATTGCCAATGCCCCGTACACCGCCGCACGCGGCGTCTTCGATCTGGCAATTTCTGAAGCAGTTGATTTCGTCCTGCTCTCGGGAGATTTGCTCGACCTCGATCAAGCTGGCTGTCGCGCGACGGCTTTTCTGCTGTCCCAATTCGAGCGATTGGCTGAGAAAAACATTCGCGTCTACTGGTGCGGCGGCGAGGTAGACTACCCGGACCGTTGGCCAGCCGCAGTTGAGCTGCCCAAAAACGTTCAAGTCTTTTCCTCTGCGTCCGTGGACGAATTCGTTGTCGAACGACGTGGTAAAGCCTTGGCAACGATCATCGCGAGCGGCTTCGATCATCGCCGCCGGGGGATCGGAGAGTTTGTCGTCGAAGCAGCTGCTCCCTTTCCGATCGTCTTCACGCATGGCCAGCTCGACTCAGTCGTGCTCGCGGCGAAACATGTCCGCTATTGGGCCCTTGGCGGCCAGCACAAACCCTCGGTCGTCGACCGCACAACGGCCTTTGTGGCTTACCCCGGTACTCCGCAGGCGAGAAGACCGAGCGAAACAGGCGCGCATGGCTGCCATCTTGTTCGCGTCGATGGCACGGGCACCGTCCGAACCCAATTTGTCGAGCTCGACACGGTTCGCTGGATGCCGCAAAAGTTGTCGCTCGCTGAGAGCTCATCGCCTGAACAGATCCGCGAAGTCTTGACGGATCGCGCGCTCAAGCTGATTTCGGATCACCCCGAACAAATTCTGCTGGTGAGTTGGCAGTTGTCACCGGCGGGTGAATTCAATCCACAGTTGCGGCAGCATCGCCAGCAGCAAGACTTGATGAAATGGCTCCGCGACGAATTTGGTCGCGGCGAGCAGGGGATTTGGAGCGTCGGTTTGTCGTTTGATCCGCCGGCAGCTCTGCCAGGATCGTGGTACGAAGAAGACACGATTCTGGGTGATTACCTGCGAGCTTTAGGGCGGTACCAAGGCGATGAGTCGATGGGCTTGGTGTTGCACGATTACTTGCCGCGGAGTGTCTCAGCCGAGGCTGCGGCGGATGTGATTCGATTGAAGGCTGAAGAGAGGGCCGCGGTTTTGAGTGCCGCCGGTCTGTTGGGAGTGGAGTATCTGACTGCGAACCGCGACGTTGCCTGAGCGGCGATGTCGACGGCGGTGGGGCTAACACGGATGTGAATCCGAGCCGGGATGGCTCGGGCAGACAGGAGAAGATGCGGTGAGAATCAGCGATCTGCAAGTGGATGGATTTGGCGTCTGGAAGGGATTGTCGGTTGATCGTCTCAGTCCGGACATCACGGTTTTTTACGGTCAGAATGAGGCCGGCAAGACGACTTTGATGCAGTTTGTCCGCAGCATGCTTTTTGGATTCGCTCCGGATCGGCTGGAGAAATACACTCCCCCCGTCTATGGCGGCGTAGCTGGTGGCAGTCTGTTCGTAAAAGCCCCGCAGGGAACGTATGAAATTCAGCGTCACGTTGACCCCAGTCGTCCCGTCGACGCAGTGGGCGACCTCAGCCTGATCGATACAACAGACGGCGATCTGCACGGCAATGCACAGTTGTCGCAGATGCTGTCGCAGATTGACGAATCGATTTTTAACAACGTCTTTTCCGTTGGCCTGCGCGAAATCCAAGAACTGGGTGCTCTGAACAACACACAAGCGGCCGAGCACCTCTATCGTCTGACGAGCGGGCTGGATCGCGTCTCGCTAGTCGATGTGATGCGCGACCTGAAGAGTCGCCGCGAAGCCATCTGGTCAGATTCTGAGGGACATGAGTCTCGGTTGGTCAAGCTGAACCACCGCAGGAATTCGCTCAAGAAAGAGATCGACGAGTTGCGTAGTCGCACCAAGCGTTGGGCTCGAGTTGCCACTCAGGCCAAAGACGCCAATCGCCGCCTGGACGAGATTCAAGTTGAGACGAAGCGGCTTGAGCGAGAGTCGAAACTCGTCGATGTGTCGATGCAGATCTCGGAACGTTGGAGCTCGCGAAATCTACTGACTCAGCAAATCGAAGGGTTCGGCAAGCTGCCTGATCCTCGTGATGTCGAAGTACGCCGCTTGGATGAAATCAACGAGCGGATCGCCAAGCAAAAGGAAAAGATCGAGCAAACCTCTGGGCAGCGAGTGAAGCTGCATCGCGACGCGGCTGCTTTGCCGCTCAATCGACTGGTTTGGCGCAGTCGAAATCGGATCGAGGCCCTCGCAGCGCATACTCCTTGGCTGGAGTCCTTGCAGCGACAGGCCCAACAGCTGCGCGGCGAAATTGACAAGATTGAAGGTGACCTAAACGGCGAAGTTAGCGGGCTCGGGACACAGCTGAAGCTGAAGAATCGCGACATCCACGAACTGGGATCGCGACGATTCCAAGCCGTCCGCAGCGTGGCGAGGCAACTCGCTGAACAAAATCGCTTGCTCAGTCGCCTGAAAGACGAAGCTGACAAAGCAAAGTTTGAGCTGGTTCAGCAGGAGCAGGTCCTCGGGGAAACGATTTCCGAGCAGACCGGAAGCATCCCCGAAACGCTGGATGAGACAAGTCGCCAAGTCAATCGCCTGCGTCGCCGAATTGAGCTGGAAGAGAAAATCCAAAAGCTGACAAACAATCAAAAGGAACTGGAGCGGGAAGTCGACAACGTCGTGGCCGAGCAGGTTTTGCCGGTCAATAAATTGACGGTGATTGGCATCGTGTTCATCACGGGCATTATCATGGCCGGATTTGGGCTCGTTTCGTCGCTCTGGCATGACAAGTTCTGGCCGACCTCCGACTTGCTCGGAAGAGCGAGCGGAATTTCCAGCGACCTCGGCTTTTTGCTGATGATTCTCGGAACGGTCTTTGGCTTCGTTTCTTTGGGGCTGAAGTACCACTGGGAGCGGTTGGCAAAAGAGGAAATGGACGACTTCCGTCACCAGATGGATCTCGTTCGTCAACAGATCAAGCGTGCCCGCAGCGAGCGAGATGAGATTGACCGCCTGCTTCCGCAAGGCATCGGCCAACACGAGTTGGAGCTGCAAGACTCGGAAACAAAGCTGCAACGGTTGGAGAGCCTCGTTCCGATGGAGAATCGGGCTCGGGCAGCGCGGATGCGACTGGATGATCTTCGTCGACAGATTACCGCTCAAGAACGCGAGGTCGAAACTTGGGAGAAGAAGTGGCAGTCAAGTTTGCGTGGACTCGGTTTGCCTGACACGCTGACGCCTTCCCAGGTCAAGGAATTAAGCCAGCGTACTGGCAAGCTGAGCGGCCACAATTCGCGATTGGAGACTTTGAAGTCCGAACTGGTTGAGCGCGAACGGGAACTGCAGTTGCTCGGTGGACGGGTCAGCGAGTTGTTGCACGACTCGGCTCCGGATGTTACGGAGAAGGACGCCTTGAAGGCGCTGAATCTGCTTTCAGCTCGTCTGAGCGAACAGCGACAGTTGGTTGCACAGCGAAAAGAGTTGCTGGCCAATTATCGGCAATTGCGGACCGCTTTACACAAGTCGAAGCGGGAATTGGACAAGCTCCTGACGCTGCGTCAGAAGATTTTGACCGGTGCCGGCGTTGAGACCGAGAGCGAATATCGTGAGTTGAGCGTCAAGTACGCTCAGCGCGAGAAGCTGATCGACAAGCGGCATCAGGTTTCCGAACAGATTGCCGCGGCACTGGGCAACCAAGTGAAGGAAAGCGATGTCGCCCCGATGCTGAATTCCTACGGCCAAGCCGGGTTGGAGAAGCACTGGGAGTCGCTGCAGGCCGAGATTGAGCAGTTGAAAAAGGAATCGGCCAAGCTGCTGCAATTGCGCGGTGAATACCTCCAGGAAATCAAGACGCTCAGCGAAGACACGCGGCTGGACCAAGCCCAACTGGAGCTGAACTGCGTCGAGGCCGATATCGAAGAATGCCAGCGACAATGGCAGGTGTTGGCGACCGGGACGCAAATGCTGGAAGCAATTCGCGAGAGTTACGAAGCTAAGCGACAGCCGGAGACACTCAAGGAAGCGTCGGGCTATCTCAAGGAGCTGACCGAGGGGCATTATGTTCGTATCTGGACTCGCTTGATTGGCGAGCAGTTGCTGGTCGATAACGAGAATGGCGAGACGCTGTCGGTCGACAAGCTCAGCCGCGGAACACGAGAGGCCGTCTACCTCAGTTTGCGTTTGGCATTGGTGAATGCTTACGCTCGGCGTGGCGCGGTTCTGCCGCTGGTGTTGGATGACGTGCTGGTCAATTTTGATGCCAAGCGGGCGCGTGGGGCTGCCAAGCTGCTGGTCAAGTTCGCTCGCAATGGTTACCAAATCATGATGTTCACCTGCCATGATCACATGCGGGACTTGTTCCACTCATTGGACGCCGATGTGCGCGTTTTGCCGCACCATCGCGATGTGGTCGAACGACAGGCAGTTCCGGTTCGTTACAGCCCGAAAGGCAAGATCGAGCCGACTCCTTTGCCAGCCGTCGCCGAGCCCAAGGTAACTCCAAAGGTGGCCGAAGTGGTCAAGCATCAGCCGCTGGTTGTGAACGTCGACGTCGATGATACCGATTGGGAGTACGAGCTTTCTGCTCTGCGAGCTGATCAGGAGTCCGATCGGCATCTTGCTCAGCAATTGGCCGTAGCGACAACCGCAAGCCGGCGTACGGCTTAGGCAATTCCCTCGATTACAGTTTGACGACCACGCGACCGGCGATTTCGCCGCGAAGAATTCTTGCAATCTCTTCGGTCAATCCATCGAGTGGGACGATGTAAGAGAGTTTGTCGAGGTCGGGCAGTCGCCAGCTGGTGGCAAGTCGTTGCCAGATATCTGCTCGATACTCGCGCGAGATCCCAGCGGTGTCGACGCCCTGTAGCGTGACACCGCGGAGGATGAACGGATAGACCGTCATATTCAGATCCGCGCCGCCGACCAGTCCGCACGCCGTCACGCAGCCATAAGGCTTGGTGCCGCGTAGGATGGTGGCCAGCGTATTTCCTCCGACCGTGTCGACGGCTCCACCCCAGCGTGCCGAGAGCAAAGGTCGCTGGGTTCGGTCATCGAGGTCACTGCGGCTGATGACTTCCGCGGCGCCGTGTTGCTTGAGCCATTCCACGAGGTGAGGCTTACCGCTTGAGGCCACCACTTTGTAGCCGAGCCGCGCGAGCAACTTGACTGCGTAGATGCCGACGCCGCCGGTGGCTCCCGTGACGACGATGTCGCCGTGGCTGGGTGTGATGCGATGCCGAAGCAACTCGTCGATGCTCTGAGCGGCTGTAAATCCGCCGGTGCCGATGCTCATGGCTTCGAGCAGGTTGAGACCAGCCGGCAGTTTGTAGACCCAAGAGTCAGGGACGATCACATATTCGGAGAATCCACCATCGAGTTCGGTGCCAAATGGGGGGGCGAATACCAGAACTTCGTCACCGACTTGAAACCGCTCGGAGTTGCTCGCTGTGACGGTTCCAGCGGCGTCGATTCCCGGAACGAGCGGCAGTTTTCTAGCCACTCCGGGATGACCTGTCGCGGCCAGAGCGTCTTTGTAATTCAGAGATGAGTAGGCGACCCGAATGGTGACTTGATTCTCGCTTGCTGTGCCGAGAGTTCGTTCGGCAATTGTCGCGACAGTGTTTCCTGAGGGATCTTTTTCAGCGACAAGGCAACGATATTTCATGGTGGTTGACGAATTCATAGTGAACGCAGTCGATAAAATTGGGTTTGTGGCCATGGTCGGGTGGGCTGGCCATGGATTGTGATGAAGGCGAGAATCAAATTGATGCCTGCTGGAAATTTTCGCAAATGGCTACCGCGGTTGGTAGTAGGAAAAAATTGATTTGCCGAGCCTTGCCAAGAATCAATGAATTTACTGAATGATGGTCCGGTGTCCGTGAGACTTTAGAAACGGACGCGCTGGGCCGGTGGGAATAGAGTCTGATGATTGACAAACCCGAGATGCAGCAAAGCGTGGAAGGTGTTGAGCCAACCGCTGAGTTTCGGCGGACGGTCACTTATCGCTGCGTCTGCGGGGCTGAGCTCAGTTTGAATGCCCAAGTCGGTGGGCTGTGTGATCGCTGCGGGAAAGAGGTCAGCCCGCGGCAACTGGCACATGAGTTGGCGAGCACGATTTCGCTGCCTGTGGGACATCAGCCGCTTGGGCTACTTTCCTCAATGCGGACAGTTGAGGTTTCAGACGAAGAGGACGCCGGAGAAGTGTCCGGTCGAAAGCTGGGGCACTTTGAGCTCTTGCACCAATTGGGGCGCGGGGGGATGGGACAAGTGTACCGAGCGCTCGACACCTCGTTGCAGCGTTATGTCGCAGTGAAGTTAATCCGACGCGGGGTAGGGCGTGGCGATCAAGATAGCGATGGCCGCACCGTGGTCGACAAGCTGTTGCATGAGGCAGTCGCGCAGGCCCGGGTTAATCATCCGAATGTCGTGGCGATTTATTATGTCGGCCGGGATAACGACGAGCCATTTCTGGCGATGGAACTGGTCTCGGGCGAAACGGTCGAAGCAAAGATTCGTAGCGGCCCGCTACCGGTTGCCGAGATCATTGCGACCGCAGTGCAGATTACCGATGCTCTGCGGGTCGCCTATGAGCTGGACATCATTCACGGAGACATCAAACCATCGAACATTCTTGTGCAATCCGGAGGCACGGCGAAGCTTTCTGATTTCGGAATGGCTCAGCGGGTTTCTTCCGCCGAGCAAGAGGTTTTTGGAGGGACGCCCAACTACCTTGCTCCCGAACTGCTCGCTTGGGAGCGACCGAGTTTGCAAAGCGACATGTACGCGCTCGGCGTGACCCTGTTTGAAATGACCTTCTGCCGTTTGCCGATCGAAGTGAAGGGAAGCTCGATCCGAGAGTGGGCTGAATCGCATACGCAATCGAGTTTGGAGTTTCCCCATCCGTGGCCCGAGCATCTGCCGGAGGGCTGGAAGAAGGTGCTCGAGCGTTTACTGAACAAGGAGCCGGCTCAGCGGTACGAAAGCTATGAGGCGTTACTCGGAGACCTGTATCGGCTGACTCCAGTCAAAGCGTTGCCCGCGCGGCCGCTACCTCGCTTGTTTGCCGCGATGATCGATTACGGCATGGTGGGAACCGTTTTTATCGCGGTCACGCTGCTGGCTTGGTTCCTGGAACGTTGGTGGTTCAGTTGGCTGGATATTGGGGGTGAAGGATTTTTCTCCCGATTGAATCAGGATTTGCCTTGGTATTTGAATGTCGCCCAGCTCACCGCAAACGTATTGGTCGGGCTGTCGGGGTTTATCGCAATTGGGCTTTATTCGCTCTCGGTTGGGTTCTGGCGGCAATCGGTTGGGCGCGGGATGTTGCACGTGCGGGTATACAACAAGTACGGACTTCCCCCAAGTGCTCGCTTACTCGTTGCTCGCGAGGCGTTGCGAATGGCGATCTTTTGGGCGCTGCCACTGGTCTTGTTTGCGCAGGTAAGTCAGTGGTGGGCAATGCCGGTTACGATTACGGTCTTGGCGCTCGCGGGAATTTTTTGGCTAGTCGATTTTGGCTGGATGGTTTTCTCACGCGAGGGGAAGCCGTTGCATGATCGCCTGATGGAGACATCCGTGGTGTTGGATACATCGGTTCACTAAGCGGATCGCGCTAAATCTCCCGCAAAGCGAGATAGATCCCTAAGAGGATCAGGCTTAGCCCCAGGGTGCCGAGCAAGAATCGAGCGGTCTCTCTGCCGAATCTGTTCTCCAGAAGGCGAGGCAGCCAGAGCTTGAAGGCGAATGGCTGGTTAACGAATGCTGCCCAGACGACCAGCAAGCCAAACAAGACGGCGACGGCGGCAACGAGCCATTCACGTATTTGCATTCAAAGTTTGCTCCGAGATTGGAACGCATTATAAATCGATGGGTACCGCCCCAAGCGATACTGTAGCTCAAGTCCCAGTAGGGTGGGACAAGGTCGCGGGGGCGCCATGTTGATCTGACATTCAATCACAAACGTTGCAGCGCATGGAGTCCCCGCGACCGCCGGCCCACCAGCGCATTGGTTAGGTCATCGATTCGCTGCGGTGGTGGGCCGGCGCGGGGCGGGATCGGCTTGTTTTTCGGATCCATCCAGCTTCGTTCCGACAAATTAGCTTAACGTTTTGCTTTGATTCCCCGCCCCGCTTGTCCCACCCTACTTTGCCGACCTCGCTCAAACGGGGATTGCCCGAATGGGAGCTTTGGATTGAGAATTAATGGCAAACAAGTCGCAACTTGATTTGAGCCGAATTTAAAAAGAGTGGCACCGCTTTTCAGTCGTGTTAGGCTGTGTTTCACGCACGGATAGTTATACTGAGGGGCCTAACGATTCACAGGGATGCGACCCCGATGAACTCACCCACCTCAAATTCAATTGCCGCACTTCTAGCATCCGCCCAGCAGGGAGACCTGCACGCGCGCGAGCAATTAGCTCAATGGATGTTGGAAAACGTCAACCGGCTGGTTGGCTCTGTCATGCGGCAGGGCAGATCGGCGCTCGGTCATTCCTCGTTGACCAGCGAGGTCTTGGTCAAATTGGTGCGCGGCGAAACCATCGACCGAGCTCCCAGCGCTTCTTATTTGATGGCGGCCATTTCCCAGGCTACCCGGGAGATCCTGATTGACAGTTACCGCCGCTACGCTCGATGGAAAGAAGGATTCGCCGAAGGAGTTCCGGCGGATTGCCCTTGGTTTAAGAAAATCGAAGAGTCTCCTTTTGACATGCTGGAGTTGCATGATGCTTTGGCTCGGCTGGAGCAAATCGACTCCCGCAAAGCGGCTGTCGTGACCCTGAGGTATTTTTGTGACCTCAGCCTGAATGAAACGGCAGAACGGCTGGGGGTCTCGAAGTCGACAGTCGAAGCGGACTGGCGATTGGCGAGAGCTTGGTTGTTTGAACAGTTGGTTCCTCCTGGAAATGCGTAGGAACATTCCGTCTTCTGAAACAAAGTCGGCGAGGTTGGCTCTGATGTCTTCAAAAACCGCTAATGGCGTGTTGGACTTGGATTTAGGGCTGAAGACAACCGACCCGCTCGTGCACGATCTCGCAGCGCGAACAGGAGAGCGGGACTACGAACAGATTTCCCAGCGTTTGAAAGCGCTGGAGCAGCAAGCAGATGCCAATCAATTTCTGAATCTTTCCGAAACGGAGGAAACTCAGGAACTGGGCGACCATTCGACTGCGGGTTCAGATCCCGAGGTTTCGAACCGGTCATCGTCTGGCCCGGTTGAATTAGGGCCATATGTGCTGATCCGCCTCCTCGGCATCGGCGGCTTTAGCCGGGTCTATGAGGCGTATCACCGCCATCGCCCCAGTGAGCGAGTCGCGGTCAAGTTGTTTCAACATCGTTGGCTCGACGCTCTCGAGCGATTGGAAATTGAGAAGCTCGTACTGCAAAAGCTGAATCATCCGAACTTGGTCAAGGCGATTGACTCCGGAGAAACGCCCGACGGCATGAGTTACCTCGTCATGACGCTGGTCGAGGGGGAGCGAATCGACCAGTACGTCAAGTCGCACAAGCTGGACTACCGAGCCGTCGCGAGGCTTTTTGCGGAACTCGCTGACGCGATGGCTTACGCCCATGAGCAAGAGGTGATTCACCGAGACCTAAAGCCGGGCAACATCCTCGTCACCAATCAGGGACATCCGGTTGTCGCCGACTTTGGCTTGGCAAAACGGACCAACGGCATTCGCGGCCAATCCCTAACGGCCACGGGTGCACTAGTCGGAACACTCGGTTACTTGGCACCGGAGCAGGTTGGTCCGCGTAAGGCTGAAATCTCGCGGGCTGTAGATAACTATGGTTTAGGGGCGACGCTTTACTCGGTGTTGACGGGAGAAGCTCCAACAGAGAACGAAAATCTGCTGCAGGGCCTGAATCAACTTCAGAATCAACGTCCGACTGAACCGCGAAGTTTCGATCCGAACTTGCCGGCCGACCTGCAATTGATTTGTTTGAAGTGCCTCGAGAAATCACCTCGCGATCGCTACGATTCCATGCACGAATTAGCGGCCGACCTGCGGCGATTCCAATCGGGGCAACGCGTGATCGCCAGACCCCCAGCGGTCTGGACTCAGTTCAATCGCTGGGTTCAGGCCAATAAAGTGGTAGCCAGCCTTACCATGGGTTTGCTGCTGGCGGTCGTGCTGGGATTGTCGGTCACTTTGTTTCTTTGGCGACAATCCGAGGCTCGACGAGGGGAGGCGAATCGCTTGCTGCAATCGGCGAATACCATTCTCGCCAAGGGCAATAAGTTGGCCGAAAACTCTTTGGCAAGCACCCCCGGTAGTTTGCAGTATCGCTATGAGCGGCTTCATCAATCGATTGGATTTCTCCGGCTATTTTCCGAGGAGTTCCCGGGCGATTTTGATTTGCAGCGTGAACTCGCGACGACTCACTTTCGCCTTGCCAAGGTTTGTGCTCACCGTGGCTTTTACGATGAGGGGATTGAGAATTTCGAGATAGCCGAAGGGCTGTTTCTGCAACTTTCTCAGCTTCAAACCGATGACGTGAGCTTGCGATTCGATGTCTTTCACTCACTGCTGGGCAATCATCACCTCTACGAGACGGGGCGTCTGCAAGGTTATCACAGCGAGAAACTGTATGAAGCTCAAGCGGTGATTGAAGAGGTCTTGGCCTGTGAGCCGGAAAACATTGATTACCGAGATGCTTACATTTGTTGTTTGGCTCAAGTTGCCGCGCGGACTAGGAGTGATGACATTGAGAAAGGATTAGAATTAATCCATCGCATTCACGAAGAGGCAATGCAACTGAAAGCTGACTTGCCCGAGCCATGCCTCCAGTGGCGACATGCGGGGCTGACCGCCTCCTATATGGTTAACATCTATGTCTCGCTTGAAGACTGGGACAACGCTCAGCACTACTTCCTTAAATCAGAAGGCTTGATTAATGAGTATCTGGCGAAGGCGAGCAAGGACCCGCTGGAGCAGTTGGATTGGTATTGCCTAAAGCTTTGGGAGATTGAATTTGCCTTAATGCAAAAGGATTTCACCAAGGGGCGGCGAGTCTATGACCAAATGCGTGAGCGACTCTCAACGCTGATTCGCCAATACCCTGACTACCACGACTTTCAGCGTTACGCTGAGAGTTTAGAGCAATACCGCGCCGACCACCCTGAATTGAATCTTGGGAACGCGGAGTCAGCCGATCGCACAGCTGATTGAGCAACGCGAACGTTTGGGGCGAGGAAAGATGCGTTGGATCAATGGTTAGTCGATCAGGCCGTCGACCAGGCGGACGACCGCATCGGCCGCCTTGGCAATCTGCTCGTCATGGGTGACCATCACGACCGTCAGCTGCTCCTCTCGGCAGAGTTCGAGCAAGCAGTTCAGCACACGGGTGCCGTTCTCACGGTCGAGATTTCCGGTTGGCTCGTCTGCCAGTAGAACCTTGGGCTGGGACATTAGCGCTCGGGCGATTGCCGTGCGCTGCATTTCACCGCCCGAGAGTTGGCTGGGGCGATGCTTGAGCCGATGCGTCAGCCCCACGCGTTCCAAGAGCTCGGTCGCTCGCGCGGTGTTGGCTTTACGGTTGCGATAGTAGCTCCATGCACCATGCTGGATCATCTGCGAGACGAGTACGTTCTCCAGTACCGTCAATTCCGGCAGCAAATGATAGAACTGAAAGATCAGTCCGAATTCCCGGTTCCGCAGTTGGTCTCTCTGTCGCGAGGGAAGTTCATCAATTCGCTGCTGCTCGTACCAGATTTCACCCCGGTCGGGCGCGTCGAGGGTACCGAGCAGATGGAGCAGCGTGCTTTTGCCGGACCCGCTTTGTCCGACGATCGCGGTAAATTCGCCAGCCGCAATTTCGAGGTCAACACCCTTGAGCACGGGGACTTCGACATTCCGTTTGCGATAACTTTTCTCGAGGCCCAGCGCTCGCAGGGCGATAGGCCGCGCCACACGTAGCGGAACTCGGCCCGAACGCTCGCTGTTTGCTTTTGTACTGGAAACTCGTCGTAGTGAATCACTCATAACGCAGAGCCTCCACTGGGTGCATTCTGGCGGCTCGTAAGGCGGGCAAAACACTCGCCAGAACGGCAATCGCAATCGATCCGGCAGCAACCCAAGCAATTGTGAACGGGTCGACAATCGTCGGAATTTCAGAGAAGAAATAAACCGTGGGGTCGAAAACCTCGCGGCCGGTTACCCATTGAATTAAGTCTGCGATTTCATTGATCTTCCAGACAAAGGCCAAGCCTAACAAAATTCCTGCTCCTGCTCCGACAGCTCCCAAAGCAACTCCATAGCCGAGGAAGATCGACATCACGCCCGTGCTCGGAGCGCCCAGAGCCTTGAGGATTCCGATGTCCTTCGTCTTTTCGACGACAATCATGTAAAACGTCGCCAAAATTCCAAAGCCCGCAACGGCAATGATCAAGAACAGCAAAATGTTCAGGATCGTGACCTCCAAGTCGACCGCACTGAGAATCGGTCGCTGAATGTCCTGCCAAGTCTGAATCATGAACGGGCTGAGCGCCGAGGGGAATCGTTGCTCGAGCTTTTGCTTGGCGGCAACGAGATTCGCTTCTGGCTTCAGCCGAATCTGTATCGCCGAAACATTCCCTTCTCCAGAGAGCGGGTCGATCATTCCTCGCAACTGTTGCAGTTTCTTTAGCGGCATGAAAGCAAAGCTCGAGTCGTACTCGTGCATGTTCGAACTGTAGAAGTCGATCACGGTGCAATTCTCGGCGATCGGCATGGGACGAGCGCCGCCGGTGGGAAGCGCAATCTGAACGTCGTCACCCGGACGGAGCAGGAAGACATCCGAAGTCTTACCGGTCTCCTCATCGACGAACTTGCGGTTCGAAATCGCCAGTCCAAGGATGATACCCGTGTACTGGTCGCGGGCCGGGTTAAAGAGATCCTCGGCTCTGATTTGAGGCCGGAGATGCGCGTGTGGGTCGTGTTGGCTGACGGCTGCCGGACCTGTGCCAGACTCAGGGGCCGGCTTTGTCTCAGCTAGTTTCTGAGTGACGGCCTCGACATCGGGGACTTCGGAGGGCAGGTCGGGAAAGCCGATCGCGTTCGGATTGACGTTGAGCGCGCCGGCACTCGGACCCTGTGCGTTGTTCGTTGCCGCTGTTGGATTTGCGCCCGAGGCGTTACTTCCGGCTGCGATGTTTTTCGGTGAGAACGGATCGGTCGCTGCTCTGGTCTGCTCACGCTGACGCGTCAGTTCCTCAATTTGCCGGAGAATTTCCGCTTTCTCGCGGCGATACGGCCAGCCGCACTCGCCGAGCTTGCTGTCGTAGCCCGATTCTTCAAGCTGGAAATTGAGTCCCGTCTGTTTGTTTCGATTGGTTAAAAAGGGGAGAAAATCGGAAACCTTGCCGAAGCTCTCCTCGTCGATCCCCCAAAGCATGATCTGCTGGGTGAACTGACGACCATTGAATTGAAAATTGAGCAAAGCCGGCACGCGAACCACCTTGGTCGTCGCCAGTACGTCTTCGCCGAGGGTATCGTGAATCTGATCGAGATGCGCGTCGGGCCACTCGATCTCGCCCAGTCCGGGAGCGGCCATCTCGATGTCCGAGAGAATGCCGTGCAGGCGGTTCTTCATCTCGCTGATGAAACCAGACATCACGCTGTTGACGACGATCAGCGTCGCGACGCCAAGCGTTACGCTGACGATCGATGCGATCGCGATGAATCTCGTCCTGAGGTATCGCCAAGACAGCAACAGTTTGTACATCGCCATTCCTTTGGCTGTTGAATTCCCCGGGCTACATCTCGTGACGCAGCAGCGGGAACAAAATAATGTCGCGGATCGACTGGCTTCCTGTTAGCAGCATGACCAGCCGGTCGATGCCGATGCCCAGCCCGCCAGCAGGAGGCATTCCATTCCGCAGAGCTCGAACAAAATCGTGATCCATACGGGCCATCGATTCTTCAGCTGACATGCCGGCCAGCTGCGTCTCGAACAGCTTCTTCTGCAGGTCAGGGTCGTTCAGCTCTGTGTAGGCGTTGGCCAACTCCATTCCGTGGATGAACAGTTCGAACCGCTCGGCTACCGCAGGGTTGCCGGCTTTTCGCTTGGTCAGCGGACAAATGCTGGCCGGGTAGTCGGTCACAAAGACCGGCCCGACGAGTTGGTCTTCCACCTTCTCTTCGAAGAGGTCGCTGATCACCACGTCAGGATGCCGGTTGTCGACCTGAATGCCGAGTTTCCGAGCATATGCTTGTACCCCAGGCCAATCCTGCGGGTCAACGCCAGTGCACTCGGCAAACAGCTCATGGTAGGTCCGCCGCGCGAAGGGCGTCGCAAAATCGATGGTTTTTTCACCCCATTGGACCGTCGTGCCAGCACCGATAGCTTGCAGTGCCGAGCTGATAATCTGCTCGGTCAGGTCCATCATGCTGCGGTAATCTCCGTAAGCTTGGTAAACCTCGAGCATCGTGAACTCGGGGTTGTGCCGCGGACTGATTCCCTCGTTGCGGTAAACCCGACCGAGTTCATAGACTCGCTCCATGCCGCCGACAAGCAGCCGCTTGAGGTGCAGCTCCAAGGCGATCCGCAGCACCAACTCCATGTCGAGCGTGTTGTGGTGCGTCTTGAAGGGCCGCGCGGCGGCTCCACCGGCGATCGTGTGCAGCGTCGGTCCCTCGATCTCGACGAAGCCGTTCTGGGCTAGCGTCTCCCGAACCGATTGCACGATCTTGGTTCGGTTCAGAAAGCGTTCGATCGAACCTTCGTTATAAGCCAAATCGACGTAGCGCAGTCTTTGTCGCAGTTCCGGGTCGGCGAGGCCTTTATGCTTGTCGGGAGGCGGGTCGAGTGTCTTGGTGAGAATGTGAATCTTGTCAGCGAAGATCGAAAGCTCACCGGTCTTCGTGCGGCGCAGCGTTCCGTCGACGCCGACCAGATCGCCAAGGTCCAGGCATTGAACCAGTTCCCAGTTTTCAGACCCAACTTGATCGCGACCGACAAACAGCTGGATTCGTCCGGTCCAGTCTTGAATATCAATGAATTGGAGTTTGCCCTTATCGCGGTGCAAGACAATCCGGCCCGCCGCACGCACAGAGGGGCCATGCATTTCGCCGCTTCCTTGAGCGGCCAGCCAAGCGCGGAAGTCAAATCCTGCCTCACCAACTTGAGCGGGGAGGTCGACCGATTTGCCATCGCTCAAAACGAATTTGATTTCACTAGCCCGGTCGCGGATCTCTCCGAGATATTGGCGATCGTCAAATCGCTGTCCCCACGGGTCATATCCCAGTTGGATAATTTTTTCCAGCTTGTTGCGGCGAGCTTGGTGCAACGCATCGATATCTTCAACGGGTATAGAGGGATCTTCGCTCATGCGGACTGGCAGTGTTGGTTAGGGGGAGCTTTTCTAAAACCGACTTGCGACGGCGAAAGCAAGCGGCGGAACATCTTTGAGCTAGGCTTGCCTTTGATTCAAGGTTGGCAATCCAAGGCGTCATGCTTCAGTGGCATACCAGCGGACTCTTCTTAAGACTTCCGTGGTTGCCCAAGGTTCGCATTTTCGCGGACCGGTTGTAAAGCGAAAGGGGGCTGGATTGATGGCTTTGCTCGACCGTTAGGGATTAGGAGTCTGGCCCAGTTGCCGCTGGGCGTCGCAAACACAGTCGCGAATTCGCTGGTCGAGCAAATCAGTCAACTGTTCCTCGGAGAGGGCCTCGTATTCCGCCGCGGGTATGGGGTGGCCGACCACAACGCGAATTCTTGGCCCGGGGAGCGGGAATGGACGGGTTCGGGGCCAAGCTTTAAAAGCCCCGGCGATACCGACCGGTACGAGCGTCGGCTTGGTTCGTTTGACTAGTGTGATGAACCCCGGCAGCAGCGGCGTCATTTGCCCGGTGAAGGTGCGGGCGCCCTCGGGGAACATCAGCAAAGCCTCTTCCCGTTTCAGTCGGCGTAGAGTTTCTTTGATCCCATCGGCGCTGAGCCCTTCCTTCGAAAGCGGTATCGCGTCCAGGAAATGAATCAGCCAGCTCAGCGGCGGGTATTTAAAGAGGCTTTTCTTGGCAAGAAAGTTCAGTCGCCGAGGCGAGAGGCAGCCGATCAGGATCGGGTCGAGATTGCTCTGGTGGTTCGCGCAAACCAAAGTCGCTCCCTCTTTCGGCAGCCGATCGAATCCCGTCTGCCGGACTCCAAACATCACCTTGCAGCAGACCCACGCGAAATTCTGGACTGCCCGGTATCCAAACTTTTGAAACCAGCTCAGTTGGCGCGGGCCGGAATGGGACTTGGAATCATTCACTGCTCAAGATCTCCGGGGACTTTTGCCCAGATTTTATCGGAAAGTGGTTAGGATGACGACCACCAACGGAGTTTCCTGCCCGGGGAGCGTTAGTCAGGGTTCGACCGGCGGCTAGCGCCGACCCGCTCAGGTGTGTGTTCGTGATCCACCCTGGGATTTTTGAATGCGCGGCTGGGTGCTTTGCGTTGGGCTCGTGGAACTGGGGACTCCCTGCCGTTAGAATCGCCGAGCGAGAAGTAACTTTGACCCTGAGGCCGTCCGTGCAACTGGCTGGTACAGAAATTATCGATACATTCGCCGAGGGCTTTCGGATGGTCTATACCCGTCTGGAAGTAACGGCGCTGGATGACTATTGGCTAGACCAGGCGTTGCGTGCCCTTTGCGGGTACGGAACCAGCGTGATTGCCTGTGATGCCGAGGTCGGCGTCGAGCGTTATCTCAGTCGCGAAGAGACGACTGACGGAAGGTGCGGAGCGCACGTGTTGCTGTTCGGCTTTTCGGCTGAGCGGCTCGCGGAGGCTGTTCCGCGGCGGGTTGGTCAGTGCGTGATGACTTGCCCGACGACTTCGGTCTTCAATGGTTTGCCCGAGGGAACCGCTGGAGAGATTGAGCTTGGTCGGCACCTCCGATATTTCGGCGACGGTTATCAACTGAGCAAGTTGCTCGAGGGGAGACGCTACTGGCGGATCCCGGTGATGGACGGTGAGTTTGTCGCCGAGGAGTCGGCTCGGGTTGCCAAAGGAGTCGCGGGCGGCAATTTCATGATTGAGGGCGTCGACCAAGCCGCGGCCCTGAATGCGGCTCGGCGAGCTGTTGCTGCGATCGCTGAATTGCCCGGCGTGATCACGCCCTTTCCGGGCGGGGTGGTCCGAAGCGGCAGTAAAGTTGGCTCGAAATACTCTGGCTTGAAAGCTTCGACCAATCACGCCTTTTGTCCGACGTTGCGCGGGCAAGTTGCTACTGAAATCGTAAGCGGTGCCGCTTGTGTTTATGAAATCGTGATCGACGGGGTGGATGAAACGGCCGTCGCGCGGGCCATGCGAACGGGGATTGAAGCGGCCGCTGGTGACGGAATTCCGGCGATTTCAGCCGGAAATTACGGGGGCAAGTTAGGCAAATTTCATTTTCATCTGCATCAAGTCCTCGCGACCCCCTAGTGCGGGGAATAACCCGCCAAGGCATCAGGAACCGCTCGGCGGTTGGCCATAGTCCAGTCGTCCGGTTAAACTAGTCGGGACTTGGTCCATCCGCAGAACTCGGCCGAGGGCGAATTTTTCGGCCCTTGCCTCCGGATGTTCGGGGACGTCGGCTGCTCATTTTTCGTTTGCCGACATTAAAAACGATTTTCAAAACATCCGCTGGGAGCGTTGAGTCGCATGCTCAAATCCGCCATTTCCCGAAGTTTACTCTTCGCCGTTTGTGGACTGTTCACCTGGCCAGCGTTGGCCGTTAGTGCCGTCGCCTGCCAAACGGACGTGACGTTGGCTCCCATCTTTTCCGACCACATGGTGTTGCAACAAGAAAGCACGACTAAGGTTTGGGGCAAAGCAGCGGCGGGAGAGGAAATCGTCGTCACCTTCAACGAACAAGTCGTTACCGGCACTGCGGGTGCCGATGGCAACTGGTCGGTCAGCATTCAAACACCGAAAGCAGGCGGGCCGCACAAACTCGAAGTCAGCCGCAAAGCAGGCGAGCCGAAGATTGTCCTGACCGACGTCATGGTAGGCGAAGTTTGGATCTGCTCGGGACAATCCAATATGGAATGGCCGGTTACTGCATCGGCTAACCCCGAAAAGGAAATCGACGCAGCCAAAGAATTCCCTAACGTTCGGCTGTTCACTATTCAGCACAACTTAATGCTCCAGCCGCAGACCGATTTTGGCCGCTGCACGCAATGGGGCGTTTGCTCACCCGATTCGGTCAAGTCATTTTCAGCGACCGCCTACTTTTTCGGCCGCCAACTGAACAAGCAGCTGAATGTTCCAATCGGTTTGATCAACACTTCGTGGGGCGGGACTCCAGCCGAGTCTTGGACTTCCGAGTCGTGCTTGAAAGAAGCTGGCGGTTTTGACAAATTGTTCGAGCGCTGGGCAGCCAACCAAGACCCGAACAATCCGCATCGCCCGGGCGTGCTTTACAACGGAATGATTGCCCCGATCTCCGGTTTCGCTTTTCAAGGCGCCATTTGGTACCAAGGTGAGTCGAACGTAGGCCGTGGCGTCGAGTACTCCCGGTTGTTTCCGACGATGATTCGCTGCTGGCGAAGCCAACTCGCCGGTGGACGTCCATTCCCCTTCTTGTTCGTTCAAATCGCCCCCTTCCGTTACGGCGGACAAGATGTCGAGGCGATGCCCGAGGTTTGGGACGCTCAGTTGAAGACGCTGCGGAGTGTCGAAGCGACGGGTATGGTCGTGACCACCGATATTGGCAATATCGCTGATATTCACCCGGCCAACAAACAGGACGTCGGCGGCCGCTTGAGCCTTTGGGCTCTCGCTACGGCTTATCGCGATCGGCTGCCGGCCGGGACCGACCTGCCAACGTTTTCTGGCCCGCTTTTCCGCGAACTGAAAATCGAAGGTGCCAAAGCCCGACTGACGTTCGACCATTCGACCGGCCTCAAGTCGCGCGACGGGCAACCTCTGGGCCACTTCACAATTTGCGGTTCGGATGAAAAATTTGTGCCTGCCCAAGCAGAGATTGATGGCGAGTCAATCGTGGTTTGGGCCGATGGAGTTACTGAGCCGACCGCGGTTCGCTTCGCCTGGACCGATACGGCCGAGCCGAACTTGGTGAATGGGGCTGGATTGCCAGCCTCTCCGTTCCGAACGGATTCTTTCAAGCTCAAGTCCGAGGGACGCTGATCAATTTCCTGTCGCTAACCATGCCCGGTTGTGATCGTGGCCGTCGTGAGCCGCTCTCCAACTTTCCGAGACCTTGCCTGAGCAGTCTGATTTTTCTGGCTCCTTCCGGCTTGCGGGACTCGAGCCTAAACTTGTTTCTGGTTTTTAACACGTCTTTAGACCCCTTATCTCACTTCCAATTCCTGTCCATGAATACCGAGCTGCCTGAAAACGAAAACGCTACGTCCGAAAACTCCGCTGCTGACTCGAACTCGTCCGCCAAGGGCAAGATCGCGATCGGCTCGCAACGCGATGTTGCCGACACGCGTTTGGCTCCGCAAAAGCCCGCAGCTGTAGCGAAGGCAGAAAGCGTTCCGCTGAACTTCAATCCAGCTCAAGAAGACAAAGCTCCCGTCGCGCGTCCCGAAGTCCGATCGACTTTGGGTTTGAGCGACGATATCGATGCCGAGATCGAAGCGGCAATCTCGGGCATGTCGATGGACAAACTGGTCGGCGAAGCGACCGGCACGGAAGAGCTGGAAGAGGGGAGTCGAATCAAGGCGATCGTGGCTCGAGTTGAAGGCGAAAACGTTTTCGTGACCCTCAAGGGCCGATATCAAGGCGTGATTCCTTCGCGTCAGTTCAAGCAAGTCCCCGCCGCCGGCGAAGAGATTGAAGTCATCACCAAGAAGTTGAGCGAGGAAGACGGGCTCTATGACCTCAGCCTCCCCGGGGCCTCAGTCGATAGCGGCGACTGGGAGAGCCTCAAGCAAGGCGACCTCGTCGAATGCCGCGTGAGCGGCTCGAACACCGGTGGCTTGGAAGTCATCGTCAATCAACTGCGGGGCTTCATCCCAGCCAGCCAAATCGACCGCTTCCGCGTCGAACAGTTCGGCGACTTCGTCAATCAAAAACTGCAGTGTTTGGTGACCGAAATCAATCCGCAGAAGAAGCGGCTTGTGCTCAGTCGTCGCGCTGTGCTCGAGCGTGAATTCGAAGAAAAGCGAAAGGAGCTGCTCGCTTCGATCGAAGTTGGGCAAGCGTATGAAGGAACCGTGACTCGCTTGGCTGATTTCGGCGCATTCGTCGACATCGGAGGAGTCGAGGGACTGGTCCACATCAGCAAGTTGAGTTGGTCCCGGGTAAAGCATCCGAAAGAAGTCGTGCAAGTCGGCCAGAAGGTCAAAGTCAAAGTCGAGCAAGCGAGCGCCGAGTCAGGCAAGATCTCGCTTTCCTACCGCGACACGCTGGAACATCCTTGGAAAAATGTTGACCAGCTGTTCCCAACCGGCAGCGTGGTCAAAGGCGTTGTCTCGCGATTGGCTGACTTCGGAGCCTTTGTCAAAGTCGCGCCCGGCGTCGAAGGCCTCGTGCACATCTCCGAGTTGGCTCATCACCGGGTCTACTCGGTCAAGAACCACGTGCAAGAAGGCGAAGAGGTCGAGGTAAAAGTGTTGTCGGTTGACCCGGCCGCACAAAAGATGTCGCTCTCGCTGAAGGCGACTCTGCCTGCTCCCGAGAAGAAGGTAGAGAAAAAGGAAGAAGAGGCCATCGAGACCACGCGTCCGCTGGCGGTGCCGAAGACGAATCAGCCCTTGCGGGGCGGCACATCGCGACGCAGCGATGGCGGGTCGTTTGGCCTGAACCTGTAATCATCGATCGCTCCGATCGACCCAGCGCTCTCATCGCCCCGAAACGCGAGCGTTGGCGGCTGTGTTTGCCAACCAGAGCTTTAAATCGAAGTCTTGCCAGAGTCGCCTTTCGGGGCGAGCGTGCCGCGGCTGACCAACCGCACGTCGGTTGGACTGTTGATTTGATATTTAACGCCCCGCCAACTAATCGTTCGTAGCCCAAGGACGCGAAATGTCGCGAGGCAAAAGGCTGCTTGCGTGACCGGGACAAAAGCCCATAGTCCCAGCCAAGTCGCGGGTGATGGAGGCGCCGCCAGAGCCGCCGAGACGGCCGGAGTCGCGCCAGCGATTGCCATGCGGACGCGGGCCCAAGCCAGCAAGTAGATCGCGTTGCCAATCGCTACGGTTGCAATCACATCAAGCAAGCCCCGCAAGTTGCCGCTAATCAGCGCCCCAATTGCCGCCAGGAAAAGAGCGATCAAGATCGCTGCCGTAAAAATCGCATGGACCAGCGTGTTGCGGAATGAGGCTTCGTAGAGCTTTGACCAGCAAAGCATTCGGGTCAGCCAATTGTTGACGTAGCGGAACGAGCAGGACTCGCGGTTGATCATGAACATGTTGCGGGCGAACTTCATCTGTAGCCCGAGCTTGCGCATGGCTTGCGGCAGCGGTCCGTCATCGACAATCGTCTGCTCCCAGAGTTTCGCTAAACCAGCCTGCTCGAAGGAGTTTCTGCGAAAGGCGATGCTGCCTGCCCAGGCGTTGGCGAACATGCATGTCGGCACCACGGCCGCAGCATTCCAGAGCGAGCGAACCAAAGTTCCAGGCTGGAACGTATCACCCGGCTCGAACCACTGTGCGCCGGAGACGGCACCGACTTGGGAGTCGTCGAGGTAAGCGTTGAGGTCAGAAAGCCAATTCGTCGGCGGAATGATATCGGTATCAATCATCGCAATCCGCGTGACATCGGGAGAGAGTTCGCGGATCCCAACAAGCAAGGCGGAATTCTTTAATCCGCAGGTTTCCAATGGCTCACCCAGCGAATGAAACTGTAAGCGATTTCGCTGGGGATGATCGGCAATCAACGCGCTCAGTTTCTCGCGGACGAGCCCAAACGATTCATCGACCGTGACGTGAACTTCGTAATTAGGATAGTCCTGCTCCAGCAGGCCTCGCAGCATTTGCGGCAGCGAGGGATCGAAACCGCGCGAGGCGACGAGGATCGCTAACTTATCATGCGGATTTGGATTGGGCGCCGCCGTTTCTTGCCGCTTCAGCCAAGCAGCAAAGACCTCCGCACCGACGAGATGAAACAGGGCGAATGCCAGCGAAGCGATCGTTGCTGGAAGAATGAGCCAAACCATTAAGCTGCCGTCTTAACTTGAAATCCAATCCTGTGGAGTTCGCCGGTCGCGATCGTCCCGCGATAAAACCGAAATGAATCCTGCTTGGTCTATGATCGCGAACGATTAATGACAAGCTTCAGTCCAAAACTTGTCGACCCCAGCGAACCGGCTCATTAGATAGACAATCCTACCGGTTCGCGAGAGGGTCGCAGGACTTGATGTAATTGGCGGCTGAACAACCAGCCAAGTCGCCGGTGCTGAAGGCGGCTTGAAAGTTGTAGCCCCCGATCGGCCCGTCGACGTCGAGGATCTCCCCCGCGAAAAAGAGGCCCGGCACGAGCCTGCTCTCCATCGTCCGACTGTTGACTTCATCCAGTGCCACGCCACCCGCGGTCACTTCGGCTTTTTCGTAACCGCGCGTTCCAGAGATGTCGATGCGACATTGCTTGATCGCTTGCCGAGCAAGCTCCCATTCCGATTTGGAGACTTCTGCCAGCCGTCGTTGGGCCGGGGCACCAGCTGCACTGAAAACCTGCTCGACCAAGCGGCCGGGAAGTCCTCCCGTGGGTAGGTTCGCCAAGATTTGGCGCCCATTGGCTGCCGCATGTTGCCGCCAACTGCTCAGCAATTCGTCAGCCGAGACTTGAGGCAACAAGTCGATCGCGACTCGGTTGGCGTGACCTTCCTCAGGCAGCGTGATGTAGCGGCTGACATCCATCGGGCCGGGGCCAGAAAGTCCGAAGTGGGTGAACAGCGTCGCCGTGCGGGCCGCGCCCATCGGCCGGTCTTGCGGGGACAAGGCGGTCACGACAGTATCCTCCAGTGCAATCCCGCTGAGTTCGTGTACCCAAGGGGAGGGCGATACCAGCGGTGTGAGAGCCGGGTGAGGCGAGATGATTCGATGTCCGAAGCGGCTCGCCCAGGCGTATCCATCGCCGGTTGTCCCGCAGCCGGGATAGGATCGCCCACCAGAAGTGAGAATCACGGCTTGAGCTTCAAATGTGCGGTGATCG
>Ga0169931_10002388_pt1 | contig 30663 bp, 22 predicted proteins | sample Kivu_15m_20L_FD_129675 | JGI IMG/M metagenome (GOLD analysis project Ga0169931, IMG submission 129675) | Freshwater microbial communities from Lake Kivu, Western Province, Rwanda to study Microbial Dark Matter (Phase II) - Kivu_15m_20L... | ecosystem: Environmental > Aquatic > Freshwater > Lake...
CCTGTGTTTATTATTGGTCGGGTTCAAGGCAAAGCTGTTGGTGGTGGGGTAGGACTCGCAGCTGCAACAGATTATTGCATGGCCACAAAATTCGCTTCTATCAAGCTCAGTGAGCTGAATGTAGGAATTGGTCCTTTCGTCGTAAGTCCGGCCATTGAACGTAAAATGGGTGTCTCGGCTACTTCTCAAATAGCTATAGACGCTAATACGTTTTATGAGGCTTCCTGGGCAATGGCGAAGGGTTTATATACAAGTGTTTATGATTCGTTGACTGAGCTTGATACAGCTGTTGCTGCTTTCGCGGCGCATTTATGCACCTACAATCCGGAAGCCATGCGCGAAATGAAACGCGTTTTCTGGCGGGGAACCGACGACTGGGATACGCTGCTTCAAGAAAGAGCCGCTATTAGTGGAAGATTGGTATTAAGTGATTTCACCAAAAACACCTTGGCAAAGTTCAGGGAAAAGGCATGATATATTCCTTTCAGGGTTTTATTCCGGTGGTGCATGAATCCAGTTTTGTGCACCCGCTGGCTGCCGTTACTGGCAACGTCATTATTGGGCGAAACGTATACGTTGGTCCGGGTGCCGCTATTCGCGGCGACTGGGGACAAATAATTATTGAGGATGGTTGCAATGTTCAGGAAAACTGCACGGTGCATATGTTTCCCGGCAAGAGTATACGCTTCGAAAGCGGGGCTCATGTGGGGCATGGGGCCATTATTCATGGTGCTAATTTAGGTGCCAACTGCCTCATCGGCATGAATGCTGTTGTAATGGATGACGCATTCGTGGGAGCAGGATCCGTTGTCGGTGCTCTGACTTTTGTCCCTGCTGAAATGATCATCCCGGATAGAAAAATTGTGGTCGGCAATCCGGCAAAAATTGTAAAGGATGTAAGCGATGAAATGCTCGCCTGGAAAACCAAAGGCACAGAACTTTATCAAAAATTACCAGCCGATTGCTATGCCTCCCTCAAAGAAGTGGAACCACTGAGGGAAGTCCCTCAATTTGTGCCAGGTCAGGAGGCTGTTTATGAGACGCTTAGGTCCTTTTTCAAATCTGGAAACAAGGAATAATCCGGTCAATAATTTGCCTCTTTGCCCAAAAATGGTCACATTCGCAGACAATTGTTTGCGAATCATTTTTCTTTCTACTTCGTAAACGAATGATAAAACTTATTCAAACACTGAGTTGTTTTGTTCTTTATAAAGCCGGTTTCCAAACTTTCAGTTTGAACCAGAATTCAATTAATCAAGCTTAACGTAATGATTATCAGATGTGCAGATTTGATAATCGGGATAATTACGTGGAGCACCCAAAATCGACATTAAAATGCAATATAAAATTGAAGTTCAGCAGGTTGCCAAGTCAGGTCGCGATCAATTTGATATTGAAAATATACCTATGGGTATTTTCTTTACCGATCACATGTTTGTTTGTGAATACCAACATGAGGAATGGATAAACCCACGCATTGAACCTTTAGTCCCTGTTTCATTGCATCCATCTGCAATGGCACTTCATTACGGACAGGCCATTTTTGAAGGTCTTAAAGCCACCTTAAATCACAAAGGCAAGCCTGTTTTATTCAGAGCAGCCGACAACGCTTCCCGGTTGAACGAGAGCGCTGCAAGAATGGCTATGCCCGCATTTCCCGAAGATTTATTCATGCAAGGCTTGAAAATGCTGGTAGATATTGAATCTGCGTGGATCCCAAAATCAAAGGGAAGCTCGCTTTACTTACGCCCGTTTATGTTTGCCGACGAAAGCTTTACAGGAATGAGGGCGTCAAAATCCTATAAATTCATGATTTTCTGCACGCCTGCAGGGCCTTTTTTCAGCAGAAGAATCAAACTTTTTGCAGAAACCAAATACATTCGAGCCGCGCAGGGCGGAACCGGTGAAGCAAAGGCCGCCGGAAATTATGCAGCTGCCATTCGCCCCACCGAAATAGCAAAAGCAAATGGTTATGACCAGGTGCTTTGGCTGGATGCTCAAAACTTTGAAAACATCATGGAAGTGGGAACCATGAACATTTTTTTCAAAATTAAAGGGGAGTTCATCACTCCCTCTCTGGATGGTTGTGTTTTAGCGGGAATTACAAGAAGTTCCGTTATCGATCTATTGCGCCATCAGGGATTCAAAGTCACCGAGCGCCCTGTTTCAATTCATGAAATCATATCGGCCATGGAAAACAGCACTTTGGAAGAAGCCTTCGGTACCGGCACGGCAGTTGGAATTGCCAGAATTGAGGAAATTGCCTATCTCGACAGAATCATTCGCTTTCCGGCAAGTACTGCCGCAGCTGATCTGGTGAATCAACTGCTAGATGACATCAAAGCGCAGCTCATTGAAGATCCTTTCAACTGGGTAACTCCCGTTCAAATGAAGCAATTTGCATCGGCCTGATAAGGCCAGATTAGTAAAGGAAGCCAAATAGCCACAAAGGGATTCGATTTGCTGTTCCTATCTCAATTTCATCAGCAACCACGAAAGAATTTTTCGTCTTTTTTAACTGTGCCGGATTCTTGCTTTTGCCACCCAATTCGAAAGTGAAAGTTCCATCAATCTTAAAGTCGCCCGCATCTGCATATTCAACCTGATGCTTATAAGTTAATTGATTCAGAAAAAAGCACTCTCTAACATGACCTTTATTGGGAATACTTAGCCCAAGAGTGTAGTGTAGGTTTGGATTTTCGAGGTAAATTTTGTCCGGCTTTTGCAAACGGGTTATCCCGTTCACATTTTTAAAAAGATTATGGGTAATCCCTGATTCATGCAGATAGTAAAGATAGCTGATGAAGGTGTTTCGGTTAACACCAATACGCTCGCTGAGCTTGCTTACATTAGGCACGAATGGCGATGCTTCTGCAATAATTTGCAGCAATTGCTTTATTTTAAAGACATAACTCATGTCTATTTTACGCAGCAATGGAAGTTCAATATAAAGCATCAGATTAATCACCTCCTCAATACGCTGATAATACAAGCCTTCTGATTCGCGGTAAAACGGATAGTACCCCCGAAGTAGGTATTCTCCAAAATATCTGATTGGCCTGAAGCTTTCTACAAGACTTTTAGCAATTTCCGTGTGATTATTCAGAATCTCATCTAATTTGAAAAGGGGGATTTGCTGCTGAGTTTCAATGGTCAGGTACTCTCTTAACGATAGCCCTTGCATATTATAAGTAATTGCTCTTCGGCTTAAGTCGGCTCTTGCATTTAGTATTTCCAGAAGTGAAGATCCCGTAAATACGATTTTTAATTCCGGAAAGTCGTCGTAAATATTTTTTAACTCCTGCGACCAGTTTGGATATTTATGCACCTCATCCAGGAAGAGATACTTTCCTCCTCGTTTGCTGAATGCATCGGCCAATCCAACAAGCCTGTGTTCGCTAAACCAAATATCATCACAGCTGGCATACATCGCATCCTCTACAGGCAAATTCAATTGCTTCAGCCGTTGAAGTAAAAGGGTGGTCTTGCCTATTCCGCGAGCTCCCTTAATTCCAATTAGCCTCCAGTTCCATTCAATGTCAAGCATGATAGACCGCACCAATCCGGTATCTATCTTGTCAACCTTCCGGGCACTTCGTTCTTTTAAAACTTCAAAATCCATATTCTGGCATTAAAATCAAACAAATATACTCAATTTGCTTATTGCAACAAGCAAAAAATTACTATTTCAAATAATGTAATAATCAAAAGTGGTTTATCTATTGCAAATAGCAGTTATTCATTTGTTTATGGGAATTTAGTTTGTGTAACTAGAGAGTGTGTCTCAAGCATGTAAAATGCCTTGCCGATGGAGCAAACCAACGTGTTTTTATTCTAAATGCCATATAATTAGTATATTAACTCAGGTTGTGATTGGCTTCATCCTGCCTTTAATATGAATTATGAGATGAGATACCTTTATGATAGTCGTATGAATCAATAATACTTATTTATTGCTTATTATAATAAGCAATACGGGTGCATAAATTCATATTGGTTTGTTTTTCTGAATTAGTCGATGAATTTATTTGGTGCATCTGGATTTTGTGATCTCTCAGTTTCGATTGATAGTTGGAGCCCTGCGAAGAATAAATGTAGCAAGCTGCCTGATAGCTTTATGAAAAACTAATTTGAGTTTTCCTTTTTCCAATAAAGATTTGTCAAGGTTTTCTAAGCAGAAATGCAGCTTTCTGCCCATACAGTCAGCTTGAATAAGTAAAGCAAATTGTCCTGAATGGTGTCTATTAGTATCAAAAAATACATATAAATGCTTAATGCAATAAGCAAATATTGCTTTTTTGCTATAAGTATCATATTATCAGATTGCTAAGCTCTTCATTTTTTTACACATGTCCACTAGTGAGCGCTTCCTCTCAAATCCGGCATCTCAATTTGATTATCTTCGCGCCTTAGTATGCAAACAGTAAATCAGGGAATTCTCAAGAAAGCATTTTCTCTCATGGCGACTGCCAAAGCCATGACCGAACACTACGAAGCAAATTTTAAGGTCGTCTCTAAATACGTGCACGCCACTTCGCGCGGTCACGAGGCTATTCAATTGGCAACGGCTATACAACTGCTTCCGCAGGATTTTGCATTTCCTTATTATCGCGATGATTCAATGCTCCTGGGCATTGGAATGAAGCCTTACGACCTCATGCTTCAGCTCATGGCCAAACGTGATGATCCGTTTTCAGCCGGTCGTACTTATTATTGTCACCCAAGTTTACGCGACGACGACAAACCTAAAATCCCCCATCAAAGTTCTGCTACCGGTATGCAGGCCATTCCTGCAACAGGCACAGCCCTGGGAATCTGGTATAAAGAAAAAACGGGGATGCCCGCTGACTCTCCCGCACCAATTGTTGTTTGCTCACTCGGCGATGCTTCTGTTACCGAAGGCGAAGTGGCTGAAGCTTTCCAAATGGCGGTGCTTAAAAAACTTCCTATTCTTTATTTGGTGCAAGACAATGGCTGGGATATTTCAGCCAATGCTGAGGAAACCCGCGCTCAATCGGCTTCTGAATACGCAAAGGGCTTCCATGGTCTCGAAACAGTCACCATTAATGGTTCTGACTTTTCTGAATGTTACGAGGCCTTGAAGGTTGTTATTGATACCATGCGGCACGAGCGCCGTCCATTCCTTGTTCATGCTAAAGTTCCACTCTTAAATCATCACACCTCCGGTGTGAGGATGGAATGGTACCGCGACGATTTGGAAGAAGCGCGTTCACGAGATCCGTATCCTGTGCTTCGCCAGCAGGTGCTTGATGCCGGTATTACAGAATCAGAAATCGCGCAGATAGAAGCTGAAGCCGCAGCTTTGGTTGCTGATGATTATCAAAAAGCGCTGGTTGCAGAGGATCCCCGTCCTGAAGATTTATTTACCCACGATTTTGCCCCAACACCAATCACTCAAGAGTCCGGAACCAGAGAACCCGAAGGAGCCGACAAGGTCGTCATGGTAGATTGTGCGCTTTTTGCCGTGGAAGAACTGATGCGTAAGCATCCCGAGTGTTTGCTGTATGGTCAGGATGTTGGCGCCCGCTTGGGTGGCGTGTTTCGTGAAGCAGCTACCCTGGCGCAGAAGTTTGGAAATGAGAGAGTCTTCAATACACCTATTCAGGAAGCTTTCATTGTTGGCTCAACTGTGGGAATGTCGGCCGCAGGCCTGAAACCCATTGTAGAAGTGCAGTTTGCCGATTATATCTGGCCCGGACTTAATCAGCTGTTTACGGAGGTTTCCCGCTCTTGCTACCTAACCAATGGAAAGTGGCCTGTAAGTATGATTTTACGAGTGCCTATCGGAGCCTATGGCTCAGGCGGGCCTTACCATTCTTCGTCGGTAGAAAGTGTGCTTACCAACATACGCGGGATTAAAATTGTATACCCCAGCAACGGTGCCGACCTAAAAGGCTTGATGAAAGCTGCATATTACGATCCCAATCCGGTGGTGATTCTGGAACATAAAGGTTTGTACTGGTCAAAAGTAAAAGGAACCGATGCCGCAAGAACCACATTGCCAGCCGAAGATTACGTTTTGCCATTGGGCAAAGCCGCCATTGTTCAGCAAATAAACGGCAAGAGCAATTCAGGACAGCTAAGTGTGATTACCTACGGAATGGGCGTTCACTGGGCTCTCAACGCCACCGAAGAAATCCGCAGCCAGGTTGAGATTATTGATCTTCGAACGCTTTTCCCGCTCGACGAAGAATGTATGTTCGAATCGGTGCGCAAAACCGGCAAATGTTTGATTGTAACCGAAGAACCGGTTGGAAACAGCTTTGCCCGTTCATTGGCCGGATTAATTCAGGAAAACTGTTTTGAACAATTGGACGGCCCCGTGCGGGTAATCGGCTCAGAAAATATGCCCGCCATTCCGCTCAATTCAGTGCTTGAACAAACTATGATTCCGAGCGCTGACAAGGTAAAGCAAGCCATTTTGTCGCTGCTCAACTATTGAATTCGCCTTGCTTGTTGTAATGGTTTTTGAGGTATTTTAGCTTTGAATTTAACCACCATGCTTCGCTCAATCCTTGCAATTCTTCTTATCGCTGCTTCGCAGCTGAAGGCTCAGAATTTTCAATTCCCCCAAGGGGAAAAACCTTTAACCTTGCCCGAAATGCAAAGCAGTTTCGATGCCTGGGCTGATACAGCCGATGTTGGTAATCTGAAGCATTGGAAATACATTAAGCGAAAGCTAAACGAATGGGAAACCCGCACCGATGGACAAGGAAACCCCGGAAATCCTTCCGAGCTTTTTAAATACCGCCAAAGCAGGGCATCTCAAAAATCGTCTGCATTCAACGGGCTCTGGTCACCCTCAGGTCCTGATTATGTCCCTGAAAACGGAACGGGCTACCTCGAAAATGGCATTGGTCGCATCAATTGCATAGCCTTTCATCCCAGCAATCCACAAATCTTCTGGGTAGGAGTTGCACAAGGCGGACTTTGGAAAACCGAAGACGGAGGAGCTTCCTGGATGCCCTTAACGGATGATTTGCCCATCACCCGCATCAGCGATATTGCTGTAAACCCGCAAAATCCCGACGAAATTTACATCTCGCTCTGCGACTTTGCCTACATCGGAATTGGTCTCGATTTAGACAATCGCTACCGATTTGCGCATTACGGCTTGGGTGTTTACAAAACCACCGATGGTGGCTTGAACTGGGAACCAACAGCATTGGAGTTTTCTCTTACTGACCGAGACGCTTCCCTGATTCGCAAAGTAATTATCCACCCTGAACAGCCCAACGAACTGGTAGCTTGTGGGGTTTCAGGTATGTTTCGCTCGAGCGATGCAGGACAAACTTGGACTACCGTGCTTGATACTTTGTTTTGGGACTTGGTGGCAGATCCTATCCAACCGGAGGTGCTTTACGCAGCATCAGGCTGGCTATTCAATGCTCAAAAAGGATATGCTGCCATTTATAAATCCACAGATTTCGGAAATACCTGGACAGAACTGCCTACCGGAATTCCCACCATAGGTTTGGTACAACGAACAAAGTTGGCCATTTCAGAAAGTAATCCAAATGTGATTTATGCCATCACGGTAGACACTTTAAGTGGCTTGTATTCACTTTATAAATCCACGAATTCAGGCGATGATTGGATAGAAATTCCCCAGGAATTGAATATTTTGGAGGCCGGTCAGGGAGAAAATCAGGGTGGGCAGGGGACTTATGACCTTGTTTTGCACGTAGACCGTGCGAACCCTGAGGTGATTTATGCCGGCGGGGTGAATATGTACATGTCGGAGAACGGAGGTTTTTCGTTTAATCCTGTGAGTCACTGGACATTGTATTTTGGACCAACGGTCCATGCCGACCAGCATTATTTTACCCAACACCCATTAACCGGAGAGTATTTTTTGTGCAATGATGGCGGTTTGTATAAAACCAACCTGGTCTTGAATCAATCCTGGGATTTGGCTTTGGAAGGTCTTCCATGGCCTTCTGAATGGCAAAATTTAAGCAACGGCATGCAGGTTACCTCATTTTACAGGTTGTCATCATCAAAAGTCAATGATGGTCGCCTGATAGCCGGCGCTCAGGACAACGCAACTGCTTACTTCGATGGAAATTCCTGGAGAGCCATTTTTGGTGGCGATGGCATGGATTGTTATTTAAATCCTCTGGATGATAACTTCCTGATTGGTGCTGCTCAATTTGGAGTTATTTATCAAACCTCAGATGAAGCCTTTAATGAGTTTTCTTATTTCATAGCCAGCGATGTGGGAGAAAATGCCGAATGGACCTCGCCAATTTCAGGCTGCATAACTCAGGACAATGACTTGGCGCTTTATACCGGATTTGAAAGCATTTATCGTAGCGATGATTGGGGATTTACTTGGAATTTCTCCGGCTTACCCGGTTCGGGTGATCAACCTCTTTCTGCATTGGAAGTGGCCGGCAGCAATTGCGAGTTAATTTACGCAACCAGCAGAATCAATTATCTGGAGAATATTGCTCCGCAGATTTACAGGAGTTCCAACAGTGGTCAATCCTGGCAAAATGTAAGCAACGGTCTTCCTGATTCACTTTACTATACATCAGTAGCTGTGAATCCCGATAATAACGATGAAGTCGTACTCACTTTGGGTGGCTTTGCCGATGGCCTTAAGGTATTTCGAAGCGTAAATGAAGGCTTGTCGTGGCAAAATATCAGCTTTAATCTGCCGAACTTTCCCATAAACCGCGCGGTTTTTCTCCCTTCGGGAGGAAATATACTCATTGCTTCAGACGGTGGCGTATTCCTGCTGGAAGCAGGAAGCTTAATTTGGAGTGATCAAAGTGCAGGTTTGCCCAATGTGATTGTGTCTGATATCGAATTGAACAGCTCTGCCAATAAAGTTTACGTTTCAACATTTGGACGCGGCATCTGGGAAAGTACCTTAGGCGATATCACTTCTGTGAAGCAGGTTCCCTGCTATGATGAAATACGATTCAGTTCATTAAGCAACAAGAGATTCAGCATTGAAGTACCCGATAATTTTTGTCAGTCTGGCGCAGTAAATCCTTTTACCGAGCTTCAAATTATCGATGTGATGGGAAGAGTGATTTATTCCGAAGGCTTGATCCAGCAGAAAATCGAATTTGCCTTGCCGGCAGAAACGACCACTGGATTGTATTTCGCCCGTTTAAGTGGTCGCAAGCAAAGCTTGGTTCACCGGTTTTTCTGCCATTGACCTCATATTTTTAACAATAGGTATTCATACTTTTGCCGCGTGAAAAATCCCGATCCTCAATTCGAAAAGCTGACCAAAAAACTCAGAAAGTCTGTCTGGGATGTTCAGGAAAAATTTTCCATTATTGAACCCAGCGATCGCGTTATGGTCTGCCTTTCAGGCGGAAAGGATAGCTATACCATGCTGGATATGCTTTTGCATATGCAATTGGTCATGGGCAATTCATTCGATATTATAGCAGTGAACCTGGATCAAAAGCAGCCGGGCTTTCCCGAAGAAATTTTGCCGGAGTATTTAAGCAGGTTGGGCGTTAATTATAAAATTTACGAGCGAGATACGTATTCCATCGTTACTGAAAAAATTGCCCCGGGTAAAACCATGTGCAGTTTGTGTTCCCGCCTGCGGCGGGGAATTTTATACGATGCCGCCGAGGAATTGGGATGCAATAAATTAGCTCTCGGTCACCACCGCGAAGACATTCTGGAAACATTTTTTCTTAATCTCTTTTTCGCAGGAAAACTGGAGGCCATGCCTGCCAAATTCAGAACCGATGATGGGCGGCATGTGGTCATCCGGCCTTTGGCTTTTAGCCGTGAAGAGGATATCGAATCTTACGCCACGCAGCGCGAATTCCCAATCATCCCCTGCACACTTTGCGGATCGCAGGAAAATATGCAACGCAAAAACATCAAAAAAATGATGAAAGACTGGGAGGCCGAATTTCCCAATCGCAAAGAAATTATGATGACAGCGCTTTCAAAAGTGCATACATCTCATTTGTTTGATGTAAATCGATACGATTTTAAGGAGTTAATTGAAGTTTAAAGGTTTACCCTTTTTTGGCATTCACGAGATTAAGTTAAGCAATAATTTTTGTTAATAGATCTTCCGTGATTCAATGTCTGTTTACATTCCAAGCATAATTTGCAAACGGAGTTCTGATGGTACGTTTGTAATTTTTCTTTTGTTGTCCAGCTTAATTAATTGCAATTATTCACGATTATTTCTGAATTTTTATCGGCAAAAAATAAGGATTTTACCAACAATTAATAGGTGATTGAACGTAAAGCAGTTAAAGCCGAATATAACTAGAGTTCTCGAAATCGAATTAGTTATTTCTCAATGATATTGAAGAATAGGGTGCTTGCATCGTTTGAATATTTGCAATGTTTGAAACTTAACAAAAACACAGAGTTTACCACAGGAATCTAAGAAATTGAAGAGCAAATGATATTTCACACAAATCAAAAAAAGAATCGCAGAATACATTTTGATGTCTCGTGATGGATTCATCTCAACTGACTAATAACGCCAAGTTTACGAATGATTTAAGATTGCCTAAATAAGCAATTACTTACATTTGCTGCAAATTCAATTTAGATGTCAGTAAAAAAGCTCATTCTGGTTTGCAACGATGATGGAATAACAGCTCCGGGAATTCGAAATCTGGTCGCTGTAGCCAAAGAATTCGGTGATGTAATTGTAGTGGCTCCTGATAAGCCTCAGTCTGCCATGGGGCATGCTATAACTATTAATTCAACCATTCGTGTGCATCCTGTTAAAGTGGATGGTGAAATTGAATATGCCTGTTCGGGAACGCCTGTTGATTGTGTGAAGTTGGCAGTGAACAAAATTTTACATCGCAAACCTGATTTGCTTGTATCGGGTATCAACCATGGTTCCAATGCAAGCATTAATGTTATTTACTCGGGAACCATGTCTGCTGCAATGGAAGGAGCCCTGGAGCAAATTCCATCAATAGGGTTTTCCTTGCTCGATCATTCAATTGATGCCGATTTTTCCGCTTCGCGGGATGTGGCCAGGAAAATTATTGCTCAGGCATTAGAACACCGCATCCCTGAAGGCATTTGCCTGAATGTGAATATTCCGAACGTGGCAACCGATTTAATCAGAGGTATCAAGGTTTGCCGTCAGGCCACTGCCAATTGGGAGGAAGAGTTTGATGAGCGCAAAGATCCATCGGGCAAGCCTTATTATTGGATGACAGGAGTTTTTAGAAATTATGATGAGGGCAAAGACACTGATATTTGGGCCCTGGAAAATAATTATGTTTCAGTAGTACCCTGCCAGTTTGATATTACAGCACATGCGAGTCTTGATCATTTTAAATCCTGGGAGCTAAATGTTTAAGAAAGATAATTTTGTGTTTGGCTTGTTGCTGGGTGCTATCGTTCCCTTAATCATTTTTACATTGCTTGAAGAGTTGGTCACCATTGAAATAAATGGCGAAACACAGCCACGATTCGACCGGGCCACCAATCTGGTACTTTCGTTGGTAGCAAACGCGCTTCCATTCAGGCAATACATGCAGAAAGGGCATTACGAAAAAACAGGTAAAGGAATTCTCTTGATGACTTTCGTTTACGCCATCATTTATATGGTCATTAAATTCAGGTGGGTTGAAATCTAAGACCTAAACCAAAAAATAAAACGGGAACATAGTTTTACCCGTGTTCCCGTTTCCGTCCTGAATACCGTAGCATTTTTGGACCATTTGCTGCATGCTGAATAACCAATCCGGAATTTCATCCGGACACCGATTTAACCATCTCCAACCTTTCAAACATTCTGGCGTCTCAGCCAAAGTGCATTCGGGTCTTATCAAAACGTTTCAGAGGTTCCTGAATCCATCCTGCATCAGTTTCCCAAAAGGCATCTCAGCCTCTAAGTACTTTTTGCATTTGTTATCCGGTCTGTCCCGAGCATTTTCTTCAGGCTTGCGGTGCAAAACCCATTTAATTGAATTGCTTCAGTCAAATTCCTTATGGTAATCCACAAAGTGAAACGGTTTCCCGTTCCGGGCCATGAAATCACAACCTAAATCGCGACTTCATCATGTAGTTCATGAAAAGAAATAAATTTCAAACATGTTCGACCAGCGAATATAACTTCCCAAACCGAGGTCTGACAAATTAACCACATCTTGCTTTTTTGATTAAAGAACATTGCAGCAAACTGCTTTATCAAAGGTGCAAAAAGTTTTGATTCATGCATGCGAAATGCACTGATAGTTATGCACTTACAATGAACAGACTTGTTAACTTTTTGAAATGATTGCTTTTGTTATTAATCAGCCTTTATAGCGCAGAGGACTTGGTTTATTAACCGACTGTTCATAAAGTTAGTGTGAATAAAACCGGGTTATTCACTCGAAATATCTGTACTTTGTAAGATCAAATAATCCATAAACTGATAAAATGTTCGAGCAACTTAACCAAATGAAACAACAAATGGCTGAGCTCCAGTCAAAAATGGATCAGCTTCGTGTGTCAGAATCGGTAGGAGGAGGCGTTGTTACTGCCGAGGCTAGCGGAAATGGCAGAATCACCAATTTAATCATCGATAATGATTGGTTAAAATCCTGCGAAGCAGAAGAGGTGTCTGAGCTTATTCAACTTGCCGTGAACAGGGCCATTGAAGCAGCCTCCGAAAAACATGCCTCCGAAATGCGCAGCATAGCAGGGGGAATGATGCCCGGCTTGCTCTAATCAACTTGTGATTCTGTTCAGAAGATTTGCAAGGACTTCAGCTTGACTTTCACGGCTAAATCGACTTGTGTAATTATGATCTGCTAATAGTTTGCCGTATTCTTCACGAAGGTAAGTGTTAAATAATGTATCAAGCATGGTAAATGCCTCATCGGCCGAATAGGCCACATGGCCAAGGTTGTAAGAAGCAAAGGTTTCATGAAGAATGTCGCGATCGCCCGGACAAACAAGCACGGGCTTTTCCAAACCTAAGTATTCGTAAATCTTACTGGATGGAATCCCAATCGCATCTTTATGCGAAACCATAAGTAATAAATGGGCTTTGGCCTGAATTTCCAACACTTCGTGTCGGGAAATCCGATCTGTTAACACCAGCAAATCTTCATAACCCGTCATTAACTCACGAACACGGGCCGCAACATGCTTTAAAAATAAAATACCCGGAAATCGCATCTTCATCCTGCTACGGTATTCGGGATAGGTATCGGCAAGTTTTTTAAATGCCTCCAAAAAAACTTCTATTTGCTGCGAAGGATAAAGCATACCATTGTAAACAATCGTAAAAGCCTCATCGAGTGGCATATTAAGATAGGGCAGAAGGTCATTTTCGAAAAAACCATTCAACAAAACCTCGCCTCGCACACCCGTAAATGCGCTGATCTTTTTCGCGTAATAAGGCGATACCGAAGTGATTAAACGAGCGCTTCCAACCCATTTTTTTTCGCTTCGCCTTTCCAATCTCCTCAAAATTGCATCGGCCGGACCACGGCTGTGATTCACTTCCGAAGTAGTCCAATCGTCACGATAATCTGCTATCCAGGGAATGCCTGTTTTCTTATTTAACAAAAACCCAAAACGGAACAACTCAAAAGGATTGCCTGTAACAACCAGAGCCTGTATGTCTTTATCGGCCTTACATAGCGCAAGTGCATAATCATACATATTGGCATAAGGAATCACGGCATTGCTAAAGTGAAGCATCGTCAATTCGTTAAGCGACAGCGCTTTGCGAAGCAAATTGTACTTTTCTTTTCCGTGATTTGAATACAAGCGATCTCTTAAATTGCCTTTAAAGGGCAGGTAGTGGGCTTCATAAAGCTCGTTTTTTTCAATCACCAGTTCGGTTCCCGAATCGTGATGCATGTCATCCGGTCCGGCAATGTGATGTTCCCAATTTCTGGTAATTACAACTGGGTCCCAGCCTAAATCACGAAGGCATTTTGCCCAGCCAAGACTTCGCTGCGAAGCAGTAAGCTGACAGGGTGGAAAGAAATAAGCTAGGATGAGCACCTTTTTCATGGCAACGAAAATAATTTTAAGAAGTTTTCGGAATTGGAATTTACCGAATACTCATTCTCAATTTTTGTTCGTGTGTTTTTACTCATTTCCTGCCAAAGCGCTTGATTGGAAAGTAATTCACGCAAGGATTTTTTCCATTCATCCTCATTTTTACAAATATAACCGTTGATTCCGGGGTCCACTATTCGGGTATTTACGCCCACCGGCGAAACCAAAGCAGGGATTCCCAACGACATGTACTGAAGCGCCTTAAATCCACATTTTCCTCGGGCCCACTTATCATCCATCAAGGGCATTACTCCAACATGAAAACGAAGCAAATCCTCAATCTCGGTTTCCTTTTTCCATTTAATGAACCGCAGCGATTTCAACTCAAATTCAGGAGGTAAATCAGAAATAACATGAAACTCAAAGTCAAATTCCTGTTCGAGTTCTGCTATTACAGGAATCAACTCGTTTAAGTACCTCACTGTAGAATGTGAACCTGTCCACCCAATCACAAAAGGCCGGTCTGACAGGTTTTTTATTCTGTTGTGATGGTTTACAGTGTCAATGGTGGTTGGATTGTAAACCACGTTTTTATTGTATTCCGAAGCCCACTGACAGAGGTAGTCATTTCCGCAGGAAATTTTCCAGGCATAGGAGCAAATATGCTTAACATTGGCATATCCTTTTAAAAAGGAGAAAAAACTGTTGGCTTCTGAATAATTCGGAATCCAAATAGCATCATCAAAATCGTAAATTATCTTCTTCTTCAACAGCTTCGCTGCGATGTATTCAAAAAATGGCGGTCCGATTGGACTTGCTTCCCTGTGAATAAACACATAATCGTATCCCGAAAGTTTAAACAAAAGCAAAAAACGTCTCAAAATGCCTCCCAGAATTCCGGCTGCCTTTTGAAGGAATTTACCGGGTAAGTAAAGAATTTTCCAGACTTCGTCTGAAAGAAATGGCCGAATTTCGTAAGCGAATCCTTGCTTATCAAGCAGTGCATAGTACTGTTCAAAACGGAATCTCTGGCTTGCCGCTTTGCCAGTCGGGTAGGGAACCACAAATAAAATCTTCATGCCTGTTGCGGAGGTGTGCAAACCTAAACAAATTAATGAAACAAGTCGGCATTTAAATAAGACATAAAAACTTCAATCGTTCAACTGAATTATATGGGAATTTATTTTTCAAATAGTTGATAATTAGTTGTTTTGGTTTTACATCCTTTTAAGTGACCTTAAAATTTGTCTATATTTGCCTTCATGCCATTTACCAAGCAAAACACACCGGTTTGGATTATTTTCCTGGGTGATATATTTTTAAGTTTCCTTGCTATTTGGGCGGCATTTCTGCTTCGCTTCAATTTCAATATCCCACAGGCTGAAGTCAAAACCTTACCGTTGGTCATGAGTCTGGTTTTGGTTTCAAGAGCATTGAGCGCACTTGTTTTTCAGACACACCGTGGCATTGTAAGATTTACCAACACCAAAGACGTCGAGCGAATCTTTATTTCAGTTGCTATTGTATCTGCCCTTTTTTTACTGGTTAACCCGGTTATGTTTTGGCTTAAGGGCATTTATTTGATTCCATATTCCATCATTATTATAGAAGGGATTCTTTGCATTTTTTTAATGGTTTCAGCTCGAATGGTTATTAAAGCCCTCATTACTGAGGTCTCCAATTCCAGAAAGGAAAAATTTAAAGTTCTTATATACGGCGCCGGTGAGACCGGATTGCTCGCCAAACGAGCTATCGAGCGTGATGCCGGGGCCCGCTACAAGGTTATCCACTACATCGATGATGCCCCAAATAAAGTGGGCAAGAAAGTACAAGGCATTTTTATTCGCTCAGGAGCCGATCTGGAGGACATACTAAACAACCACGGTATCAAACTATTGATTTTAGCTACCGAAACCATTTCCACCTTGCGAAAACAGCAGGTAATTGATTTGTGTCTGATTAATAACACCCGAATTTATAGTGTGCCTCCCGTTAAACGTTGGATTAACGGCGAACTCAGCTTTAAGCAAATCAAAAAGATTGATGTGAAGGATCTCCTCGAGCGTGATCCCATTCAACTAGATACCAAGGAAATAGAAAAGAGCCTCAAAGCGAAGACCGTTCTGGTGACCGGTGCCGCCGGTTCTTTAGGCAGCGAAATTGTCCGCCAGATTTTGCCCTTTAAACCGGGAAGACTTATCCTATTGGATCAGGCAGAAAGTCCGCTTTATGAATTGGAAAGAGAGCTGGCCGATGAAAAGTTAACGCCAAATTTCGAGATAGTGGTTGGCGATATCCGCTCGCAAGAGCGTATGAGAAGGGTTTTTGATGTATTTAAACCCGATGTAGTTTTTCATGCAGCAGCTTATAAACATGTGCCGCTCATGGAAAGCAATCCTTCAGAAGCCTTGCTCACCAATGTGCATGGCACACGCATTCTGGCCGATCTGGCCTGCGAATTCAAAGTGGGCCGGTTTGTCATGGTTTCTACCGACAAAGCCGTTAAACCAACAAATGTCATGGGTGCTTCTAAGCGCATTGCTGAAATTTATGTGCAAAGCCTCGATCAAACATGTACAACACGATTTATAACTACGCGCTTTGGCAACGTGCTCGGCTCCAATGGCTCTGTTATTCCCCTGTTCAAAAAACAAATTGAAAGGGGCGGCCCCGTTACTGTTACACATCCTGATATTACCCGGTTTTTTATGACCATTCCCGAAGCCTGCCAGCTGGTACTCGAAGCAGGTGCCTTTGGCGAAGGGGGCGAGATCTTCCTTTTCGATATGGGGAAATCGGTCAAAATTGTTGACCTTGTCAGGAAAATGATCAAACTCTATGGTCTTACCGTAGGTAAGGATATTGAAATTGTGTACACCGGTCTTCGTCCGGGTGAAAAGCTGTACGAAGAATTATTAAACGATGCCGAAAACACCTTACCAACGCATCATCCACAAATAATGAAAGCCCGCGTCCAGCAACCCGATCACGAAGTGGTGCGCCTTATCATTGATGACCTTGTAAATGCGTTTTCAGCGCAGGATAACGATAGTATTGTTAGAAAAATGAAATCGCTTGTGCCCGATTACAAAAGCAATAACTCGGTTTTTGAAGAACTCGACAAGCCACACCTATGAAAAAACACCGTACAAAAATACAAGTCAGGTTTGCCGATTGTGATATGCTGCAACATGTCAACAATGCCTTGTATCCCACATACATGGAAATTGCTCGTGTGAAATATGTGAACGAAGTAGTAGAACCCTTCAAAAGCTGGGATAAAACAGGAATCATGCTTGCCGCATACACCATGGACTTTAAAATTCCGGTGTATCTGAACGATCGCCTATTTGTGGATACCTGCGTAACCAGGATTGGGAACAAAAGCTTTACCATGGAATACGATTTTGTTGTTGAAACAGATACCGGTGAAGTCATCAAAGCACATGGCACAACCGTTCTGGTTTACTATCATTACAAAGATTTGGTAAGTCTTCCTGTGCCTGAATTCTGGAAAGAACAAGTAAACAAATTTCAGGGATCTTCATTCTAATGGTTTAAACAATTCCGCGTTCAATCTGTTATTCTAACCTACATTTTACAAGCATGAAAATTTTAGCTATTTCTTTAATCGCGGCAGTTATTACCTCGGCTTGCGCCCGGGTAGAAAGTCGCCCCGACTCACTTCCAGAACCTATGAATAACACTGCATCCTTTTACGATTTCAAACTGAATTCGATTGATGGTAAAGAAATCGAATTCAGTCAATTTAAAGGTAAAAAAGTCCTTTTGGTTAATACGGCCTCAGCTTGTGGCTACACACCACAATATGCCGATTTGCAGCAGCTGCATGAGAAATATGGCGATAAAATTACGGTCGTAGGTTTTCCTTCAAACGATTTTGGTGGTCAGGAACCGGGCAGCAACGAGGAGATCAGCGGATTCTGCCAGAAGAATTACGGCGTTACGTTTTTAATGATGGAAAAGGTAACTGTGAAAGGCAAAGACGCAACGCCCCTCTACAAATGGCTTTCTGATAAATCGCAAAACGGTTGGAACAGCGACGCTCCTTCTTGGAATTTCTGTAAATACCTGATTGGGGAAGACGGCAAATTATTAAAGTTCTACAACTCTTCGGTGAAGCCATTGAGTGAAGAAATAACAGCATCACTGTAAACCATTAAAATAAACATGGGGGAGGAGAGTTCCGGAATTTCTGCTGCCAATCAATGGTTCTCGCAGAAAGGATGGAGCTCTTTCCTTTTTCAGCAGGAATGTTGGAACCACATCCTTGCCGGTAGGCAGGGACTGCTGAATGCACCTACGGGTAGCGGCAAAACGCTGGCTATTTTTCTGGGCTTTTTACTGCGAAGCCGCTTAAAATCCAAGCCCGAAAAGGGCCTCAAATTAATTTGGGTTACACCGCTTCGGGCCTTATCGGCCGATATTGCCGCCGCTATGACCGAAGCCTGCACGACTTTGATGCCTGAGTTCAGAGTAGCTGTGCGAACAGGCGATACCGGTTCGGCCGAGCGGGCAAGAATCAAAAACAACCCACCGGATGTGCTGGTGACCACCCCTGAAAGCCTGCATTTGCTGCTGGCCTCTAAAAACACAGCTCAAACATTCAAGTGCCTCGATATGATTGTGGTTGATGAATGGCACGAGCTTCTTGGTTCAAAACGTGGTGTTCAGATTGAACTGGCTTTAAGCCGGATAAAGTCCCTGCGACCGGAACTGCTTGTTTGGGGCATTTCTGCCACCATTGGCAATTTGCCGCAGGCGGCCGATGTGCTTCTTGGGAAACGGCATCAAGCCTGCATGGTGCAGGCCGATTTCCAAAAGCTTCCTGAAGTTATTCCGGTCATTCCCGCAGAAATTGAGCGGTTTCCCTGGGCAGGACATTTGGGAATTCTAATGATTGACCGGGTGCTTGAGGTGATACATTCTTCAGAAAGTACACTGGTTTTTACCAATACGAGGTCGCAAGCTGAAATATGGTACCGCGAATTGCTGGAAGCCGATCCCGGCTTGGCCGGACTCATTGCCATGCACCACGGATCCATTAGCCGCGATTTACGCACCTGGGTCGAAGAAGCTCTGCATAAAGGACAGCTTAAGGCGGTGGTTTGTACATCGAGTCTCGATTTGGGCGTTGATTTCAGACCGGTAGATTCGATTGTTCAAATTGGAAGTCCCAAAGGAGTTGCCCGTTTTCTGCAACGAGCGGGCAGGTCGGGCCACCAGCCCGAAAAAAAGTCGCGAATCTGGTTTTTGCCCACACATACGCTTGAATTAATCGAGTGTGCAGCCTTGCGAACGGCCATTGAAGAAGCTGCTATAGAATCGCGAAGACCCTACATAAATTCATTTGATGTATTGGTGCAATTTCTGGTGACTCTGGCTGTATCAGATGGATTTTTTCCGGATCAAATTTTTGAAGAAATCAGAAACACGCATTGTTTTTCCGGCATAAGCCGGGATGAATTCAACCGTTTACTTGATTTTATATCCACCGGAGGTGAAGCATTGCGCGCCTATCCTGATTTTTCGAGGGTAAAAGCAGGGGAAGATGGTTTGTGGAAGGTAACTTCTACCCGAACGGCCATGCGCCACCGAATGCACATTGGTACCATCGTTAGCGATCCCATGCTTACCGTAAAATTTAAACGTGGCGGAAGTCTCGGTCATGTTGAGGAATGGTTCGTTTCCCGGCTAAAGCCGGGAGATGTTTTTTGGTTTGGAGGGAGGCCTCTCAAACTGATTCACATTCGCGATATGCAGGTAATTGTTGAAAAGAGCACGGATAAAAAAGGCATCGTTCCTCAATGGATGGGCGGCCGCCTGCCTTTATCGACAGAGCTTTCGGGCGGAATACGCCGAAAACTTGATGATGTGCATGCAGGCAAGGAACGTGACGAAGAGCTGATTGCTTTGCGGCCCTTATTTGAAGTCCAAAAGCAACGATCATTGGTTCCTTCCACCAAACAGTTTTTAATCGAAACCCTCACCAGTCGCGATGGGTATCATGTGTTTTTTTATCCCTTCGAAGGCCGCTTTGTGCATGAAGGATTGGCTGCTTTGTTTAGCTGGCGTATTTCCCGACTCACGCCCATTACATTTTCAATTGCCATGAATGATTATGGCTTTGAGTTGCTGAGCGATCAGCCAATACCGCTTACCGAAGCCTTGGAAGAAGGCTTGATGTTGAGTTCGAATTTGGATTCTGACATTGAGCAAAGTGTCAATTTTACCGAGTTGGGAAAACGAATTTTCAGAGATATTGCAGCTATTTCGGGTCTGGTATTTCAGGGCTATCCCGGCAAACAAGCCGGAGCAAAACAATTGCAAAATTCATCGGCTCTCATGTTTGAAGTGTTTCGTAAATACGATCCTGAAAATTTGCTTCTTAAACAAGCTTTTGATGAGGTAAGCAACAACCAGCTTGAAAGGGAACGATTGGCCACGGCCTTAAACCGCATCAATAGCCAGGAACTGGTTTTGGTGCAGCTGGATAAACCAAGTCCATTTGCTTTTCCTATTTTGGTTGATCGGCTGCGAGGAACAGTATCCAGCGAAACGCTGGAAGACCGAATCCGAAAAATGCAGGTGCAACTGGAGAAGTAAGCTTACTTTCTTTCCAGAACAATGATTTTTTCCTTGGTGAAGGTGCCCTTTTCTTTTTTATCTAAAAACACTTCGTACGTATAAGGTTGATAGTCCTTGTTATTAACCCTTATTTCGTAGGTATGTCCGCCTTCCAGGGTGATAAAATATTCTCCATTTTCATCCGATGTGAGTGACACTTTGCTGCCATCGTCTTTGCTGTATATTTCAATATCGGTTTCAACAATTTCACCTGCATTTGAATCAATCACCTTACCGGTGAGGATGCTGATGGCAGGACCTGTTGTGTTTGATTCTGCATTTCGGGCTGCATTTTCAGCATCAATGATGGCCGAAAAGTCAATTTCCCAAATATCCAGGTCGCCTTCAGAGCCTTCGCGGTCTGAACTAAACCAGGCGGTGCGCCCATCGGTGCTTACGGCAAAAAAACGCTCATCGCCTGTGGTGTTAATCGGGTAACCCAGATTAACGGGCTCGGTGCATTTGCCTTTTGAATCGACCGTGGTTTTAAAAATATCGTAGCCTCCAATAGATTTCGGAGAATTGGAAGCAAAATAAAGGGTTTTGCCATCGGGGTGCATGAACAAGCCAATCTGATCGTATTCGTCGTTTACCATCGGACCCAGATTAATAGCTTTGCCCCAGCCGTATTTTCCTTCCTTTTTGGCCATGTAAATATCGCCCATGCCGAAACCGCCGCGCGGACGTTCGGATACAAAAAACAGGTATTTCCCATCGGGCGAAATGGTTGCTGAACTTTCAAAGTAGGATGTGTTGATGTCGCCTTCGACTTTTTGGGCGGCGCTCCACTTGCCCGATGATTTGGATTTTTTGGAATAAAAAATTTCACCTGATCCGCGAATGCCCATGTTTCGGTAAACAAAAATCATATTTCCGTCGGGCGAAAGAGTCATGTTGGCATCGTGCCCCTCGGTGTTTAATTTTCCGGGAATCAACTCTGCATCCGTCCACTTACCCGTGGCCGAATCCAGTGTAGAAAAGAAAATATCTTCGAAAAACTTACCATCATTGGGATCGACAGCAGAACCTTCACCATCCCGCCTGCGCGACGTGAAAATAAGCGTAGAGCCGTCGGCCGAAATGGATGGGTTGTACTCGGGATACTCCGAATTGATGCTGGTACCCAGATTCCTGATTTTTACGTTCACCGGGTTTTCCATCATGCCAAGCGCATTTCGACATTGCACCAAAAGTGCAGCGGCTTCTTCGGTGTTTTCATCTTTTTTTGTTGCCTTTTGCAAATACTGCTCAAATGCAGGAATGGCTTCTCTCAACTTACCAAGTTGCTGATTGGTTTGAGCAAGAAAAAAATACTTTTCAGGTTCGTTGTTTGGATCCAGCTCAACCGAGCGGTTCAAGCGGCTGAGCGCTTCCTGGTAATTTTTTAGATAAAAATGACATTCTCCGCTCATAGCAAACAGCTCTGCTGAGGTGCTGTCGGTGGCCTCAAGCTCGCGAAGTGCTCGCCATGCGGCAGCATATTCGCCGCCCATCATCATGTTTTTTATTCTTAATAGCTGAAGCTTTCCCGGACCCTTGTCATTCATTTCTATCGCCCGTGAGGGCTGAATAATCAAGGAAAATAAGAGAATTACAGAAAATATTCTGACTGCCATAGATTGATAAATTTCAACCACAAGTTACACAATTGTAAATAACTATGCGGAATTAAGTGTACCCAGCTTTGTTAAAAATGTTTCCATGCCCTTGCGGGCCGATGCGTCCAGTGTGTAAGAAATTCTGTTCCTCAGGTAAATTTCGACCGGATATGCGGCAGGGTATTTCTCAATAGCCTCCGAAATCACTTCTTCCATGTGCGAAAATCCCTGTTGAATTACTTCATTGAATTCTTCGATAAATGCATCAGGCAACTTTTTCAGGCTGGCCCAAACTGCAAACACAAATGGTAAGCCGGTCCAGTTTTGCCAAGCCTCACTAAGGTCGGTAACAAAGCTAAATTTGTGTGCATGATCAAAAACACGGTCGCCAATCAAAACAGCGGCTGTACTGCCATTTGCCTGCAAATGAACATCGCCCTTTGAGGGCAAAAATTCGACCTCCTGTTTCCAGTAATCGCGAAACAACAGCTGGCATAATTTCACCGAGGTGCGCGATTGATCATCCAGAACCACCTGCCTGATTTCTTGCAGGGGAACCTCGTGCAAAAGAACCACCGAATCAACCTTTCCAACTGCACCAATGCAAGTATCACTAACAATATGATACTCAGGTAAACCTGCCAGCACAGCCACAGGAACCAGTCCAATAACAGATTGTCCGCTTAAAAGTTTTTCGGCGCAAACTGCCGGAATATCAAGACTGTAGCGCCAGTCTTTGCGCCGGAAATCAGCTTTCTTTAAACCGTAAACAAACGGAGCTGTGTTTAAATATGATACAACGGATACGTTATTCATGATCAGGAAACAATAATATTCTCCAATTGCCTTGGTTTTTAAGCCTGTTTAAAAGTTTTTACAGAATTCTATCAACAATTTGTCGCTACTTTAGTTTACTTTGCGAACTAATTTCTGCAATGGAGCATAAAACCAACTGCGATGAGTCGTACATGCCTCTGGGGCGCCAACTGGCTGTCCTGGCTCGTCTCTACTACGGTGCACTGGCGGCAAGTCTTAAAGATCTCGAAATCGACCGCTATTATTCCGTTTTACTCCTTCTGGATCAGTTTTCCGCTGAGTTTACCCAGCAAATGCTGGGAGATCGCCTGCAAATTGACAAAACAACCATGGTTCGAGTCGTGGATTATTTGGCAGAGCGCGAATACATCCGCCGTGAGGCGAAACCCGAAGACCGCCGTTGCCACCGAATAGTTTTAACGGAGAAAGGCAAAGCCATTGTTCCTGAAATTAAAAAAGCTACTGAAGCACTTAATCAGGATATGCTTGCAGGGCTAAAACCTCAGGATTCTCAGCGATTCAAAGAGATGCTTGATCAAATTTATTTGAACTTAAAGAATTTGCCTTCGGAGGAAGTTTCGATTGAATATGCAACAAAAAGAACTTCTGTACCCAACTAAATACCCCGAAATGTATGCGTAGTATCTTATTTATTATTGCTTTTATAATTGTATTGGTCGTCCTGCGGCTGACCGTGTTTTCGGAGAACACGCCGGCAACACCGGGCAAACCTCAAGGCGGAGCACCTATGCCGGTTTCGGCCGTTGTAGCTTCAAGGGTTGATTTTAATCCTTCCATGAAAGCCGCAGGCAGTATTCTTGCCTGGGAAGAAGTACAGTTAATGCCCGAAATTGCCGGAAAAGTAGTTTTCCTCAATATCAACGAAGGCGGAAAGGTGAACAAAGGCGACCTTTTGCTCCGATTGAATTCAGCAGAATGGCAAGCGCAACTTCATAAAGCAGAAGCTTCTGTGAAATTGTTCCGCTCGAATTTAAACAGACAGGACGAGCTTCTTAAAGTGCAGGGAATTAGCCAGCAACAACGCGATGAAACCGAGCAGCAATTGAGCATGGCCGAAGCAGATGCCGAATATTACCGGGCCATGCTTTCAAAATGCGAACTGCGCGCTCCCTTTTCAGGAGTACTCGGACTTAGAATGATTAGCGAAGGCGCAATCGTAAGTCCTTCAACTTTGATTGCAAGCTTGTTCAAAACAGATAAACTGCGTCTTGATTTTTCGGTTCCAGAACGATATGCCAGCTCGCTTAGTGCTCCTTTGGAAGTCAATTTTCACATTCAAGGCGATCAGGGTGCCTACAAAGCCCGGGTGTTTGCAATAGAACCTTCGGCAAGTTCCGAAAACCGATCTATCCGGCTTCGGGCCGAAGTAAACAATTCAGCAGGCCGTCTTTTACCGGGTCGCTTTGCCGATGTAGACATCCCGCTTGCGCGTGATAGCAGTGTTATTTTGTTACCAACGCAGTGTATTGTTCCCATTTTAAAAGGCAAACAGGTTTGGGTGTCGAAAAACGGAAAAGCCGAGGCCCTAAAGGTTGAAACAGGTTACCGAACCGATGAACTGGTGGAGATTCGTTCAGGTCTTCAAATGGGCGATACTGTTTTAACAAGCGGAATCATGTCAGTTCGTCCGGGCGCAGCCCTGAAAATCAAAGTAGAAAAGTTTAATTCGAATCAATCAGCATTATAAGCAATGAGTTCATTATCTGAAATCAGCGTCCGAAGGCCGGTGCTGACCATCGTGATGAATCTCATCATCATGTTATTCGGGATTATTGGTTACACGTTTCTCGGGGTGCGTGAATTTCCATCTATCGATCCGCCGGTTATAACTGTTAAAACAAGCTACACCGGTGCTAATGCCGACGTGGTTGAATCGCAGATTACCGAGCCGCTTGAAAAGGCCATCAATGGTATCGATGGAATTCGCAGTATTTCTTCAGCCAGTAATCAAGGCAACAGTACCATAACTGTTGAATTTAATCTGGGGGCCAACCTCGAAGCAGCAGCCAATGATGTGCGCGATAAGGTTTCTCAGGCTGTTCGCGATTTGCCGCAGGATATTGATGCCTTGCCACAGGTTTCAAAAGCCGATGCCAATTCAGATGCCATTCTGAGTTTGACGGTTCAAAGCAATACGCGTTCGCAGCTGGATGTGAGCGATTATGCTGAAAATGTAATCGGTGAGCGACTTCAAACCATTCCGGGAGTAAGTTCACTTCAAATTTGGGGTCAAAAAAAATATGCCATGAGGCTTCGACTCGATCCCCGTCGCATGGCATCATTGGGTGTTACACCGTCAGAAATTCAAGCTGCGCTTGGACGACAAAATATTGAGTTGCCCGGAGGGAAAATTTCAGGAAACAAAACTGAACTAACGGTAAACACGGTAGGCCGGCTCAAATCGCCGGATGATTTCAATAATATGATTATTAAATCGAACGGAACTGACATTGTTCGTTTTTCTGATCTGGGCTTTGCCGAACTGGGTACCGAAAATGAAGAATCCATTCTTAGGCAAAGCGGAACTCCTATGATTGGTTTGGCGCTTGTACCTCTTCCTGGTGCCAATTACCTTGAGATTGCCGATGAATTTTACCGCAGAATCGATGATATTAAAAAAGATGTTCCAGACGATATTCAGTTGGGTGTGGCCATGGACAACACCAGATTCATCCGCCAAAGTGTTGTGGAGGTTCAGGAAACGCTTCTTATCGCCATAGTTCTGGTTATACTAATTATTTATCTGTTTTTCCGCGATTGGCTAATCGCCTTGCGGCCGCTTGTGGATATTCCGGTTTCGCTGTTGGCCACCTTTTTTCTAATGTATTTGCTTGGGTATTCCATTAACGTGCTTACGCTGCTGGCCGTGGTTTTAGCAACCGGACTCGTCGTCGATGATGGTATTGTAGTTACAGAAAATATTTACAAAAAGATTGAAAAGGGTATGAGTCCGATTGAAGCGGCTATCAAAGGTTCTTCTGAAATATTTTTTGCCATTATTTCAACCACAGCCACATTGATTGTGGTGTTTATGCCGGTTATTTTTCTTGAAGGTTTTGTGGGACGACTGTTTCAGGAATTCGGAGTGGTTTTGGCCGGCGCGGTTGCGGTTTCTGCTTTCGTTTCGCTTACGCTAACTCCCATGCTGAATGCGCGTTTGGTCAGGAAAGACCCAAACAAAAGAAGTCGCTTTTACCTGGCCACCGAGCCCTTTTTCAAGGCGATGGAGAATGCTTACAGAAACTCACTGCAATCGTTTATGGAGTACAAGAAAACAGCTGTTCTTCTTGTATTGATGGCTTTCGCCATGATTGTCGGGATTTACCCACTCCTTCAAAAAGAGCTTTCCCCTCTCGAAGACCGAAGTTCCCTGAGATTGAGCATCACTGCTCCCGAGGGTGCCTCGTATGAATACACCGATGCTTTTATGTTAAAGCTGGTTGATTTTGTGAACGATTCCATTCCTGAAAAATCGGTGTTTCTTACCGTAACTGCGCCAGGCTTTGCCGGATCGGGTGCCGTAAATACAGGCTTTTCGCGCTTGACATTGAAAGAACCCGATGAGCGCATTGGAGGACGATCGCAGCAGCAAATTGCCGATTACATTACCTCTATCACCAAACGGTTTTCAGAGGCACGGACCTTTGTGATTCAGCAACAAACCATATCAACCGGAGGTTTTGGAGGCTTGCCTGTGCAATTTGTGCTGCAAGCACCCAATTTTGAAAAACTCAAGGAAACATTACCGAAATTTTTAGAGAAAGCGTCACAGCATCCTGCATTTTCAATGGTAGACGTAAACCTAAAATTCAACAAGCCGGAGCTCAATGTGACTATCAATCGCGACAAGGCCGCCCTGATGGGTGTTGATGTCCAGGAAATTGCGCGCACAGTGCAACTTGCCTTAAGCAGCTCCAGGATGGCGTATTTTACCCGCAACGGCAAGCAATATCAGGTAGTTGGTCAGGTAGACCGTCCTTTCCGCGACGAACCAATGGATTTGAAATCCTTAAACGTTCGAAATGCTGCCGGAACAATGATTCCATTGGATAATCTTGTTGATGTTCGTGAAGAAAGCAGTCCGCCTCAGCTTTATCATTACAATCGCTACCAATCGGCAACTGTATCAGCGGCATTGGCACCCGGTAAAACCATTGGTGATGGCATTGAAGCCATGAACGAAATTTCTGCTTCGGTGCTCGACGATAGTTTTTCAACCACACTCACCGGCTCATCTCGCGACTTCGCTGAAAGTTCATCAAACATCTGGTTCGCTTTTCTGCTGGCGCTGTTGCTTGTTTATCTGGTGCTTTCGGCTCAATTTGAGAGTTTTCGCGATCCCTGGATCATCATGATTACCGTGCCACTGGCCATTGCCGGGGCATTGCTTTCACTTTGGCTTTTCAATCAAACCATCAATATCTTTTCTCAAATAGGCATTATTATGCTGATTGGCCTAGTTACCAAAAATGGAATTCTGATTGTTGAATTTGCCAATCAGCTTCAGGAACGAGGCTTACCTAAATCAGAAGCTATCCTTGAAGCTGCCTCACAAAGACTTCGTCCCATTTTAATGACAACACTGGCCACGGTTTTGGGTGCCTTACCCATCGCATTGGCATTGGGTGCAGGAGCAAAGAGCCGCATGGGAATGGGTATCGTCATCATTGGAGGATTGTTGTTTAGTCTCGTGCTTACACTTTTTGTGATCCCGGCTATGTATTCATTTATTTCGGGTAAAAAGAAGCATCATTCGCCTGAAAACAACCCGGAATTGTTGAACCCTCAAACAGAACAGGTATGATCAGGAGAAATGGTATTCAAATGAAATTAAAAACCCTTACTTGTTTGCTTTTCGTTTCAGGCATTTCTGCTGCGCAGGGATTATTCCTAACGCCCTCTGAAGCAGTTGCTCAGGCATTACAGAAAAATTACAATGTAAGTATTGCACGAAACGATGGTTTGATTGCGAAAGCTGCAAATACAGCAGGCAATGCCGGTATGCTACCATCACTTGATTTAATTTCCAGTGGATCTTTGCAAGGCACCTCTATCAATCAACGATTCTCCAACGGACTCGAGGTAAATACCGCTGGTGTTCGCGGAAATCAGGCAGGTGCATCATTAAATCTGGGCTGGACTTTGTTTGATGGAGGCCGCATGTTCATCAATAAAAACAGTTTGGACGAGCAAGAATCGAATGCAGGCATGATGCTCCGAAGCCAGATGGAACAAACCGCTTTTGATGTTCTGGCCCTGTATTTTGATTTGCTTGCGCAGCAAAAACAGATTGATGCAAGCAATAAAGCCATCGAATTTGCTGAAGAGCAACTCGCTATCGTTTCAACAAAAGTTCAAATTGGCAGCGCATCACGGCAGGAATTTCTACAAGTGCAGATTGATCTCAACAATGCAAAAGCCGCTCAAATGCTGCTCGAAAGTACATTCAAAGCCTTTAAAATTGATATGAACAGGCTCATGGGTGCAGATGCTGAAACCAATTTTGATGTAAGCGAAGATGATGCTCCTGATTTTTCAAAAACGCTCGATGATTTGATGTCTCGCGCACAGGGCAAAAACATTTCTCTACTCTTAGCACAAAGCAATGTTCGTTTGCAGGAATACAACGAAAAATCACTAAAGGCAGGAAGGTTTCCAACCTTGCTATTCAACAGTGCCTTCAATTACAACCGAACTAGCAGCACCGCCGGCTTTGCGCTGTTTAATCAAAGCACCGGTCCCAGTGCCGGATTGGGTTTATCTTGGAATTTATTCAACGGCAGTCGTTTAAATTCTCAAATAAAACAGGTCAGACTCCAAACAGAGAATTCCAAACTAATGCTTGATGATACGCGTGCTCAGCTGAATGCGCAAATCAGAATTTCTTATTTGAATTACACTCAATTTCGCGAAATTGAAACACTGCGAAGGCTGAATCTCAGCTTGGCTGAAGAAAACTACAAACTGGCTTTGGATCGGCTACGACTTGGAGGCGCCGATATCATTACCGTAAAAGAAGCCGGGCGCAGTTTCAGTCAGGCAGCGGCTGATCTTGCCCTCATTCAAAGCTCGAGGCGCAAAGCCGAGCTAAGCTTGCTTCGTTTGAGTGGTGAACTTATTCAATAATTAGGCTCCCGCATCTTCGATTCGACCATCGGCATGCTTGGCAAAGCGACCTTTTTTACGGTCGTGCACCTGATCGTATTTTGGCCAGGGCCAGCCACCAAAACGAGTGCTGTTGTAATCTTTAAACGCCTGATTAATTTCTTCCCGTGTGTTCATCACAAAGGGGCCGTATTGCATAACCGGCTCGCCTATAGGTCTTCCCTGCAGCAGCAGGATACTGGATTCTGTTTGTGCTTTCAGGGTAGTTTCTACATCCGGTTTCAGCTCAATGGCGTGGTAATTAGGTACTTTTTCGCCCGCCACATCCAATTGATCGCCTTCATAAAAATACAGAGTTCTGTTGATGCCGGCAGAAGCAGCAGGTAAAGAAAAAGATGTTCCTGCTTCCATTTTTATATTCATCACCGCCACTTCGTTTGCGGGATCTGCTGCCCAGGAATCGGGTGGGGGAGTTGGAGCCTTATGTGTGCCAAACCTACCGGCTATTACTTCAATACGTATCCGGCCTCCGGCCGATGTTAAATCTACTTTCGGAATTTTCTCGCGCCAAAGCATTTTAAAATGGGGTTTTACCATTTTATTTTTCTTCGGCAAATTGAGCCAGATTTGAAAAAGTTCCATGTGATTGTCCTTATCGGCATGCACCAGCGGAAACATCTCCGAATGCATAACGCCCTGGCCTGCAGTCATCCATTGAACGTCGCCATTGCCATACCGGCCCGCTGCTCCAAGTGAGTCGGCATGATCTACCAGACCTTTACGCACTACCGTAATGGTTTCAAAGCCCCGGTGCGGGTGCCCGGGAAAACCGGGAACAATTTGGCCGTGGTACATTCTAAAGCCATCTTTCACGATAAAATCATCTCCAAGTTGCCTCCCTTTCAGGTATTTTGTTTCCGGTCCCATCGCCTCGTTTCCTTGTGGAAAGGCGTCTTCGTGGTGTACACAAAACAAAAAAGGGTCAGCTGGTTCCCATTGAAAGCCCAGGGGGCGTATTTTTTTTATCATAGCTTCAGTTATTTCTTCTTCCTGCGCCAGCGCAGGGATGCTGAATATCGTTCCAAGGGCGGCTATACTTCTGCCCAAAAAGCTTCTGCGAGGAATGTCGTTTTTCATAAACTTAAAATTGTATGTACAAACATATAAAATTTTCGAATTGTTTTCAACCAGAAATTAGTTCGATGGTTTAGAAAATAAATTCAATTGTTTTGGGAAAGATTCAGCCTTAAAAAAGGAAGGCAGATAAACATTCGCACGCTTGAATAATATAGGTGATTTCAGAAATCGTCGCCCTGTTGAACTCTTGTAGTATTTTTCTTTTTGGCGTGCTTGAGCCGCATCGCTGCCGGCTTCTTCGCTGAAAAATTTCACCCAGGGCTTGTAAGGCTTTGTGCTTGTCACTTTTCCTTTATTGTGAGCAATCAATCTTTCATCCGGATTTTCAGACATCCCGATGTAAATTTTC
>Ga0169931_10002389_pt1 | contig 30656 bp, 33 predicted proteins | sample Kivu_15m_20L_FD_129675 | JGI IMG/M metagenome (GOLD analysis project Ga0169931, IMG submission 129675) | Freshwater microbial communities from Lake Kivu, Western Province, Rwanda to study Microbial Dark Matter (Phase II) - Kivu_15m_20L... | ecosystem: Environmental > Aquatic > Freshwater > Lake...
AGGTAGCTCGCGAACGCCGGCCCCAAGGCCGCAATGTCCTGGTCCGTCATCGGATGTCCTCCGATCGACGATCTTATTCACCGGCGGAGGACCCGCGCTGTAGTGCTAGAAAGCCTGTGCCACCAAACGAAGAACCGGCAACGCCGCGCCACATCGCGTCACTTGCCGTAAACCGCCTTCGGGTCGAAGACGCGCTCCGCGATCACCTTCAGTTCGCCCTCGGTGAGCTCGCGGAAGAAGCAGCTCTTGTAGCCCTCGTGGCACGCGGCCCCGCCGATCTGCTTCACCTTCAGCAGCACCGCGTCGGCGTCGCAGTCGATCAGCACACTTCGCACTTCTTGGAAGTGGCCGCTCTCCTCGCCCTTGCGCCACAGCTTGTTGCGGCTGCGGCTGAAGTACACCGCGCGCCCGGTGCGCACCGTTTCCTCGAAGGCTTCTTGATTCATCCACGCGATCATCAGCACCTCGCCGGTGTCCGCGTCCTGCGCCACCGCAGCGACCAACCCGCCGGCCTTCTCGAAGTTCAGCATCGTTCGGTTCTCGTGTTCCGTGGGAGAGCGTACCGGCATTTTAGACACGAAAGCGTTCACAGGGTGGCGCTGCGCTGACCCTGTGCTGTGGGATAGAACCCTTTCAGGGTTCAAGAGGGTGCGCCTCTTTACCCCGAAGGGGTTGTATCCCGAAGCCCAGGGTCAGCGCAGCGCCACCCTGTGAACGCAAGCAAGCACCCGCGCGGCGCTACCGCTTCAGCCGGTTGCCGTCTTTGTCCACCCACGAGAACGGGCGCACCACGTCGACGGGCTTCGTGGAAATCTTCTCGCCCAGAATGTTCTCGAACACGGTGCCGTACACGCGCTCGATGGGCACCATCGAGTGCGCGGCCATCACTTGGTGAACGAGGCTCTGGTTCGTGACCACCACGCGCCGGCCCTTGCCCTCCAACCCGCAGGCGACGACGCGGTTGCCCGGGGCCGCCGCGGCTTCTTTCTGGAGTTTGTCGAACTTCGCCTGTTCGAGCGTCACGTCCGGGCCGTCGATCGGCGGCGGCGGGAGCTTCGGCGCGAGCGGCCGGCCGGTCGGGTCGCGGTAGGTCAGCGCGTCGTTGTCGCCCATCGCTTCCGGCGGGTCGAACGTCACGGCTTCCACCGCGAGGCCGAACTCGGCGCGCAGCTTCTCGGCGTGCGCCTTGCGGAAGAACTCCTTGAACTTGGCCCCGTCGCCCTTGCTCTTCTCGATGGCCGCTTTCGCGGTCTCGACGGTCCACTTGGCTTCGCGGAGGAACGTTTGCGCGTCGACCGGGCCGGCGACGCAGTGCAGCACGCGCCCGTCCGGCGCGCAGAAGTACGCGGCGACGTTCCCGCCCTGCTTGTTCCCGCCGACGATCTTGAACGTGGCGACCTTCTGGTACGACGACACGAAGAACTCGTTGCAGTATTTACCCACTGCCGGGTTGTTCAGTGCGCCCACACGGAGCGCTTCGGCGTTGTTTCAGGTCAGGCCCGGGTCTTCGAAGTGCCCGGAGACGTGCAGCACCAGAACGAGCTTTTGCTCCTTCTTGGCGATGGCCGCGGCCTCTTTGGGGCTGTTCACGAAATCGAGGGTGGTGCCGTGCCCGCAGGTGTCGCCCGCGAGCGCCGGGCACGCGAACAGCGCGACCGCGGCGAGTGAGAGAGCCGACCGACGCATGGGGATGTTCCTCCGCGAACGGCGCGCGTGTGGCGCGCCCGGTTCGATCCTACCGAACGTCCGACGGGGCGGTGGCCGCGAAAGTTTGTCGCGTTACACGAATGTTGCGCGCCCTTCCTACTGTGCTGCGGGCGCGTATGCCTTTTTGGTAAGGTGCGTAAGCGTTTGGCGCCCCCCCCCGCAAGGGCGGGGGGTGCGGCGCGAACACGCGAGGGCGAAGCGGAGACGGCTTTCCGCCCTCGCCCCGCGCCAGCGGGGAGAGGGCAGCGAGCGCAGCGAGCGGGTGAGGGGCGCGGAACAACAGAAGGGGCGATGCGAATCGTAAATCGCGGCGCACCTTTTCGCGCTGAGCGCCCCTCACCCGGCGGCGAAGCGCCGCCACCCTCTCCCCGCTGCCGCGGGGCGAGGGTAGAAAGCGGTTCGCGCGCCGCGTGCGTGACTGCGCGCGCCACCCGTCGCCCTTGCGGGCGAGGTTCGCCAAGAGGCGAAGAACGACCACCGAGATTCCGCCATGCCCCGCGAAGACCTGCTGCACCTCACGCCGGACGACCTCGCGGCGCTCACCAACCGCGGCACCGTGAAGCGCGCGCAGCGCGAACTCGAAACCAACGAAGTGACCGCGGAACTCGCCGAAGACGCCAAAGGCACCGTCGTCGCGCAGTGGTCCGACGGCGTCACCTGCACGCTACCCGGCGGCAAGACGCTGAGCGACGCGCGCTGCACCTGCCCGGCCACCGAACTATGCCGGCACGCGGTGCGCACGGTGCTCGCCTACCAAGCCCGCACCGCGAGCGACGCCCCGAAGGGAGAAGGCGAAACCGCGGCGGCACCGGTCGCGTGGAACCCCGGCGACATCTCCGACGACGAACTCGCCAAACACTTCAAACCGGTCGCGCTCGGTCAAGCGCGCGCGCAGTACGAAAAGGGGTTGCTCGTCGAACTCCTCAAGAGTCACAAGCCGTCGGTGCGCTTTCACGACCTCGCGTGTACGCTCTGGTTCCAAGTGCCGGGCGATCCGCGGTACGTTCACTGCGACTGCGCCGGCGCGCCGCCGTGCGCGCACGTCCCGCTCGCGGTGTGGGCGTTTCGGCACCTGCCCGAAGGCCAATTCGCGGGCATCGTTTCCACACAGAAGCGGTCGCTGCCGGTGCCGGTCGAAGCGCTCGACCGCATCGAATCCGTTTTGCTCGAAGGCGCGGAAACCGGCCTCGCGGGTGCCGGACCCGCGTGGCGCGACAAGCTCGCGCGCGCCGAAGCCACCTGCCGCGACGCGGCGCTCGTGTGGCCCGCGGACGTGCTCGCGGACCTCGTCCACCGGTACGAACAGTACGCGGCGCACGACGCCCGCTTCGCCCCGGACGAATTCGCGGACCTCGTGGGCGAGTTGGCGCTGCGCGCCGACGCCATTCGGAACGACACCGGCGCGGTGCCGCAACCGCTCGTGCGCGGCTCCGCGAACGACCGCGTCACGGAACTCGGTTCCGCTCGCTACATCGGCCTCGGGTGCGGCGTGAGGGTGTCGCGCCGGTGCGCCACGGTGATCGCGTACCTGCAAGACGCGGACTCCGGCAGCATGGTCGCGGTGAGCCGCGAGTTCCCGGACCCGGCCGACGATTCGCCCGACCAACCGAAACCGTTCTGGCAACTCGCACAAACCGTCGCGGTGAAGGGCGCGACCTACGCGATGCTCGGCGCGGGCCAACTCCTCGCCGCCGGCGGGAAGCGCTCCACGAGCTACCAACTGGTACTCGGGCGCACGAGCGCGACCGTGAACACGCAAGCCTTCACTTGGGAGCAACTCCGGCCGCCGGTGCTCGCGGAGCGCTTCGCCGACGCGCGGGCGCGGCTCGGCGCGCTGCCGCCGGCGGCGCTGCGCCCGCGGCGCGTCGCCGAGAACTTCCAAGTGTGCGCGGTGCGCGAAGTGGAGCGCGCCGCGTTCCGCCCCGATACGCAAACGGTCGAAGCGGTGGTGTTCGACGCGGGCGGCGAACCGGCGCTGCTGCGGCACCCGTTCACCGGCCGCGGCGAAGAGGGCGCGGAGCGCCTGCTCGCGCGCCTGACGGCGGAACCGGGCGCGCTGCGGTTCGTCGCCGGGCACGCGCGCCTGAGCGGCGCGCGTCTCGTGATCGAACCGGTCGCGCTCGTCTTCGACGGCGCGGTGCGCAGCGCGGTTCAGCCGTGGGTGGACCGCCTCGGCGACGCACCGAGTGCCGAGAAGTTGGAAACCGAAGGCGCGGTTCGCGCGCACCCGTGCGACGAGTGGGTGCGCGACCTGTTGAGCGCGACCGGCGAACTGTTCCTCACCGGCTTGAAGCGCGCCGGCGCGCCCGCGCAAAAGGCGTGGCGCGACCTCGCGGCGCGCGCGGAGCAGTTGGGAATGGCGCGCGTCGGCGCGCGCGCGGCCCGCGTCGCGTCCGGCCTCGAAGCGAAGGCGAGCACCGCGAAGTGGGACCCGCGCCCGACGGCCGCGGCGCTACTGCGCTGTGCCGCACTCGCGCGCCTCGCGCGCGAAGTCACGTAGGTCTTATCGTGGTGCGACGCTCCGCGTCGCGTTTTCGATTCGGCTCGCGTTTCGGAATCGCGGTGAGATGTCGCACAGGTTCTCACGACGCGGAGCGTCGTGCCACGATAAAGGCCGCGCCGGAGGAGCAGCATGAAGCCGATCAACTTCTTCACCGAATCGGCGCTCACGATGGGCCCCGCGCTGGGCGCGCGGCGCGTGAGCCGGCGCAAGTACCGGCTGTTCGCGGTCGCGTGCTGCCGCGCCGGGTTCGAGCGCATCACGTACCCGGACTGCCGCGCACTGGTGGAACTGGTCGAGCGCTGGGCCGACGACGAATCGCTCGGTAAGGAAGTGAGCGCGCTGCGGCGGCGCGTTCACGCGTGGGCCAAACAGCAGCCGTTCGGGTTTTCGCGGTGGCTCGGCATCTTCGGCGCGTACCACGCCGCGGCCCCGACCGGCGCGCCGGTGCCGGGGTTCATTTACCCGCGGAAGAACCGCGCGCTGCTCGCGGACATCGTCGGCCCGATCCCGCGCGCGACCGCCTTCGACCCCGCGTGGCGCACCTCCGACGCGGTCGCACTCGCGCGCGCCATGTACGACTCGCGCGACTTCGGCGCGATGCCCATCCTCGCGGACGCGCTCCAAGACGCCGGCTGCGACGACAAGGAACTGCTCGCGCACTGCCGCAGCACAAAGCACCCGCACGCCCGCGGGTGTTGGGTGTGCGATTCGGTACTGTCGTTCGGGTCGTAGCGCCCCGTGCGCGTCAGCCGCGAGGAACCGCGCGGAGGCGCGCCCCGCGGGCGGGCCTCCGCCCGCGTGCCCGATTGTAATGAAATTTAAGTGTGCGATAGCTTCCCGGCGGGTGGGCGTCTATACTCTTGGCACCGTTCCCGCGCCCGGTAGCGCGGGAATCCGGCGAACCGCCGACGCGAGCGATGCCGAATGACTTGGCCGGTGTTAGGGTTGGTGGCGGCATGACGGAGCGCACCCCGCGCGCACCGGACGCCCCGAGCGCCGCCGCACCACCGCGCCCAGAGATCCCGGAGCCGCACCCAGAATCCGCAACTGGCACCGGCCCGATGTCCGCGACGCTCGCCCCGCCACTCCCCGCCGCACCCCACGCACCGAGCGCCCCCCGCTCCCCGGAGGCAACCGGTCGCGCGCTCGTGGCGCGCCTGTTCGCGGGCTCCTTCGAGTTCACCCCGTTCGCCGCGGCCGTGCCCGCGTTCGCCGACCGCACGCCCGCCGAGAGGGACGCCGTCGCGCGGGCCGCCGCGTGCCCGGACCTGTTCGCCGTTCACGCCGACCCGCTCGCGGGCGGGCGGTTCGTCGCCGACGTGGCGCGCGCCGCCACCGGGCGCGTGCTGATCCTCACGCCGAACGAACAAGCCGCCGACAAGTTCGTCGAACGGCTCGCGGCGCTCGACGTGCCGGTGCTCCGCGCGCTCGCGGACGGCGAGAACCCGGCGCGCGGCGTGCCGGCCGCGCACCGCGCCACTTCTGCAGCCCGGCTGAGCGGCCCCGAAGAGGGGGCGCGGCGCGAGGCCGCCGCCCGGCTCGCCGCCGCCGAGCGCCGCGCCGCCGCGTTCGCGCCGGTGGCGAAGGTAGTGGCGCGATTGGTCGAAGCCGAAATCGAGCTGACCAGAGCGGACGCGGCCCGCGCCGCGCACGTCGCCTGCCGCGCGCGGGCCGAAGCCGAGGTGCGGACCGAAACCGACACGCCGTTCGCGCGCGCCGCCGCCGAACTGCGCGCGACCCGCGCCGCGGAGCGCGCGGCGCTCGAAACCGAGTTGCGCGCGACCGAAGCCGACCGCGCGACCAAATCCGACGAACTGGCGAAGGCCCGCGAGCAGCTCTCGGACGCCCAGAAGAAGCCCGGCTTCTTCGCCCGCGTGTTCGGGGGCAAGCCGAAACCCGGCGCGCCGGACCCGGGCGAACTGGAGCGCGCCGTTCGCGCGCTCGAAGACGAGGTGGCGGCGCTGACGGCCCGCACCGCCGACCTGAGCGCGCGCCTCGACGCCGCCGGGGCCGCGCACGCGACCGAACTCGAGGAGCGCGTGACCGCCGAAGTGGCCGCGCGCCAGCGGGCGTGCGACGCGCTGCTCACCGCCACCGAAGCCGACTGCACCCGCGGCCGGGCCGAAGTGGACGCGCTCAAGAAGGTGATCGCCGGCGCGGTGCCCGGCGACGACCCCGCCGCCGCCGAAGCCGAACTCGCGGCCGCGCGCGCCGCCCACGCCGACGCCGAGAGCGCCGCCCGCGCCGCGCGCGGCCGCGCGCTCGTTGAACCGCGGGCGGTGGTGGGCGTTCCGCTGTGCGTCGGGGCCGACCCGGTGTTCGACGCGCTCCCGGCCGATGAACCGTTCGATCTGCTCGTGCTCGACCGCGCGGAGCTGCTCCCGGAACCGGAGTTCGTGCGGCTGTCGCGGTTGGCGAAGCGGTGGCTGCTCGTGGGCGACGCGAGCGCGCCCCCGCCGGCGCGCAACGGCCGCCGCGCCGAGGTGCCGTTCTTCGCTCGCGCCGTGGCGGCGCTGGACCGCGAACCGCTGGTGCCGGAAGGCCCGCGGTACGTGTTCCGATTGCTGCCGCCGGTCGCGCGCCGCGCGCTAACGCGCGAACCGCTCGCCGACCGGCCCGAAATCGAACTGCGGTTCGTCGCGGACGAGGCCGAACCGGTGGTCGCGGAGATCGCGTTCCCCGCAGCGCTGCCGGTGCCGGACGCGAAGGCGTTCCTGTGCGGCGAGCTGAACGAAGTGCGCTTGCGACCGCTCGGCGCGCCGGTGTGGAACGCCTTGGAAGTGAGTTGGCCCGCGGCCGGCGACGGCGGCGCGTGGGTGCACCTCGAACCCGGCATCCGCGAGCGCGTGGTGGGCAGCGGGGCCGGCGCGTTCACCGCGGCACTGAACTTCGACGCCGCCGCCGGATGGACCGCCGAGAGCGCCGCCGAGTGGATCGCCTCGCGCCTCCCGCCACCGGGCAGCCGCTTCGCGGCCCTGCCCCGCGTTTAGGCCGACGCGTAAGCGAGGGATTGCTCACGCGAGTCGGGCCAACAGCCCTTCCACCTCGGCGCGCCACGTTTCCGCTTTCGGCGAAGCGTTCCACAAGTCGCGCAACTCGGACGCGCGCAGCACGCGCTTCACAGCGCGCCGGGCCGCTTCGAGCAACTCCGGCGTCGGCGGCGTTTTGCCCACCAACCACTCGGTCACTTTGCGAGGCAGTTGCGCCGCGGGCGCACCGGCCAGTGCCGCGACCACTTCGGCCGCGGCCAGCGCAGCGCACGCGGCCCGCGCGCCCAACGGCTCTTCGTCGTTCTCCGGCACCGCAGCGAAGGCTTGCGCAATCGCGCTCGCACCGCGCCGATTCAGTGCCGCGACCCAATTGCTCGCGTCGTCGTTGGCGAAACTGGTGTGCGACCAAGCTCCCATCACGCCTCCATGAACCCGACGCGTGAGGGAGGGAAACGTGAATCCCTCGCTCACGCGTCGGGCTACCAAACTCACCCGAAGCGCTCCTCGAACGGGCGGATCGTTTCGCCGTCGGACGAGAGCACCGCGAACACCACCTTCGCGAACGCGCCCGCGAACCGGCCCCGCAGCGCCTTCGCGAACAGTTCCGCGATCAGCTCCGGGTCGTTCTTGAACACGCCGCAGCCCCACGCGCCCAGCACCGCCGCGTCGTGCCCGTGCCCGGCCATGATGTGCAGCACCTTCTCGATGCGGTCGTCCATCTCGGCGCGCACGAGCTTGCGCTCGCTGTCGCGGAGCGCGCCGGCGTTCACCGCGGGCGCGGTCACGAACGCACAGAGATACGGCGCGTCGAGTTTGTCGCCCGCGTCGTCTTTGAACACCGGCACCGCCGGCGAGTAGATGGCGTAATTCGTGTACAGGCCACCGGGCAGCGCCGCGTGGTGCCGGTACATCGCGTTGCCGTTGATGCACCAGTACAGCGCCGACGAGCGGCACAGCGATTCCTCTTGCGCGCGGGCACCGTTCATAAACCCGCCGCCGGGGTTCCGCGCGCTCGCGAAGTTCAGCGCCACCGGATTGAAGCCGGCTTGCACGAGTTGTTGCGCCGCGGCGAGCGTGGTGTCGTTCACCACTTCGTACGCGGTGGCGCGGTCTGGGGGTTGGAAGCGCGGCAGTGGCGCGTCGGGCGGGTAGCTCACGGTGCCGTCGGCGGCGGCTTCGACCGCGTGCCGGACGCTCACCTTCTCGCCCCGCGAGTTCGTGTAGCGCCCGGCCGAAACGATTTCGACCGTGTCGCGGGCGATCTCCGCGGCCTTGCTCTTCGATGGGTACATGCGGGCCTCCGTGTGTCGCCCGGAGGACACGCGAACCGCCCGCGCGGTTCGCACCGCGACTGAGGTAGAAGCCCTCGCTTACGCGTCGGGCTACCAACCCGCTTTGTAGCCCGACGCGTAAGCGAGGGTCGAGAGTGCGACAACTTCGCGCGGGCGGTCTACTAGCGGCGGGCGTCGAGCGCGAAGAACATCTTCTCTTGTCCGTTCTTGTACATGATGCCCAAGAACAGCCCCGGTTCGATCTCGCGCACTTCGTCGCGCACGTCCGGCCACAGCTTCGAGCGCGAGTAGTCGAACACGACCGCGGGCGCGCCGTCGGTGCGGCTCTCGGCGACGTACACATCCGCCGGGATCGCGCGCCCCGCGCCGAACACGCGGTTAATCATGGTGCCGTCTTCGCGGAAGATTTTGCCCTGCCACACGGGGCGCGTGAGCGCCGCATTGAGTGGCGCGCGCCGCGTCCCGGGGTTCTTGATCGGCCGCCCGTGTGCGAACCCGACCGGCGGCGCGGTTGGCGTACCGGCCGCGAACCGGGCTTCGAGTTCCGCGCGCGGCGCGCGCACGAGGTCGCGCAGGTCGGTCGCCCCCGCGGTTTGCGGCACCGCCGCGACCCCGACCGCACCAACAAGCACCGTGAGAAGAAGTCCGCGCATTGCCCCGCCCCCGCAGTTCGCCCAACGAGACGCCCTTACGGGATCGGCAGACGCGTCACAGTTTCGCGCGCGGAGGCGCGCGATTCGCGGAAATGGTGGAGGGATGCGCCCGCGCAACCGGCGCGCGCGGCGCTACTCGTCGTCCCACTCGTGTTGCCACGGCAACCCGCACAACTTGAGCGCGACGGCCCGCGCGTTGCGGCCGTTGCCTTCGCCGTCCAGAAGTGCCGCCGCGACGTGCGGCACCAGCGCTTCGAGGCGCGCCGTCGCGCGGGCGAGCGCCGGGTGGATGAGCGCGCGGTTCAGTACCCACGCCGGTTCCGGCGGCGCGCCCTCGCTCGGTAGGCTCAGCACGATGTCGTCGCCGTCGGCGCGCGCCGAGAGCCACGGGTGCCCGATCCACACCATGCGCCACGCCGGTTCGCGGTAGTCGATCAAGGCGCGCCAGTCGTGGTTGTTCACCAGATCGGAACAGCACATCGGTTCTTGAACCACGCGCCCGTTGGCGACGAGAGCGAACCCGCCGCTCAGCGCGCCGACGGCTTCCGGGTCGGTGCGTTCTTCAACAGGAACGAGGCGCGCGAGGATCGCGCGCAGGCTCGCCGACGCGCCGAGAGCGTCCGTAACAACGTGCCTCGAACCGAGAGCGATCGGTTCGAGGTCGGTGATACCGGCGTCGGCGAGGCACGCGAACCAGTACGCACCCCACGCGGTGCAATGCGCCTCCGGGTCGGGCACGTACCCGGGCGACTCGCGCGAGCTGAACGCCCACGCTTCCAGTTCCACCACCGGCACTAAATCGAAGCGTTCGAGCCGTTCGAGTTCCGACACAGTTAATCCTTCTTTTCGACCACCCACGTGTCTTGCGGCGGGCGCTTCAGGTGGTGGCCGGTCGCGTCTTGGTACGCCTTCGCCACCGCGAGCAGCACACTTTCGCCGTACAGTTGCCCGGTGAACGTGAGCGCCGTCGGCGAGCCGTTCTTCTGGAAGCCGTTCGGCAAACAGACGGTCGGGTGGCCCGTGAGGTTCGTGATTTGCAGGTCGTTTCCGCCGACGTACAGATCGACGCCCGCCATCACCTTCGCCATGTCCGCCATCAAGAGCGTGCGGGCGCGCTGCGCCTTCAGGTAATCGACCGCGGAGATGAACCGCGCGCGCCGGAACAGCCCCGGCCAGAACGCGCCGAGGCCGTCCTTCACGTCGGCCCGCGTCACGTCGTCGAACGCGGCGGCGGCTTCCACGTCCAGCACGATGTTCACGACGCGGTTCGCGGCTTGGTAGGGAAGCGTGATCGGCACCAGTTTCACGCCCAGTTCTTCGAGCACCTTCTTGTCGTCGGCGCGCAGCGTGCCTTCCACGAACCCGACCTTCAGGTCTTTCATGTTCCCGCGGTACGGCCAGTCGAACGGCCGGTCCTGCGCGGTGGCGTCTTTGCCGTCCGCGCCGTGGATCGCGCCGAACACGAGCGCGCAGTCTTCGGCGCTGCGGCACATCGGGCCGATCTTGTCGAGCGACCAGCACAGCGTCATGCACCCGTGGCGGCTGACGCGGCCGAACGTGGGCCGCAGCCCGGTGACGCCGCACCGCGTACTCGGCGACACGATGCTGCCGAGCGTCTCGCTGCCGAGGCCGAACGCCACCAGCCCGGCCGCGACCGCGCTCGCGGTGCCCGCGGACGAACCGCTGCTGCCCTGCTTCACGTTCCACGGGTTCTTGGTGGTGCCGCCGAACCACACGTCGCCCATCGCGATCGCGCCGAGCGTGCTCTTGCACGCCAGCACCGCGCCCGCGGCGTCGAGCCGCTCCGCAACGGTGGCTTTCTCCTTCAGCGTTTGCTCTTTGAAGTGCCCGGCGCCCCAAGTGGTCTTGTAGCCGGGGTACGCGATGAGGTCTTTCGCGGCCCACGGGATGCCGTGCAGCGGGCCGAAGGGCTTGCCCGCCGCAATCACCTTGTCCGCTTCGGCCGCTTGCTTCAGCGCGAGTTCTTCCGTCAGTGACACCACGCACAGCAGCGCCGGGTCGTACTTCTTGAGGCGCGCGAGGTACACTTTCGTGAGTTCGGTGGAGCTGATGTTCTTCTGAATCAGCATCGCGGCGAGCGACGCGACCGACGAGAACGCGAGGTCGTCGTCGCTCTTGGGGCGGAGAACCACGGCCGGCTTGGGCGCGAACGTCACGGTCCCGCGCCCGCCCTTCGGCGCGTCCGCGGTGGGCGCGAAGTGGACCGCGGGCGGAACCGAGTTTCCGAGTTCGAGTTTGTTGAGTTGCGCGACCGTTTGCAGTGTGCGCGTCATCGCGCCCGCGACGGCCTTGCGGTCGGCGTCGTTCAGCGTGATACCGGCGACCCATTCGGCGGCTTTCACCATCTCCGCAGTAATCGCGGTGTCCGGCGGTTGGGCCGCGGCGGTCGCGGCAAGCGCGCGGTGGAAGACGGCCCCGCCGACGCCGACGGCCGCGGCGGTGGCGAACAGATCGCGGCGAGAAACGTTAGACATGCCATACTCCTTGAAGTGCGGAGAGGGTGCGATTCTACCCGAACCCGCGGCCCGGTACTCGCGTCTTCTGGTCATGTCGCAACGCGTTACACACCGCACCGCGAGCGAAGAGATGTGGCTCGCGTGCGCGGACCCGCTGAAGCTGCCGAAGATGTACCCGCGGCTCGGCGCGCGCAAGCGCTGTCTGCTGATGTGCGCCTCCGCGCTCGCCCCCGAAGTCGGGTTCACCGCGCCCGCGGCGCGCGCGCTCGCCATCACCGTGCGCGCGCTGGTGTTCGCGTCCACCGAAGCCGGCACCGAGAGCGCCGCCCGCGCCGCGATCCGATCGGCGCTGCCCGCGTACGACGGCGGGTCCTCGTCGTGGTGGGGGCTCGCGTCCCGCGCCGAGTTCCGGCCGCACGGGCACGCGCTCGCGTTCTTCGTTCACGAGTGCGAACGCGGGCTGCGCACCAACACCGCCGTGAACTCGGTCTTCGCGGCGCTGGTGTCGTGCGCGCGCCACGACGCGATCACCGTCGCGCGAGCTGCAGTGGATCGCGTGCGCACGCGGCACTTCGGTTCCAATTACTCGGCGCGCGCGACGGAGGCGTTCAAAGACGACATCCTCGCACTGCTGCCCACGGAAGTGAGCGCGACCGTGCGCCGCGACCGCTGGGACGTGGGTGTGCCCGAGCGCGTGCGCACGAAGGTGTACGCGAAGCACGCGCGGCCCGCCGTGGAGCGCACGAGTGCGGCGCTGGTTGCGCTCGCGCGAGAGGTGTTGGGGAACCCGTTCCGCGTGCCGGCGATTCACCCGGCGTGGCGCGAGTGGCACGGCGGCGCGGTGCGGTTGATCGCGGAGCGCGTGGCCCGAACGTGGGACTTCTCCGCGCTCCCGGTACTCGCGGACGCGCTCCAAGACGCGGGGTGCGAAGACGAACACCTGCTCGCGCATTTGCGAAGCCCCGGCCCGCACGTTCCCGGGTGCTGGGCGCTGGAAGCCGTGTTGGGGCGCAGTTAGAGGCCGGGCTGAGGCGCACAACACGGCGCGCCCGCGGATCGGTGTTCCCGCGCCGCGGGTTCGCGTTCTATGTTTGGGCGTGCGCCGGCCGCGGGGGTGCCCGCGGCGGTCGCGTTTTGGTATAAGGTGAGTGCGCCCCGCGCGGAGACCCTGCCCCGTGAGTTCCACACCTAGTACGCCCGCGGCCCAAGCGATCCGCACCCCCGCGTGGGCCGGTACGTTCCTCGTGCTGGTCGGCGTTCTCACGTTCCTGTACGCCAAACTGTTCGCGTACTGTTTCACGCAGTGGCTCAAACCGGACTACTCGCACGGGTTCCTCGTGCCGCTGTTCTCCGTGTACCTCGCGTACCATTTCAAACACCTGATGCCGGAGCGCATCCGGTGGCCGAACCCGTGGGGCCTCGCGTTTCTCGCCGCCGGCCTCGTCATCTTCTTCGCCGCCGACAAGTTCAACATCGCGAAGGAGTGGCTGCAAGGGTTCGCGTTCGTGCTGAACCTGTGCGGGGTCGCGCTGCTGCTCGGCGGGTGGAAGGCGCTCAAGTGGCTCGCGCCGGCGCTCGCGTTCCTGCTGTTCATGTTCCCGCTGCCGTACAGTGTGGAACACGCGCTCGGCACCAAGTTGCAACTGCTCGCGGCGTACGCGTCCGAGTTCTTCTTGCAACTGATCGGCTACCCGACGTACCGCGAGGGCGTGATTCTGTACGTGAAGGACCACGCGCTCGAAGTGGAAAAGGCGTGCAGCGGGCTGAGCATGTTGCTCACGTTCGCGGCCATCAGCACGGGCATGGCGCTGGTGGTGGAGCGCCCGTGGTTCGATCGGATTCTGATTCTGGTTTCGGCGGTGCCGGTGGCGGTGCTGTCGAACGTGATCCGCATCACGCTCACCGGGGTCTTGTACAACGAGGGCGGTAAGGAACTCGGCGACCGCGTGTTCCACGACTTCGCGGGCTGGATGATGATGCCGATCGCGCTCGCGGTGCTGTGGCTCGAACTGAAGGTGCTGGACTGGGTGTGGGTGGACGAGGGCGGCCGCGCGACCGGGCAGGAGCTGATTAAGGAGAGCGCCGGGCTGCCCCAACACCTGATCATGAACGCGCTCCCGCAAGACAAAGGCGGGTTCGCGCCGCCGGCACAACCCGCACCGAAGGGACCCGCAAACGGATGACCGCCCGCCGCCCCCTCGCATGGTGCGCCGCGGGCGCGGCCGCGTTCACGCTGTACGGTAGCCTTGTACCGTTCCACTTCCGCGCGCTCACCCTCGGGCGCGCGATCGAACTGTTCGGCAAGTTGCTCGAAGAGGGCGTGTGGGTCTACTCGCGCTCCGACCTCGTCGCGAACGTGTTCCTCGGCGCGCCGCTCGGATTCTTCCTCCTCGGTGCCGCGCGCGCCGACCGCGAGCCGTCCGCGAAGCGCGCCCTCTGCGCCGCACTCGCGCTGCTGCCGCTGTGCGCGCTCTTCGCGCTCGGCGTCGAGTTCGCGCAGCAGTTCACCACCACCCGGAACTGCGCGCTCTCGGACATCGTGGCGCAATCGCTCGGCTCTGCGCTCGGAATGCTCGCGTGGGCGACCGCGGGGCCGGCGCTCGTGCGCGCGGTTCGCGCGCTGTGGGCGCGCACCGACCCGAACCCCGCGGCCCGCGTGCTGCTCGCGTACCTTGTGCTGCTGCTGCTGGTGCAGACGCTCCCGTTCGACTTTTCCCCAAGCCCCGGCGAATTGTACAAGAAGGTGCGCGACGGCGGCGCGACGTTCGTGCCGTTCGCGGAGTTCCGCGGCGCGCCCGACGAGCGCCGGTGGGAACTGTACGGGAAACTCGCGAAGCTCGCCGGGCTGTTCTTTCCCGTCGGGTTGCTGCTCGCGCGCGTGAACGGCCGCGCGGCGCGCTGGGGCGGCGCGCAAGTGGCGCTCGCGGCGCTGGCAGTCGCCCTCGGCACCGAGGGCGCGCAACTGTTCGTGCGGTCGCGCGCGCCGAGTTCCACCGACGTGCTGGTCGGCGCGTTCGCGGTACTGGTGGCGTGGTACGCGGCGCGCGTTCACAGCGAAGGGCTGGCGGTACCGTTCGCGGCGAGCTGGTTCGTGGTGTGGTTCGCCGCGCTCACGCCCGCGTACATGCCGCGGCCCGGTGCAGAACAGTTGGACGCACCGCGCGCGTTCGAGTGGGTGCCGTTCGCGGCGGCCGAAACCGGCGAACCGATGCACGTGCTCGAAGACTTCCTCACGAAACTGGTGCTGTTCGGGCTACTCGGTGTGCTGGTGGCGGCCCGCGTGCTACCGCCGAAGGTGCGCCGCGGGCCGGGCGGTTCGGAGCGCGCCGCGGTGGGCATTTCGCTCGCCTTCGGCCTGCTGGTGTCGGCACTCATCGAGAGCGCGCAGCGGACCACCGCCGCGCACACGCCGGGCATCACGGACGTGCTACTCGGCGGGGCCGGGGCCGCGCTCGGCGCGCTCGCGGCCCGCGCTTCGAGCGCGCGCAGGTGAAGACTATGCGCCTGCTCGATCTCACGCTCCCGGACGCCGCGGACAATCTCGCGCTGGACGAAGCGCTGCTCGTGGCCGCGGAAGCCGGCACCGGCGGGCCGGTCTTGAGGCTGTGGGAGTTGAGCGCGTTCGCGGTAGTAGTCGGGTCCGGCGGGTCGGTGGGCATCGACGTGAACGCGGCGGCGTGCGAGGCGGATGGCGTGCCGATTCTGCGGCGCTCGAGCGGCGGCGGAACGGTCGTACTCGGCCCCGGGTGCCTGTGCTTCAGTGTGGTGCTGAACTACGACGCGGCACCGGCGCTCGGCGACATTCGCGCGTCCAACGCCTACGTGCTCGGGCGCGTTCTCAACGCACTCGCGCCGGTGTTGCGCGCCGGCGTGGAGGGCACGAGCGACCTCGCGACCGGCGGCGCGAAGTTTTCCGGCAACGCGCAACAGCGCAAGCGGACGCACTTCCTGCACCACGGCACGCTGCTGTGCGGATTCGACCTCGCGCGCGTGTCGCGGTACCTGAACGCGCCGGAGCGCGAACCGGAGTACCGCCGCGGGCGCGCGCACGCGGAGTTCGTCCGCAACCTGCCGCTGTCGGTCGAAGAAGCGAAGCGGTTGCTCGTGGCGGAGTGGGCACCGGCGGGCGAATACACCGACGTGCCGCTGGAGTTGGCCCGCGAGTTGGTGCGCGACAAATACGCGCGCGCGGAGTGGACGCACCGGCGCTAGCGCGCGCCGAGCACCGCGTCGAGCACCCAGCAACCGCGCCGGTGCGCGAGCGCCGTGTCGCGGCAGTGCGCGAGCACCTGCTCGTCTTCGCACCCGGCCTCTTGCAGCGCGTCCGCGAGGATGGGCATCGCGCCGAACTTCTGCGTCTTGTACATCTGGCGCGCGAGCGCCACCGCGTCCGAGGTGCGCCACCGCGCGTCGAACGTCACCGGGCGGAACACGTTGCCCAGAATCTCGCGCACGATGTCGGCTTGGGCCGCGCCCTCGTCGGCCTCGGCACCGTCCGCGAACCCGTCCGAGATGTCGTGGGCGCAACTGTAGGTGAGGAACGCGAAGTCTTCTTCGAGTTCGTCGGCGATGGAGTTGGGTTCGACCGCGGCGAGTACGCCGAACGCGACGCCGCGCCCCGGGTCGCGCACGCGGCCGCTCGCGATGCGGTTGCACGCCCGGTACGCGCGGCGCGCCGCGTCGCCCTCGAACGGCTCGTTCGGCTTGTCCGGGTTCGCGTAGTGCCGCTCCAACCGCTGGAGCGCGCTCGCGAGCGCGTCGTGCCGGAAGAACCGGCGCACGCGCTGGCAGCACGCGAGCATCAGCAACCGGGCCGTGCGCTCGGTGAACTTGCTGCCCCAGTACCGCACGAGTGCGTCGCCGTCGGCGCTCGTGCGCCACTCATGTTCTTTCACGGTTCACCCCACAGCCACGCCAAGAGTGTGGGCGCGCGTTCGTAATCCGGCACGATGAGGTCGGCCCCGGCCGCGACGAGCGCGGCGCGCTTGCCCGCGTGAACGCCGCGCGCACCGGCCGGCACGCTCGCCACGCCCACCGCGACGCCACCGGCGCGCTTGACCTCCTGTGTTTCTACCACACCGTCGCCGAATCCGAGTAGCTCGGTTCCCGGCACGCCGCTCGTTTCCAGCGTGCGGGCGATCACGTCCCGCTTGCGAAAGGTCGCGTCGTTGTCCTTCGGGGCGAACACGCGCCCGGCCACGAACGGGGCGAGTTTCAGCAGTTCCACTTCGTGCGCAACGTGCGCGAGGTCGGTGCCGCTCGCCACGACCGGTTGCACGCCGAGTTCGTGCAGGCGCGCGAGCGCCGCGTGCGCGTGCGGCACCACCCACTCGTCCGCGCTCGCGGTGCCGCTTTCGAGCGCCGCCCAGCGGCCGCGCACCGTGAGCCCGAGCGCTTGGAGGTAGTCGCGCAGGTACTCTTCGGGTGCCGCGGGCGCGCCGCCGCGCGCCCGCACTTCCTCCGCGAACCGCTCCATCTGCTTAATGGTGGGGTGACCGTTCAGGGCCATCACGAACGCGAGCAGGTGCGCGGCGCACTCCGCCTCCGGTTCGCGGACGAGATTCTGCTCGCGGAGGTGCGCGAGCATCCGATCGACCATGATCTGCGGCCAACCCTCGCGGATGAGCGAGAGCGTGCCGTCGAAGTCGAACACCGCGGCGCGGAACGGCCCGCGCCGCACGTTCGGGTTCACCAACTCGACGCCGGCCGGGAGTGGCATGTGCGCGCCCCGCGTGAAGTGGGGCACGCTTCGGCCCCGGTGTTGAGATACGACACCGAGAACTAGCCGGTGCCGAACGTTGGCGGTTGACGGCGCGGCGGGCCTCCGTAGCATCATCCACACCGAACCACCGCGACTCGCACTGTCGCGGTTGTTTTTTGCCCGCCCTTGTGAAATCCGTCACAAGTTCGCGGTACACTACCTACGGTTGAACCGACGCGAAAGGGTTGCGCGATGTCGGCCACACCGATTCAAACGCCCGCCGGGATCGAAGCCGCCTTCGACCTCAGCGCGTACTACCCGATCCTCATGTTCGCGGTGGTGGTGCTGCTGTTCGCCTTCGGCACGCTGCTCGGCACGCAGCTCTTTCCGCTCAAGCCGCGGAAGCCCACGCGCGTGAAGCAGATGCCGTACGAGTCCGGCATGGACCCGGTCGGCTCGGCCCGGATGCAGTTCGACATCAAGTTCTACCTGATCGCCATCCTGTTCCTCGTGTTCGACGTGGAACTGTTGTTCCTGTACCCGTGGGCCGTGATCGCCTACGGCGACGGCGGCGAGCAGACGTGGAAGACCGTGTTCGGCACCGTGGTGTTCATCGAAATCCTGATCTTCCTCGCCACGTTCGTGATCGCGTACGTGTACGCGTGGAAGAAGGGGGTGTTCCAATGGCGCTAACGAACCTGCTGCCGGATTTCATGGTCGCCCCGCTCGACTACCTCGCGAGCATGGCGCGGAAGCACAGCCTGTGGCCGATGCCCTTCGCCACCGCGTGCTGCGGGATCGAACTGATGGCGACCGCGAGCAGCCGCTACGACATCGCGCGGTTCGGCTCCGAAGCGATGCGGTTCTCGCCGCGGCAGTGCGACGTGATGATCGTCGCCGGGCGCGTGGTGATGAAGATGGTACCCGTGATGCAGCGCATCTGGCTGCAAATGCCGGAACCGAAGTGGTGCATCAGCATGGGCGCGTGCGCCAGTTCGGGCGGCGTGTTCGACACCTACGCGGTGGTGCAGGGCATCGACCGGTTCATCCCGGTAGACGTGTACGTTCCGGGCTGCCCGCCGCGGCCGGAGCAACTGATTCGCGCCGTGCTCGACCTTCAAGAGAAGGTGCAGCGCACCGGCACCATCGACGCGCGCGAGTTCGCGGCCCGCGACACCTACGAAGGCCCGACGGCGCTGGCCCGCGAGTTGGGCGCGGAAGAGGCGATCATCGCACCGGGCGACTACCGTACCGCGACCCGTCTGCGGAAACCGCTGAACTGATTCTCTGGGACCGCGGGCGTCCCGCCCGCTGCTGAGCGCTCGTGGTTGCTGTTGCGAGAACCGCCTAGCTGAAACGCAGGAACAACGTGCGGGCGGGACGCCCGCGGTCCCGGGAACGAACCATGCCCTACCTCGACACCCTCAACGCGAAGTTCGCCGGGGCGTTCACCACGAGCGCCTTCCGCGACAACGCGCGCGTTCACCTCAGCGCCGAGCAAGCGCCGAAGGTGCTGTTCGCGCTACTGAAGTGCCTGAAGGACGAGTGTGGGTTCGACATGCTCGCGGAACTCGGCGGCATCGACTACCTGAACTACCCGAACGCGACCGACCGGTTCTGCGTGGTGTACGGCCTCACGAACACCGCCACCGGCGAGCGCGTGTGGGTGAAGGCGTTCGCCAACGACCCGGACCCGGAGTTGCCGTCGGTGGTAGAACTGTGGAAGGGCGCGGACTGGCTCGAACGCGAAGTGTACGACATGTACGGCGTGCGGTTCGCGGGGCACCCGGACCCGCGGCGCATTCTGATGCCGTCGGAGTTCGTCGGCCACCCGCTGCGCAAAGACTTCCCGCTGCGCGGCTACGGCGAGCGCCACAACTTCCCGACCGTCACGCGGGCCGAAAGCTGAACCAGTGAAAAAGGAAAAAGGAAAAGTGATAAAGGCAGAGGGCCGCGGTTCCGTTTTGCATTTTTCCTTTTGAACTTTTCATTCGCGGAGAGTGAGCAATGGCCCTCGAACAAGCGACCGCCGTCGAAGATGTCGCGGGCGCGGACCAAGAGTTCCTGTACACACTGAACTTCGGGCCGCAACACCCGGCCACGCACACCACGCTGCGCCTCATCCTCACGCTCGACGGCGAGACCATCGTGAAGGCGGTCCCGGACATCGGGTTCCTTCACAGCGGGTTCGAGAAACTGGGCGAAGACCTCGACTTCAACCAGTACACCACGATCGTCGACCGGATGAACTACATCTCGCCGGTCGCCAACGAGATCGCGTGGCACCACACCGTCGAGAAGTTGCTCGGCATCGAGATCACGCCGCGGTGCAAGTACGTCCGCACCATCCTCGCGGAACTCGCGCGCATCAGCGACCACCTGTTGTGCGTCGGTGCGTGCGGCCTCGACCTCGGCGCGCTGACCGCGTTCCTGTACGCCTTCAACGCCCGCGAGAAGGTGTACAACATCATCGAATCGACCGCGGGGCAGCGGTTCCACCCGTCGTACACGCGCGTCGGCGGCCTCGCGGCGGACATCAGCGACGACGTGGTCGCGCAGATCCGCGACTTCGTGAAGACGTTCCCGAAGGTTCACAACGACATTTGCCGGTTGCTGAACCGGAACCGCATTTTCATCGACCGCACGAAGGGTATCGGCGTTCTCACGAAGGAAGAGGCGATCAACCGCAGTTGTACCGGCCCAATCGCCCGCGCGAGCGGCGTGACACGCGACCTGCGCAAAGACGAACCGTATCTCGCGTACGGCGACCTGCAGAGCGCGTTCAAGGTGGTGTGCGGGAAGAGCGGCGACTGCTACAACCGCTACCTCGTGCGCATGGGCGAGATGCTGGAAAGCTGGAAGATCATCGCGGCGGCGGTCGAGAACCTGCCGAGCGGCCCGGTGAACGTGGCGCTGAACGACAAGCAGACGATCCCGGACAAGAACGCGACCTACCGCAGCATCGAGGGGTTGATCCAGCACTTCGAGCTGTTCATGTGGAACCGGCGCTGGGAAAGCCCGGTGGAAGAGGTGTACGGCGCGAACGAAACGGCGAACGGCGAGTTGGGGTTCTATGTGGTGGCCGACGGCAGCGGGACGGCGTTCCGCGCCCGCACGCGGCCCCCGTCGTACATCCACTTCGCGCTGTTCCCGCACCTGATGGAAGGGCACCAGATTTCGGACGTGCCCGCGGTGCTCGGCAGCCTGAACATCATCGCGGCCGAGTTGGACCGGTGAGTGCGAAGAGTGTTTATCCGCAGATTTCGCAGATAGACACAGATTTTGAAGACCCAAGCCGGAGAAAAGTTTTCGACAGGATTACGGGATGAAGAGGATCAAGACAGTTCAAGAACGAAATGTCTTCAACCGTCCGTATCCTCTTCATCCTGTAATCCCGTCAAAAACTCTGCTGTTTTGAAATCTGCGTTCGTCTGCGTAATCTGCGGATCGATCCTCCGAGGTTCTAGACAATGGCGGCGCTGAGCAGCGAGTTGCGCGAGAAGATCAAAGCGTTCCTCCCGCTGTACCCGCGGAAGCAGGCGGTGACGTTGCCGGCGCTGCACCTCGTGCACGACGAGCTGCGCACCGTCAGCAACGAGGCCATCGTCGAGATCGCGGAGATTCTCGAACTGCACCCGTCGGAAGTTCACGACACGATGACCTTCTACGAGTTCTTCAAGGGCGAGGGCCAGAAGCTCGGCAAAACGCGGTTGTGGGTGTGTCGCGGGCTGGCGTGCATGCTGCGCGGCGCGTACGAGTTGCTCGACCACTGCGAGCACAAACTCGGCGTCCACTGCGGCGAAACGACGCCGGACGGCAAGATCACGCTGGAGTTCGCGGAGTGCATCGGCGCGTGCGACGGCGCGCCCGCGTGCCTCGTGAATGACGTTCACGCGATGGACGTGACCCCGGAGAAAGCGGACGCGCTGATTCAGGAGCTAAAATTGAGGTAGCCCCGCGGAGGAGGCACCGCCATGCAACTGGAAGACTACTTCGACTTCAACACGACGCCGGTCGAACACATCCGCATCAAAGGGACGCGGATCAATCTCGATCACGTTGTCGAACTGTACAAGTTGGGGACAAAACCCGAACAGATAGTGGCCGAGCACCCGACGCTCGAACTGGTGCAGGTGTACGCGGCGATTACTTACTACCTGCAGAACACAAAAGAGGTGGAAGCGTACCTCGAACGCGGCGAACAGGAATGGAAAGGGACCGAGGCTGCGATTCGCGCGCAACCGGAGTCGGAAGCCGTCAAGCGGATCAAAGCGATTAAGGCCGCGCAAGCTCTTGCCGCCAAAGCGGAGCAACCGTGAGCCAAGTGGCGTTTCTGATCGACGAGGACGTGCCCGAATCGGTTCTCGACGCACTCAACGCCGCAGAGCCTTCTATCGAGGTGCGGAAGATTGGCGTTCACGCGAACGCGCCTCCGAAGGGCACTCTCGACCCCGACGTGTTGCTGTTCGCTGAACAAGAACGGCTCGCGCTCGTGACGTTCGACAAGCGCACAATGCCGGGCCACGTTGCCGACCATTTGGCAGCCGGGCACCATACTTACGGTGTCTTTCTGTTCCCAAAAGGAAACGCGCTGTCGGCCGGGCGAATCGCCGAAGAGTTGGTGCTGGTTTGGGCTGCTTCGCAGCAAGACGAATGGGTGGACCGGATTCAGCCGTTGCCGTACTGATTGAGTGCCTTCACGATGCCATATGAACCCGTACTTCTGGGGCGCGTCAACAAGCCCAACAGCGGCAAGCTGGAGAGCTACCGCGCGGACGGCGGTTACGAGACGATCGCGCGCGTGCTGAAGGACAAGCAGCCGCTCGACGTGGTCACGCAGGTGAAGGACAGCGGCCTCCGCGGGCGCGGCGGCGCGGGCTTCCCCACCGGCCTCAAGTGGACGTTCCTGCCGAAGGACCACCCCGGGCCGATCTACCTGTGCGTGAACGCGGATGAATCCGAGCCGTGCACGTACAACAACCGCATTCTGATGGAGAAGGACCCCCATCAGGTGCTCGAAGGGATCATGCTCGCGTGCTACGCGATCAAGTCCCAGAAGGCGTTCTACTACGTCCGCTACGAGTACGGCGATTCGTACCGGTCGCTGAAGGCCGCGGTCGATGAGTTGTACGCGGCCGGGATGCTCGGCAAAGGCATCTTCGGTAGCACCTTCGATCTGGACATCGTGCTGCACCGCGGCGCGGGCGCGTACATCTGCGGCGAGGAAACCGGCCTCATCGAGTCGCTCGAAGGCAAGCGCGCGTGGCCGCGCATCAAGCCGCCGTTCCCGGCCATTGAGGGCGCGTTCCGCAAGCCCACTATCGTCAACAACGTCGAAACGCTCGCGTGCGTCACGCAGATCATGCGCCGCGGCAACGAGTGGTTCAAGTCGCTCGGCGTGCCGCCGGACCCCGCGAACCCGCGCGACGCCGGCAGTTACGGCCCGAAGCTGTACACGCTCGCCGGGCACGTCGAGAAGCCGATTTGCGTCGAACTGCCGATGGGCGTGACGATCCGCGAACTGGTCGAAGTTCACGGCGGGGGCGTCTGGAAGGGGCGCAAGGCGAAGGCGATCAACCCCGGCGGGTTGAGCATGGGGTTCGTGGACGTGAACGCGCCGCTCAAGGGCGCGGACGGGAAGACGGAATACGACATCCCGCTGGACTTCAACGGCCCCGGGCGCGTCGGGTGCCTCGGCCTCGGCACCGCGGCCGTCACGGTGATCGACGATCAGACCAGCATGGTAGACGTGCTCCACAACGTGTGCCAGTTCTTCAGCCACGAGAGCTGCGGGCAGTGTACGCCGTGTCGCGAGGGCACCGGGTGGATGCTCAAGATCACCGACCGGCTGCGCCGCGGGTTGGGGCGCAAGGAAGACCTCGACATTCTGGTTGAAGTCGGCGACCGAATCGGCATCATGCCGGGAACGACCATCTGCGGCCTTTCGGACGGTGCCGGTTGGCCGGTGAAGACCGCGATTCGGAAGTTCCGCGCCGAGTTCGAGGCCGCCATCAAGAGCGGCGCGAAGAGCAAGTACGCGAAGGCGCTGGCGCTGGCCGGCGCGCACTAAGACAGGCTGGAAGCCTGTCCTACGGAGAACCGAGATGCCCGCACTCGTTCGCTATTGCGTGATTGCCGCGCTCGCGTGCGCCGCGGGGTGCGGGAACGTCCAGCAGGCCGCGAACCACGTGAAGCTCACGAACGACGCGAAAGAGATGGGGCTTCAGTACATGAAGTTCCAACTGATCGAATCGCGGCCGCCGGCGTCGTTCGCGGAACTGAAGGCGAAGCAACCGGACATCACGCCGAGTTGCGAGGGCGTGACGATGGTGTGGGGCGCGGGCATGGCCGAACTGTTCAAAGACGGTGCGGCGAGCCAGACCGTGATCGGCTACGTTGCTACCGGGCCAAACACGTCGGTCGCGCTCATGTGCGACGGCAGCGTGCAACAGGTGACGAACGACGAACTGGCGACGATGAAGAAGGCGACCCCGCTGAAGAAGTGACGCAACGAGGGCTTCCGCTATGCGCGCGCGAGTGCTGATCGCCGGGTTGTGCGTGCTGGTCGCGCTCGGCTGCGCGCGGCGCGCGAAGAAGCCCGCCGCGACCGACGAACCGGTCGCGCAGAACACCCCGCAACAGCCGGTTTCGCCCAAAGCGAAGGCCGACGAACCGAACTGGCTCACCGACCCGCGGTTCAAGAAGGACACCGAACCCGGTTCGCCCGCGGCACCGGGAAAAGGCCCGTCCGCGACCGGCAAGAGCGATTGGGGCGTCACGCCGCCCGCGGGCGGTTGGCAGGGCGGCGCGAACCCGCCGCAACCGCCCGCGCCGCCGCAACCCGGTACGAACCCGCCGCCGCTGGTGGTCGGTGGCGGAACGCCGCTCGGCGCGGCCGGGCGCGCCGTCGCGCTGGCCGAGATGAAAGACCTCCACCTCTTTATTGAGAACGCCTCCGTGGTGGACGGGCGGATGCCGAAGCCGTCCGAGATCTACGAAGCACTGATCGCTGCCGGTGCGAAGAAGGTCGCGGAGCACGTGAAGGCCGGCAGCATCGTGCTCACCGGAGCGACGCAGCGCGAATCGATCTGGGCGTACGACTACCGCGCGCTCTCCAACGGCGGGTACGCGATCTCGCAGAACGGCGTGGAAACGCTGACCGCCGCCGAATTGAAACAGCGCCTCGGGAAGTGAGTCAAACCGATTTCACCGCGGAGACCGCGGAGAACGCAGAGAAGACGAGAGTTCGGAAGAAACTTGGTCCGGTGTTTTGCTCCGCGGTCTCTGTGGTCTCCGCGGTGAATTCGCTTCGGGAATCGCGCATGCCGACCGTTTACGTTAACGACACGCCGGTCGAGATCGGCACCAAGCGCCTGAACTGCGTTCAAGCCGCGGAACTCGCGGGGCAGTTCGTGCCGCACTACTGCTACCACGAGGCGCTCTCGGTGGTGGCCTCGTGCCGCATGTGCTTGGTCGAAGTGGGCGACCTCAAAGACGGCAAAGTCACGATGCAGCCGAAGGTGCTGCCCGGGTGCCAGACGCCGGTGAAGGACGGCACCGTCATCGTTACGGGCGAGTACGCGAAGCGCGACCCGGCGGTGCCGGCGCTTCCCTACGACCCGAACTACACGAAGGCCGCGCCGCTCGGCGAGCGCGCGAAGAAGGCCCAAGCCGACACGCTCGAAGGGTTACTCGTCAACCACCCGCTCGACTGCCCGGTGTGCGACAAAGCCGGCGAGTGCAAGCTCCAAGACTTCTCGTACAAGTACGGGCGATCCGAGAGCCGCATGGTGGACGTGAAGAACGCGCCGCCGAACAAGCCGCAGCTCTCCAGCACCATCACGCTGTTCACCGACCGCTGCATCATGTGTACGCGGTGCGTGCGGTTCACGCGCGAAATCTCCGGCACCGCGGAGCTGCAAGTGGTCGGCCGCGGGCACCACGAACAGATCGACGTGTTCCCCGGGCGGCCGCTCGAAAACAAGCTCGCGGGCAACGTGGTGGACCTGTGCCCGGTCGGCGCGCTCGGCTCCAAAGACTTCCTCTACAAACAGCGCGTCTGGTACCTGAAGACCGTGGACGGTGTGTGCAACCGGTGCAGCACGGGGTGCAGCACCTACGTCGATACGAACAAGGACATCGTGTACCGCCTGCGCGCGCGGCACAACCCGGCCGCGCAAGGCCACTTCATCTGCGACGAGGGCCGCTACGGCTACCACCACGCGAACGCCGCGGAGCGGTTCGTGCGCCCGGTGGCGAAGGTGGAGGGCCGCTTCAAGCCGCAGCCGTGGAGCGCGCTGCTCCCGCAACTGAAGGCCGAACTCGGCGCGGCGGTGGGCGCGAACCCGAAGGGCGTCGTCGCGGTGCTGTCGCCGTTCCTCACGAGCGAAGAAGCGTTCCTCCTCGGCACCGCGTTCAAGGCGCTTTCGCCGGACGTGCGCCTCGTGGCCGGCCCGCTGCCGGTGGTGGGCACCGACGACAAGTACCCGAAGGACGTGAAGGGCGCGCCGGTCGAGCCGACGAAGTTCACGATTCGCGCGGAGAAGGCTCCGAATCGCGTCGGCGTCGAGGAAGTGCTGAAGGCGCTTCAGGGCGCGGTGATCTCGTTCGCGCAGATCGCGGGCGAGAGCCTGAGTGCGATGTGGTTCGCCGGCGGCTACCCCGAACCGTCGCACTTGGACGCGCTGCTCCCCGCGGGTTGGAAAGCCCCGGCGCTCCTGATCGCGCAAGACCTGTTGCCGACGGCGATGACCGCGAGCGCGAAGTACGTTCTCCCCGCGACGACCGGGTTCGAGAAGGAAGGCACCTTCGTGAACCACAGCGGGTACAAGCAACCGCTGCCCCGCGCCGCCCGCCCGCCGGTGGAAACGCGCGGCGAACTGCAACTGGCGCACGACCTGCTCGGCCGCACCGGGCTGGTACAACCCGCGACCGTGACCAAAGAACTCGCCGCGGCCGTGCCGTATTTCGCGTAGTGCCGGAGGTTCCGCTGTGGACCGGCAGACCGTGAATGGGAGCGTGGGTTCCGTTCCGCTGCGCGACCTCGTCGCGGTGGCGGTCGCGCTGAGCTGTTTGGTGTGGTGCGGCCCTGTAATTCAAGCGGGCGGCTACGGCGGCTATGTGGTCGCCCTGTTGCTCGGTGCGGTTGTCCCGTTCGTGGTGGCGCTGGTATCGGCGCAGCGGCCGGTGCTGTGCGGCGCGCTGGTCGCCACCTGCATTGTGCTTTCGACTCTCGCGCACCACCCGCGGTTCCGCACCGGTCTCACGGAGGCGCGCTCGTGGGACGGGTTCTGGGAGCGCGACGCCGAGACATGGGCGCTCGTCTGGGCCGTGCAACTCGGGCTGGCGCTCGGGGTGACTGTGCCGCTCGCGCTGTTGCGCGAACCGATTCGAGACGGGACACGGCCAACGGGCACATAGGTTAGCTGGAGTTCGGTTTCGTACCCCAAACCGGCGGACTCGCGTCGCGCCGCTCGCCACAAGCACAGACATGCCGACCTTCGACCCGCTGACAACCGCGATCGTGATCGTGTGCCTCTTCGCCGGGGTGCTCGGCGTGTGCGCGTACCTCACGCTCGGCGAGCGCAAAATCTCCGCGTGGATGCAGGACCGCGTCGGCCCCAACCGCGTCGGCCCCGGCGGGCTGCTGCAACCGATGGCCGACGGCGCGAAATTCTTCCTCAAAGAAGAAGTCGTGCCCGACCACGTCGATAAGGTCTTCTACCTGCTCGCGCCCGCGGTCGCGGTCGGAACCGCGCTCATGGCGCTCGCCGTGGTGCCGTTCGGCGCGACGACGCCGGTGCCCGCACCGATTCCGGTGGTGAGCGCCGACGCGCCCGCGGCCCCGGTGCAAGAGTTCGCCAAGCAGCAAGCCGAGTACGCCGACACGTTCCAGTTCGTCCTCGCGCCCGGTCTCGACATCGGCGTGCTGTACATCTTCGCTCTCGGCTCGCTCGCGGCCTACGGCGTGATCCTCGCGGGGTGGAGCGCGAACAACAAGTATTCGCTCCTCGGCGCGCTCCGCAGTTCGGCGCAGATCATCAGCTACGAAATCCCGCTCGGCATGTCGGTGCTGGGCGTGTTCCTCGTGGTCGGTTCGCTGAACCCCGAAAAGATCATCGCGTGGCAGACCACCAACGGCTGGTTCGTCGCGTTCATGCCGCTCGCGGCGCTGCTGTTCCTCACGAGCAGCTACGCCGAAAGTAGCCGCCTGCCGTTCGACCTGCCGGAAGCCGAACAGGAACTCGTGGGCGGGTACCACACCGAGTACAGTTCGATGAAGCTCGCGCTGATGCTGCTCACCGAGTACATCCACTTGGTGACGGGCAGTTTCATGATGGCGGTGCTGTTCCTCGGCGGCTGGCACCTGTTCGGCCTCGAATCGTGTACCGGCACGGTTGTCGGCGACGCGATCATGAAGTTACTGATTCTGAGCGGGAAGATGGTGGGGCTGGCGGTGTTCGCACAACTCGTGCGCTGGACGATCCCGCGGTTCCGGTTCGACCAACTGATGAACCTCGCGTGGAAGGTAATGATCCCGCTGGCGCTCGCGAACCTCGTCGCGGTGATGGTCGTGAAGCAGTACAACTTCATGCTCCTCACGCTGACGGGCGTGAACGTGCTGCTGTTCGTGGGGGCGGGCCTGTACGGCGCGCGCAGCGGCGGCACGGTGAGCAACCCGAAGCGCAAAGTGGCCCCGCAACCGGCGGGCGTCCCCGCGGGCGTGACTTACGCGGGCCGATGACCAAACACAACCGCCCCTTACGGGGCGACCGCTAAACGAGACGCACACATGCCGCTTTCCGAAACCGACGTGCAGTGGGTCGAAGAGGCCAAGTTGGGCCTGTGGGAACAGCTCTACATTCCCGCGCTCGTGGACGGCCTGAAGACCACAATAGGTCACATCTTCAAGAAGAAAGTGACAGAGCAGTACCCGGAGCAAGAGCCGAAGATGCCCGCGAACTATCGCGGCGTCCACCGGCTGAACCGCGACGAGGCCGGGCGCGTGAAGTGCGTCGCGTGCTACATGTGCGCGACCGCGTGCCCGGCACACTGCATCGACATCGTCGCCGCGCCCGCCCCCACGGATTGGCAGAAGGACGGCCGCGAGAAGTACCCGGAAACGTTCGTCATCGACGAACTGCGGTGCATCTACTGCGGCATGTGCGAAGAGGCGTGCCCGGTGGACGCCATCGAACTCACCACGCTCTACGACCTCACCGGTCTGAGCCGCGAGCAGATGGTGTTCGACAAAGAGAAGCTGCTGAGCGTGTTCGACACCACCACGAAAGCCGGCACCGACCCGGTGCGCACGCGCAGCGGCAAACTCGGCCCCGCGAGCGAAGCCCCTCCCGGCGCGTAAGCGCATTTCCGCGCGCCGCGGGGTTCGCCCTCGCGGCGCGACACTTCGGTCCAAAATCTTCACTTTTCTCTTCATTTTCGCGCCTCTGCGGTCGGGGTTGACCGGTGCGCCGCGCGCGGTATGACCGCCGCTCACGCACTTACTGGAGGCTCACCATGCGCCGCGCCGCGGTCGTCGGGCTGGCCCTACTGTTCGCCCCGCTCGCACGCGCCGCCGAACCGGTCGCGTTTCGCGGTGTCGTCGTCACTGACGAGGCCAAACTGCGCGGCGGTCCCAGCGACAACTTCCCGGAAACCGGCACGCTCACCCGCGGCACAGCCGTTGTGGTCGAGCGCGAGGAGCCGAACGGCTGGCTCGCAATCACCGCGCCGAAGGGGTCGGTCAGTTGGGTCGCCGCCGCGTTCGTCGAAGACCTCGCACCCGAAAAGCCCACACCGAAGCTCGCGATGGTTCACGCCGAGGGCGACGTGACGGTCGCGTCCGGCAAGCCGGGCCTCGCGCAACCGCTCGACGTGCGGCGCGAGAAACTGCCGCAGGGCACGATGGTGATGCTCATCGGGCCGAAGGTGGACTTCAACGGCAAGAAGTGGTACCCCATCGAGCCGCCCGCGGGCGACGTGCGGTACCTGCCGAAGACCGCGATTCAGTACGACCGTCCCGCGAACACGAACGCCTTCAGCGTGCGCGTCAACGAGAACGTTTCGCCGCTGCCCGTCGTGCCCGCGAGCGGGAGCGGTGGCCCCGCGGCCTCGCTGCCCGGCCCGGCGCGCGTGCAGCCGGACTCCGGCACGCCGGTTGTGAACCACGACTTGTGGATTCGCGCCGAAGCCGCCGAGCGCGCCGGCCGCACCGCCGAAGCCGAGCGCCTCTACTTCGAGTTGGCCGGGCTGATGAACCGCGAGGGCGGCGACAACACCATCGCGAACCTGTGCTACACCCGCATTCACTCGCTCCGTGAGAAGAACCGCGCCGCGACCGCACCGGCCGGTGGCGGCACGACCTCCGCGAAGGACGACCGCGGCGTGCGCCCCGGCGCGCCGCAAGCCGTCCCGCCGAGCGAACGGCCGGCGCGCCCCGCGCCCGACGCCGGCACCGCGATCGAAGCGCGCCCGCAGTGGAGCGGCGGCGGCACCCTGCGCCGCTCCGCCATCACGCCGAACGGCAAGACCGCGTACGCGCTCGAAGCGTCGCCCGGCGTGGTGAAGTGGTATGTGACCGCCGGCGCGGGCGTGGATTTGGAACGGTGGATCGGCAAGCGCGTCGAAGTGTACGGCACGCCGGCGAAGGTGGACGGCCTCTCGAAGCCGCTCGCCACCGCAGTCGCCGTCGAACCGCTACAGTAACGGCACGCGGCGCGAGCCGGAGCCGTTGGTGAAGCGGGGCGCGTTCATGCTGGTTCACAGCAGCAAACAGTACCGCGAGCGCGTCGAGTTCGTCGCGTTCGCTCCCACCGGTGAACTGTACGCCTCCAGTCACGACGGCCTGTTCCGCTGGCCCGATCCCACCGCGCAAACGCGGGAGCGCGTCAGCACCACCTGTAGTTTCGCGCGCCCGGGGTTCAGCCAGTGCGGGCGATACTTTGCCACCAGCCAAGACAAGCTGAGCGTCTTCGACCGCGAGTGCAATACGCGCGTCGTTCCGCGACTGCCAGCGAACGTGTGGAACACCGCACCCGCGTTCGCTGACGGCGTGCTCTTGATGCTGCAACTCACCGGGTACGGCAAGCCCCGCGTCGCGGCGCGCGCGCTGAACCCGGACAACTGGAACGATGACCTGTGGGCTGCGGAAGTGGATCGCGCGATTCCGGCGCCGTTTGGCGTTGTGGGCGACCGACTGCTGTACGTACTGAGAGGGTATCTGAAAACCTACGGCAGTGGTGGGAGTCGTCGGAGCATGAGGTGGATCATGGCGGCGTAGATCATGGCCTCGCTGGTCTCGGTGTGGACTTCGTAGTCCTTGCCCAACCGCCGG
>Ga0169931_10002390_pt1 | contig 30656 bp, 27 predicted proteins | sample Kivu_15m_20L_FD_129675 | JGI IMG/M metagenome (GOLD analysis project Ga0169931, IMG submission 129675) | Freshwater microbial communities from Lake Kivu, Western Province, Rwanda to study Microbial Dark Matter (Phase II) - Kivu_15m_20L... | ecosystem: Environmental > Aquatic > Freshwater > Lake...
GAAAAGCGATTCGATCTCTTCCATCCGGGAGGCTAATTTCCTCCCGCTCCCCATCCGGAATACGACGCCCGACGCAGCGAGGCCGATGACTCCTCCGATCTCCTGCATTGTCATGAACATGCCGGATGCCATTCCTGCCATCCGGTGAGGCAGCGTGCTGAGCGCGCGGGCAGCCGACGGCCCCCAAGTAAGAACCCATCCGAACCCCATGAGGAGGCAGGACGCTTGAATCGGTATCCGCATCTGCAGGATGACTGAGACGGCGAGCAAAAAATATCCGGCTGCAAGAAGCGGTTTAGCTCCCACTTTTTCATAGAGCTTATTCACGGAAACCGAGAGGAATGCGACCGGAAGCGTGATGAGGAGCATCGTCGCCCCCGTTTCGAAAGAGGAAATCCCCCGCTCGTTTTGGAGGAAGATCGGAAGAAAGAAAAAGAGGCTCCAGATAAAGCCGATCAGGCACCCGTTGCAAATCGAGGCGAAAAGAAAATTCGGATGGGAGAAGAGGTCCGGGCGGAACAAAGGTTTTTCACTCTTTCTTTCCACTGCGATAAATCCCCATGAAGCAATCGCGCTTAAGGCAAAAAGGGAGATCACTTTCCAAGAGCCCCATCCCCAATTCGGCCCTTGCATGATCCCGGCCACGAGCGACCCGATGATGAGCGCAAAGAGGGCGACGCCGCCCCAGCCGCATTCAACGGAACGGAGTTCTTCTTTTTTGACAAAGGAAGCGACGAGCAGCAAAGCAATGAGGGAAATCGGCACTTCGAGCCAAAAAATCCATCTCCAATCCAAAAACGAGAGGATCGTCCCGCCGACAAGCGGCCCTGCGGCGAGCGCCACGGAAGTGAAGGTGGCCCAAATCGCGATCGCCCTCCCTTTCTGGCTTTCGGGAAATTGGTGGACGGTCAACGCTTGCGAAAGGGTCAATACGGATGCGCCCGAAACCCCGAATAAGCCCATCGATGCAATCAGCCATCCCGGGGAAGGGGCCAATGCGCCGCCGAGGCAAGCCGCCCCAAGCCCCGCAAGGCCGGCCATATAAAACTTTTTTCTTCCGTACGCATCCCCGAGTTTTCCGACAGCCAGAAGGGGAATGCAGATGAAAATGCCGTATGCATTCATCATCCATTGGACTTGGAACATGCTGGCGGGAAGGTCGGTCTGGATGGACGCGAGCGACATGTTGATGCTCGACCATCCGACCGCAAGCACCGACATCCCGAGTAGGATTCCCGTTACAGCCAAAGATCTGGACGCATTCGTTTTCATTAGACCTCTTGCGTAACCTAGGTTCTGTCAAATTCGAACCCTAGGTTACGCAAGAGGTCTATTATTTGGGGAATGGAAACCGTTTCAAATCATCGGCGGCAAACGAATTGGGGAATGTTTGTCTCGCCTCCTGCTCCATCACTGCCGGGTCGCGGTAGCGGGCCGAAAAATGGGTCAGGATGAGAGTTCCCACGCCGGCTTCTTTCGCGATCTCGGCCGCTTGCTTGGCGGTCATGTGGTGATATTCCCTTGCCATTTCTCTTTCCTCGTCGAGGTACGTGCTTTCGCAAATGAGGAGCTTTGCTCCCTTAGCCAAGGCATAAGCCGCAGGGCAGGGCCGGGTGTCGACGATATAGGCGAACACATCCCCTTTTCTCACGTGGCTTACTTCTTCGAGCAGCACGCGCCGCCCGCCGATCTCAAGGCTGCCCTCTTTTTCGAGTTTCCTCACTTCCGGCCCGTCGATCCCCCGCTGTTTCAGCTCGTCTTTATGGAATTTGATCGTGTCTGCCTCGGAGATCCGCCAACCGACGTTCTCTACGCCATGATCCAAAAACGCCGCCTCGATCCGGAATTTCCCGTCGTCTTCGACAAGCCCCGTTTCTCTGACCGGATGTTCTACGACGCGGATATTTTCGCGGTAGATGCAGGAATAGCGGAGCCGATCGAAATATTTTTTGCCGCTGGCAGGATAATAGCAGTGGATCGGATGGGTCACCTTATCGAGGTTGAGACGCATCAGCATCGACCCGAGTCCAAGGCAATGGTCCCCGTGGAAATGGCTGATGAAAATCCGGGTGACGCAAGGAGGGGCGATATCGGCGAAGATAAACTGCCTCTGGGTCCCCTCTCCCGGATCGAAGAGAAGCCCTTCGCCGTTCCAGCGGAGAAGATAGGCGCCGTGGTTGCGGAAACGGGTCGGCTGCTGGCTCGAGCATCCGAGGATCGTCAAGTCTCTTGCGCTCATAACGCTTTAGCCCGCTGCGAAAAGAAGGAAAGCCGTCCGAGCATTGCGCCGATGATGGCGCCCGCGATGTGGGCGGTATTCGCGATGTTCGGCGCGAATGCGACTGCCGTGAACATCTGGAAAAAAAAGGAGACGAAGCTCAAGAGGAGCATCGAGCCGACGAAGAGGAGGAGGAAAAGAATCGTCGTCCGGTTCAAGGGATACCCTTCCCAAGGCGCGATCCGCTCCCGCATCCAAATGAACCCGGCAAGAGCCATAATAACACCGGAATAGCCGATGAAAAACGGCCCGCTCATGAGGTACTGGATCGTATTCGTGCTGACGCCGGCGGCCACAGTCAAAAGGGCCGTCTTGCCAAGTCCGATCCGCTGCTCGATCGGGCGGCCCAACACCCAAAGCCAGATCATGTTGAACAGGATGTGGAGAAAGTCGCTATGGAGAAGGCAAGGGGTAAAGAGACGCCAAAATTCCCCTTCGCGGATTTTCACAAAGAGGGGGCCGACGGCCTGGGACGTATCTTCCCCTTTGGCCTTTAACACGATCCAATCATAAATGCCTCGCCAAGCGGGCATCGCCTGGATTTCGCCGATGCGCGCCTCGACTTCCGGACCCAAATTTTCTCCCTTTTCCCCGGGCCGGATCCGGTTTTCGATCAACTCTTCCAAGGCTTCGAGCGGGGGGGGGACGTCATAGAGAAGACCGAGTTGGATCGGGGTCATCATGAAGACGTCTTTCAGCCCGGCTTGCCGTAAATTGAGGAGCTGCATGAAGTTGAGGAAAAAGACTGCGGCGCAGACGATGAGGATCGCCATCGTGAGATGCGCTTTTTTTCCGGCAAATCCTTTCGCCTTCTCCTCATCTTCTTCGGTTTGCGGAGGGGGAGGTTCTTCTTCTTCCCCGAGCCGAAGCGCGACAGGAGCGTCGAACTCGGCATTCGAGGGCTCTCTTTGGAACCGCTCGAAGTCTACGGCGGCATCGCCAATCTTGTCTTCATCCAAGATCCAGAGCTGATAGGTCATTTGCCCGGTCTGGGCGTCAAAGGAAATATCGCAATGGCTCTCGATCCCCTTCTCTTTTAAAAAAGAGACGATCCTCCGCGCCGAATTTTCGTTATTTAAAGTGCCAATTAAACGCATCGGATTTTTTCAACTATTTGTGTCGTGGATAATGTAGGGATCCGCTCGACGAGATAGAGCCTCCCGCCGAATTTTTTCACCGTCTCGGCCTCGATGCAGTTTTCACCGTACTCTGCGCCGTTCACATGCACGTCGGGCTTGATCTTCTCCAAAAGAGCCCTCGGGTCCGTCTCTTCAAACCACGTGACGAAATCGACGAATTCAAGGGCCGCCATCATCTCGAGCCGGTAGCGCAAAGGGACGATCGGCCGGTCTTTGCTTTTATATTTTTGGATCGACGCGTCGGAGTTGAGGGCGACGATCAGCCGGTCTGCTTGCAGACGAGCCTCGTGAATCATGAAGAGGTGGCCCGCATGGAGTAAATCGAAAGAGCCGTTCAAGGTCGCAACCGTGAGCTTCCTCTCTTTCAACGCGGCCGCTCTCGTCTCGAGATCGTCCGGGTCAATCAGTTTTTTTTGCAGCCACACGGGGAGCATTTTTCCGTCCTTTTTGCGGGAATGCGATCTGGAAGACGTCGTCGTAATAATCGACAAAATGGACGTCCAGCCCCTTTTTCAAATACTCGGGCAGCTCGTCGTAATCGCGCAAGTTCTCTTTTGGGAAAATAAGGACGCTGAGCTTGGATCTTCGCGCAGCGATGAGCTTTTCTTTCAGCCCGCCGATCGGCAGCACTTTGCCGGTCAAGGTGATCTCGCCCGTCATCCCAAGGTTTTTAAGGACCGGTTTTCCCAAAAGGAGCGAAAGGAGCGACGTGACCATCGTGATGCCGGCGGAAGGGCCGTCTTTCGGGGTAGCTCCCTCGGGGATATGGATATGGATCTGAGATTTCTCGAAGAAGGGGATTTTCCCTGCGTATTTCGCCACATTGCTCTGGACGTAGGCCCACGCGATCTGGGCCGATTCCTTCATGACGTCTCCCGCCTGGCCCGTCAGCTTCATCTCGGTTTTGTCGGAGGGGTACTTGATGGTCTCGATGTAGAGCGTCGCGCCTCCCATCGAAGTCCAAGCAAGTCCCGTCGCAACACCGACCGGATTGACCTTGTAATAGCGGTCGCTCGTGAAGATCGGCTTGCCGAGATACGTCGCGAGGTTCTTGTCGGAGATCACCGTCTTGGCCGCTTTCGGGCCTTTTGCGATTTTCAAAGCGACTTTCCTCATGATCTTCTTGATGTTGTTCTCAAGCGTCCTCACCCCGGCTTCCCGGGCGTAGCCGTTGATGATCTGGGCGAGGGCCCCTTTCGTAAACGAGAGATCTCCCGCTTTCAGCCCCATGTTTTTCCGGTTGCGCGGAACGAGGTATTTTTGGGCGATCTGGATCTTTTCCGTCTGGATGTAGCCCGAAAGCCGCAAGATCTCCATCCTGTCTTTGAGCGGCTCCGGAATCGTATCGAGCACGTTCGCAGTCACGATGAATAGGACGTTCGAGAGGTCGCAGCGAACGTCTAGATAATGATCCAAAAAGTCTTTGTTTTGCTCCGGATCGAGAACTTCGAGAAGCGCGGACGCCGGATCGCCCTGGTAGCTCGCCCCCATCTTGTCCACTTCGTCGAGCATGATGACCGGGTTCATCGCCTGCGTGTACTTAAGAGCCTGGATCATTTTGCCGGGCATCGCGCCGATGTAGGTCCGCCTGTGCCCTTTGATCTCCGCTTCGTCCCGCATCCCGCCGACCGAAAAGCGGTAGAATTGGCGGTTCAAGGCGCGGGCGACGCTTTTGCCGATGCTCGTCTTGCCCACTCCGGGAGGACCGACCAAACAAACGATGCTCCCCTTGACCCCGCCCGTCAGCTTGCCGACGCCGATGAACTCGAGGATCCGTTCTTTGATATCCTTCAGGCCGTAGTGGTCTTGCTCGAGGATCTTTTCCGCTTTTTTGAGATCGTGCATTTCCTTGCTGAAAATCCCCCAAGGAACGATGGTCAGCCAATCGAGGTAATTGCGGCAGACGCCGTACTCGGCCGACTGGATTTCGAGGGCGCTCAGCTTGTCCATCTCCTCGCGGATCACCTTCATCACCTCGTCAGGCACCGTCCGTTTTTGGAGCCGCTCCTCGAATTTTTCGGCGTCAAGCGTCTTGTCGTCTTTTTCCATCCCGAGCTCTTTCTTGATCGCCTTGAGCTGCTCGCGGAGGAAAAACTCGCGCTGCGTCTTCGAGATGGTCGCCTCGATCCGCTGATTGATCGTGCTTTGGAGCTTGCTGATGTCGAGCTCCTTTTTCAATAAAAGGAGCGCTTTGTCGATCCGCTTTTCGATTTCGAAGGTCTCCAATACCTCCTGCAGCTCTTCGCGGCTCGCGGTGGTCAGCGCAACGGCGAAATCGGCAAGCCGTCCCGGCTCGGTGAAATCGGAGTGGCCCAAGAAAATCTGCAGCTCCTCTTTGAAGAGCGGATTGAGCTTCAACAGCTCCTTGATCGTCGTGATGATGCTGATCGAATAGGCCTTCAGCTCGCGCGACAAATGTTCGAGCGGGGTGTCGTCATGGTATTTCACCGCCGCCTGCATGTGTTTACTCTTGACGGGCTTTACGATCGAAACCCGCTTTTCCATATTCAGGACGACCTGGGCCCCGCCTTGTTCCATGGGAATAATACGGAGGATCCGGGCCACGACGCCTACTTGGAAAAGGTCGTCGAGGCTGATTTTGTAGATGTTCGCATCTTCCTTGTGCGTCAGGAAAAGGCCGACGCATTTATGGTCGGTTTTTGCGACGATCTTCAAAACCTCGTAATAGGCTCCCGGTTCGATGACGATCGGGGCGGCCATCCCGGGGAAAAACGGGCGTCGGTTCAAGGGAAGGACGAAAAGCTGGTCCGGATAGGAAAGGGCAGGGATAAGCGCCCGCTCCTCTTTTTTCGGCGAACTCAATTCCTCATCGTCGATTATCGAAAGATCATCATCTTTGGGCTGTTCCGGAGAGTCCAAATCCACCTCTTACTCTTTATACTGCAAAGGGCCAATGCCGGCTGTCTCAAGTAGGCGCCTTCACCTTAACGGCTCAATTTATTTATGGAATATCGGCAGGCCAAAAGCAAGGGAGTTTATCAAGCTCGAGAAAAAGTGGCAACTTGGCTATCGTATTCCCTATGAGCCTATCTCACTATTCGAATTTTTCTGATTTCGATCTTTTTGGCATCTTTCGAATGCCTCTTCTCGGCCGTGTGTGTTCACACTGTCCTCGAAGAGGAAACCCTTTCGGGCATTCAAAAGCTGCGCAAAAATCTTTAAAATCATTTAAAACCCCCAATAGTGAGATAGGCTCATGAACGCGCTTCTTTTGGAAACCAGTTCGGAAAAAGGGCTGATCGCCCTCTCCATCGACGGCAAGCCGGCCGCTATGCAGGCTCTGCCCGGCGGCCCGGCCCTTTCCAAAACGCTCGCCTCCGAAGTCAGCGCCCTGCTCGGCCCCTTCAAACCCTCTTACGTCGCGATCGGCGCCGGCCCCGGCTCCTACACCGGCATACGGGTCGGGGCCGCGCTGGCCAAGTCGCTCGCTTTCGGCTGGGGCGTCCCTCTCATCGGTTTTTGCAGCCTAAGCGCCTTTCAAGCCAAAGAAGCGTCGGGCGTTCTTGTGGACGCCCGCATGGGAGGCTTTTACGCTTTGAAAAACGGCTCGCCGCTCCTCCTGTCTCCGCAAGATGCCCAAGAGCTTTTCGCCCAAGACTCATGCCTTGCCTCCCCCCATCCGGCCCTCATCCAAAAAAGACTTTCCCTTTCCGCCGCTTGGATCGAAACCAACCCCGACCCGGAGACGATCGCCGCCCTCGCCCACCAGGCTTTCCTCTCCGGACAGACCGGCTCCCTAAACCTCTCTTATCTCTCATCTCCTTGAACGAAACTATCCGCATCCTCTATAATAACATGAGTTTTTAAACCCAACCCGAAGGAAATGTCCATGCCAAGCGTTAAGGTCCGCATGGGAGAGCCAATCGACAAAGCCCTCCGCGCCCGCAAGAAAAAACTCGACAAAGAAGGCATCATGAAAGCCGCGAAAGCGCATCGCTTCTACGATAAGCCTTCGGTCAAAAGCCGCCTCAAATCCAAAGCGGCGACTAAGCGGACAAAAACAGCCATCCGCCGCGGCTTCTAAAGAATTAGCACTTAAATTGCCTATTTGCTAAAATAGCCTCATGAAAGACTATTACGCCACCCTTGGCGTTGCGCGCGAAGCGACCCAAGACGAAATCAAAAAGGCCTATCGCAAGAAGGCCCTCGAATTCCATCCTGACCGAAATCCAAATGATCCGAAGGCTGCGGAGCAGTTCAAACGCATCTCCGAAGCCTATGAAGTCTTAAGCGACGAGCAGAAACGCCGCATTTACGACCAATACGGCGAAGACGGCCTAAAAGGGGCCGGCATGGGCGGCGCCGGAGGAGGATTTGGCGGCGGCGGGTTCTCTTCGATGGAGGAAGCGCTCCGCACCTTCATGGGAGCGTTCGGCGGCGGCGGGGGAGGCGGAGGCGGCGAATCGATCTTCGATTTCTTCGGCGGTGGAGGGGGCTATGAAGGCGCCGACGACGGGATGCGGCAAGGGGCGAGCAAGAAAGCGACCGTCCGGATTCCGTTCGAAGAAGCGGCGCGCGGCGTCGAAAAAGAGATCGCGATCCAAAACTACATCGCATGCGAAACGTGCCGCGGCTCCGGCGCAAAATCGAAAAACGGGATCAAGACTTGCGCGACCTGCCAAGGGAAAGGGCAGATCTACCAGAACCGCGGCTTTTTCAGCATGTCGAGCACATGCCCTCACTGCGGCGGCGGGGGCCAAGTGATCACGGATCCGTGCAAAAGCTGTTCGGGAGCAGGGCGGATCAAAGACAAACAGCGGATCAAGATCCGCATCCCTCCCGGCGTCGACAGCGGCATGCGGCTCAAGATGACGGGATACGGCGACGCCGGCGTCAATGGCGGCCCCCCAGGGGATCTTTTCGTCTATATCGAAGTCGAGCCGCACGAAGCCTTCAAACGCGAAGGGGACGACGTCTATCTTGACTTGCCCGTCACCTTTCCTGAAGCGGCCCTTGGCTCGAAAAAGGAGGTCCCGACGCCATTTGGCGAATCGGTCCGGATCCAAATCCCGGAGGGAACCCAAAATGGCAAGCTCCTCCGCGTCAGCGGGAAGGGGTTTCCGAACGTGCATGGCCACGGCCATGGCGACCTTCTCATCAGGATTTCCGTTGAAACGCCGGTCAAGCTATCGGACAAGCAAAAAGCCCTGCTCCGCTCCTTTGAAGAGACGGAAACTCCGAACAATCACCCGCGGAAAAAAGGCTTTTTCGAGAAAATCAAGGTTTTTTTTTCCGAATCTTAAACTCGATCAAAGCCATCGGCACACTCCCTAATAGTCCTTAACCAAAGGTTTTTTTGGCTTGGTCGAGGTCGTGGTTCAATTTGTTAAAAGTTGAAGGGTCCGTAGGCTTCTCGTTAAAAGCTGCATAGTCTTGCTCGATCTTTTGATTGTGCTCCAGAAGAGCTTTGCGGTTCAATTCGCCTGCCGTCTCATTCAAGACCCGCATTGCTTTATCCATCACTTGATGGAATTCTTCCTGCTGGTAGGGGTTGTCCGATTTCACGTACTGCTGAAGCGCCTTTTGGAAAAGCTGCGCCCCATGCTTGTACTCCTGCTCATACATTTTTTTCTCGCGCGGCGTTATGGGCGCGGGATTTCCACTCGATGAAATTTCGTCTGGCATAGAGGCTCCTTTCTTTCCCATTGTCAAAAAGTTCAAAAAAATGCAATACATTATGAGGAGTACGAGGTTCTATGAATCGCTTTTTCTTGTTATTACTTCTCCCACTGACTCTTATGGCGCAGCAATATCAGCGGGAGAGGGTTCCTCCCGAGCAGATCGCAGCCGAACTCGCTGAAGCCGAAGCCCAATATGAACACGCATTAAAACTCTTCAACCCATGGTATACGGGCCCGCTCATCACGCCGTCGGCCACAATGGTGCCTCCCGGCCAAGGCATGTGGCAGCCGTACATCTTTTTTACCGATAACTACGGCGCATTCAACAGCAAACGGGAGCGCGTTGACGTTCCGAACCGGTTCATCCTCCAGCCTCAGCCTGTCATCGTGCAGATCGGCGTAACTCCTACCGTCGACACGACCGTGATCATGAGCCAGGTCGTTCGATGGCAGCAGGGAGTCTGCAGCGGCGGGTTCCAAGACATCACCCTCCAGCTCGGATTTTTAATCACGGAACAGACCCTTTGGGCGCCCAAAGCGAAATTTGTCGTAGGACAATCCTTTCCGACTGGCAAATACGAAAACCTGAATCCGAGAAACCTCGGCCTCGATTCTACAGGCGCAGGCGCCTGGCAGACGAACTTCACGCTCACCTTCGGCAAGGTGCTCTTTTGGAACACCCTTCACCCGATGAATACCCGCCTTTCGATGTCTTATGGAATCCCTACCTGCGTAAAGGTGAGCAACTTCAACGCCTACGGCGGCGGATACGGGACGCGCGGAACCGTCCACCCAGGCAACAGTTTCAATGTGGATCTCGGCCTCGAGCTGAGCATCAACCAGCCCTGGGTCGCTGCGCTCGATGTCGTCTATAATTGCCAAAACCGGACGACCTTCCACGGCATACAGGGGACGACAACCAACGGCGGATCGACCCCAGCGGCGACGGGCGGCGGTTTCAGCGACCAGCTCAGCCTCGCCCCCGCGATCGAATATAACTTCAATGAGAATATGGGGATTCTCTGGGGCCTATGGTTTACCGTGTACGGACGCAACGCGCCCAATTTCATGTCGGGCATCTTTAGCTGGTACTGGGGCTTTCCATGATGAAGGCTCTCGGGCTGATCCTGTGCCTTCCCGCACTCTTGTTTGCGGACAAGTGCCGGATTTTGCCTGAGCCATGCCCAAATGTTGAGCAGAATGTTCCTTGGGTTAAAAAACGGCCGGCCCCAACGCCCTCGCATGCGCAGGAAGAAGGCTCCCAAGCGGCTCCGGAACCTACTGCGGAACCCATTCGGCAACCTGCTCAGGAATCGGTTCCTCAAACACCCCAGGAAACAAATCCGATTCCTCCTTCGCAAATCGAGGCCGAGCTGGATGATGCCGAGGCTCAGTATGAACATGCCCTGACCCTTTTCAACCCCTGGTATACGGGTCCCCTGATAACCCCGTCAGCGACGATGGTTCCACCCGGTCAGGCAATGCTCCAGCCGTACATTTACTTTACCGATAACTACGGCAGGTACGACTCCCATAGGAATTTGACGAGCAGCCCGAACCGTTTTTATATCAATCCGCAGCCCATTCTCATCCAAATCGGAGTCACCCCTTCAGTGGACGCTACCCTTGTCATCGGGACGATCGCCCAATGGCAGCAAAGCCAGTTCTCCGGCGGTTTTCAAGACACAACCCTCCAAATCGGGTTTCAGATCTGCGAACAAACTCCCTGGGTGCCGAAAGCGAAATTTTCGATCGCCCAGTCGCTTCCTACGGGGAAATACCAAAACCTAAATCCGGATAAACTGAGTCTCGACTCGACGGGCGCCGGCGCCTGGCAAACAAGTTTCGTCCTAAGCTTTGGCAAGGTGATACTGTGGGACACTCAGCACCCTATGAACACCCGTCTTTCTTTCAACTACACGGCTTCGACGCCCGTCAAGGTCAACAACTTCAATAATTATGGAGGCGGATACGGGACGCGAGCGACCGTTTATCCTGGATCCACCTTCAAAGCGGATCTAGGCCTCGAGGTCAGCGTCACAGAGCCTTGGGTCGTAGCCCTGGACATCGTCTATAACTGCACGAACATCACCAAATACGCAGGGTTTCCCGGAGTGACCACAAATGGCGGGACCGTCCTTGCCTCAATGGGTTCGGGCTTCAACGACCAGCTCAGCCTCGCCCCTGCCGTCGAATATAACTTCAATGCAAACATGGGAGTTTTAGGCGGCGCTTGGTTCACCATCTACGGGAGGAACGCGTCGAGCTTCGTCTCGGGGATATTCAGTTGGTACTGGCAGTTCCCCTAAGCGCAGGCGTCGCATCCATGTAGCCTCTCGACATCTCGATCGAAACGGAGCCTCCCTTGCCCGGATTGAAATTGACCCTTTTCATATCGATCGATTTCAAAGACATATCTTTGTATGAACGGAAATAGAAAACGAGATTCGTCTGGTCTTTGACGACGCTCCATTGGGTATAGTCGTCCACCGATCCCGACTGAGTCCGTTCGCGGACAAGACCTAAAGGAATATCAACCGTGTTGAGAAGGTGTTCCGCAAGATTCACCGCTTCCAAAGCGGATCCGCCCGCTTTGGCAAAGCGTAAAAACGTCGCCATCCGGACGAAGCGCGACGGCGGGGTCCAATCGCCCGGCAATCCCAGCATCCCGCTCCCCTGTCCCGCCTGGCTCAAGATCCCCCCTTCCGTTTGGATGGGAAGGGCGTTCAGCGCGTTCACCTGAATGTAATTTTGCAAATTGATCTGCATCCAATTAAACGGTGGATAATTCGTCAGAACGGTGTTCGGATTGTCGTAGACTAACATCTCGCCTTTGATAAATTCTATGACGAGGTGATTGTTTTTCGCATCGTGAACCGCCATGTGAAGGGGAGGGATATTGGGAAGAGGCGGAACCGGATGGCCCCACACGCGCACCTTTTTCAACCCCTCTTTGACCTCCTCCACCGTCGCGAAATTGCCCAAAATCCAGCTGCCCAAATCGACAAAATCGAGCGGCGTCTCGGGGCCTTGGACTGAAACAGTTTGGTATTCGGTTCCCGGCAGCCATAGGGCGCCGTAGGTTAAGCCTTTCTCGTTCATCCCGTCCAAAGCCGTGTCCAACCCGAGACCCGTCACGCCTAAAAATCCGTATTGGGACACCCACCGGGCGCCGGCGATCCCTCCGGGCCCCTTGCTCTGACGCTCCATTTTCCTTGGGAAAACCTGGATTTTGGATTGCATATCGAGAGCAAATTCCATCGAACGGGCATTGACGACGGTTCCGTCGCCCCCCTTCACGACAAAATCGGTGCAGGCAAAGGCCGCCGCCGCAAAGAGTAAGAAAAAGGCTTTCATCGCTTTTGCACCATCAGCCAGACTCCTCCGGGCCCTTCCGTTTCTTTCACATCCAAATAGGGGTCGGCGACGATTTGATCGTAAAACCTCGCATCCGCGTAGGACTTAAGTCCCGGGAGGAAGGCATGGAGCGTCCCGCCCGGTTTAAGATGCTTTTCCAAAGAGAGCGCGAGCGTTTCGAAAAACCGGTCTCCCTCCGGGACTTCCATTCCAAGCCGCGTGGCGATTCCTTGAAGCTGCGCCGCCGTAATGTTTTTCTTTCTCTCCAATTCAGTGAAAAAACGCAAGACGACCTTTCCCTCGGCCGGTCCCGAAAGAGCAAAGAACGCCTCGATATCTGCGTCCGAATAGACGGCATGATCCAAAGAAAACCGCTCCTCGATCTCTCGGATAAACGATGGAGAAGGTTTCACCGTCTCGACCTTAGGAGGAAACAAGTAGATGGTATCGAATTCGCCGACAATCGGACCTGGCCAAGGAGTTCGTCCGCACGATGCAATCTTCGCCGCCGCTTCCTGCTGACCCACGACGAGTCCTGCTCCTGAAAGAGGATGATCGTCGAAATACGATTCGATCCCTTGCATTGGAAGCCCCTCGAACCGGTTCCTGCATCCTAAATACGGCTGCCCCGCCTCTTTTTCCAAAAATACCTTAAGACGCTCTAGCAGGATGCCCTCTTCGGCAAAGAGGGGAAAAAACCGCTCTTCGATCCGCCGCATTCCGGAAAGCCAAGCGCATTTATCCTTGGCGTCCGCAAACTCTTCTTGGATCCGGTCGAAATAGGAAAAAAAGAGGGTTGCATCCCAGTTCGATTCTTCGAGGCGGAGAAAGATCTCCTCAAAGCGTTCCGCTTTCGTTTCCAAGGGGCCGAATGAAACCTTGTCAAACTCCCAGAGGGGGATGGGGGAAAAGAGCGCGCCCCCTTCTTTGCCAAAAAATTTCCAGCCATGCAGCCTTGCAAACCGGCTGAGAGCCTCGAAGTTCACAGGGTATGAAAACGCCCTGCCGTGCCGGGAGAACTCAAGCGTCGATTGCGCCAATGCATCGGGAGCGAACGGCCCTCTGTCGGCAGCGATGACAAAAGCCTCGTTTCCGATCTTCTTGAGGGTTCGAAGCGCCCCGATGGGAAAAAGGAAGGGGAGCGATTCGAAAGAGGAGCCGTATTCCTCCAGGATCCGGTTCGCTTCGGCAAATCCGGGGTACGGCTCCCCCTCTGCCTTGCGAAACGAATAGGCGATCTCAAACCCGGATTGCACCGTTGCGATCCCCTCGAAAAGCTCTCCCTTCTCGACTTTAAACAAATCGTGGGGAATCGAATCGAAAAAATAGTTTGCAATCCAAAAATCCGCGAGGGGCAGCGTCATCGAGAGGGGGTCCAGAACGGACGTCTCCAAAATCCCATCGTCCATCCACTGTCGAAGAAGGGGATGTTTCTTCCAATAGAAATAATTGCTCTCAGAGGCGTCCGTCAAAAGGTAGCGGACATGCGAGATGCCAAGCCGTTTGAGTTCGCCGAGAAGCAAAAAAGCGAATTTGCCACACCCGCCCCCGAATTCGCCGATCGTAACCGGCCGATCCCCGAATGCATCCTGAATCAGCCTGGCATAATAGGCCGCGAGCCTGGAATTATTCGTCTGCTGAAACGGAACCCGGTCCGGCGACCAGCTACGAACTCCCAGGGTGCCATACGCAGCCATTTGGCTATCCCAAAGGGGCGACTCGGATAAACGAGAACTCGGAAAAGCCATTCTCCAACTCTAATAGAGGACAGGCTTTATACACAACGTGGTTCAAAATTTGGTTTTTGACTTCGCCGGCATCCCGGCCTTTACATCCGCGCTCAAGGCCCCCTATTAGTCAATAGGGAACCCTCGCGCGCCGGCCTGCGGCCTGATGAAAATTCCGGGCGCCGGCTTTGCCAAATTCCCAAATTTTGAACCACGTTGTGTATAATTACAAAATGATGCAGCAACAGTCCTTGGTCTCATCTTCGTCCGGAGACTCGGACCAATCGACGAAATGGAGCATCGCTTCGTGCCGGTAGGCTTTGGAAAACGCCTCGGCGACGGCAGGATAAATCTCGCGGTATGCGGCCTCGAGATCCCCTCCCTCAGGGAAAATCGCCTTCAAACTTTTGTCTAAGAGAAGGTTCCTGATTTCCGTCAAACGGTGGTGCCAAAGGATGCGGCAAGGGAGGTTGAACGCATAGTAGAAAAACGGGATCGGGTTCGAATCCCTAGCCCGCGCGCCGAACTGCCGCTCGAAATAACCGACCGTGAGCTCAACGCTTCTCGGATTGATCTTGTCGGCGTAGGACGTATCGTATTGGATGGAATAATAGCTTTGGATGGGTTTTCTGCTGTAGCAGTCGTTGAGCGCCCGAATGAGCGAAGGACCCGAGCGAAGCGCGATCTCCTTTTTCATCGGATCGCCGATTTTCTCTTCGACGATTTGGGTATAAACCTCCAGGATCCACTGCTCTTTCTCCTGCCACGTTTTGCCGCGGATCGTCTCCGCTTCGGCGATGAGGGCCGAAAGAGGCGATGCGAAATCGTTTTCCCCGCAGAGGGGAGCGTATTTCGCAATCGCCGGATCGTTGACGTCGGCAAGCTCGATTTCAGGCATCGCTTGATAGGGATGCCTGCCCGGCCCGTCGATTCCAAGCGACATATTTTACTCGCCTTTCAGCTGGCGGATCATAAAGTTCGGAAGGGCGAAAGAGGCCTTATGGATCGCCGGGTTGTAATAGGAATACGATTCATCGCCCATTCGTTCCCGAAGAACTTCTTCCGAAACCTGATAATCCGTGTCGCTCGCCCAGCCCAGCGCCATAAAGCCGCCTACGTAGGTTGGGACCGGGGCGAGATAAAAGCCGACATGCTTGAAGTGGGGGGTAGCGCTTTCTAAAGTCATCTCCTGCTCGTGTTTTTGCAAGAAGGGAACGCCGCTCATGTTCACGAAAATGCCGCCCTCGTTTAGCCGGGCTTTGCAGTCGCCGAAGAACTCGCTCGAAAAGAGGACTGCGCTCGGGCCGATCGGATCGCTTGAATCGACGATGATCACATCGAACTTCTCTTCCGTTTCTTTGACGAATTTCGCCGCGTCTTGAATGAGCACTTGCGCTCTCGGGTTCTCGAAGGCTCCATTGGAAACTTTCGGGAAATATTTTTTTGAAAGCTCGATTACGCTCGCATCGATCTCGCAAAGGACGGCCCTTTCGACCGTTTTGTGTTTCAGAACTTCCCTGAGCATCCCCCCGTCCCCTCCGCCGACAATCAGGACCGATTTGGGATTTTCGTGGGAATAAAGAGGAACGTGGGACAGCATCTCGTGATAAACGAATTCGTCAGCTTCAGTCAATTGGATGATCCCATCCAAGGAAAGGACCCTTCCGAACTTCGAGTTTTCGAAAATCGCGAGATCCTGGAGCTCGGTTTTTTCAAAAAGAATTTTGTCGGACATTTCGAAAAACTGGCCCCACTCGGGATACAGGGTTTCGGAAAACCGGGACGCGTCGGCAAAGAGCGAACAGGACGCAAGAACCGCGAGAAAAGATGCTTTCATAGTTCCTCCAATTTATTGAAAAACGCGAACACCTTACAGCAGGGGGAGAATTTTGTAAAGGGTTGACTTTTAACGACCCTCCCGGCAAACTCCTCGACCCTTTAAAAACGGTCTTCATCCACTAAAAAGGAGTAAAACCATGACTACGAAAATCGGCCAGGCCCAGGCAGCCGCGGCACCCCAATCGATTCTGCAGACGGCCAAATCCGCAGCCTTGCATTGCGTTGACAAAGCCCAGGCGGCAGCGAAAACTGTCTTTGGAGCGGCGACCCATCCGGGCACCGTCTATCTGGTCGCAAGTTCCGCCATCGTAAGCCTGGGAACCGGCACCTCGTTCGGACGTTCTTTTCTTGCAAATAGCGCCGGAATTGCCTGCGGGCTGATGGCTATGGTCGGAAGAGTCCTAGTTCAAGAAAAGCTCTCCCCCAAAGCGCCCGTGGTCGAAGTAGAAGCCCCTCCCGCCCGGTTCCCGGTTCTTTCGGTAACCAAAGAGAATTTCAAAAAAGAAGTCCTCTCTTCGCAAGGCCCGGTCGTCCTCAATGCCCACGCGAATTCATTCCCTTCCTCTAAATGGATAGCGGCGTCATTTGCTTCTTTGAGCGAAGATCTGGCAGGGAAGATCAAGTTCGTCCAGCTGGATATCGAAGCGCAAAAAGGCCTTAAAGAAGAACTCAAAATCGATACCGTGCCGACCTTTGTTTTCTTTAAAAGCGGCAAAGAAATCGGCCGGCACACAAACTCCTACTCACAAGCGAACCTGCTCGCAAAGTGCGTTGCCCAATTCTACTAATGATTCCATTCGGAAAGGAGCAGGCGGACCTCCTCTTTCAGGGGGGATAGATCCTGCTCTTTCCCCTCGAAAAACGTCATCGAGTTCGGAATCGAGACTTGAGGCTCCACCACCTTCCCTCCCAGTCTTTCCAGGATCGTTCGGAGGTGGTTCAATCCTGTGCGCCCGCCGAGTTTTCCCGGAGATGCGCTCATGAGAGCGAATTTCTTACCCTTAAACGCATCATTTGACGGAGTTCCCTCCTCGGATCTCGACGCCCAGTCGATCGCGTTTTTGAGCGCGGCGGAAACCGACCCATTGTATTCGGGCGAGGCGATGAGGATCCCGTCGCTCCTCAGCATCAGGCCTCTAAGCTTCTTGGCTCCCTTCGGCATTCCTGCCGAACTTTCCAAATCTTGGTCGTAAAAGGGCAGTTCGAGCGCTTTCAGGTCGATCACTTCGACCGCCGCTCCCATCTCCTCGGCGATCCGGACCGCCTCGGCCAAGAGTTTTTTATTGTGGGAGCCGTTTCTCAGGCTTCCCGAGAGGGCGAGTAGTTTGACATCGGCGGCAAGAAAAGACGCCAAGCAAAGGAGCAAAGCAAGATACTTCATGGCGGAGAGAGTATCATCTATACGGGTTCTTTTACAACCCCATCAGCATGGTCTCTTCATCGTGGGTGAGCGGCACCGGCTTGACGGCCAGCCCTTCGACGGTCCGGTCGGTGGGGTTGACGATCAAGAGATCATTTTCGGAAATCCCCTCGATAATCTGGATCGTCCGGCCGTCGTCGATCCCCACTTTCACTTGGGTTAGATGCACCTTGTTGTCTTTCACTACGGCAACGAAAGTCGGCCCCGACCGGATTATGAGCGCTCCGACCGGAATGTAGAACGTTTTCGTCTTCTGCGGGAATGAAAACGCCACTTCGGCGTAAAGGCCGGGCATCAGCTCGCCGTAGCGGTTGTCGATGTTGACCTGTGTTAAAAGAGTTCTTGACTGCGGGTCGAGCGCTCCCGTGTTGCGGTCGATGATCCCCGGGAACGCTTTCCCCGGGTACTGCCAAACGGAGGCGGCTGCAGGAAGGCCGTCCTGGATATAGAAAAAATAGGCCTGAGGCACATCGACAAACGCGCGAAGAACGTCCGTCTTGGCGATTTCGAAGAGCTGGATCGGGTTGTTGTCGCTTCCGGCCGTGATCAAAGTGCCGATATCGATCACGTTCCGTTTCGTGATGATCCCGTCGAAAGGGGCATAAATATTTTTAAATTGCTGCATCGTCTTCCAATATTCGACATTCGCAATCGCCGCCTGCACATCGGCGATCGCGGCCAGCTCGTCGGCCGTTTTGACGTCGACCTCTTCTTTCGAGATCGATTCCGCATTAAAGGCATAGAGCGCGTTCCAGCGGTCCGCCGTCACCTGGGCGATATTCTGCTTGGCGATGCGGGAGGCAAGCTCCCCTTCGGCCCGGGCCAGTTCTGCATCGACATCTGGCGTATCGATTTCGGCAAGAAGCTGCCCTTCTCTCACCCGGTCTCCGATATCGACGAGGAAATTGATGAGATACCCGTTCGTCCTCGCCCAGATCGGGGTTACGTTGATCGCTTCCAAAAAACTTGGCAGGACAAGAGGGACTGGTTTGACGGCCGCCTTCATCTGCATCACTTTGTAGCTCGGCATCGGGATTTGCGAGGCCGCTTTATCCAAGGCTCTCGTCTGCTTTTCGAGGACGTAAAAGCGTGTGCCGAACGCGGTGAGAAGGACTGCGGCAATCAGGATCAGGGCGAATGTTTTTTTCAATCAAGCCTCGAGGAAGGGGTTAGGTTTTTTCCGGAGGAGCGAAAACATGACGGGGACGAAAACGAGCGTCGTCAGGGTCGCAAGGAGCAGCCCTCCGATGACTGCCCGCCCGAGCGGCGCGTTCTGCTCTCCTCCTTCTCCAAGTCCTAGCGCCATCGGCAGCATCCCGAGAACCATCGCCATCGCCGTCATGAGAACGGGCCGGAGCCGGATCGTCCCGGCGGCGAGCGCCGCGTCGAGGCTGGTCTTCCCCTCGCCAAGCTGCTGGTTGGCGAACGAAACGACCAGGATGCTGTTTGCGGTCGCAACCCCGAGGCTCACGATCGCCCCCATGAGAGACGGAACGCTGAGGGCGGTCTCTGTGATAAAAAGCATCCAGACGATCCCCGCGATCGCCCCGAGAAGAGCTAAAAGGATGATGAACGGATCGAGCCACGATTGGAAGTTGATCACCAAGATGAAATAGATCAGGATGATCGCGCAAATAAATCCAAGTCCCAGGCGCGTGTAGGCCCTTTGCATATCGCTCACCATGCCCTTCACTTGGATGCGGCTGCCCGGATCCATTTTTGGCTGCAGCTCGTTCACGATTTTCTGGATCTTCATCGCCACTTTCCCCAAACTGCTTCCTTGCACATTCGCATAAATATCGTAGGTCGGCTGGATGTTTACGTGGTTGATGACGGCGGGGGTGGTCCGCTCTTCGAGTTTTGCGACGTTCGAGAGGAGGGGCGAGCGCTCGGCAAGCGGGCTTGAGATGGGGGTGTTCATCAGATCGTTGATACTTTCGATCCGGTACTTCGGCGTTTGGACGGCGATCGGGTAGGGAAGGCCGATATTCCGGTCGAGCCAATAGTTCGGATTCACGACCGTGCTGTCGCTGAACGAAATCAAAATATCTCCCATCACATCGGCTTGCGTGAGGTTCATCTGGTTGAGGAGCGTCCGGTCGACGTTTAAAAAGAGTTCGGGAGAGGCGATGTCTTGGTGCAGGTGGACGTCGACCGCTCCGGGGACATGGGATATCCGATCCACGAGCTCCCGGGCCACCTCGTAATTTTTCTTGCTATGGCCGACAACCTGCACGTCGATCGGGGTAGGAAGGCCGAAATTGAGGATCTGGCTGATGAGGTCCGCAGGCTGGAAATAGAAAATAAGATCGGGAAATTTTTCTTTGAGATCGGCTCTCAGCTCTTCCATGTAATCGAGGGTCGGTTTCGACTGGTCTTTCAAGGCGACCAAAATCTCGCCGTCCCAAAATCCGATCGTCGCGTTGTCCCCGTAGGCCAGGCTATAGGTGAAAGGGCTGATCCCGATGTTGTCGATCATCATCCCGATTTCCCCTTCGGGTATCACCCGCTTGATCTCCTCTTCGACAGCCCCAAAGATCTGCTCCGTCACTTCGATTCGCGTGCCGGTCGGAGCCTTCACGTGCAGCCGGATCTGGTGGGCGTCGACCCGGGGGAAAAAATCGATTCCGAGGAACGGGATGAAAAGGATTGGGCTCAAGAAGACTGCGAGCGATACCGCTGCAGCCAATCCCCGACGGCGAAGGCATGCCCCGAGCATCCGGGAATACCCTTCCCGAAAAGCCTCGAACCCCTTTTCAAACCCAATGTAAAGCCGCTTTACAAACGTCGTCGGCTGCGACGCGTTTCCGTGGATTTCGTTCTTAAGCAAATATTCGATCAGGACGGGGACGAGGGTTCTCGAGAGGAAATAGGAGATGGCGATCGCGAAGACGACCGAATAGGCGAACGGGACGAAAAGGAACCGCGAGGGGCCGACCAGGAGCGCGACCGGGAGGAAGACGATGCAGATAGCCAGCGTCGAGACGAAGGAAGGGATGGCGATTTCCTGCGAGCCGTCTAAAATGGATTCGCGGAGCGGTTTTCCCAAATCGAAGTGGCGATGGATGTTTTCCAAGGTGACGGTTGCGTTGTCGACCAGGATGCCGATCGAAAGGGCCAGGCCGCCGAGAGTCATCAAATTAAGCGAGTACCCCATCATGGAAATCACGATGATCGCGGCCAAAACCGAAATCGGGATCGAGACGACGACGATGACGGTGCTTCGCCAGCTGCCCAAGAAGATCAGCATGAGGAGCCCCGTTAAAATGGCTGCGAGCAGCCCTTCGACCGCGACGTTTTTGACCGCCGCGTCGACGAAAACCGACTGGTCGAAAAGGAGATTCATCTCGACCCCCTTCGGCGCGGCGGCCCGAAGTTCCGGCATCATCGCTTTGAGCGCATCGGTGATCTCCGGGATCGACGTGTTGCCGTTCTTGATCACCTGCTGCAGCACGCCTCTTCGCCCCATGTCGCGGACGATATTGAGCTGGGGCGGGAAGCCGTCGTGGGCGTGCCCGACGTCGCGCATGTAAATGACCGTCCCGTTTCGTTTCGCAATCGGGATATCGTTATATTCCTCGGGCCGCATCGGGTTGGCGTTCGCGTTCACGACGTAGTCGATCCTCCCGATCCGCGCATCGCCCGTCGGCAAAATCAAACTCTGCTTCAATATCGCGTCGTTGACGTCTTTCGGGGAAAGCCCCCTGGCCTGAAGGGCATCCGGGTCGACGTCGACCATCATCTCGCGCACCTTCCCGCCGAACGGGTGCGGCAGCGTGATCCCTTGGATCTCGAAAATCTTTGTCCTAAGCCGCGTGTTCGCATAATCGAACAGATCCTGCTCCGGCATCGTGTCGCTCGACAGAATCATTTGGATGATCGGCACAGAAGAAGGGGTGTAGAGCAAAATGATCGGAGGATAGATATGGGGCGGCATCAAGTGGAGGATGGACTGCGAAACGGCTGTCACCCCCGAAAACGCCGAAGAGACGTCGGCGTCCGGGTAAAGATAAACGCGGATCAGAGAAACGCCGTTCAGCGTCTGCGATTCGATCCGGTCGATCCCGTTGACGGTGGTCGTCATCGCGTATTCGCTGTACGTCGTGATGCTGTCCTCGACGTCTTTGGCGGTCAGCCCCTGATACGACCAGATGACACTGATGACCGGCACGTCGATCGCCGGGAAAATGTCTTTTCTCCCTTGAATCGCAAACGTCCCTCCGAAAAGGATGATGAGGAGGGCGATGACTACGAATGTATACGGCCTTTTCAAGGCGAGCCGGACAAACCACATAAGCTACCAGCCTCCCCCGAGCGCCCGGATGAGCTGCACCGTATTCGAGTAGCTGAAGCCGAGAAGCGTCAAGTAGCTCAAATCGTCGTCCAAAACCTGGATCTCTTTGGCCGCAGCCGGCAAAAAGGAATCAACGCCATACTGAAACCTGTTGGCCGCAATCTTCCAGTCGGTTTTCGACGCTTCGACCGCGTGGGCGACAAACTCCCTTCTTTTTCCGAGCCAATCCAAATTCGACAGGGCGTTTTCAACCTCTTGGCAAGCGTTTAAAATCCCTTGCCTATACTTTGCGACCGCCTCATTGAATTCGGCCCAGTTAAGCTGCAGCTTGTAGTAGCGAGCCAGACCGTCGAACAGCACTTCGGTCAGATTCGCCCCAATCCCCCAAAACCAGCTTAACCCCTTTAAAAAATATTTCGACAAAGGCGCAACCGACCCAAGGGTTCCTTCGAGATCGAGAGTCGGGAAATAGTTGGCGTAGGAAACCCCCAAATACGCATGGACGGCCGATAAAAGCCGCTGCATCTCGGCCAAATCAGGCCGCCGACCCAAAATATCGGCGGGGACTCCCTCAGGAATTTGCGGAGGAGCGGCGATCAAAGGGGCCGGCTCCAATTTGAACCCGGAGGGAGTTTCCCCCAGAAGAACCGCGACCATGTTCTCGAACACCGCCCGTTTTTGCTTCATTTCTCCATACATCGCCTCGGTCCGGTTCAAATCGGCTTCCGCTTGCGCGGCTTGAGAGTAGTCGATCAAGAGTCCCCGGTAGCGGTCTTTGTAGATCGCGAGCTGAACGCGCCGCGCCCGGATGAGCGACTCATACACATCGATTGCCGCATCGAGAATCCGAGCCTGGAAATAGGCGTTCGCAAGCTCCGTCGCGACGATCAGCATCGTCCAATTGTAGGCGTCTTCCCTCGCCTGCGTCCGAAGGTCCGCCGACTTGTAGGCGCTGCGGATCTTGCCCCAAAGGTCCACTTCGTAATTCATCGTGAGCGGGAGGGCGTACTCTCTCTGATGCTGCCTCGTCACGAAAGGATACGATGGAAGGTTGGGTCCCTAGATCTGCAACACCTGCGACTGGTTTTCGTACCCTAAGTTCGCATTGAGCCAAGGGAAAAGTTTCGAGCGGGCGATTTTAGCCAAATCGCGCGCCTGTTCGACCCGCGCTTCGGCGGCAATCAGATCCTGGTTTTGCTCTTTCGCCTTTGCAATCAATCCCGCAAGGACGGAATCTTCAAACACATCCCACCAGTCCTTGTACTGAAGCGGGGCCGCCTCGCTCTCCGTCTTCCAATTTTCAGTCAAAACAAGCGTCGGCATATCGAGTCGCGGCTCGAGGGTGCATCCGACAAGAAAACTAACAGCAAAAATCCACCCCCGCTTCATGAGCCTATCCGCAACGTCGAGTGAAAAAGATGGGAGGAGATTTCGAGATGATTTTTGCGATTTTTGACGAGGGAATATTTTTCCATATTCCCGAGGAAAAAAGCGCAAAAAGCGCTCGAAAAATCCCCCAGATTTTTCTCTCCACATTGCGGACAGGCTCATATCTTCTGATTAATTGATTTAATTCATATTGTCTAGTTACAATTCCCTTGTGATCGAAGTCATTTCCGTAAGCAAATTTTATCAGTCGCAGCAGGCTCTTGCGGAGGTCTCTCTCTCCGTTTCGAAAGGGGATGTGTTTGGGATTATCGGCCAAAGCGGAGCCGGCAAGTCGACGCTGATCCGGTGCCTCACGCGGCTCCTCACCCCCACCTCGGGGAAAATCCTCTTCCACGGAACCGACATCGCTTCCCTTTCGGGAAAAGCCTTGCGCTCTTTCCACAGAAAGATCGGGATGATTTTTCAACATTTTAATTTGCTCGGCAGCCGGACCGCGCGTGGAAACATCGCCTACCCTCTCGAGATCGCCGGGATTCCAAACGAAGAGCAAGCCCCCCGTATCGAAGAACTCCTCCGCTTCGTCGGCCTGGAAGGAAAGGCCGGCTCCTATCCGGCTGAACTGAGCGGCGGCGAGAAGCAGCGGGTCGGGATCGCAAGGGCCCTTGCGAATCAACCGGAAGTTCTTTTTTGCGACGAGGCGACCTCCGCGCTCGATCCGAAAACAACGCATGAAATTCTCAGCCTTTTGAAATCGTCGAATAAGAATCTAGGCCTCACCATCGTTTTGATTACGCACGACATGGAAGTGATCAAAAAAATCTGCAACAAAGTCGCCGTGATCGACGCGGGGCGGATCGTAGAGCAAGGAACAGTGGCCAGCGTCTTCGCCGACCCGCAGCACCCTGTAACGCAGCGGCTCATCCAGAGCGGAGCCCATGAAATCCCCCCCGACCTCATCCGTCCGCCATCCCCCAACCGCAAGCTGCTCCGGCTCCGCTTCAAGGGAAAAGCGTCGGCAGAGCCGGTCATTTCCCAAATCGTGAAGCAATTTCATGTCGAGGCGAACATCCTCCTCGGCTGGATCGATCATCTCCAAACCGTTTCGGTCGGAACCCTCGTCATCGAGCTTACGGGAGAGCCGAACGGGATCGACTCGGCCTTGAAATTCCTAACTGACCGCTCCGTCCATTGGGAGGCTGTGGAACATGTCTAATTTCGACCTCGCCCTCCAGCTCCTTCCTCCGCAGCTAGGCAATACGATTTACATGGTGTTCGCCTCGGCCTTTTTCGGCCTTCTCCTTGCCCTGCCGCTGGGCCTTCTCCTCGCCTTGACCGGAAAAGGGCGGATCAAAGAGAACACCCCCCTCTATAAAACTCTGGAAGCAGCGGTCAATATCGGACGCTCCTTCCCCTTCGCCATTTTGATGGTCGCCCTCATCCCCGTAACCCGGTGGCTCGTCGGCACGAGCCTCGGGACGACCGCCGCGATCGTGCCGCTCACAATCGCCGCCGCCCCGTTTCTCGCCCGACTCATCGAAACGAACCTGAACGAGGTGGACAAGCACCTGATCGAAGCCGCCATCGTCATGGGATCGAGCGCCAAGCAAATTGTCTGGAAAGTCCTCCTCCCCGAAGCCTTCCCATCCCTGATTTCAAGCCTGACTTTGACTCTCGTCAATTTGGTCGGCTACAGTGCGATGGCAGGCCTTGTCGGGGGGGGAGGGCTTGGCCAAGTCGCAATTCAATACGGCTATAACCGGTTCAACACCCCGATCATGATCGCAACCGTCGTCCTACTGATCCTCTTTGTCCAAGGGATCCAGTGGGCCGGGAGCGCCGCCGTGTACGCCATTGAAAAAAAACGAGGAAAAAAATGAAACGTCTTTTGCCGCTTTTCGCATCGCTTTTGGTCTTTTCTTCCTGTGGATCCGTTCCAAAAAACGGGTTCAAAGTGGCGGCAACCCCCGTCCCGCACGCCCAGATGCTCGAATTCGTCAAACCCGACCTCAAAGCCCAGGGGATCGATCTCGTGATCATCGTGACGGAAGACTACAACGTCCCGAACCGGGCCCTTGCCGACAAAGAAGTCGATGCCAATTTCTTCCAGCATAAGCCGTTCATGGATCAGCAAATCGCCCAGTTCCATTATCCGATCGAGTCTCTGGCCGCCATCGAGATCGAGCCGATGGGGATCTATTCGAAAAAAATCCATTCGCTCGCCGAATTGCCCGACGGAGCCACGATCGCCGTCCCGAACGACCCGACGAATGAAGCCCGAGCCCTCCTCCTCCTCCAGTCGCAAGACCTCATCGAACTCCAAAACCCAAAGGATCTCACCTCGACCGTCCTGAACATCTCGAGCAACCCAAGGAATCTCAAATTCCGCGAGGTGGACGCCGCGATGCTCCCCCGCACCCTTCAGGACGTGGACGCCGCAGTCATCAATACCAATTACGCGCTCGAAGCCCGCCTTTCGCCCCTTAGCGACGCGCTGGCGCTCGAGGGTAAAGACTCTCCCTACGCCAACATCATCGCGATTCGGATCGGCGATGAAGAGCGGCCCGAGATCGAGGCGCTGAAAACGGCGATGACCTCCGATAAGATGCGGCAGTTCATCCTCGACAAGTACAAAGGCGCCGTCCTCCCGGCTTTTTGATCCGGCTATTTACAAAATAAAATTCACCTGCGATAGTCTTCGCCTCGCATGAGATACGTTTTTGTTTTCATTTTTTTGATTCGGGCATACGCCGCCGAGGTCCAGCAGGACTCTCATAAAACAGCCCTCATCTTCGGCATCACAGGTCAAGACGGGGCGTACCTCACTGAATTTCTTTTGGACAAAGGGTATACAGTCCACGGAGTGAAAAGGCGCTCTTCCTCGCCGAACACCTCCCGCCTCGACCGCTTCTACGAAGAGAAGCAGAGGGCGACCCGTTTTTTTCTCCACTATGGAGACTTGACGGACGGGGCGAATATTTTTTCTCTCATCCATGAGATCCAGCCCGACGAGATTTACAATCTCGCCGCCCAAAGCCACGTGAAAGTCTCGTTCGAGCTTCCCGAATATACCGGCGAGGTGGATGGGATAGGGACGCTTCGGATCCTTGAATCGATCCGCGCTTCAGGACTGGCTAAGAAAACTAAATTCTACCAAGCTTCCACAAGCGAGCTGTATGGCCTTGTCCAAGAGACTCCGCAAACAGAAAAAACCCCCTTCTATCCCCGGTCTCCCTACGCGGTCGCAAAGCTCTTTGCCTATTGGTCGACCGTCAACTACCGCGAAGCCTATGGAATGTTCGCTTGCAACGGGATCCTCTTCAACCATGAGTCCCCTTTGCGCGGCGAAACGTTCGTAACCCGGAAAATCACCCTCGCCGCTTGCCGCTATAAGGCAGGGGTCGCAAGAGGGCCGCTTTATCTTGGAAACCTGAATGCGATGCGCGACTGGGGCTACGCGAGAGATTACATCGAGGCGATGTGGCTCATGCTGCAGCATGATACCCCGGAAGATTTTGTCGTGGCGTCGGGGGAAACTCATTCCGTCCGCGAGTTCGTTGAGCTGGCCTATGCAGAGCTAGGGATCGACATCGAGTGGCGCGGGGAAGGGCTGGAGGAAGTCGGGATCGACCGGCGAACGGACAAAGTGATCGTCCAGATAGACCCCCGCTATTTCCGGCCTGCCGAAGTGGACCTCCTCCTTGGGAATCCGGCGAAGGCAAAGGAAAAACTCGGATGGACGCCCAAGACCTCCTTCCAAGAACTCATCCGGCTGATGATCGAAGCCGATTACCAAATCGCCCTCAAAGAGCGGACCCTTGCTCAAATGGAGACCTAAGAACCTACCCAAGTACAATTTTTGTCGGTTTTCGTGATTATTTTGACCGCTTTTCGATTCAAAATCGGGGGGTTATATACTTCGGGTCGATATTACCCCCCGATTTTGAAGTCGAACAGAGGCTCAAAAGAACACGAAAACCGACTGAAACTTTTTACTTGGATAGGTTCAAATGCTGAAATGTTATTTCCTGATCTCCCTTCTTTTCTTCTCCGCCCTTCATGCCGAAATGGATCCGGATGCCAAAATTTATGTCGCCGGGCATCGGGGCCTTGTCGGTTCGGCCATAGTCCGGGCGCTTAAAACAAAAGGCTTTGACAACCTGATCTTGAAGACCCATCGCGAGCTTGACCTTCGCGACGGCGCGGCAGTGGCAGCTTTTTTCGCAGAGGAAAAGCCCGAATACGTCTTCGTCGCAGCCGCCCATGTAGGCGGCATCCTCGCGAACTCTACCTATCCAGCTGATTTTTTACGCGACAACCTGGCGATCGAAGAGAACGTCATCCACCAAGCCTACCTTGCGGGTGTGAAAAAGCTCCTCTTTTTAGGCTCTTCCTGCATTTACCCGAGGGACTGCCCCCAGCCGATCCGGGAGGAATACCTCCTCACCGGCCCGCTTGAAGGGACGAACGAATGGTACGCGATCGCAAAAATCGCAGGACTCAAGCTCTGCCAAGCCTATTCCAAACAGTACGGGGCACGGTTCATCTCCCTCATGCCGACAAACCTCTACGGACCGGGGGATAATTTCGATCTCTCCACCTCGCACGTCCTGCCTGCTCTCATCAAAAAATTCGTCGACGCGAAAAATGCCGGCGCCCCCGAAGTCATCCTCTGGGGAACCGGAACGCCCCGCCGCGAATTTCTCTTCGTAGACGATTTGGCCGATGCAGCCATTTGGGCAATGGAATCGTATGAAGAAAACCAATGGCTGAACGTCGGAACGGGCGAAGACCTGACAATCCTCGAGGTAGCCCAGCTCATTAGCGAGATCGTCGGTTACCAAGGGCAGATCGTACTCGATCCTTCAAAACCCGACGGCACACCCAGGAAACTTCTCGACGTTTCCAAAATCAACAGCCTCGGCTGGAAAGCCGCGACCGACCTCCGGTCAGGGCTTGAGCAAACGATCCGCTGGTATTTAGAAAACCGGTGATTGGAAAACCAACCGATCCAGCAGAAGGTCGGGTTGATCTTCGATAAGCAGTCCGTCCATCACCGATTCAACCCCGTTCTTCTCTATCGTTTGCGACAAGATTCCGGTTTGCGTCACGAGCGCCGCTTGAATGCCGACCCCATGCGCTCCGCGGATATCGGTTTCCGGGGTATCGCCGATCATAAGAATCTTTTCCTTTTTGATGCCATCGGGGCATTTGGCGAGAGCCGCCTGGAAAATAGGCTGAAAAGGCTTTCCGGTGGCATAAACTGAAAAGCCCCGGTTGCCGAACATCTTTGCGATCGTCCCTTGCCGCACGACAACCCGAGGGGGCGATCCTTCGACCGCTACGGGATCAGGATTTGCGCAAAACACGGGCACATGCTTTGGAAGAGAGTGAATGGCCGGCTCGAATACGGAAGAGTCCACCTGATCTTCTCCGTTTAGATGAGGCGTCGGGATGTAAATGAAATCGGCCTCTTCGATCAAATCCGTTTCCCGGTAGCCTGCCGCATCGAATAGCTGGCGATGCGAATAGCGCGGATGGGTCGAGCTAAAAAGCCAGTAAGTTTTCCGCTCCACAGGAAATGGCGCGTTGCCGCTTGCGAGCATTTCTCTTGCGACCTCCCCTGACGTCAGAAGAAAATGGTAATGAACCTTCTCCAAAATGCCGTGCTTTCCGTACTTTTCCTTCTCTTTTTCCGCAAGCTGCGTCGAGTTGGAGAGAATGCCGACAACCTTTCCCTCTGACACCAATCGCTCCATTGCCTCTTTGGCGCCCGGAATGGCTCCGGTCTGGTTCGATTCCCAAAACACGCCGAACGCATCTAAAAGAAACACATCGAAACGCTCCGATAATTCTTGAAGAGTCGCCGTCTCGGCCCTTAAGAACGACATCGCAAAAACCAAGACCGTTATCAATCGAATCATAATTCCCCCAAGATCAAGGGCAGATTATCACACGTCTTTCCTTCCTAAACAACCGATTTTGAAGTTGTTAAAAACGTCAAAATTTTCTTTACTGAATGCGATGGAGTTCTCCTCGAAATATTCTCTTGGCCTCTTTCGCCTGGTGATGATCAACGTCATTGCGGTCGACAGCATCCGCACCCTCGCTTTTTCCGCTGTCTATGGATATAGCCTCGTCTTTTTCTACCTGTTGATGGGTCTCTTGTTCTTTCTTCCGACTGCTTTAGTCGCTGCGGAACTTGGGACCGGCTGGCCGAACCGGGGCGGGATCTACGTGTGGGTGAGGGAAGCGTTCGGGAAGAAATGGAGCTTGGCTGTCATCTGGCTCAATTGGATCTACAATGTGATCTGGTATCCGACGATCATGGCTCTCATCGCGGGGATCTTCGCGTACCTCATCGATCCCGCCCTCTCTGACAACAAACTCTACATGTGCGGATCGGTTCTCATCCTCTTTTGGGCGGCGACGCTTGCAAACTGCTTTGGGATGAAAATCTCCAGCTCGCTCAGCACGATCGGCGCGATCGCCGGGACGATTTTCCCAATGGTTTTCATCTCCATTTTAGGGATCGTTTGGATCGCCAAAGGAAATCCGGCCGAAATCCATTTTACCTGGGCAGAGTTTTTCCCTCGGGAATCCCAAGCAGATAACTTGGCATTCCTCACGAACGTCCTCTTTGGACTCCTTGGACTTGAAATGGCGGCAACCCACGCATCCGAAATGCGCAGCCCCTCGCGCGACTATCCGCGCTCTCTTCTCATTTCCTCGATCATTATCCTCGCCACGATCGTTTTCGCATCGCTTGCCGTCGCCATCGTCGTCCCTCGGAAAGACTTAAGCCTTGCGACCGGGATCATGCAAGCGTTTGGAGCCTTTTTCCAAGCATTCGGCCTCGAATGGCTTCTTCCGGCCGTCGCGGCCTGCATTATCTTAGGCAGCCTAAGCGGCGTCGGCGCCTGGATCATCGGCCCGACAAAAGGGCTGCTCGTCGCATCCCGGGACGGATCCCTTCCGAAATTTTTCGCTCAGGAAAATAGGCATGGAGTCCCCACCCGGATCCTAATCGCCCAGGCCGTATTGGTCTCGCTCCTCTCGTTTGTTTTCATTCTCTTCCCGACGGTCAATAGCAGCTATTGGATTTTGTCTGTCGTGACGGCGCAGCTTGCCCTTCTCGTCTACATCGCCCTCTTTGCCGCCGCGATCAAACTCCACTACAACAAACCGGACGTTGCCCGTTCGTTCCGCATCCCGGGAAAGAAACTAGGCGTCTGGTTCGTCTGCGGCTTAGGCGCGCTCACCGCGTTTGCCGTCATCGTCTTCGGGTTCCTGCCGCCGGCCCAAATCCCATTCCAAAACATTGTACTCTACGAAGCGATCCTCTTTGCGAGCATGGCGCTTTTCACCCTGGCTCCCTTTTTGTTCAAACGCCTTGTTTCTAGTGGTCTTTAACAAAAATTCTCGGGGTAATTTCGGCGTCAAAGCAGCTATGAACCTATCCAAGTAAAAAGTTTCAGTCGGTTTTCGTGTTCTTTTGAGCCGCTTTTCGACTTCAAAATCGGGGGGTAATATCGACCCGAAGTATATGACCCCCCGATTTTGAATCGAAAAGC
>Ga0169931_10002391_pt1 | contig 30641 bp, 25 predicted proteins | sample Kivu_15m_20L_FD_129675 | JGI IMG/M metagenome (GOLD analysis project Ga0169931, IMG submission 129675) | Freshwater microbial communities from Lake Kivu, Western Province, Rwanda to study Microbial Dark Matter (Phase II) - Kivu_15m_20L... | ecosystem: Environmental > Aquatic > Freshwater > Lake...
GTCCGGTTCATCGTCCTGGCTCTGGATCGCTGGCATCACCAGCGCATCACCCAAGAACGACACAAAGACGCCCAAGCTCAGAAGCAGGCCGCCTAAAGTTGTCGCGTCCAGCGAGAAGTCTCCAAAGACCACGGGGATAAACCCCGTGGCTCGCCGACCTGTTACTCTTCCACGAACGCCTTCAGTTCCACTTGGTAAACGGTGGTGTTGCTGTTCCCGAGGAACACGTACCGCCCGTCCGGCGACACCGCGAGCGACTGTACCGGCGCGTCGAACTGGCGCGCCGACAGTTGCCGCCCGCTGAGCACGTCCCAGCAGCGCACGGTCCCGTCGTCGCCGGCGCTCAACAGGTAGCTGCCGGTCGGGTCGAAGGCCACCGCGTTGATGTTCTGGTTGTGTCCGCCGAACACGAACACCACCGGCGGGTCGTCGCCTTCCTGTTCGATTTCCCACACGTACACCGCGTCGTCGAGACCGGCCGCCGCGAGGTACTTGCCCTGCGGGTCGAACGCCAGCGCCGTCGCGCCCGTGGGAATCACGCTCCGCTTCTGCTTCGTGGGCACGTCCCAGATCACCGTCGCGCCGTCCCGCTCGCCGGTGCCCATGTAGTCGATGCCCGCGCACGCCACCCACTGCCCGTTCGGGTGAACCGCGAGCGCTTCCAAGGTGCACGCGTCGGCGGCTTCGATCAGAATCACCTGCGGTTCGCCCGTCGCGCACGTCCACAGCCACACGAGGCCGTCGGCCGGGCTGGTGTGGATCACCGTCTTGGAGTCCGGGGTGAACGCGAGCGCGCCCACCGGCGGTTTGGTCGCTTCGAGCGAGGCCGAAACGCCGCCCTCGACCGCGTTCCACAGTTGCGTGTAGTGGTCGCTACCGCCGACCGCGAGCCACTTGCCGTCCGGACTGGCCGCCACCGAGCACGCCGCGCACAGGTTCGTCGGCGCGACCTCGTCGCCGGTCTCCGCGTCCCACACGCGCACTTTCGTGCCCGCGGAACTCGCGACACGGAGGGGCGCGCCCGGAATCAGCGCGACCGCGTGCTTGCCCCGCGGGTTCGGCCCCGCGATCAGCTTCCCGTCGCGCACGTCCCAGATGTGAACGACGCGGTCGGCACCGGCGCTCGCGAGCTTCGTGCCGTCGGCGCTAAATGCGAGCGCTTTGATTTCGTCGTTGTGCCCCTTCAGCACCGGGCCGCGGGTCGCGGCTTCGGCGTCGTGCCACAGGTGAATGTCGTTGTCCGAATCGGCGCACGCGAGGTACTTCCCGTCCGGGCTGGACGCCACCGCGATCACCTGATCGGCGTGGCTGTTCAGCAGCATCAGCGGGTCCGTGTGCGGCGGTCGCCACACGCGCGCCGACGTGTCCCAACCGGCCGAAATGAGCAGTTTCGAGTCGGGCGACCACGCGAGCGCCGGGATGCGATCGGTGTGGCTCTTCAGCTCGGCCACCGGCTTGTGCGTGACCGCGTCCCACACGCGGACGCTCAGGTCTTCGCCAGCGGTCGCCACCCACAGCCCGTCCGGGCTGAACGACACCGCCGAGACGCCGGCGCGCGGGTGCGCTTTGAGTTCGCCGGCGAACTGCTGAGCCGGAGCGTTCCAGAACCGCACGGTGCCGTCGTCGTGCCCGGTCGCCACCAGAGCGCCCGTGGGGTCGAAGGCGAGAGCCGAAATCCATGCGGACTCACCGCCGGGTTGCTCGACGCGGTTCAGCAGCGTGCCGGTCGCGGCGTCCCAGATGATGAGGTCGTCGTTCCCGCTGGCGAGCAACTGCGCGCCGGGGCCGAAACACCACAGCGTTTCGAGGTCGCTCAGGAAGTGCCGCGCCAGTTGCTTGCCGTCCGCGGCCCAGCGGCGCAGCACGCCGGCTTCGTCCACCGCGAGTACCGTGTTGTCCGGGGCGAACGCGACCGCGGCGATGTCGGCGTCGGCGTGGAACCGCGGTTCACCGAAGGTGCGAACGACGAGCGGCGAGGGGCGGACGGGAAACGCATCGTGTTCGCGCGCGGCGGATACCGGAGTGGACATGACGGCCCTTGTGCGGTGCGCGCCCTCTCGAATCGGGGGCGCGGGAGGCATTCCGAGTCTAGAACATGGTTTCGTGTGAGGCGAGAAAAGAGCCGGTCCCAACCGGAAAATCCGGCCGATCAAGAATATTCGGCCAGACGTGAATTATTGTAATGGCGCAAAGAATCATTGCGCCGGGAATCGCACCAGCGTGTCCACGGCGGCGCAGTGCGCCTGTGGGTACTCAACGGACGCCTTCTTCGTATTGGTCCGAACTGTAGCCGAGGATGGGGTAGAACACGAAGCCGAGGAGCGACAGACCGAGGCCGAACGCTTCGCTGCGCCCGAACCGCTTCGCTACTTCCACGTTTACCAGAATCGCCGCGATGATCTGCACTACCGGGACGAAGATGAGCACGAACCAGAGCTTGCTGAGCCGCGCAACGTCCACGACGAGCACGTAGGCGTTGTAGAACGGGACAAAAGCGGCCCACGCCGGTCGGCCGGCTTTGGGGAACACCCGCAGCCAGCCGAGCAGCACGCCGGGCAGCGTGATCGCCGCCCACGCCAGTAGGTACCACTCGAGATCGTCCACGCACAACCGCCGTTCGCGGGAGTTACTTACCGGCCTTCGCCGCCGCGTACTTGGCTTCCACGGCCTTCCAGTTCACGACGCTCCACCACGCATCAAGATACGAAGCGCGCAGGTTCTGGTACTTCAGATAGTACGCGTGCTCCCACACGTCGACGCCGAGCACCGGCACGAGGCCGTCCATCAGCGGGCTGTCTTGGTTCGGCTTCTTGAGCGCTTCGAGCTTCCCGCTCGTCGGGTTGTACACGATCCAGCTCCAACCGCTGCCGAACTGCGTGAGGCCGTTGTTCTTGACGGCGTCTTTCATCTTGGCGAAGTCGCCGAACGCTTCGGTGATGGCGTCCGCGAGCGGCCCGGTGGGTTCGCCGCCGGCGTTCGGCCCCATGATTTCCCAGAACAGCGCGTGATTGTGGTGCCCGCCGCCGTTGTTGATGACGGCTTGCTTGATCGCGGCCGGCACACTCGCGATGTCGCGGAGCAGGGCGACGATGTCTTTGCCCGCGAGGTCCGGGGCCGATTCGAGCGCCTTGTTCAGGTTGTCGACGTACGCCTTGTGGTGCTTCTGACTGTGAATCTCCATCGTCTTCGCGTCGATGTGCGGCTCGAGCGCGTCGAACGCGTAGGGCAGCGCCGGGAGGGTGTGCGGCATATCGGTTACTCCGGTTAGTGAACGCGGCGGACGTGGGTAGTGTATGGACGCCCCGCGCCGGGAGAGCGCGAACCGCCGTCGCGCGCGATAGGTCGGGCCGATGCCTTCACAGTTCCAACTCGAACGTCTCGGCATCGGCGTACGCGCCCGCGGCCGGGTCGAAGGTGCGGCGCAGCCCGCGGAGGTGCCCGCCGTCGATTGTGTACTCGCTGTAGCCCCAGCGGTGCTCTTGCGTCGCGCTGCCCGCGCAAATGGTGGCGAACGGCAGTTCCGCCGCGCGGGGGAGGACGTACCACCGGTGCCTGTGCCCGTGGAGCCACAGTTTCACCCCGCACGCGGCAGCGGTATCGCGCGCGGCGCGCCAGTCGCGCAACCGGTGCCACCGCGGTTCGGGCCGGTGCCCTTCCATCAGAAGCGGGTAGTGACTCACCACGATTCGCGGGCCGTCGTCGAGGCTCGCGCACAGGGCGCGGAAGCGTTCTAACTGTGCCCCGCCGACCCGCCCGCGCGCGTCCCACGCCAAAAAGTTCGGCTGCGCGGAGTTGAGCATCACGAGCCACACGTGGCCGACCTTCCGCGCGAAGGGGAAGGGGGCTCCGGTGAGGCGCGTGCCTTCGAGCCACGGCGCGAACGCCGATGCGAACGCGCGCTCGCTCGCGGCGCGGCCGACGTACAGGTCGTGGTTGCCCGGCACCGCGACGCCCGGCGGCAGGCCCGGCGCGCCGACGCCGAGCGCTTCGGCCGCGGTCCGCACTTCGGAGGCGAACCCGAGGGCGGAGGCGTCGCCACTGAAGACGAGCGCGTCGAACGCGCGCGCGGCGCAGTCGGTGCGGAGCGCGGCTGCGGCGCGGTCGGCGTTCGCGAAGTGGGCGGCGCGCCCGAGGAGGTTCAAGTTCGCCCACCCGACGGCGCGCTTGGAGAGCGCGTCGCGCGCGCGCCATCCGCGGCGCGGCGCGGTCAGGTGAACGTCGCTGAAGTGCGCGAGGCGCAGCATCGGTCCCCCTCAGGTCCCACGTCCCGCGCGGCGCCCGGTTCGACCGGCCGCCGGTTTCGGCCCGGGCGAACTCCGCGCTTCCGCGAATTGACACCGGGCACTCTTATGGGCTATACTCGGAGTTACAACTCCGTTCGCGATTCGGATCGCGGGCAGGACGCCTGCCGTCGTTTGGTTCTGATCGTCGTGGCTCGGTCGAGCCAACAGCCGCCAATTGGTTCCGGCGGCCGAGTTCTTGTTCCGCGGGCACCGCCCGCCGCGCGTGCGAGCAGCAATGCCTACGCAGCCCGAACCGTCCGGTCGCTCGTCTTCGGCGCGCCGCGCCGCGGCGGAGCCACCGAACGACGCGGGCGCGGCACCGCTCCCGCCCGCCGCCGGTTCCACCGGTTCGCACGCGCCCGAACCGCCGCTTTCGGACATCATTCGCGCCGGCAAAGGCTCCTCGCGCGCGCCGTCGCCGGAATCGGACATTGCGCAGTTCTTCGCGAACCCGGCACCCAATACCGACGAACAGCCCACGGTCATCACGAAGGCCCAATCGGGCGTCGCGCCGAACCCGAACACCCCGCCGCCGGTCGTCGTGCCGGTGAGTTCCCCGCCCCCTTCGATCGCCGGGCGCCGACTCGGGCACTTCGAGTTGATCGAAGCGGTGGGTTCCGGCGGGATGGCAGCGGTCCTCAAAGCGCGCGACACCGAACTCGGGCGGGTGGTGGCGCTGAAGATTCTGCCGCCGGAAGCCGCCCGCGACCCGGAGAGCGTGGCGCGCTTCAAGGCCGAGGCACGCGCCGCGGCCAAGCTCGACCACGACAACATCGCGCGCGTGTACTTCTGCGGCGAAGATCAGGGGCTGCACTTCATCGCGTTCGAGTTCGTGGAAGGGATCAACCTGCGGCAGATGATGGACCGCCGCGGGCAACTCCCGGCGGGCGAGTGCGTGCGGTACATGATTCAGGTCGCCGCGGGGCTGAACCACGCGGCCGAGCGCGGCGTCGTTCACCGCGACATCAAACCGAGCAACATTCTCGTCACCCCGGACGGCCGCGCGAAGATCGTGGACATGGGCCTCGCCCGGCACCTCGGCGCGGACGTGAACGGCGGGGTCACACAGTCCGGCGTTACGCTCGGTACGTTCGACTACATTTCGCCGGAGCAAGCGCTCGACCCGCGGCGCGCCGACGTGCGCAGCGACATTTACTCCCTCGGCTGCGCGTTCTACCACGCGCTCACCGGCCGGCCGCCGGTGCCCGAAGGGACCGCGGCGCGCAAGTTGCGCGCGCACCAAACGGAAGCGCCGCTCGACCCGCGGATGCTGAACCCCGCGATCCCGGACGAACTCGCGGCGGTGCTCGCCCGGATGATGGCGAAGGACCCGCAGCAGCGGTACCAAACGCCGAACGAACTGATCGCGCACCTGAAGGCACTCGCGGAGCGGTTCGACGTGGGCGGCTCGCTCCCGCAAGACGCCCTCACCGTGCCGACCGACCCGCGCGTGCTGCCCGAACCGCCGCGGGTGCGCGCGTGGTGGGTGGTCGCGGCGGCAACCGTCGCGCTTGCCGCGGTCGCGTTCGTGAGCGCGACGAGCGACCCCGGCCCCGCGCCGCGACTGCCCGCGCGCCCCGCGGCGACCGCGAAGCCGTTCGAACAGCCCGACGCCGTGCGCCCCGCGCCGCCCGTGCCGGCGGTCGAGGTCGTGCGGACGGTCGCCGAACTCGTGCGCAAGCTCGAAGACCCGACCACCGAGAAGGTCGCGCTCGCGGGCGAAACGTTCGACCTCACGAAACTCGACCGCGCGGTAACGGTTGCCGCGCCGAAGATCGAACTCGTGGGCGCGCCGAACGGCTGCACGCGGGTGCTCGTCTCGGCCGGGCCGGACGCGGCGCCGCCCGGCGCGCTCGTGTTCAAAGCGCCGGAAACGCTCGCGGTGCGCAGAGTGTGGTTCGAGTTCAAGCTCGACCCCGATGTGAGTTTCGAGCTGCAAGGCCCGACGCAAGTCGTCGGTTTGCGAGCGACCGACGCCCGTACCGTGTCGTTCGCCGACTGCCTGTTCACTTCGGCCGACGCGCGGTTGCGGGACCACGACGCGCGCGCGGTTTCGGTGACGCGCGCCCCGGACGGCCCGGCCCCGCGCGTGGAATTGGACCGGTGCCTGTTCGGGCGCGGCACGGTGGCGGTGTCGGTGCCGCCGGGCGCGAGCGTCCGCGCCACCGACAGCGGCTTCGGCCCGCACGTCGCGTGCGTGCAGATCGACGCGCCCGCGAACCCGCCGGACGCGCCGGAAACCGAAGTCGCCTTCGACCGCTGTTCGCTCATGCTCGACCCGCGGTGCGCCGCGGTGGACGTGCCGAAGGGCACCAAAGCCCGCGTGCGCGCCGGCGACTGCGCGTTCGCGCCGGTGGGTGCGAGCGTGGCCCCGGCGGTTGTGCCGCGCTCGACCGCGAACCGCCGCGGGGTGGTCGTGCGGACCCGCGACGCCGCGCCCGCCGGCGTGAAGTTCGCGCCGACCGCGGGGCGAACGAGCGCCTTCTACGAGGTGGACCCGATCGCGACCGAACTCGAAACGCTTACGTTCGAGCAGTGCCGCACCGCGGCGCTCGGCGTGGACGGCACCGGACACACCGAACTGAAACAGCGCCCGTGGGAGAATCGCGACCCGCTCGCGGTGCTCGCGACCGCCGACCCGTGGCCCGCGTTCGCGCTGCGGATCGCCCTCGACGCGCAGGTGTTCACTCGCGCCGGCAATCGGTGGGTGCCGCTCGGCGCGTGGTTCACCGAACCCGACGGCAGCGGCTTGCACCGCGCGTACCCGAAACTGTACGAGAGCATTTGGCCGCCGCCGCGCCCGCTCTCCGCCGAGGAACAGGCGCGCAAGGTGTGGTTCCCGAGCGCCCCGGAGTCGGCGCTGCGGCCCGGCGTCTACAAGGAACTGAGCGCGCTCTTGAAGGCCGCGAAGTCCGACGACGTGATCCTCATTCGGCACACCGGCGAGCTGAAGGTGGACAACGCCGAAATCCGCTCCGCCACCAAGCCGAGCGAGGGCGAGTTGCGGCTCACGTTCCGCCCCGAAGAGGGGTCGCTCCCGGTTCTGGTGTCGGAAGCCGACGACGACCGCGACCAAACGCTCTTCAAACTGAAGTCCGGAGAGGTGGCGTTCGAGAACCTGCACTTCGTGCTGCGCGCGAACCGGCCGAAGGACGGGCAACTGGTCGCCGCGGTCGCGGTGATCGGCGGCAAGGGGTGCCGGTTCGTCGGCTGCACGTTTACGCTCGCCGAAGAGGACGAATCGAAGGTCGCGGTCGTTCACCTGCCGGACATCGACAAGGTGATGGCGATGGACTCGGGCGCACGGCCGGTTCCCAAAGTGACGTTCGAGAAGTGCGTGCTCCGCGGCCGCGGGCGGGGCATCTGGTCCGAAGTGAGCCGCCCGGCGAGTGCGAGTTTCGCCGATTCGCTCACCGCGCTCGACGGCCCGGTGCTGCTGTCCGAGGGCGGTGGCAAACCGGGCGCGGTCGGCACCGGCGGCGAGGCGAAGTTCGCGCGCGTCACGGCGCTCGTGGCCGGGCCGCTCGTGGAGCTGCGCGGCAAGCCCGGCGACCCGAAGGGCGGCAACCCGGTGCGCTACAAGGTCGAGACCGACGACTGCCTGTTCGTGCAAGTCGCGGGCGCGGGTCGGCCGCTCGCGGAAGTGGAGGGCGCGGACCCGATGGACCTAAAAGCCGTCCTCGACTGGCAGGTTAAGAGGGCCAATCGCTACGCGAACTTCGACGCGACCGCGGCGCTCGCACTCGTGCGGCCCGGCGGCGAACTGCCGGCTAAGGAACTCGCGCGCGACGACTGGTTCGCGCACGCGGGCGAACCCGCCGGGGCCGACAAACGGTTCGGCACCGTGACGCTCGTCGCGCCGCCGGTGGTGCTCGCCGACCTGTTGAAGCTGAAGCCCGCGGACGCCGCGGTGAAAAGCGCCGACTTCCCGGACATGGCCGAGCCGAAGGCGCTCGAAGCCGGCACCGATCTCAAAGCGCTCCCGGTGCCGCCGGAGTAAGCGCGTCACACTTCCACGTCCCACACCACGATTTGCCCCGTTTCGCCGCCGGCGGCGCACGTCAGGCCGTCCGGCGAGAACGCGCCGCTGTACAACCGGCCGATGCCGAAATCGTAGGTGCGCAGCAACTCGCCGGTGTGCGCGTTCCACAGGCGCGCGCGGCCGTCGCCGCACGCGGTCATCAGGGTGCGGCCGTCCGGGGTGAAACCGACCGCGCGCACGAACCGCGTGTGCCCCTTCAGCACCACCGGTTTCGCTTTCCCGCGCACCGGGTGGATCTCCGCGTTGCGCTCGAACCCGATCGCGAGCCGCTCCGAGTCCGGCGAGAACGCGCAGCAACTGAGGAAGTCGGTTTCGAGCGAGTGCGGGATTATGCGCGTCGGATTGTTCGGCTTCGCGCGGTCCCAGATTACGGCGCGGTGCGGGCCTTGAGCAGCGAGCCACTTCCCGTTCGGGCTGAACGCGACGCTGTCGAACCGGTCGGTGAGCGCGTCGCCGTCGTCGAAGGCGTAGCGCTGCGCCGGTTCCCAAGTAATGTTGTCGTATTCGTCGATTGTGCGTACGGGTGCGCCGGGGTTCACCCACACCGGCACGCCATCGCTCCCACCGGCCGCGACGCTCGCGCCGTCCGGCGCGAACGCGGGCGCGTACCGGGTGGACCGGTCCGACGCGAGCGCCACGGAGGCGCGCGTCGACGCGTCCCAAACAACGAGGAGCGAGCTCATCGTTGTTGTCACTACCAGTTTCCCATCGAAACTGAACGCGACGCCGCTGACGTACCCGTGCCGGCCCGCGAGTTCGCCGGTCGGCGCACCGGTCGTCGGGTTCCACAACTTCACGGTGGTGATGCGCTCGGCCGCGGATGCGAGTGCCGAGCCGTCCGGCGCGAACGCGAGGCACCGCACCTTCTTCTTGTGCGCGTTCCACACGAGCATGAGTGATTCACCCTTCGGCGTCCCAGAGCACCACTTGGCCGTTGTCGCCGCCGGCGGCGCACGTGAGGCCGTCCGGGGCGAACGCAGCGCAGTACAGCTTCCCGATCCCGAACTCGAACCGCGTGCGCTCCTTGCCGGTCGCGGCGTCCCACGTTCGCACCGTGCCGTCGCTGGACGCGGTTTGCACCACGCGCCCGCCGTCGAGGAAGCCCACGGCCCACACCGGGAGCTTGTGACCGCTCAGTTCCACCGCCGGCGCGCCGGCGTCGCGGAACCGCCACAGATCGACCTTCGTGCCGTGCGCGACGCCGAGCACTTCGCCGGTCGGGTCGAACGCCGCGGGGGCGTTGTGCGGGCCTCTGGGGTGCTCGCGCACGAACAGCGGCTTCAGCGTGCGCGCGTCCCAGATCACCGCTTTCGGCTTGCCGTTGGTGGCGAACAGCGCGCCGTCGGGTGAAAGCGCGAGGCGGCTCGCCTTCGGCGTCTTGCGGTCCGGCCCGCGCCCGTGAATAACCGGTTGCGTGTCTTCGGGCGCGAGCGCGCTCTCGAACCGCAGCAGGCGGTTGCAATCGGTTGCTAGCAACTGCAGTGGCTCGCCCGGTAGAAACGCCACATCGCCGACACCGTGGCGCGAGCGCAACAGCGGTGCGACGAGTTTCCGCGACGCGATCTCGTACACGCACGCGCGGGGGCCGTTCCCGCCTAACAGACTCACGCCCATCGCGAGGTACCGCCCGCACGGGCTGAACGCGACCGCGGTGAGCGCCGGTTCGAGGTGCGTGGTCGCGTCCTTCGGGAGCGGGAACTTCGCGATCTCGGCGCGCGTGCCCGCGTCCCACAGGCGCGCGCACTTGTCGGTGTCGGCGACGGTGACGAGTTTCGTTCCGCACGGCGCGTACGCCAGTTCGTGCACGGTGCCTTTGCCCGCCTGCCAAGTAATCATTCGCGCTCTCCGTGCGGGCGGGACGCCCGCGGTCCCGGGTCAGTTGTCCGCGTCCCATACCACCAAGTGCCCGCTGTCACTGCCCGCGGCGCACAGCGCGCCGTCGGGCGACACGACCGCGGCGCGAATCTTCCCGATGCCCCACTCGAACGCGCGCACTTCCGCGCCGGTGTTCGCGTCCCACACGCGCACGCTGCCGTCCATCGCCGCGGTGAGTACCGTGCGGCCGTCAGTTGAGAAGCCGACCGCGCGCACCTGCGCGCCGTGGCCCTTCATGTGAAGCGACGGCGCATCGGGTTCGTGCGGTCGCCACACCCGCGCGCGGTGCCCGAACCCGATGCACACGCGCGATTCGTCCGCGGAGAACGCGACCGCGGTCGGGACGGTGAGGTTCGGATCGGAGAGGGTGCGCAACTCGGTGGTCAGTTCGTTCGCGGCGTAGAGGGTCAGCCCGATACTCGCGCGGTAGAACCACGTTCCGCGGGGCGAGAACCCGATGAGCGGCGCGAGTGTGTTCACCGGGTACTGGCGCGTCGGGGGCGCAGTGCCGGGTCTTCGCGCCCCGGATCGGACCACTCTTTGAACCCCATGGGCGTGTACAGCAGCAGCCGCGCGCCGTCGGGCGACACCGCGAGTGCTTCCGACGCGTACCAGTGGGCCGAATCCAGTACCGCGGTCAGCCGCCCGGACTCCACCTCCCACACCGACACGTTCTGGCGCTCGTGCAACCCCGCGATGTGCGTGCCGTCCGGCAGGAACGCGACCGCGCGCACCGGGTAGGCGTTCGCGGGGTTCTTCAGCTTGCGGAGTAACGTGCCGGTGTGCGCTTCCCACAGCCACACGAACCGCGAGTCGCCCGCGACGCTCGCGAGCGCGCCGCCGTTGGGCGCGAACGCCAGCGCCCGCACTTTTGTCCGGTGGCCCTTCCACACGAGCATCGCCGCGCCTCACTTTGAGATGCGGGCATTATGCCAGAACCGCGCGGAGACGCGAACTCGGTTCGGGCGAATCGTCATCGCGGGGCACGCGCCCGGTGCCGGGCGGCGAGGTCGGCGCGCCCGACCGATTCGTAGTGTGCCGCGAGCGCGGCGTGACTGGCGGCGTGGTCCGGTTTCACCAGCAGGGCCGATTCGAGCCAGCGCACGCCCTCGGGCGCTTGGCCGTTGCGCACGAACAGCGTTCCCACCTCGCACCGCAAGTCCGCGTCGTCGGGCCGCCGGCTGACGAGTTGCACCAGTTCGCTGACGCGGCGCAGGTCCTTCTCGCACTCCCGCCACGCGCGTTCCGCGGCGCGCACCTCGTCGGGCGTGCCGACGCGCTGGAGGCACAGGAAGATGGCGTACAGGGTCTCTTGGCTGCCCGGTTCGGCGGCGGCGGCGCGCCGCAGGTAAGTGAGGGCGTCGGCGTCGCGCCCGCGGTTGGACTCGATGCGCCCGCGGAGCCGCAGCGCCGGGGCGTTCGGCGGCACCGCCCGGAGGGGGCCTTCGAGTAGCGCGAGGGCCTCCTCGGTGCGGCCCTCCAGCGAACGGCACTGCGCCAGTTGGACGACCGTCGCGGGGTCGTCGGGCGTTTCCTTCAGCAACCCCTCCGCGAGTCGCGCGGCCTCGTCCGGGGCCTGCCCGGTCGTGAGCAGCAAGCGAACCACCGCCGCTCTGTGCGCCCGATCACCGGGTTCCAGTTGGACCAGCCGCCGGTACGCGTCGAGCGCGCCGTTCAGGTTCCGCAAGCGCTCGTACAGGTCGGCGCGGTACTTCCACGCGCGCGCCGCGCTCGGAGCGACCTCGACCCACACCTGAGCGGCTTGCGACGCTTCGTGCAGCCGGAACTGCGCCACCAGCGCGGGCACGAGCAGCTCGAGCGCCTCGGCCGCGGCGGGGTGCTTGGTGTCGATCGCCTTGCGGATCACCGCTTCGGACGAGACGTAATCGCCCTCGGCCAGCGCGCCCAGCGCGCGCTCGATCTCGATTTCGGCGGCGTCGTAACCCAACCCCGCGGCGGCCTCGAAGTGCCGCAGCGCGTCGGGCGCGGTGCCGCACCGCCGGGCCGCCCGGCCCGCGAGGAAGTGCGCTTCCGCGCTGCGCGGCCAGTCTTCCAAACACGCCCCCAATCGCGCGCGGGCGGCACGCGCGTCGCCGGCTTCGAGTGCGGCGCGGCCCGCGCGCAAGTGGTCCCAAGCGAGGTACTGCACGCGGCCCTGCCAACCGGCGACCGCGACGAGTGCCGCGAGAGCAACTAACAGCGGCCATTTGCGCGCCCGCGGCGCGGGCGGTTCGGCGGTCACGGCGCGCCTTTCGGTTCGGGGTCGGCGAGCGCGCGCTCGACTGCGGCTTCCACCTTGCGCGCCCACGCGGTCGGGTCTTGGTGGGTGAACCGGCCGCGGTCGTCGAACCAGACCACGCGTCCGGCGGGGCTGACGAGGTACAGCGTGGGGGCCAACTCGTACAGTTGCGGGCCGGGCATCCCGGAGCGGACGCCCAGTTGCGCGAGGTGTTCCGACCGCGCCCCGTACCCGTTCGGCCACTTCAGCGCGTGGGCGCGGACGAACGCCCCGGCGCTGTCTTTCGGCATGTTGCTCAGGCCGACGAACGCGACGCCCCGCGGCGCGAACTTCGCGTACAGGTCGTTCAGCCCGGGCGCGGACCGCGCGCAGAACGGGCACCACTGCGACCACAGATCGACGACGACCAGCTTCGTCCCGGGCGCGCCGAACGCGGGCGGTTCGCCGTTGATCCACCCTTCGGCTTCGAGCGCCGGGAACGGGGCACCGACCGGCAGCGGGCGCGACGCCGGTTGGGGTGCCGCGGGGACGAACGGCGCGTCCGGCGGGCGCGGTGTCGAAGGCGCACTCCCACCGCACCCGCACGCGGCGAGCGGAACGAGCAGCACGAGGGAACGAAGCGCGGGCATGGGACACCGGGTTTAGGGTTTCTTGGCCGCGCCCACGCGCTTCGGCACTTCGCCCTCGGGCACGTCGTAGTACGCGCCCGGTTGCAGGTCGGCCAACTCCTGCGACTTGCCGGACGGCCAGTACACGGTCGCTTTGGCGATTTTCGCGTCCGCGCCGGTGCCGAACAGCAGGCGCGGGTCGTTCGTGCTCGCGTAGCTCGCGCCGCCCTGTTGGAACTTGGTCTGCTTGCCGCCCGCGGTTTCCAGCACCACGCGCGCCCCCACGACGTCCGCGCCCTTCGCGCCGATCAACCGGAACCCGATCCAGTTGCGGTTCTCAGTGGGCGACACGTTTCGGAGCACCGCCACCGGTTCGTTCAGGTGGCTCACGATCACGTCGATGCGGCCGTCGTTGTCGAGGTCGCCGAACGCGGCCCCGCGCGCGTTGTGCGGGTCGCCGAAGTAGTTCCACCCGCGGCTCGCGAGCGGCTTCAGTTTGCCGTCGGTGTTGCGCGCCAGCACCGGGCGCTGGCGGCGGTCGATCTTCGTGGGGAACCGGATCGCGTGGCCGCTCACGATCATCAGGTCGTCCCAGCCGTCGCGGTCGAAGTCGAAGAACCCGGTACCCCAGCTCACGTAACTGCTGCCGATGGCCGCGAGGCCGCTTTGGAGCGTGGCGAACGTGAACCGCGCGCTCGCGCCGTCGGAGCGGTTCTGGTAGAGGGCGGGCAGTTCGTTCTCGTAGTTCGTGACGACGAGCGACGCGCGCCCGCTGCGGTCGTAGTCCGCGGCGCTCAGGCCCATGCTGCCGTTCTGCATGCCGCGGTCGTCGCGGGCAACGCCCGCGAGCAGCCCGACTTCGTCGAGCGCGATCGCGCCCCGCGCGCCGCGGTTCATGTACAGGAAGTTGTCGTCGGTGTCGTTCGCGGTGTACACGTCCGGTCGTCCGTCGTTGTTCGCGTCAACCAGAATGACCCCGATGCCGCGGCCGTCGGTGCGCAACTTCTGCTCGGCGCTGATGTCGGCGAACGTGCCGTCGCCCTTGTTCGTGTACAGCGTGTGGGGGAGCGGTTTGAACTTGCGCGGTTGGCACACGTCGCGGGTCTTGCCGTCGTAGGTGCAGTCGGCGGGGTGGTTCGTGTCGAAGCCCCAGTCGCCGTAGTGGCACACGTAGAGTTCGGGGTAGCCGTCGCCGTCGAGGTCGCCCCACGCGGCGGACGTGGACCACAGCGTATCGTTCAGCCCGGCCTTCTTGGTCACGTCCGCGAACGCGACGGTGCCGTCGGCGGCCTTTTCGTTGCGCAACAGCACGAGCCGGTTGTAGCCCGTTACGAGCAGGTCCAACCGGCCGTCGCGGTCGTAATCGAACGCCGCCGCGCCGTGGCTGTACTGAAATTGGATCTTGTCCAACCCGACTTTCGCGCTCACGTCCTCGAACTCGAAGTTCCCTTTGTTGCGGAACAGCTTGCACGGGTGCCCGAGCACCTTCTTGCCCTCGTAGTGCCCGCCGCCGGGTAGGAACACGTCGAGCAGGCCGTCGCCGTCGTAGTCGAACAGGCACGCCCCGCCGCCGAGCGATTCGATGATGGCGTAGTTGTTCGCGTCTTCGCCGTTCTTGTAGGTGAAGGCGATGCCGCTTTTCGCGGTCGCGTCCTCGAACGGGCACGGGCCGGCGGGCATCTCGTCGGCCGGTTTCGGGGCGTCGACCGGTGGCGGCTTGTCCGGCGGGGCGTCGGACTTGCAGCCGACCGCGAGCGACGCGAGCGCGAGAAACAGCGCGCCGGCCGCGATCCACGTTCGATTCGTGCGCATGGCTGACCGTTGGGGAGAGGGTGCCGCGATTATGACCGGCCGCGGGGCAGCGGGCAAGTGCCCGTCTTGCCGCGCGGCGCGGGTCGCGTCACAATTGGTCGCATGAAGACCAAAGCCGAAATCGTAACCGACTGGCTACCCCGGTATACGGGCCGCCCGCTCGAGCAGTTCGCCCGCTACGTGCTGCTGACCAACTTCGCCCATTACGTCGACCTGTTCGCCGAGCGGTTCGGCGTCGAAGTGCTCGGGCGCGACCGGCCCATGACCAGCGCGACCGCCGAGGGCATCACGATCCTCAACTTCGGCATGGGCAGCGCGATGGCGGCGACCGTGATGGACCTGCTCTCCGCGATCGACCCGAAGGGCGTGCTGTTCCTCGGCAAGTGCGGCGGCCTGAAGCAAACGAAGGTCGGCGACTTTCTGCTGCCCATCGCGGCGATCCGCGGGGAGGGCACGAGCAACGACTACCTGGCCCCGGAGGTGCCGGCGCTGCCGTCGTACCGGCTTCAGGCCGCGGTGAGTGCTGCCATTCGCAAGCACGATCTCGACTACTGGACCGGAACCGTGTACACGACGAACCGCCGCGTGTGGGAGCACGACGAGGGCTTCAAGCGCTACCTGCGCGACATTCGCGCGAGCGCGATCGACATGGAGACCGCGACCGTGTACGTCGTGGGGTTCGTGAACCGCATCCCGAAGGGCGCGCTCTTGTTGGTGTCGGACAACCCGATGACGCCGGAGGGCGTGAAGACGAGCAAAAGCGACGCGGCCGTGACCGAGCAGTTCGTGCGCACGCACTTGGAACTCGGGATCACGGCCCTTCAAGAACTGCGCGACTACGGCGACAGCGTGCGGCACTTGCGGTTCGAGGAGCGCCCGGGCTGAGACAGTGGACAGTGGTCAGTGGTCAGTGGACAGTGGTCAGAATCTCTGTACTGCCCACTGTCCACTGCTCACTGACCGCTCCCACCTACCCCCACGTCACGAGGCCCGGTTCGAACGAGTGCGGCAGGTTCGTGTGCTTCGGCAGCACGCGCACGCTGAACCCGAACTGCCCGCTCGCACGGCACGGCACCTCGGCGGCGAACGCCACCGTGCCGTTCGCGGTGCCAGTCGGGGCCAGTGGCAGCACCTTCGGTTCGGCGATTTCGCCCATCGCGTCGAGTACGCCGTAGCACAGTTGCACGTCCACGTCTTGCGGGGCGAACGAGCCGAGGCGCACTTGCACCGTGACCGGGAACCGCGTGCCGACGTGCATCAGGTCCGCGGTCGGGGCGTCCACGCTCTCCACGCGCACTTGGTTCCAGTCGGCGGCCACGCGCTTGCGCCACACGGCGAGTTCGCGGGCACCGGCGAAGCCGTTCGCGGTGAGTACCGCCTCGCGCCGGTGGCTCGGCACGTAGCACCGCTCCGCGTACTGTTCCACCATGCGGTTCGTGTTGAACACCGGCACCAGCGACATGATCGAGCGCTTCATGCGGCGGATCCACTCGCGGGGCAGCCCGCCGGAGTCGCGCTTGTAGAACAGTTGCAGCAGGTCCTGTTCGATTAGGTCCAAGAGCGCGCGGGCTTCCACTTCGTCTTGGTACGCGAGGTCCGTGTACTCTTCGCCCGCGCCGATGGCCCACCCGTTGTCGCCGTCGTACCCTTCGACCCACCAGCCGTCGAGGATGCTCAGGTTCAGCCCGCCGTTGCAGCAGATCTTCATGCCGCTGGTGCCGCTCGCCTCGAGCGGGCGGCGCGGGTTGTTCAGCCACACGTCCACGCCCTGCACCAAGTGCCGCGCGACGTTCATGTCGTAGTCTTCGATGAACACGACGCGGGTGCGGAACTCCGGCCGGCGGGCCATCTGCACCACGCGCTGGATCAGTTCCTTGCCGCCGCGGTCCTGCGGGTGCGCCTTGCCCGCGAAGATGAACTGCACCGGTTTGTCTTTGCTCGCGATGAGGCGGGCGAGGCGCTCCGCGTTGCGGAACACGAGGTCGCCGCGCTTGTAGGTGGCGAACCGGCGCGCGAACCCGATCGTCAGCGCGTCCGGGTCCAGCACCTCGTCGGCCGCGTCCACCTCCGAGGGCGGCGACCCGCGGCGCTTCAGCTGCGCCTTCAGCCGCTTCCGGGCGAGCGCCACGAGCCGCTCGCGCCCGCGCTCGTGCGTGCGCCACAGTTCGCCGTCGGGGATCTGCTCGACGCGCTTCCAGATGGCGAAGTCGGTGGGGCGCTCCTCCCACTGAATGCCCAAGTAGCGGTCGTACAGGTGCTCGAAGTCCGGGGCGAGCCAGCTCTGCGTGTGAACCCCGTTGGTGATGTGAACGATGGGCACTTCCGCCGTCGGCAACTCGGGCCACAGGTCCTTCCACATTTTGCGCGACACGCTCCCGTGGAGGGCGCTCACGCCGTTCGACACGTTCGCGAGTTTGAGCGCCAGCACGGTCATGCCGAACGGTTCGGCCTCGTTCCCCGGGTGCTGCCGGCCGAGCGCCGCGAGCGTCGCGCGGGTCGCGCCCATTTTCCCCATGTACTCGCCGAGGTACTGCTCCGCCATGCCGAAGTCGAACGAGTCGTTGCCCGCGGGCACCGGCGTGTGGGTGGTGAAGCAGCTCCCGGCTTTCACCGCTTCGAGTGCTGTTGCGAAGTCGAGTCGCTGTTCCTCGATGAGCAGCCGGATGCGCTCCAACCCGGTGAACGCGGCGTGGCCCTCGTTCATGTGGCACACGGTGGGCATTTGGCCGAGCGCCTTCAGCGCGCGGATGCCGCCGATGCCGAGCACGATTTCTTGCTGAATCCGGTTGTGCTTGTCGCCGCCGTACAACTGCGCCGTGATGGCGCGGTCCGCGGGCGCGTTCTGCGCGATGTTCGCGTCGAGCAGGTACAGCGGCACGCGCCCCACTTGGATGCGCCAGATGCGCAGCGCGACCTCGCGCCCGGGCAGCGGCACGCTCACGATCACCGGCTTGCCGCTCGCGTCCAGTTCCGGTACCAGCGGGAGCGTGAAGAAGTCGTTCTCCGGGTACCGCTCTTGCTGCCAGCCGTCCACGTTCAGGTACTGCCGGAAGTAGCCCTCGCGGTACATCAGCGTGACGCCGGCCAGCGGCAGGCCGAGGTCCGACGCGCTCTTCAGGTGGTCGCCGGCGAGCACGCCGAGACCGCCGGAGTACACCGGCACGCTCTCGTGAATCCCGAACTCGGCGGAGAAGTACGCGACGCGCGCGTCCCGATCACCGGGGAACGTGTCTTGGAACCACGTCGGGGCGGCGAGGTAGTGGTCGAGCGCGGCGGCCACGCGGTCCATGTGAACGAGAAACCCGTCGTCCTTTTCGAGCTGTTCGAAGCGGGTTTGGTCGGTGGCACCGAGGAGGCGAATGGGGCTGTGGTCGAGCGCCTCGAACAGGTCCGGGTTCACGCGCGCGAACAGTGCGACCGCGTCCGCGTTCCAGCACCACCACAGGTTGTAGGCGAGCGTCTGGAGCGGCCGGAGCCGGTCGGGGAGTCGCGGGAGCACCGTGAACGTGCGAACGGAGCGGCCGGCCATGCAGGCGTCCTCTGCCAGTGGTGTGAGGGAAGGGCGGGAGACGGGAGGGGGCCGCCCGAACGGGAGTAATTTAGGTAATCTGGGCCGCGAATCAATTCGACTCCGCGGGCGGCGGGTCGCTGCCGTGCGGCGGGCACTTCGCGTCCAAGTACGTTTGCAGGATCATCTGCGCCGCGATGCGGTCCACCTTGCCCTTGCGCTTCTGCCACTTCACGTTGGCCTCGCGGAGCGCGTCTTCGGCGCTCCACGACGAGAACCGCTCGTCCCACATCACCGCGGGCAACCCCGTGAGCTTCGTGAGCCACGCCGCGAGCGCGCGGGCCGCGCGCGACGACTCACTCTCCTCGCCGTTGGCGTGCAGCGGCAACCCGACCACCAGCCCCACCGCGCGCTGGTCCTTCGCGATTCGTGCGAAGTGCGCGGCGTCGGCGGCTTCGTTTTGCCGCGTGTACGTCTCGAGCGCCGACGCGATGATGCGGTCCGGGTCGCACACCGCGACGCCGATGCGCACCGTGCCGTAGTCGATGCCGAGCAGCACGCCCCGCGGCCGTTCGTCGCTCATGTGTACTCCGCGCGGCCGGACTTCTTCAGCGCTTCCACGATTTCCTTCACCTTGTCCTCGAACTTGCGGTCGGCGACCAGAATCGCGTTCCCGTCTTGGATCACCAACAGGTCGCGGACGCCATAAGTGGCGATGACGGTACCCGGTTCGCCGGCGATCACGCACCCGGTGGTTTCGATGCCGCAGTGGTTCGCCTGAATCGTGTTGCGGTCCGCGTCTTGCGGGTTGCCGCGCTCGAGCGCGAGCCAACTGCCCACGTCGTCCCATTGGTACGGCGCGGTCAGCACCAGCACCTTGCTGGCCTTCGCCGCGTCCTGCATCACCGCGTAATCGATGCTCTTCTTTTCCGCTTGCGAGTACTGCGCGTGAAGCGTCTCCGCGAACGCGGCAGTGCCCCACGTGTCCGCGATGCGGCGCACTACCTCGTGAATGCCCGGCTTGCGCACTTTCAGTTCGTTGAGGATCGCGGCCGGTTTCCACACGAAAATACCGCTGTTCCAGTCGTAGTCGCCGCTGGCGACGAACTGCTCGGCCACGTCGCTCGGCGGCTTCTCTTTGAATTCGGCGACGCGGGTCGCGGTCACGCCCTGTCGCGTGCCGATGAGCTCGCCGCGCCGAATGTACCCGTAGCCGGTGCTCGGGAATGTGGGGCGGATGCCGAACGTGATGAGTTGGTCGGGGAAGTCGTTGGCGAACTGCTCGGCCGCGTGCAGCGCCCGGCGGAACTCTTGCACCGGCTCGATGACGTGGTCCGCGGGCATCACGGCAATCGTCGCGTCGGCGTCCGCCTTCGCGATGACGGCCGCGCCCAACCCGACGCACGGCGCGGTGTCGCGCCCCTCGGGTTCGCCGATGACGTTCGCCGCGGGCAGTTCAGGAAGCTGCGCGCGGGTTTCTTCGACGTAAGCCGCCCCGGTGACGACCCACGTTCGTTCCGGCGGCACCTGCGCAGCGACGCGATCGACGGTGCCCTGAATGAGCGTGCGGTCGCCGCTGAACGTGAGGAACTGCTTGGGCCGCTTGCTGCGGCTCCGCGGCCAGAACCGCGTTCCCCCGCCCCCGGCCATAATCATCGCGTGGAGCATTGCCACTTCCTGTGCGTTCGCTGCGTGCAGTTCTTGGCGAACCTCGCCCGCAAGGGCGACGGGTGCGCTGCGCGAGGGCGTTCGGCGAAGTTGCGCCCGCCTCTTCACTCCGAAGGGGTGGTACAACTCAGCCCGGTGCAACGCACCGGGTTCGTTCGTGACAGAACGCATCAGGCCGAAGGCCTGAGCCACGAGCTCCGCACGGGGTTCGTGTCGCACCCCTTCGGGGTGCATTTCGCGTTCGGGCGTTACCCGGTGCGTTGCACCGGGCTAAGTTGTACCACCCCTTCGGGGTGAATGCGCCCTTGCGCTTGTGCGCTCATTCGCGCGGGGTTCTCCGCACCTCTCAAAACCGGAAGCTCAGTCCGTCGTAGGCCGGTTCGACGCCCGGCGGGAGCGTTCGCATTAGCTCCTCGTATTCCATCGTGTGCGCCATGTGCGTGAAGTACGCCATGCGCGGCTTCACGCGCGCGATCGCTTCCAGCGCTTGCGGCACGCCGAAGTGCGACGGGTGCGGCTTGTCCGGGCGCAGCGCGTCGATCACCAGCACGTCCAACCCTTCGAGCAGTTCCCAACTGCCGTCGGGAATGTGGCTCACGTCGGTGCAATACGCAACGTTCCCGATGCGGAACCCGAGCACGTTGAACCGCCCGTGGATCAGCGGGATCGGTGTCACCCGCTGCCCGAGCACCTCGAACGGTGCGCTCCCGATGCGCGTCAACTCGAGTCGCGGAACGAACAGCCCTTCGGGCAGCACGTCGTTGATCGGGTCGAACACGTACGCGAACGCCTGCCGAATGATCGCTTCGGTTTCGTCAGTGCAATAGATCGGCAGCGGGCCGTTCAGTTTCAGCGGGAAAATGCGCAGGTCGTCCAACCCGAACAGGTGATCGACGTGGTAGTGCGTGTACAGCACCGCGTGAATCAGCTTCGTGTTCGTGCGGAGCAACTGAAGCCGCAGTTCCGGCGTGGTGTCGATCAGAATGTTGCCGGCGGGCGTTTCGATCAGCACCGAGCAGCGGAACCGGTGGTTCTTCGGGTTCGCCGACGTGCAGACGTGGCAATCGCAGCCGAGCATCGGCACCCCCATCGAGGTGCCGGTGCCTAGGAACGTGAAGGTGCGCGTGCCGGCGTGCGGGTCGTGGATGCTCACGCGGCTATTTCAGCGTGCGCGGGCGGTTCCGGCAAGGCGAACCGCCGTGCGCCGCGCCCTTACTTCCCCCAATCCTCGTGCGGCGCGCCTTGTTTGGACGGCGGTTCGGGCGTCGCGGCTTCGAGGTGAACCTGCTTGTAGCCACCGGTCGCCGCGAAGTAGAGGATCAGCAGCAGGAACCCGATGGCGAGCGCCGCCGGGACCACGGCCGTGTAGAGCAGTGCCTGCTTCGCCCCGTACAACCGGGCTTCTTGCAGTTTGTCTTTGTCCTCCGCGTAGTGTTTGACGCCGACTTCGTCCCACCACTTCTTGAGGTCGTTCAAGTTCTTTTCCAGCGTCTCTTCGACCGCCTTGCCCTCGCCCTTCACGCGCGCGACCGTTTCGAGGTCGGTCTCGAGCGTGGTCTTCTTGCCCTCCTTGCGGACGCCCTTGTCGTCGATCGCGCCGCTCCAGTCGTCGAACACCTTGAGCTTGGCATTGTCGAGACCAGCAACCGCCGGGAGTTTGTCCGGCATCAGCCCGGTGAGGATCGGGAAGCCGCCCGGCTTTTCGGTCTTGTAGCGGTCGTACGCGGCGGGCGACGTTTCCTTGATCTTCTCGACGGCGAAGTAGTCCTGCTTGTAGCCGATGCCGGGACCGCCGAGCAGACCGGCCGAGATCATCCCGATGCCGCCGCTGATGCCCAGCGCCAGCGCGCCGCCCTTCGGGAACCGTTCCGAGATCACGCCGAGCAGCGTGGGCCAGTAGAAGGTTTTCCCGAGGCCGTACACCGTGATCGCGCCGATCCACGGCCACGTCGAATTCGTGAAGTCTTGGCCGAGCATGTACAGACCGGCGGTGCCGAGAACGGCGCTCACGAACAGCAGCCCGACCGGGTTGATCTTTTCCACAATCGGCCCGGCGAAGAACCGGAGCGTGAACATGAGCGCGTTCGTCCAGATGAACGCGTAGAGCGCTTTCGTTTCGTCGCTCAGCACGCGGTCGGTGATGTTCCCGATCCAGCTATCGGTGCCGAGTTCCACGTAGCCCACCAGCGCGTGCAGCACGAAGAGGAACAGCAGAATCGGCGACAGGAGCGACACGATCATCGTGCCCGTCGAGACGCCGGACGCCTTCGCTTCCGAGGTCGGGAACTTGCGCCCGAACATCATGAGGCCGTACATGAGCACCGGCACGAGGAACACGCCGAGCTTGATTTCCCAGCGCACGTCCGGGGCGACTTGCTTGAAGCCCAGCACGATGAGCGAGCCGAGGATCAGCCCCAGCGGCCAGCCCGCGTGCAAGATGTTCAGCCAGTGGGTCTTGTTCTTGGAGAACAGCGTCGCGGTCAGCGGGTTAATCACCGCCTCGCAGGTGCCGTTGCCGAGCGCGAACAGCCACATGCCGATGTACAAGCACCAGTACGCGCCTTCTTTCCCGTACATGCCGTACACCGGCGCGGCGGCGAAGGTCACGATCGCGCTGGAGGCGTGCAGCAGGAACGCGATGAGCATCAGCTTGCCGTAACCGAACCGGTCGGCGAAGAAGCTGAAGAAGATGATCGCGACGCCGAACCCCACCAGCCCGCCGCCGGTGATGCCGCCGAGTTCGCTCTGGGTGAACCCGAACTGGCTGCCCCAGTCCTTCAGGATGAACCCGCGCACCGAGAAGCCGATGCCGGCCGCGATCAGGGTGAAGAAACTGGCCCAGAACAGGACCTTTTCGTTTGTTCCGGGCGCGTCGGAACTGGTCGCGCTGCTCACGAATCGACTCCGGGGAAGAGGAAAACGGCGGCGAGTGCAGTGCCGTAGGGGGCGAGTGTAGCAACCGCCCGCCGCGCCTGCCACTGAATACCGCGGAACGCGCACACAGCAGCGGGTCACCGGGCTTCTGCCGGGGCGCGCCGGTGAGGCGTGCCGGTCGTGCGGGTCGTTCGGGCGCTTTGCGCCGGAGGCGCGATCTTCTCCCGTTTCTGTTCACGTTCGCCCCCCGGCGCGCCGATTCACGAAAGCAGGACATCGGCCGCAGGGGGCGAAGCGTGGCGCACGAATTGAACGTCCTCGCCCTGATTAAAGGAGACGAGCGGTTCATCTTCGTCTACGACGACGACAGCCGCGACGCTCTCGTCGAAGACCTCCGCAACAAGGCCGCGGACCCGGCGGTGGGGCTGAACTGGTTCGACGTCGCCGTGTTGACCGAGCGGGTGCGCAACCCGCAACTCGCGCCGAACCCGGCCGACCTGACGCTCGACCTGTAGGACGGGCTTCGAGCCGGACGCGAATGCGCGAGACGGGACGGGTGCGAAGCCCGTCCGTTGAAACACTGTTCCCGCGACGGATCGCGCGTTACGGGAATCGACCTTTGACGCTCGAAGAAGAACTGGCCGGGTTTCTCCAACACCTCGGCCTCGAAAAGAACGCGTCCGAGTTCACCGTGAAGTCCTACCGCGAGGACCTCACGCAGGCCCTTTCGTTCGCGCGGGACCAACTCAAGAAAAAGCAGATCGAACCCCGCGACTGGAACACGCGGTTGCTCCGCTCGTTCGTCGCGTGGCTGCACGAGCAGAAGTACGCGAAGACCACCATAGCGAGGCGTCTCGCGGCCGTGCGCTCGTTCGGGAAGTACCTGTGCCGCGCCGGCGTTCTCGAAGTGAACCCGGCGCAGGGGCTGCGCGGGCCGCGCCAAGAGAAGAAGCTCCCGCACTTCCTGACTCTCGCGGACGTGCAGAAGTTGCTCGCCGCGCCGGGGGATGCCGATTGGGCCGCGCGGCGCGATCGTGCCATGTTGGAGACGCTGTACTCCGCCGGGCTGCGGGTTTCCGAACTGGTCGGACTGGATGTTCTGTCGCTCGACTTGAATGATGGTGTGGTCACGGTTCGCGGGAAGGGCAAAAAGGAGCGGCTCGCGCTGCTCGGCCCGGAAGCGGTGAGCGCGATTCGCGCGTGGCTGGACGACCGCGCCGCCCTGCTGAACCAAACGAACAAGCACACCGACGCGGTGTTCCTGAACAACAAAGGCGGGCGGCTCACGACGCGCAGCGTCGGCCGGTTGCTGGCGAAGCACCTGAGCGCCGCGGGGTTGGACCCGCGCACCAGCCCGCACACGTTACGGCACAGTTTCGCAACTCACATGCTGGACGCCGGCGCGGACATCCGCGGCGTTCAAGAGCTGCTGGGCCACAAGAGCCTAGCGACCACGCAAGTGTACACGCACGTGACGACGCAGCGGTTGCAAGAGAGCTACCAGAAGGCTCACCCGCGCTCGTGACCTGCTTCGTTCGCTCCAGCTCCGACCGGCTTCCCCGCGCCGATTCGCACCCGAGGCTCGCTTCATGCGCCGTAGTTTCCGCGCGCCCGTCGCGCTGTACCCGATCGTTACGTTCGCGGCGCTGTCGCTCGCCGCGCCGGCTTTCGCGCAACCGCGGCCCGGACCGGTGACGTGGTACACCGATTACCTAGCCGCGCGCAAGGAAGCGAACGAAAAGGGGCTGCCCCTGCTGGTCGTCGTCGGCACGGACAACTGCTTCTACTGCCGCAAACTCGAAGCCGGGCCGCTGCGCGACCCGGCCGTGGCGAAGCTGCTGAGCGAGGGTTACGTCGCGCTCAAGCTCAACGCGACCGGCAACCCGGAGTTGGCGAAGGCGCTCAAGGTGAACCTCTACCCGACGACCGTCTTGGCGGCCCCGGACGGGAAGATTCACACCTTCATTGAGGGCTACGTCGAAGCCGACCGGCTCGCGGAGCAACTGAAGCGTACGACCGCGACCGTCGCGACCGCCGACTGGGCCGCCCGCGACTTCAACGAAGCGTCCAAGGCGCTCGCCGCGAGCGACTACCCGCGCGCCGTGACCCTCCTGAAGGGTCTCGTGAATAGCGCCGGCGATAAGCCCGTCGGTGCGAAAGCGAAGCAACTGCTCGACGAAGTGGAGCGCACCGCCGCCGGGCAGTTAGCGCGCGCGAAAGTGTACGAGGAGCGCGGGCAGATCGGCGAAGCGATGGACGCATTCGCCGAGGCCGCCAAGAAGTACGCCGGCACCCGCGCCGCCGGCGACGCGACCGAGGCGCTCGCGAACCTCGCCGAGAAGCCGGAGGAAGTGCAGAAGCGCAAGGCGCGGCTCGCGCGCGACCTGCTCGCGGTGGCCCGCGACGACTTCCGCACCGGACGGTTGTACGACTGCATCCAGAAGTGCGAACAGCTCGGCCTCGCGTTCGCCGAACAGCCCGAAGCGCGCGACGCGAGCGCGCTTCTCGCGGAGATCAAGAACAACCCGGAGCGCTTGGCGAAAGCGTGCGAGCAGATGAACGACCGCACCGCGGCGATGTACATGGCACTCGCGGAGTCGTGGAGCAAGAAGGGCCAACCGGCCGAAGCCGCGGCGTGCTTGAAGAAGGTGGTCGCGCTGTGCCCGAACACCCGCCACGCGGAACTGGCGCACGCGGAGTTGCTGCGCATCAACAGCAAGAGCGCGCCCGCGATCCCCGTCGGGCTGACGAAACCGTAGGTGCGCAAGGGTCGAGCACCTCGGAGTGATGGCACAGGCTTTCGAGCCTGTGCTTCCCTTTCCGGTACAGGCTGGAAAGCCTGTGCCACCAAAACGCACTCGGAACTGCTGAGCGGCGCGGCGCAACGGTTACTTGTACGCCTCCAACTTCCGCACGCGCGCCCGCACGTCGTCCAGCACCGCGGCGAAACGTTCGTCCGTCGCGCTGCCGTATTTCTCGGCGAATTTCTGCCCCGACAGCCCGTTCACCAAGCCGTCTAAATCCGGTACGAACTCGCGCGCGAGGAACCCCGCGCGCGCTTTGCCGAGCAGGTTCGCGTCGAGTTGTGTCGCGAGCGCGAACGTGGCCCCCGCGAACTCCGCGGCGATCACCGGCACGCACGTCCCGGTCGCGCCGTCGGCGTCCGCGAGGGCGCGCGCTACCGCGGCGCGCTCGGCGTCGTCCGGCGGTAACAGTTCGCCCGCCGCGCAGCCCACGAAAAAGCGCCGGCACACGTCGCGCCGGCCGAACAGCGTCGGGTTGCCCAGAGCCGCGAGCCGCGTCTTGCGGTCCGCATCGCTTTCGAGCGGGCGCACCGCGCCGGCGGTTCGCGGGTCGCGCAGCAACGCGCCGGTGTCGTCAAAGGCCACGCCCACCGCGAGCAGAAACGCCGGCGGTCCTTCCGGCCCTTCGTGCCCGAGCGCGACCTCGGCCGCGGCGCGCACCAGCGCTTCGGTGAGTTCGTCCCCGGTAAGCGGGGCCGGGGCCTTCGCGTTTTCTTCGGCGCGCGTGCGAACGGCTTTGATGACGCGCGCGGCGAGCGCGTCGCGGGCGGCGAGCACGATCGGCCCCGCGTCCGGCGGCGGGTTCTCTTTCTTCTTCGGGTCGCGGGCGAGGTCTTCGAGGTACGCAATCGCGAGCGCGTCGCCCGGTGCGGCCTTCAGCAGCGCCTTGTAAATGCGAGCCATGCGGTGCCGGTTCTCGGGAGCGAGCGTGCCGAACGCGACCGCGGGGTCGCGCCGCCGCTCGTCGGCCCACAGGTTCAGCGCGAGCGCGTTCAGCGGGTCGAGGCGCAGCACCGCACCGGGGCGCAGCACGTAGCCGTCGGCGAGCGGTTCGCGCGTGGCGGAACCGAAGTCCGGCGAACCGACCGCTCCCAACGCGCGCGCGAGAAACCCCGCGAGTACTTCGACGCGCTCCGGTTCGTTCCGTGGTACCCACTCGCGCAAGAGCACGTGGCGCGACGCGATCCCGCGGGTGGCTCCGAACGCGGGTTCCGCTTTCGCGTCGTACTTGTGACTCGAGTACCCGATCGCGAGCGCGCCCGGCGGCACCTTCACCGCGGCCTCGAAGCCCGTCAGCAACTCGTCGGCCGATTTCGCCGCCGGGTCGCTCTTCCAAGTGGCGAACGCGGTGAGTTCGAGCCGAATTCCGCTCGCGCGCTCGATGGCGGTTGCGGCTTCGGTGAACCGCTCGCGAAGCGCGCCTTGCCAGAGCCGTTCGGCGCGGGTCTCGGCGTCGTCCACGTAGAGCGTGACCGCGATTTTCAGTGGGCCGCGCGGGTTGGCCGCGTTCGGGTCCGGCTTCGCGTCCGCGGGGAGCGGCATTCCGGGCAGTTCGAGCGATTCGAACCGCACGCCCTCGGCGCGGTCCGGCACGAAGGCATACGGTGCGAAGGGATCGAGTTCGAGCGCGAGCGGTTTGCCCTTCGGCGCGAACGTGAGCACCGCGGGACCGGCGACGAAGAACGGGCGCACGTCGTTCGCGCCGAGTGTATGTTCGCGCGCCTTGGCTTTCGGTTCGGCGACCGTGAACGACACCGGCTTGTCGGTGTAATTCCCGATGACGACCACCGCGCCGCTCGCGGGCGCGCCGAACGCGAGGGCCAGAGTGAGAGCGATCGCGGTGCGCATAGCACCTCCGGTGTGTGCCCCCAATGGTAGCAGCGCCGGCCCGCGGCGCGAGCGCGAAGAAGGTGGGCAACTTGGGCGACGGTTCTTGACTGAATTTGATCGCGCGTAGCGGTTCCACTTGCGGAGCGGCCGAAGCACGCTATACCCCGCGGTCGCATCACCCGCATTCTGCGCCGAGGTCGGGCATGGTCGCGCACCCGCTGGTCCGCTGTTCGTTCCTTGCCGCCGCGCTCGCGGTGGTGATGGGCTGTCAGACGGAGCGCGGGGCGGTGGCGCGCGCTCAAGGGCCGAACGACCCGCTCGGCCCGGTCGCGCCCCCGCCGCCGCCGGGCGTTTCGCCGCTCGCGCCAACCGCGCCGCTCGCGCCAACCGGTGGTACGGTGGTCGGCACCGCGCCGGGCACCGTCGTGCCCACGACCGCGGACGCGAAGGCCGGCACGCCGCGCGTGAAAGTGGTCGCGGTGGTCGGCACGAGCCTCACCGTGATTACCGACCAAGAGGTGCGCGAATCCGTGTGGCAGCGGAACGACGAACTTTCGCGCCTCGAGGGCCGCGAGCGCGAAGCCAAGACGAAGGAACTGTACACGGCCGCGCTGCGCCGCGCGATCGAGCGCGAACTGATCCTCGACGAGATGTACGCCAAACTGAAGAAGGCCAACAAGAGCAACGTGATCGACGAGATTAAGGAAGCCGCGGTGCAGGGCACCGACAAGCGCATCCGCGAGCTGAAGAAGCAGATCGGCATTAAGACCGACGAAGACTTCGCCACGTTCCTCCGCATTCAGGGGCTGACGGTGCCGGTGCTGCGCCGGCAGTACGAGCGCGAGATGATGGCGTCGCAGTACGTGAACAGCATGCTGAAGGAGAAGGGCCGGCGGGCGAGCCTCGCGGACGTGCGCGACTACTACGACAAGCACCCGAAGGAGTTCGCCACGAAGGACCGGGTGAAGTGGCAGCACGTGTTCGTGAGCGCCAACAAACACGGGCCGGCCGCGGCCCAGCGCGCCGAAGCGATCCGCCAAGCCGCCGCCAACGGGCAAGACTTGGGCGCGCTCTCCAAACAGTACGACGACGGCCTCGCCGGCGCGCAGAACGGGTTGGGCGTCGGTGAGCGGGGTGGCGAAATCGCGCAAGACCTCGAAGCGACCGTGCTCGGGCTGAAGCCCGGCGAGTTGAGCGCCGTGATTCAGACGCCGACCGGCTACCACATCGTGAAGGTGCTGGAGCGCGAGTACGCGGGCGTGCGCCCGTTCGACCAGACCGTACAGAACGCGATCCGCGACAAGCTCGACGGCCAATTCTACGAAGCCGACCGCGCGAAGATGGTCGAAGACCTGTGGCGCAAGGGCGTGGTGCAAGTGGTGGAAGAGCCGTAACCGCGAAATGAGAGCCCGCGACCGGCGTTACTCTCTTGGTGGCCGGTCGCATTTCGCGCCACGAGGGTTCGCCATGTCGCACGCGTCGCGCCGCGGCTTCACGCTCATCGAACTGATCGTCGTGGTTCTCATCGTCGCCGTTCTCGCGGCGCTGTTTCTTCCCGCGCCGCGGCGGGTGCGCGAAGCGGCCGCGCGGATGACCTGCGCGAACAACTTTAAGCACCTGATGGTCGGGCTTCACAGCTACGCGGACACGCACGGCGCGTTCCCGCCGGGGTGCGTCGGGCCGGACGCGGCCCCGGAATCGCGCCTCAGTTGGACGGTCCCATTGTTGCCGTACATCGAACAGGACGCGCTGTACAAGAAGTTCGACTTGACCAAAGGCTTCGCTGCGAACGACGCGGCTCGCACGCAGGTGAAGGTGTTCCTGTGCCCGTCCGCTCCGACGACCGGCGAACCGGTGGCGCACTCCGTCGCGCTTGCGGGCATCGGCCCGGACGCCGCGACGCGCCCCGCCGACGCGCCCGGCAACGGCTTCATGGGCTACGACCGAGTGACGAAGCCCGGCGCGATCAAAGACGGTTCCTCGAATACGCTCACGCTGATTGAAACGCGCGTAGGCATCGGGCCGTGGGCCGCGGGCGGAGGTGCGAACGTGCGCGGCTTCAGCCTCGAAGACGCCCCGCACATCGGCGAGGGCCGCGCGTTCGGCTGGCACGCCGAGAGCAAAGGCGCGACCGCGGCAATGGCGGACGGCAGCGTGCGGTTCCTCAGTGCGAAGACCGACTCCGCGAAGCTGGCCGCGGCAATCACCATCGCCGGCAACGAAACACTCACACTCGACTGACCCGTGCGCGCCCACCTGCTGCTGACGCTCCTTCACTGGCTCGCGGTGGCGCTCGTGCTGCGCGTGACCGCGACCATCCTCTCGAACTACCCCGACTACTTCCCGCCGAATTTCGATTCGCTGTTCCTCGAAGGCCGCAAGCGCACGTTCCCCGGTGCGTACAGCGTCACGTTCTACGTCCACATCTTCGCGGCCCCGTTCACGCTGCTGGCCGGGCTGGTGCTGCTGAGCGAAACCGTGCGCCGGCGGTGCGGGCGCTTCCACCGCGTCCTCGGTCGCGTGCAGGTGTGCGTGCTGCTCGCGCTGATGCTGCCGAGTAGCGTGGTGATGTCGCGTCACGCCTTCGGCGGCTGGCCGGCCGGGTTGAGCTTCGTGCTGCTCTCGTTCGCAACCGCGTTCTGCGCGGTGGCCGGTGTGGTGTGCGCGCGGCGCAAGCGCTTCGACCGCCACCGATGCTGGATGCACCGCACGTTCGTGCTGCTGTGCTCGGCGATTGCGCTGCGGCTGATAAGTGGCGCGGCAAGTATGCTGGAAGTCTCGAACCCGGAGCGCGCGTACGTTGTCGCTTCGTGGTGCAGTTGGCTCGTGCCGCTCGCGGTGTGGGAAGCCGCGATGTGGTGGCGCGAGGAGCTCGCTCAGACCTCTCCGCGCTCAAACACCTGCGACTGAGCGAACACAATTCGCCGTTCGTGGGTTGCCGGGTCGTGACAACGGAGCTTGCTTGGCTGACTACGACTGCACTTTCCGCGAAGTTCTCAGTTGAAGGCGTTTGGCGGTAGGAGGTAGACGAGTGCCGGCCCGTCCGGGACGATGGCGTTACCACACGACCACCTTCCACGGAACGGGCGCGGCCATGA
>Ga0169931_10002392_pt1 | contig 30639 bp, 24 predicted proteins | sample Kivu_15m_20L_FD_129675 | JGI IMG/M metagenome (GOLD analysis project Ga0169931, IMG submission 129675) | Freshwater microbial communities from Lake Kivu, Western Province, Rwanda to study Microbial Dark Matter (Phase II) - Kivu_15m_20L... | ecosystem: Environmental > Aquatic > Freshwater > Lake...
CGTAAATATTGGGGGCCGACGCGTACGGGTTCTCCCAGACATCGCGGGTGTCGGCGGGTTCGGTGGGATACACGTCCACGATGGCCTGCCGAACGTGGCCCTCGTCGGTGGCGCGAATGAGGTCCTCGGGGCGAAGAATGGAGCCGCGCGCGAGGTTGATAAAGACACGTGGGCTGTCGCCGTCTTTCTCGGAGAAGGCGGCGAAGTGGTCATAAGTCAGCAGGTTCTCGTTACTGCGACCGTTGTAGTCGTAGGCCGAGATGTGCGCGGACACATAGTCGGACATGGTGAAGAGGTCGCGGATGGTGGGCGCCCACTTCCAGCCCATGGTTTCGCCCACTTCGCGTGCGACCTCGCGGTTGTCGTGAAAGGCGATCTTCATGTCGAGGGCAGCCGCCATCTGGGCGACCTGCTTGCCGATGTTTCCGAGTCCGAGAATGCCGATGGTTTTGTCGCGGATCTCGAAACGTCGCTCCTGTGACTTTACGAACTTGCCCTTGCGGGTCTCGTCGGTGGCTTCAAATACCCGCCGTGAGAGGCAAATCAGCTCGCCAATCACCAGCTCGGCGACGGAACGACCATTCGAAATGGGGTCATTGGTGACCAGCACGCCGTGCTCGGCGCAGGCCTTCTTGTCGACGGAGTCGTCGCCAATGCAGCACAGCATGACCGCGTGCAGATAGGGCGCGGCCTGCAGCACACGCTCGTTGACCTCAATGCGACTGCGCTTGAACAGCAGCTCCCATGGCTCGCTCTCCAGCAACCGAATGAGCTCGTCGTCGGTGGGCGTGCGCTCGGGGCGCCAGGCTTCAATGCCAAGAGCCCGCAGGTGCGCGTCGAGCGAGCTGTCCGGATTTTCAAGAACAAGAGCCTTGCGGAAAGGCCCAATGCCGATTCGGGGGCGAATAGGGAGAGTCACGGGGAGTCTCGAGAGCAGAGAAATCCATGTTGCGCGAAGTGCGCCTTGGCACGGGATGCGCCGGCGGCTGCGCTATACCGAAACGGGGGCGTGTGTCATGCCCGTGTTTCGCGAATTTTGTGTAACAGCGGGTCGCCGTGGATCGTCAGCTGAAGAGGACGACACTGGTAGGCACGGCTTTCGTGTTGGGGGCGCGCGTTATTTGGGCTTCTGCTGGGCCGCGATCAGGCGCGGCTTGAGGACGGTGTTCAGGAGGTCGCTGAAGACTTCGACCTGGGTGCGTCCGGTTTTTTCGCAGTGAGCACGCAGCACTTCGTGTGCTTCAAGGCTGATCCAGATGGGCTTCTTGCCGTCGTTGGACATGATGGTGACCTGAAGGTGTTAGCAAGGAAAGGTTTCAGACGAGCCAGATGCCGCCGAGGTACTGTACGTTGCCGGTGGGCGGAACCTCGCGACGACGCGGTTCTGGCCGAGGGGCGGGCGTCGGAGCGGGCGGCGCAGGAGCGGCCACCACACGCGACGGGGCTTCATCGGCGCCAATGAGCTGCTCGTCTTCGGCGACGGCGGGGGCGGCAGCGACGGCCGGAGCCGTCACGACGGGAGCGGCCACAACCGCGTCCACCTTCGCCGCCGACAACTCCACAACGGGTTCAGACGCGACGGCGGCACCGCCGAGCGTCTCGAGCACGAGCTGGCTGGCGACGTCGACCATGGACTGCCGGGTGAGCGTGGCCCACTCTTTCAGAATGACGTGGGCGTCTTCGTCAACCCAGACGGGCTTCTTGCCGCCGGGCTTTACTTCTGCGCCACCTTTGCCGGCCTTGGCGCTTTCCTTCTTGTCAGACATCGTTGGCACTCGGTTAGTCAGTAGCGGGGCAAAATGCGCCCGAAAGCGAGCGGGCCTTTCGTTATGATCAATCGGGGGGCCGATGGTCAAGCGGATCGTCGCAGATGCGCCATTCCCAAGGTTTTCGCCGCCGTCATACACATGGTGGGCTCTTATGCAGCTGAGGATCTTTTCAGGGCGGCGGCACCACCGGACCGCTGCGGGCTAGCGTAAACTGTTCTGGGCCTGATGGGCTGCCAGCAGCTGCAGCGCGCCATCGACGGTGCGCTCCGAGGCGGTGGGGCCTGTGTGGCCGCGCGCAGACGCGAATCGGTCGATCTCCTGCATGCCGGTCGGGCTGGTGACGTTGACCTCGGTGAGGTTCCCCCCGATCACGTCCAGTCCAACAAACCAGAGGCCGTGTTTGCGCAGCGTGGGCAGCACGCCCTCGACGATCTCGCGGTCACGTTCGGTGATGCCGCCATCGACCGCCTTGCCGCCCGCGGCGAGGTTGCCGCGAAACTCGTTGCCCTGCGGAACGCGCAGCAGCCCGCCGAGGATCTCTCCATCCATGAGCAGCACGCGCTTGTCGCCTTCGCGGGCTTCGGGAAGGAACCGCTGCACCATCACCGATTCCTCACCATAGCGTGTGCTCTGCTCGATGATCGTGCCGAGGTTGGCGTCGTCTTCGCGCAGCAGAAAAATGCCGGACCCGCCCATGAGATCGAGCGGCTTCAGCACGGCCTTCCCCCCCATCCCGGCCAGGAACATGCGGATGTCGTCGGCGCTCCGCGTGATGATAGAGGTGGGCGCAAACTGCGGGAAGTTCAGGACAAAAGCCTTCTCGTTGGCCGCGCGCAGGCCTGCCTGCCGGTTCAGCACCAGGCAGCCGGTCTGCTCGGCCTGCTCGAGCAGCAGCGTCGCGTAAAAGAACGCCATGTTGAAAGGCGGATCCTTGCGCATCCAGATCACCGGAAAGTCTCTCAGGGCGGTGCGCGGCACAGGTTCGCCGAGCTTCTGGACGCCGGTGCCGGGAATGGCGTGCAGCTGCTGGCAGGTGGCCCAGACGCCCGCCTGGTGCGACACGGCGAGGGTGTCGATCGTGCAGTACCACGTCTCGATTCCACGTCGGGCACACTCGGCCATGATCGCGAAGGTCGTGTCTTTTTTGATGTTGATGGACTCGACCGGGTCCATGACGAAGAGCCAGCGCATAAGGGGCCGTGAGAGAGAGAAGATCCAGCGGCAGGAAGTAGAGCAACGCGCCCATGGCGCATTCGATTCCGAAAGCGCAAGCCCGATGTTGAGGAGCGCCCTGCACCGCATGAATGCGGCGCGAGGCATCTGCGTCACAGACAGCGCCCCGTCTGCAAGCCAGACTTGAAGCGTCTGTGACGTTGTGTCAGGGCAGCGGCGTGCGCAAATGAGACGGAGAGACCCAATCGGAGTGAGAACGATGTCTGAGACAAGCATGGCAGGACGCAGCCCGGCATGGGCCATCCCTGTACTGGCGGTGTTGCCGCTGCATCTGGTGGGGTGCGACGAATTTTTTGGTACCTCGGACGCCGGCGACGACGACGCGGGTGACAGCGGCAGCGACGCGAGCAGCGACGCGGGTGGAGCGGACTCGGACGACGACCGCGACAGCACCGGCCGCGATAGCGACGATCGCGACGCGGGCGGCGACGACGACAGCACCCCGGTGACTCCGGACGTGGGCGAGGACGACGCCGACCCGATTTTGCCGGGGACGCTTCGTGAGCGACTTCAACCGCTGCTGGACCGCTACTGCGACGACGCGCTGGACTGCGGTGCCTTTGCGACCGTGGAAGAGTGCGAGGCGTACGCGCTGGCCGGTCTGTACGAGTACATCCCCGATGGCATCGAGCCCACGGAAGGGTGCATCGACGCGGTGTACTCGTACTTTGATTGCTACACCGACCGTCTGGAGTGCGACGAGTCTGCGATTCCACCCGAGGTGTATTCCGACGCCAACTGCGACCTGCAGGCCACCAATGCCGGGCTTCGGTGTCGCTAGTGGGTCACAGCTAACGGGGACAGGAAAATCCTGATGATCATCGTCACCGGCACCAAGCGTTCGGGCACCAGCATGTGGATGCAGCTGCTGCACGCCGGCGGCGTTCAGATTGTGGGCGAGGCGTTCTCTCGCGACTGGGCGGATACCATTCGGGACGCGAACCCGAATGGTTTCTATGAGTCACCGTATCGTCGGGGCATTTATTACGCGACCAACCCGTCGCCAAAGACCGGCGTCTATATGCGGGCCGAGCAGGTGCGCCTGGTGGGGGTAAAGGTGTTTATTCCGGGGCTGGTGCGCACCGAGCGGGCCTATATTCACCGGGTCGTGGCCACCATGCGCAACTGGCGGGAATACGGTGACTCGCTCAGACGGCTGACGTCGATGGAGCGCGATAATCGGGCGGCGCTGGGTAAAAAGGTGCTCCCTCCGGTAAAGGAATTACATCCTGCGCTGGATTGGTGGCGCGAGAATTATATGCTCGTGCGCGATGTGGCCATTCGGCAATATCCGGTGGCCATGGTGGCCTATGACACCGTGTTGCAGGAGCCAGAGCGTGCGCTGCGCGAGGTGTTTCAATTTCTGGGGCATGGCGATTCGGCGGCGGCGTTATTGCAGGTAAAACCCGAATCCCGCACGCAACAGGGTGCCGATATTCCCGAAGGAATTTCAGCGGAATCGGCCGAAATATTCGATGAATTATATCGCCGAATTCGGGTTGGAGTAGCCATTGATGCTGAGTTTATTGGCGTTCTGAATGACCTCGCCCAGACGCTGGAGCCTGTGATTCAGGCTGAATTACGCGAAATCAGGCGGCAGACAAACGAACGCAAAATCGCGCTCATGAAGGAGCAGGCCCAACGCGCAGCGCGCGCAGCGGCGGCCGACGCCGGCGACGATGACGAGCCTGACACCGACGACGCTGACGATTCGCCCGCGACCGAATCGGACGGACCCTGACAGAATGCCCCGCCGCCCTGAAAATCCTGTGCTCACACATGGTCGCAACACAGCCGCCATTTACGAGCGGCTGCTGGCGCTTGAGCGTCGCATGAACGCCGTGCTGCGGCCCAGGCCGGTGCTTCGTTCTGAAACCCGGCTGGTGACTGCATGGCTGACGCAGGCTACGCGTGACGTCGAGCAGATGACCATCGCGTTTACGGAGGTCGAGCGCGAGGTGCAGACGCTGGCGGTGAAACTGCAGCGACGTCTTTCGGCGCGAGCGGCGGCCATCGCTGACTGTATGTGGCCCGACCCGGCTTCGCCAACCGGTGCGCTTGCTGCCGCAGCGCATCGTCACGCGCTGACCATGACCCTGTGGCGCGCGACCCTGCCCGTGTTTCGGCACGCGATGCTGCCAGCGATACAGCAGCGGCTGGCCGATTCGGCGTCTGAACTAAAGCGGTTGTCTGAGTCGTCAGGGGTGCGGCGACCTGCGCTGGAAGCCAGCGTTGAGGCATGGTTGCGAGAGCTGCCGGGCATGGTGACCCCGCCTGCAGCCAACGCAGAGGAGCAACGCGCGACGGCGTGGCGGCGGTTGTCGTCCCGCATGTTGGGACGACCGACCCTGCTGGTCTGGGGGCCAGCGCACTGCGAGCGAATGGTGCAGCTGAGTGTGGGCCTGTCGGACACTGCCCAGACGAGCGAGGCTGTGTCAGGGGGCCGGGACGCCTGGAACCGGTTGGCAAACGAGTCGATTTCGCTCCGGCAGAACGCGACGGCGGATGAGATGGTGATGGCGACGGCGCAGGAGTTGTCCCGCTTGTTGAACGCCGTTCGACGTCACACGCGGACGCTGGAAGCCGCCGACACCGAGCGTTCGGACCCAGCGGTATTGAACGACGATGTGTTCGAGCTCAGGGCGCGGCAGATGACCTGGGCGCTGCGGCTGCTGGCGACGGAAGAGCTTCTCGAACGTCTTGTACAGGCTGGGCTGGAAGTGCCGGGCCCGGTGTGGACCGAGCTGGCGCGTGCGGAGTGGTGGTTGCACCGGCACACGGCGACCGACGCGCTCGTGGAGCTGGGGTTGGCCGATAACGTTCAGGCAGGTCGCAGGTAGCCGAAGGGGTAGCGCGGGCGGCGGTGCGTCCGGCTATATCGGCACAACGTGCTGTTTGTTACGTGATCCTTCACACCGCGTGAGGGTTACTCATGAGGTACACGGCGCTTTCACCGGGCACGTGGAGCCCCTTCCCGGGAGCCTGCTGGCGGTGGTTTTACGTCTGTTTTTCTCTCAAAGGCTTGACGAATTTCGTGAGTTGGCTGGTAAGTGGCGCGGGTTATTTTCCGTGTGTTCATGTGGAGTCTGGCATGTCGATCGCTCGTCTGCGTTACCCCCTTGCCCTGCCTGCGTTTGTTCTTGCCGTGCTCTCAGGAGCTTGCGGCACAAACGAGGCCCGGACATCGTCGACCAACCCCGACCTGGTCGGTGGTGATACCGGCGGTGATGACACCACGCTTCCCGACGGTGGCGCGATTGACCCGGATGGCGGCGCCACTGACGCGTCCGCTGAGGATGGCAGCGGTGCCGACGGCGTTGACGGCGACGGTGGCACCGACCTCGATGGTGGCGGCCCGGACGGCGGGTCAGTCGAAGGAGGCTCGGCCTGCGCCACTGACGCGGACTGTCCGGAGGGCCTGCGCTGTGATGGCGACTTTGGACCTCCGTTCTGTGCGCCGATTCCAACGCCCGATGGCGGCAACTGTGCGACCAGCGCCGATTGTGAGTTTGCGGATTCGGACCAGCTGTTCTGTTGCGCGGGGTATTTTGGCTCCCAGCGCTGCGCACCTGCGGGCGACCCTGCGACGGGTGCCACTTGTGGCGACGCCGCGGGCGAGCAGGGCGACGACTGCGTGGATGGCGGTCAGTCGGATTGCGCGGGGGATCGCGCGGTGTGTCTGTTTAGCGAATCCGACTACGCCTATTGTTCCGAAGCCTGCGTAGCGCCGGCCTTTGCCTGCGCCGAGGGTGCCTATTGTCGAGTGCTGGTGGAGGGCCCGCGTGGCTACGGCCTGTGCATTGAGTACGGCGACACCGAAGACCTGACCTCGTGCATCGACGACCCGACCGCCTGCGCCGAGAACTCGTTCTGCATTCTTGGCGAACAGGGCGACCCACTGTCGTTCTGCGCGACGGTCTGTGAATCGGACGCCGACTGCTCGGGCGACAACGTGTGCAACGACTTCGGGGTCTGCACGCCCGATGGCGACCGTGAACCGGGCGACAACTGCATCGACGATCGCTTCTCGTGCGGCGACGGCGGGTTCTGCATCAACTACGGTACTCGTTATGCGCAGTGCACGCAGCGATGTGAGCGCGACCGTGACTGCTCAAACGACAGCACCTGTTTCATCACGGAGACGGGTGAAGGGTTCTGTATTCGGGAAGGTGATCGGGCGCAGGGCGAGTTCTGTGGCGACGACCCGCTGTCGTGCGAGGGCATCTGCTCGGGCGACGCGCTCGCGTACGATCCCGGCGCGTTCTGCATCAACCCGTGCGAGTCTGACGCTGACTGCCCGGGCACATCATATTGTACGCCCGTGGGTCCTGCTGCCGAGCTGTATTGCCAGCCGGATGGCAGCGTTGAACAGGGCGGTGACTGCTCGCTGGATCCCTTCTCGTGTGAACGCGGCTCTATCTGTGTCGGCTACGGCACGGGCGACGCCTTCTGCTCTCGCCCCTGCAGCGACGATGCGGAGTGCGGCGCGGGCAACTGGTGCATTCCGTTCTCGACCGAGGTTGGCTATTGCGTTCCCGCCGGTGAAGCGAGCGTGGGTGAGGAGTGCACTGCCGATCGCTTCTCCTGTGGTCCAGAGCTGGTGTGCGGCGGCACGGAGCGTCCGCAGTGCTTCCAGATTTGCACCGACGACCCCGACGGCTGCCCCGCGGGGCAAACATGCCTTGATCCGGCCGAAAACGGCGAGCGTTACTGCCTGCCCACCGGCGACCGCGAGTACGGTTCGCCCTGCGCCGACGACATCTATTCCTGCGCGCTCCCCAGCTTCTGCGCCGAGACGTTTAGCGAGCAGGCGCGCTGCACGGTGAGCTGCACGCGCGATGGCGAGTGCCCTGCAGGCGAGTGGTGCTATGCGACGGCCACCGGAGGCGTTTGCCGCCCGGGCGGAACCGCGGGCCCGATGGAGAGCTGTGAGGGCGACCTCTATGCGTGCCGTCCGGGCCTGACATGCCTGCTGGGCGGTGGACCGGGTGCTTTCTGCGCCGAGGAGTGCACCGGCTTCCCCAGCACGTGCGGCGAGGGAGAGGCGTGCACGTGGGTTGGTTACGGACGGAGCGTCTGCATCGCGACGGGCGGCGCATCGCATGGCGAGAGTTGCGCCGAAGATCGCTTTGCGTGCGATGACGAGACCTGGTGCGCCAGCGCCGGCACCGAGTCAGCGACGTGCGTGGACACCTGCTCGTTCTCCGGCGACGAGTGCCCCGACGGCACCAGCTGCCGCTTCCTGCGTTCGGGACTGGCGCTGTGTCTGGGCGCCGGCCTTTCGCCCGATGATCCGCTGAACCCGGGTGGCACGCCGCTGTGAACGAGCGCGCTTCGCAGGGCGGCGGTCCGCATCGCTGGTGGCATGGGCTCGTGCTGTGGTGCCCGCCCCTGCTGGGTCTGGGGTGGGTGCTCGCCGTGGAACCCGGTCCTGGGACAACGCCGCCCTGCCCTTCCATGAAGCTGCTGCAGCTTCCGTGTCCGGCGTGTGGCACGCTTCGGGGTTTGCACGCGCTCGGCCATGGAGAGTGGGAACGAGCGTTGGCCCTTCAACCGTTGCTGGCGGTGCTTCTGGTGGCGCTGGTGGTGTACGTTCCCGCGCGAAAGCCCTTGTCGTTGTGGTGGAGCCGTCGCTCTCCCCGATCGCGCCAGCTCGCGCTGTGGCTTGGCGGCTTTCTGTTCCTTATGTGGTGGGCGGCACGAATCATGCTGTATCAACGTGGTCTGGCTGGGCCTGTGTGACAGGATCCGGAGCGTCGCTGCAACCGGCTGCGTGCGGTAGATCCGTAGTCGTGGTGTGGTGTGGGCCGCCGGAGTTACGCGTGGTAACGGGTGATGGGTGTTGTGCCTGTGAGCGACGACTGTCATGGACGGATTTGTGACGCTGGTGGGTGTTCGCCGCGTGCGTGGGTGAAACAGCGTGCGACGTCAGAGGGGTTGAAACGGACATGTTTTTGTAACCGAAACGGAACCTGCGTTCGTGTGCATCCGGGGACGTTGACTTGCATCATTGTCATTGCTCGTGCGAGACGCTCTACCCGGAACCGGCCATGTCAGCCGTTCGTCGCTTCAACGCTACCCGACCCGACCTTCTCTGCGCCGCTGTAGGGGCTGCTGGCATCTCTGACGGCCTTGCCAGTCTGACTTTGATCTTCTGCATGACCCGACTGGTGGACGTCTCGGACGTCTGGGTTGTCGGTGGCGGGGCGTTGTATTTGAGCGTGCTGTTGATGTTCCGGTCGATGATGCAGCTGGTGGCCATGACGGATCCGCATCGGCAGTGGTTTTCGGTGTTGGTGTCGATCCTTTCGCATCTTGGGTTGCCGCTGCTGATTGCTCTGGATGCTTCGCGCATGGGCCTGTCATGGAGCCCGGCTATGACAGCTGTCAGCATGATGTCGGTATGGGCGATTCCCGAGCTGCTGCTGCTTCGACGTGGCTGGCTGGCATTTCGCGCGTCATCGGGACCGCTGATGTTGACGAGCGAAGAGGAGCTGGCCCCCTACCTCGAGATGGCCGCCAATCAGGATGGTGAGTCGATCATGGAACTGTCGAAGCGCCAGCACATCATGCTGGTGTTTCTGCGGCAGTTTGGGTGTCCGTTCTGTCGGCAGACGCTGAGCGACATTCGGTCACGCCGCGCCGAAGTCGAGGACGCGGGGTTCCGAATTACGCTGGTGCATATGGTAGCGGACGATCGTGCCGCGGAGGTGCTGCGTGACTTCGATCTTCAGACACTGGATCGGATCGAGGATCGCGACTGTGACCTGTATCGCGCCTTTGGCCTGGGGCGAGGCGGGTTCATCCAGTTATTTGGCTTGTCCCAATGGTTTATGGCGTTCGCGGCGGCCCTCCGAAACCAGAACGGCTATGGTGCTCTGGAAGGCGATGGATTTCGCATGCCGGGTGTATTTGTGGTTCACCGGGGAAAGGTTGTGGCGTCGTACCGGCACGAGCGGTCTTCGTCGCGTCCTGATTACGTGGAGCTGACGCGCTGTGCGACGACTGGTGAGTGTGCCGACCCGGTGTTTCGGCCGAGCTCGACGCCCTAGCGAGCCTCCTGGCGACGCTCGTCAATCCCGTGTTCGCGCATTTTGCGCCAGAGGGTGGAACGCGACCAGCCAAGGGCTGCTGCAGCGACCTGTTTGCGCCCGTTCGCGTGACGAAGGGCTTCCATAATACGGGTGCGCTCGGGATTCACCTGCACCGCCATCGAGGTCCGGCCGGACTCGATAGGGCGCTCATTGCGGAGCTCCGGCGTTAGCTCATCGAGTCGCAGCGTCTCGCCTTCACCAATGGCATAGGCATACTCAATGTTGTTGCGGAGTTCGCGAATGTTACCGGGCCACTGGTATCGCAGGAGAGCCTGCATGGCGTCGGCGGCGACCCCGGTCACGGTGCGAAACCCCTGCTGATTAAATTCGTCAATAAAGTGCCAGGTCAGCAGCTCAATGTCGCCTTCTCTCTCCACGAGTCGTGGCAGAAACACGGGAACGACACGAAGCCGGTACATGAGGTCTTCGCGAAATCGTCCGTGATCGACTTCGTCACGCAGCGAGCGATGCGTCGCCGAGAGCACCCGAACATCGACATGCACGGGCTCTGTGCCACCGACAGGCACAAAGGAACGCTCCTGCAGCACACGCAGCAGCCGCGCCTGAAGTTCCAGCGGCAATTCAGCGATTTCGTCCAGAAAGACGGTCCCGCCGTGCGCCGAGGCGAACAGTCCCGGTCGGTCCTTCACAGCGCCGGTAAACGCTCCGCGGACGTGTCCAAAGAGCTCCGATTCGAGTAGATTTCCATTGAGGGTCGCGCAGTTAACGGCTCTGAACGGTCCGGCACGCCTCGGGCTAAGTCGGTGAATGGCATGCGCGACGAGCTCCTTTCCGGTGCCCGATTCGCCCCGGATCAGCACGCTGGCGTCGGTGCGTGAGACCTTGCGAAGTAAATGGAAGAAGGCGTGCATCTGCGGTGCGGCGGTAACAATGCCTTCCACGACAGAGCTCGTGTTTGATGGCCGCGCGTAAACGACGTCAGTCATAGTGATACCCGTGCAAAGTAATACCCTGCGCCATTGTCCTGAAATGGTGCCTCGGCGTATCGCGCCAGAGGCGCAACACCGTCAGGAAAGACTGCTTGTCCAGAGCGACCTTCCCTGACCGGCGTATGCCTCAATCGAGAGTGGTAATCAAGTGCCTGCACGGAAGGCTTGGCAATGGTGGCTTCCGTGCGCAAAAGGCGGGCATCACAGAGCATGACGTCCGATTGACAGGCGTAGAAGACGATGACGCAGCCAATGATTCCAGAAGAGGTACGGAAAGCGCAGCCGCTGGTGCTATTTGATGGCGTCTGCTCGCTTTGCAACCACAGCGTGGACTTCCTGTTGCGACACGACCGGTCGGGGAGGCTTCGGTTTGCTTCTTTGCAGGGCGAAACTGGCTGTCTGGTGGGTGCGGCATTTTCACATCCCACGGCGCGGCTGGATTCCATTGTATTCGTGGAATCCGACCGCTTGTACACGCACTCCACCGCAGCTCTTCGCATCGTCCCCTATCTGGGCTGGTACTGGCAGGTATGCCGTGTGGGGTGGCTGATTCCCCGGGTACTTCGAGACGCGTTGTATGGAATTGTGGCACGAAACAGGTACCGCTGGTTTGGCAAGCGGGACACTTGCCGCCTGCCGACCGAAGAAACCCGGGGGCGATTGCTGCCATGAGTCGCCCTGCAAGTGTCGTTGAGCAGAGACGTGTGTGCGTCGTGTGCGGTCGAGAGATCGAATGGCGAAAAAAATGGGCACGCGACTGGGAGCACGTGAAGTATTGCAGCGACGCGTGTCGAGGTCGCCGTCAGGACACCACCCGGGATCCGTTGCAGACAGCCATGGTGGAGTTATTGCGTCAGCGGGCAGTTGGCGCGACGATCTGTCCTTCCGAAGTGGCTCGGCTGGTGGGGGGTGAGGAGTGGCGAGCGCGCATGGAAGATGTACGCGCCGCCGCCCGACTGCTCGAGGCGCAGGGACTGGTAGAAATCACGCAGGCAGGGCGGGTTGTGGATCCATCGACGGCGCGCGGCCCGATTCGTTTGCGCGCGACACGCGCCCTGTTGACCCCCGACACGACCACGGTAGAGCGTCGCTCCAACCGTCGCGGCGCGAACACCCCGTAGCGGTCATTCACAAGCGCCATCGCGCCATGCACGGTTGGTAGCGTGAAGCGCGCAAACGACCTTCCCCACTGCCATGATGAATCGGTTTGTTCTCTATCTGGTGTTGACACTCACCTCGCTTGGTTACGTGCTCTGGTTTGGAGTGCAACGTGGTGAGGTACGCTGGCCCATGCTGCTGGTGGTGATTCTTTTGGCATTTCGGACCTGGGGATATTGGCGACAGTACGTCACGCGCGACGCATAGAGGCACCAGCGCGCTGCTCCTCGCACACCGAAAGGTCGACGCCGGGATCAGCAGGAGCCCCACCGCATGATTGCTGTCGCAGGTGGAGCAGACGGAAGTCGCGATTGCACCCCGAACCAGCTCCTTCAGCGCATGGCCCTCGCCCGGCACTTCAGAAGCGGGTACCGGCGGTGACCTGAACGCGCCATGCCCCATCGGTGCGGTTTCGATACGTGTCCGATGCGACGTCGTAGTGCACGCGGGCTCCGAGAACCGCCCTTACATGGGCCTGCGCATCGAACCCCATGAAGACCGTGAAGTCGGTGCGAAAGGTCGCGGTGGGGCCCAGCTCCGCGCCCGCAGCGGTCGAAAGTCCTGCTCCGCCCACAAAACGAACCCACTGAGTCAATGGATTGCCAAAGCGAGGCCCGCCTTCGAACAGAATCCGGGTTAGCTGTAGTCCATGGAAGGCGTCGGCGCGGCCCTGCGCAGAAACATAAACATAGCCCGGCAAGCCCACCCGCAGCGAGAGAAGCACTCGCACGCCCGGGCGCTCAATCACGCCGCCCTGCAGCACGAGCTCCCCGGCCGTGGCCTCGAGTCGAGCGGCGCGCTCTACACGGAGGTTTCGGGAGAAGTGCACGCGCCCCCAGGCCAGCGCAAACGAGGCAGCGGCGAGATCAGTAGCCTGACCCATGGGACGTTCCCGGCGGAAGGCCGTCAAAGCCGCATCGGCCCACGAAACGAGCTCCCCAGCGGGCTGAACGCCCAGCTCGACGAGACCGCGCAGGCCCATGAACGTTTTCTGGCTACGGAAGCGGGGGTTCACAGCATCCGTATCGCCCACAAGCTCGCGTCTGGATACACCGAACTGCAGCCCGATCACGGGAAGAACCCGGTCGCGTGCACTGACCATGACGCCGGCGTCGAGCCCAGCGTGGGCACTCACCACATGCCGTGCCGATGGAGCAGCAGGTACAACGGCAGACTCTCGCAGACCGATCACCGGTTCTTCATCAAGATTGGCGTCGGGAATGACGGCGTTATCGAATGTCGGCATCGCGTCGGATGCAGGCTCACTCTCGTCTGGGGCCGCGGACGGTGTCGCGTCCTCCGATGCTGTCGCCGGGGGCGCCGCGTCATCACGGGTCTGAGCCCAGCCCGAGGATACGGCCAGGCCCATGGCCAGGCCAACGGTCAACGTCGCGGTGAGCAGTGGGCGCATGGACCTATTCCGGGTGAAGGTCGCGCCGCTCGAGCAGCGCAACGGTTTCAAGGTGAGCGGTCTGCGGGAACATATCGACCGGCTGCACCGCGACCACCCGATAGGGACGCTCAGCACCAGCCAGCAGTACAAGGTCGCGCGCCAAAGACTCGGGATTGCAGCTGACCACGACAATCCTTCTGGCGTGCGTCGCAAGCAGGAGCGCACATGCACGAGGCCCGAGCCCGGCCCGCGGAGGATCTACGATGGCGACGTCAAAGTGGCGGTCCCCCAGCTGGGACTCCAGCAGATCGGCAGCGTCGCCCTGAAAAAACGAGGCGTTGGCGATGGCGTTCCGGTCAGCGTTCTGACGCGCATTCGCGACCGCCTCGGCGTTCAGCTCTACCCCGACGACCTCATCGGCAAATGGCGCCAGACAAAGTCCAATGGTCCCTGTTCCACAGTAGAGGTCCAACAGCTGCGGGCAGCGTTTTTCACGCGACAGACCCGCAAGTCGAAGGACGGTGGCGTAGAGCACCTGCGCCTGAGCAGGGTTGGGCTGAAAAAAGGCGCGTGGGTGGATCTCGAACGTCAGCGGCGAGGCTCCGGCGACGCGCAGCGTCTCCTCGATCACCGCCGGCCCCGCGATCCGACGGGGCTCGATTCGGGTGCGTTCGCCTCGGCGAGCGACGTGTTCGGTATGATACACCGAAAGGTGCACAATACCTGCGTGCGCGGCGACCTCCGCAACCGCCGCCGTCCATGCCTCAAGTGCCTGCTGAAGGGCAGCCTCCTGCCCTTCCTCTGGCGGCGCGGTGGTGAGCTCGAGCATCCACTGCGGGCGATCGAACGTGCACCGGACCGTGAGGGTTCGCAACAGACCCGTCGCTCGGGACGCCCTGAAAACCGGCAGGCCAGAGCGCGCAAACACGCGTTGAGTCGCGTGCGCGAACATCGACGCGGGCTCCGGCATGAGCCAGCAGTCCTGCAGTTGTGTGACCTCGTATTGCAGTCCTGCGGGGTGCAACCCAAGGCGAACGGAACCGTCGTCATCCTGGCCAAAAGAGAGCTCCAGCTTGTTTCGATAGCGCCAGGGCTCGCTCATGGACAGCAACGGCGGCACGTCCACGTGGTCAAAACCGGCCTGTCGCAGCAGCGTCTGCAGTCGCTCACGCTTGAACTGCAGCTGATGGACGTAGGCGATTTGCTGCAGGGTGCATCCACCACACCCGGTCTGGGTATCACGACGCATGCCTGCGTGTGCGCAGCGAACGGCCATACGCGCATCGCCCGAACGAACCAGACCCAGTGTACGGCCCACGAGGGCGCCTCGGCGCACGCGCCAGACCTCCACCTCGATGATGTCGCCGGGGACGGTGCCGTGGGCCTCCCAGTTGAACGAGCGCACGTGGCTGCCGTCGGGTAGCTGCACCTTCAGGTGGGCCACGCCGTAGCCGTCTGCCCCGAACGCGTGGACGTCGAGCAGAAAACGTTGCCCATCGCGGGGCAACCGCTCCAGCGCAACGGCGCCGTGGGTAGCGTCAATGGGATGGGTCATCAGTACAGCGCTCGCAGCGTGGTGCTCGGGTAATAATGCGCCAGAATGTCCTGCCATGGCATACCCCGTTCGGCCGCACCAATGGCACCGCTCTGGCACAGACCCACACCATGACCGAATCCGGCGCCAACAAAAGTGACCGCCGTGAGATTTCCGACGCTATTGCGGCTGATGTTCATCACAAAGAGTGCGCTGCGCAGCCCTCCTAGCGCGCGGCGTACGTTGAGTTCCCGCTCGATGACTCGTTCTCCTGACGTACCGACGACCCGCAGTCGCGTGATCCGTCCGCTGGGATCGCGCTCAATTACCTGCAGGTCGGTCACGTCTCCGACATCGGCCCGTAAACGCACCGTCGCGGTGACTTCGGCAGCCGTCATGCTCGTTTCCCATCGAAAATTGCGGCCCGAAGCAAACGACGAGATGTCCGAATAGGCGTCTGGTGAGCGGTCGAGAAATTCCCTGACCTCCTCTTCGCTGTTCAGTCCATCCTGCCACTCGGGGGCCACAACGACGGTGTCGGCCCGTGCGACGAGGTAGCTGCGCTGTTCTTCGCCCCAGGTGGTGGCGTTGCTGCCGGCAAAGCCGCCGTTGTTGGATGAGAAGTACGCCTTGATGATCTGGTCACCGTCGGTCAGCACCTGCCCACGTGTGTCGTGCACCGCAGCCGAGGTGCGCTCGTCCTCGATATTGATGCCGCGGTACACCTGACAGCGCTGGTCGGAGCACGTCATCCAGGGGTCGGCCAGGTGACGCACGCCCAGGTCGGTGAGCAGCTCGGAGCGGGCGGCGACGGCCTGCGCGCGCAACGCATCTTCGGGAGCCGAAGCGTAAATCTCGGAGGCTACGACGCCCTGCAAAAGCCGCTCGATGGTGGTCTCATTGCCAAGCGCCAGCGCACCGTTCCGATCCGCTGTAAAATAGAGGGAACCGACATAACTGCGGGTTTCAACGCCTTCGTTGCGCGTTCCAACATCAAAAGGCACGTCACGAACCGTAAAAACAGTGTCGGTATCGCCACGCACAAAGAGCAGGTCGCGGTGGGTAATGGTCATTCCGCCGGGCAGCCCGCTCATGACGAGGGTGCCGCCGGGGTAGCCGTCCAGCTCGGAGTGTACGCGGGTGTCCAGCCCGCGCTCATCGGTGAGAGTCTGCGCGAGCGTCTGCGCCTCATCGAGCGACAGGCCCGGGCTCACCGTCACCAGCGTCTTTCGCGTGTCGAAGCGCCGGCCCGACACGGCGAAGATGGAACCGACCTCGACCGTTCGCACGTCATATCCCTGCGACTCCCATTCGGTTCGAATCGCGGCGAGTCCGTCGCGTTGGGCAGGGGTCAGCTGTGCCACCACAACGCTGTGCACATAGGTGCCGGCCTGGCCGTCCTGCATCGTAACCGTGAACCACGTGTCGGCGGGCACGCGAACTTCGGGTCCTCCAGACCCCAACGGCATGACATCGACGGGCGTATCGGCCTGAAAGGTCATGGACGAGACCCCCTCGGCGAGCCCGATTTTGATGAGGGGCTCACCGCCCTGTGCGAAGCTCAGCTGCGGCGTGTACAGAATGGCCAGCCGGTCGGCCCGGCTCAGCTCGACCCCCTGAGCCAGCACTGACGCCGGAAGCGCCAATGTGCACAGGAGCACCACAAAATGGAGCGCTCCCTGAATCCGGGAGCCTGGACGGAGTGGCAGGGCGTTTGCCAGAGCAAGGCAGAGCAGGTTCAACATGCGGATTGGCATCAGGACATCGGCCCGGACTTCGGCCCCGGAGGTCGGCAGGCGGTGTAATACGGCAGAACACGGCAGGGTGCCGCACATGGGGACTGTGTAGTGGATTGTGCCGACAGTGCAACAAAGTGGCGTGGCACAGGTGATTGTGCATATAACGTGGCGGGTTTTCGGCTGTAACAGGGTGTGCGCCATGTGCGCTGTGATGCGTTTCTGTGTTCTTATTCTGACCGTCTGCATGGTCGTGGTGCTGCCGGCATCGGTGTACGCGCAGGGCACCGTCATGGTGCTCGGCGTGCACGGCGACGAGCCCAACGCGCTGGAACGAGGACGCCTGCACCGGGAAATGGCCGAGGCGGTGGGTTACTCAGGGGCCTATTTATTGGCGGACCAGTCGGACATGCCGCTGGACGAGGTAGCGCTGGTGATGGGGTGTGCGGCGCCCACGCCGGGATGTCTGGAGTCGTTCGCAGAGTTCACCGGCGTGGACTTTCTGTTGTACGGGGTCGTCATTCGCACCGATGTGGGGCAGTCCACGTTGCAGGCGATTCTTTTTCAGGCTTCCACACGCAGCGAGTATTTCAGGACCGAGATTCCGCTGCAGATGGCACGGGGCCCGCAATACGTGCCCACCCGCCTGGCAGGAGCCCTCGCCGGCGTTCCCGTGGTCGAGATTTCGTCGCCGCAGGCGGCCTATATTGTCGTCGATGGGTTGCAGCGGGGTGCGGCGCCCGTGCTGTTGATGGACCTTCAGCCTGGCACGCACGAGGTGATCGCGCGTTACGGCGACGGGACCATGGATCGCGGTCAGATTGTCGTGCCCGACACGGGATTCGTGAGCGTGGAGGTCAATCAGGCGGTGGCGACTTTGCGACGGGGCGATGCCGCCCGTCGCGCCCCTGTTGCCAGACGTGTTATCGGATGGTCGCTGCTGGCTCTGGCTGCCGGCGGGGCGACGGCGGGAGGCCTGCTAGCGAGTGACGCCAACCGCATCGAGACGCAGCTCGCCGGCGCAGCCACGCAACGTGAAGCATACGACCTCGCCGAGCGGGGTCGTTCGCTGACCCGTGGTGCGAATGTAGTGTTCGTTGCGAGCGGAGTGCTGCTGGCGACGGCCATTCCCCTTGTCGTGATTCAACCACGCGACAGCCGAGTGTCCGTGCGCGTGATGTCGGGTGGCCTGGCTGTCAGCTTCTGACCTTCACGAGCCATACGGCGGCGGCGAGGGAGACAGGGCGCCCGTCACGGACACGTGTTCGGCCATGACTACTCTGGCCGCCTAGAACATCGCGTTGGAGTTCTGCCGTGGAGCAGTCACCCCGCGACTGAAATTCAACGGTGGAGGATCAGCGGCCCTCTGCTGCAACAGCCTGCGCACACGCGGGTGAACGCGCGGCTCGGTGCGACGCAATCGCCCGCCGGGCAGAGGTGCCTCGGCCGCAGACCCTTCGACGACCTCACCCACACGGTTGTGCAAATTCAGAGGCTCTGCTGGCAGGGCGGCAGTTACGGCAGGCGCCGCGCCGCTACCCGGCTGCGCCACCGTGTCTGCACGCCGGTCAGACTCAAAATAGGTCAGTAACCAACCGCTCTGCCCCAGCTCGCGATACAGATAAATCGATCGACCGTTCGCATCGGCAGGTTCGATTTTGACGCCATGGGTGTAGCGGGTGATGGAGAAGCCGGGGTCTAGTTCACGGGCAAAGAAGGCCATCAGCTGGTCGTATTCCGCGTCGATCCCGTAGTGCAACGCCCCGGGCAGCTCTTCTTCCAGGCGAGCGCCCTCGGGGACCGGCAGTCCCCAGGCGTCCAGCGTACGCCGCAGCCCCGGGTCCTGAGCAGAAGCCGGGGGGGGAACGCTGGCCTCGGCCGGCGCTGACGCCTCAAAGGATGTGGATTCCCCAGCATGGCAATGCAGGCATAACGTGGACAAAGCGCCCACGAAGAGCCGTCTCAGATGGGCATGCATCATTCAAGCAACAGGGTCCACGAGGTGGTGTAGGCACGCGAGAATTCATTGATGGGCAAGTCGAACGACCGGGTAACGGCCGTAGCCGCGGGTGTTCCGGTCGCGTCCGTCTCAAAGCTCGACATGTTGACGACCAGCTGGATTTCGTCGGGCGAGCCGGTAGCCGTGGGAGACGAGATGGAGGTCTGCGAGAAGAGGTCGTCGTCGGGATCCAGTGGAACACAGACGGTCGCCTGAGTCAGGTCGAGCGAGTACAGGATGGTCTTGGGTGGAATGAAGCTGCCGGTCGAGGCATCCCAGTAGGGGACCGTATCGACACCTGTTGCCAGCGCACCGTCGGTGGCCACGTCTGAAGACTCCGGCAGGAAGAAGAAGTCTTCGGGGAAAGTGCCAACAGCACCGACAGGCCCCTCAGCGCCATAATCCGATTCATTGATAACGCTCTGGCGGTCGCCGTCATAATCAATGCCGTAAAGGCGGGCACCACCGATGTCGCACAGGTTGGCCTGGCTGGGAACAAAGGTAGCGAAGTAGGCGCGTTCATTGAAGATTCGAGGGCGAGCCGTCAGCTTCTCATACGGGTCAAGCTCGGCCGCCCAGTTCATGAACCCCTCGAACCGGTTGACGACGCCGGCCGAGAACACGGGGCGCTCGGTCAAACTAAGCACGTAGTTCTTGTCGGGACCCAGGTCGTCGAGTTGGTCCACGTTGCCCATGCCGTACACGACGATGGCTCTGCGGTCTGCGCCAAGCGATACCGTCGGACGAAACACCACCTGACCATACCGTGCATCGGGGTCGAAGTCGGGGTGCTGGCGCGGGTCAAAGAACAGGTCCACATGCCACTGGCTGGGGTTGGGCGACGACAGGTCGAGTCGATACAGGCGACCAGCCTGGTCGCCAAAGTAGGCGCGGCTGACAAGCGAGCCGTCTGCTCCGTTAAATACCGAAATGGAACCGCCGAGCGCCGACGGAAAAACTTCTGCGTTACCTGCAGCCGAGCGCATGGTGGCAAATCGACGAATGACACGACCGGTCTGCAAGTCCACGACATACACGACACGACCGACCGAAGAGTTGGCCGAGCTCCCAATCGGAGGCAGGCCACCGGTCAGAATCGCGACACCGCGTTCGCACCCCAGACCGGAGCCGTCGGGGCAGTTGGACGCGTCAAAACGCACAATGCCCAGCCCTGGCTCCGAGTAGGTCAGGCCCATCATGGGGTCGTGCTGACCATCGAGCTCCCACAAAAACCGTGGATTGACAGGGTCCGTCACATCAAGCGCCAGATAACCTCGGCCGCCTTCGCGGTACCCGGTCACAAGCACGCTGCCCCAGGTGGATTCCAGGGTTCCGGTGTTGTCGATGCGCCTATCAAAGACGATGTCCTGCACGACCGGCGTACCATCCAGCATGAACGTGTGCCCGGGAGCGATCCACTCCGCGATGCGCGGCCCGAACGACGGGGGAAGAAAGGCCCAGAGTTCCTTCATGGTGAGCGCATCGAAGGCGTGCAGCAGGCCATCATTGGTGCCCACGTACACCACGGAATCGCGAGGTGAACCGTCGGCTTCGGCGGTATCTTCGGCGAACTGCAGGTAGCTGGGTGAGCTGTTGGGCCCGACAATCGGTGGACCCAGAACCGCGGGCGACGAATGAAAAATGTCAGCGAGCGAGCTCAGGCGATCGCGCAGGTAGCGGCCGGTGACAGGGTCACGCTTCACGTTGGCCGGCAGGTAGTCATCGAGCACCTGCGCATAGTCCACACCGTCGTTCTGCACCGCACCATTCCGAATTTCGGTGAGCGTTTCTCCCCGCAGCCAGCGCATGAAAAACCGAGCCTGTGCGTCATCAACAGCGCCAAACTGCGCCTCGTTGGCGTCGGCGAGCGGCAGGTCCATGTTCACCATGCAGCTGCCGGGCCGGTCCGTGTCTTCCGGGAACGTGCTGGTTGGCAAAGCTTCGGAGCCATCCAGAAGGTTTGCACAGGCGTCAAGCTGCGCAGCGACGGCCGAGAAATTCACACCAGTGGGGTCGACGCTGCCGACGCAGGCCTGCGCGAGTTCAACCGTGGAGAGGCCGAACACCGGGTTGGGTTCTGTGAACGACGTGGAGGTGAACAACGACGCCGATGGATTGCCAACCTTGGACAGGGCGCAGCTGTGAATACCGGGCGAAGCGGTCAGCAGGACGCGGTCATCCGGGTCACGATTATCCAGAACCTGAGCCGCCGACAACACGTTGGGACGTGTTACGAGGTCACCATCGCCATCGCAGACCCGGGCAGATTGCCGCAGGTCGCCCGACCAGTAGCGAGAGTCCCGGTCGATATTAAAGCGCGCATTGAGGGTGTACTGCCCCTGTTCGCTCGTGGACAGTACGTTGTACGTCGCGGGACGGGTACGACCCGTCGAGGCAGCAGCCAGCTGCGACAGAATGTCACCCAGCTCAAAGATCAGATCTCGGCTGTTGTCGGCGTACCGTACCGGATTGGCCTGCGTACGACCCGCGTCAGCGATCGCCTGCAGGCGTTCCTGCGGCGTTCGACCATCAAAAGACTCCAGCTCTGCCGAGATATTGAAACCGATGACGTACGTCTCGATGCCTTCTGCCAGCAAGGCAGAGGCGTAATACTCCGAGCTGCGATACCAGTACCCCTCGCAACCTGCGGGGAACGGCTCGCTCGGGTCGGCCACTCCGCGGCGCGTACACTCGTCGAACGATGGCACACCGTCGGTGATGAGAATCACCGAACGACGACGACAATCGCCGTACTGATCGGTCAGGCCACGCGCATAATCGAACGCGCCCACGTCCGTGTTTACGGGGTCGTTCTCACGGTACCAGCTGTAGTAGTCGCCATCATCGCCGCCCACGTAGAAGGTCAGGGCATCCTCGAGCATGGAGCCAAGGGGCGTACTCCAGTACGGCACGACGTTGAGCAGGGCCAGCTGCACGCCGTTGTTGATCGCCTGCCTGCGTGTTGCCGTATCATCAGCGGGGTCGACGGGTGCGATGGAACCGCCTTCGACGTCCGTTCCCGGACGGCGAGCACCAAGGTTCCAGCAGCTCGTGTCATTGGCGCACGCGCCAGGGTTCAGACCCGGCGCAGGGCTAAAGCCATCGTGGCCGTAAGAGTACATGCCCCGGGTGGTCGCTGCCGGATCCCGAAAGCTGTCGAACGCCATGAACCCGAAATTCAACAACGATCCATACAGGTCCAGAAGACCGTCGGGTCGCTGACGGAAGTCCGTGGGTGGAGCAGGTACCCCGCCCAGCGTGGTCGTGGTTCCTGCAGCGAGGCGATAGCACATTTGTGCTTCGGTGCGACCCGCCTGATACGAACACGCGATGGAGTGACGAATGCCCTGCGGAGGACTGGTGGACAGCTGGTCCAGCCGATCGCTGTCCTGATCGCGATTGTCGCAAAGCGGGAAGTAGTTCTGAATCGTACCCGTCAGCGCTTCGAGCGCCTCGTGATAGCGTGACCGAAAGAACTCGCACGCACCCACAGCAGTGTTGCAATAGAGACCGGCCGCGCAGTCCGCGTTGCTCGTGCAGGCGACCGCATAGGTCGTGTATTCGCTCGCCGAAGACAGACACCGTGGGTAGGTGTCCTCGGCGTCCAGCCACTCCATCGAGCCGCTGGTATCAAACAGGATCAATACGGCGGGGGTCGCGTTGACACCCGCTTCGATGACCTGCGCGTGACCAGCGCCGGAGACCAGACAGACGATGGAGCCAAGCAGCAAAGAGAGTGCGTCTCGTAGCAGTTGCCGATTCATAACGACCCCGCATTTGCACAGATAACAGAGTTCAGAAAAGGACCGACCGTTACGTAGCCACTGGCACGCCGGACGATATCGGTGCGTACGTCCTGCCCCTCCAGAAAGTTGGCGGCGGAACGACCCGGAATGTTCATGACCCCTCGGGCTTCAATGCGCATGCGAATATGGCACGGCTGATCGGAGCCAGCCGAGCCGGACCCGCCCGCCTCATAGCCTGCCTCATCAGAGGCCAGTCGATTGTCGCTCAGCAGCACCTCGAAGCGCGGCTGGTTGTCCCGGCGGCCAAAATCGCCCGTACGGTAAAAGGCCGATGCCTGATTGCAGAACGTCGTGCCATCCCACCGGGCCGTGACTGGCGTTGTACGGGCCGAAGTTTCCTGCTGAATGACCGTCATGGGCGCCAGGTAGCGCTCGGGTGCGCACGCCAGCTCTTCGACGACCCCGTTTACGGCCAGCTCAGCCACATAGTTGGCCTGCCGATTGATGTTGAAGGTCGAAGCCGTCAACGTCGCGGTGGTCGCACGATTCAGGGCAACCAGTCCAAGCCCGGTGAGCGCGAAAATCACCACCAGAGACAGAATGATCACGCTTCCACGCTGCGAGCGGGATACATGTCCGGCAGAGAGAGGATGTTGGTTCTTCATGATGGCCTCCTCAGTCCGCCAGGCCGAAGTTGGTGAGTTCCACTTCGGCACGAATAGTGAGAACACGCGTAAACTCGTCGGTGGCGATGGGCTCGCCCGCCCCCGAGTACTCCACCACCTCTACACGGTCGCGAAGGCCGTTCGTGACGCCCGAGCCTTCGAGACCCGCGATAGGATTCTGAAGGCGGCTGGACAGCTGCACGTGCGCAAAGCGAACCAGCTCGGGCCGCGATGTGGTCGTACCAGCCAGATTCCTGGGGTCCGTTGTGCCCCGGTCGTCGTTGACAGCCGAGTCGAGCGTCATGTTGGTGAGTGGCTGCCCGACCAGACCCTGACGTTCATCAAACCAGATCTGGAAGTCCACGATGTTCGAGCCGACGACAATTCGGTCGAGCACGGTGCCATCATAGGTCTGCTCTTCGCGCACCAGAACGGTGGTGTTGGGGTTCTCGGGGTCGCGCGCAATGTAGTAACGAACCGAGTGCAACGGCACCACGCGTCGTCCTGGTGACCAGGGGCTCCCGAAGTCACAGCGTACGCCGGCAAAGTCGGTCACGGTGTCTCGAATGGGCACGCGCAGCACGTCGGCCTGCCCGGGCACCGCTGACGCAGGGGAGCTGACCACCGAGCGAACGAATTGAACGGCGTCGTTGCGTGAGTACACCGCGAGGATCGACCCTGCGAAAATCGGAGAGGCGATCGCGCTGACCTCGGCCTCGGTGAGCGCGGCACCACCTCCAAAACCATGTTGTACCCGGAGCTCCGTGGGCTGAGTGAGCAGCACGGGATACGACTGCTCGGCACGATAGGCGCCGAACAGCACCAGCTCGTCGGGCGCACGGGCCTTCCCACCCACCATCATGATCGCCGTTTCACCATTGATCGTCGTGGGCGGCACCCAGGTGTTGGCGTCATCGACAACGCGAAGTGCCTGCAACACGGTGCCTGCCGGAGACCCACACACCTGAATGCCGTTCGGATACGTCTCGAGCTGTGCGTTGGGGATCGTGAGAAACGAAGCACGGCGCAGGTCACTCTTGATGAGGTCCATGGCGAAGTTGAGCTGGTCGGTCGCCTGCGTCGCGTCGTTCTGAATCTGAAAGGTCCGCGACGAGTTCTGCGACACCGCAAATACGGCCAGCAGCACGATCGACGAAAGGACGACCGACACCAGAATCTCGGTCAGCGTAAAGCCACGCTGCGCGCTGTGGCGTATGTGCACGTGCGTGTGGTTCATTGCGGCATCCTCACTGGTCCGGTCGCCCGAACCTCATAAAAGTCGCGAAGAAGCACAGCATCATTCAGCGCGGTCAGCCGAGAGCAGTCGTTTCGCAGCGCCTGTTCACCCGCGCGGTTGCGTGGCCAGCGCACCATTACCGTCACGCGGGCGAACGTGGGACCACGGAGCCAGTCTGCCAGATAATTCAGACAGTACTTGCTGTTACGGCCGCTATAATCGTTCCAGCGCGCGGCATCATCCTGCGCCAGACCCATATCGTTCCACGTGGGCTGACGACCGCCCGCCACGCCCACGGGCCGCGGCGGGAAGGCCCACGTGTCGGTGATGGTCGTTCCCATCGCGCCGTTCAACCAGGCGCCGGCGCCATAGTCACCCGGGTCACCCGACTGGCCCCACATCAGCGCATCCCGCTGAATGCGCTCCAGCGTGGTTTCGGCGAGCTCGGTCGCAGCGCGAAGGTCGTAGCTGGCGCGGTTGGTCTGAATGGCAGTGGCCTGCATGGCGAAGACCGCCAACAGTCCGACCGTCATCAGCAGAACGCCAATCAGCACCTCCAGAACCGTGAAACCCCGCCCGGTGTTCCGCACAGAACGGGCAGCCCGGCTGTGGGTATGCGCGGTCGTCAATATGGGTGTACGCTGCATAAAGTGCCTCATTACCGCTATCAGGGCAGCCTGAATTCAGGCGCCAGCACTTCGGAAAGACCGTTGAAGTTCGCCGCCAGCGTCATGCGGTAGGGAGTCTCGGCGCACACCCCCTCGCCGCAGGTCAGCGGCAGCAGCTCAATGTAGCCGCGGCCTCCCAGTCCGCTTACGTCCAGTGGTGCCAACGGCCGTCCCGTGCCGGCGTCCACGATGCGACCTGTCGGAAGAAAGCACAGGCGAAGGTTGACGCCCGCCGCCGGCTCCACCCGCATGATCGCAACATTGCGCGTCTGCCGGCTGTTCGCCGTCGGGTCCATGATCCACTGACCCGCAGGAGCCGCCGTGCCCGGCACACCATTGCACAGGTTGTTCGCGCTCTCGAACCACCGCACCAGCGAAGCCGCTTCGGTTCCACCCGCCGTGAACTCGACAACGACCGCGCGGCTCTGAGTGAGCGCGCGCGCCCGAGACTCCTGAATCAAATCAGACAGCTGCGAAGCCACATACCGCACGTTTCGACCATCGTTCTGGCGCCCGAGCGCCGCTACGCCCACCATCGCCAGAATCGACATCAACGTCATCGCCACCATCAGCTCCACTATCGTGAAGCCCGTGTCCGGCCTGTGCCGTAGGGGTGATGTGTCTCGCATGCTGCCTCGCTCGTTGCGGCCAAACCGCTGTTCCTGATTCCGGTGTACGCAAGCCCCGTGCCACGTGCCTGCAACCCAAGACCAATCACCAGATCCACAATGGTATCAGAACTTTACACACTCCCTTCTCCCACTGACTCCGCAGTGCGGGTCACAAGCCTGACTTCGCACTGCAAACTTTGCGTAGCATCCGCGAACCTTCGTTGTAACCATTCACCGTCCATGGGATAACGCGCCAACTTCCCGCGATCCTGCTGCACCTCATGCCGTCTCTACGACTCCAGCGGATACTGCTGCTCGCGCTTCTGGCGCTCGCAGGCCTCTTACCGCTACCTGACACGAATGCGGCTTACGCACAGGCCTCGACCGCCTTCCGCTCTAACACAGCCGTCTCGGCCCAGCAATTTCGCGGGACCACCGGGAACATCTCCCGTCGGACGGTCGACGAACGGCTGCAAACCACCGTCGTGTCGGCTAACCATCGACTGCAAGCCTTTGTTTCTGCACGGTTTCGCTTCGACCACGCAGCCGCTGCCGCTCCCGATTGGCCTCTCGGCGACGAGCGCCAGCTGGAGCCTTCCCTGGAATCCGTCTGGCTAACTTGGCGACCCGTTCAGGCCATCTCACTGCGCGCAGGCAGGCAGGACCTGCTGGACTCTCACCTGCCCGCTCGCATTGATGGGGCCCGACTCGACCTCGAGTTGCCGGCCCACCTGCGGCTCAGCCTCGTCGCCGGGCTACGAACCGACTCCCTGCGCCGGCGTGTCGACGACCCCGCATTTGACCTTGACCATGACCCCGAGACGTCTGCTCAGGCCGGTGCCGGCAACCTGCTCGCCGAAGTACAGCTCGCGTGGACAAGACCCCTCGCTGCCTTCCAGATGGTCGTGCGTGACGAACGCGCCGTGCGCGACCACCTGCTCTTTGGCCGCCGCATCGGCGCCAACCTGCGACTTGGACGGCTCGGTGCGACGCACATCAACACCCTCTACAGACAACACCTGCTCTTGCATCTACCCGAAAAAGCACAGCTTTCAGCCCTTGTTCCTCTCAAAACCGGGCGACGTATTGAGGTCGGTGCCGCGCTCGACCGCGTCATCCTGCCGTTCGATTCGCCCTTCATCATCTTTGGAACCGGCGCATCGGCAGACGCCTTCGTCACCTTCGATCAGCGCTCCGGGTCAGGCCATCGATTCGCCGGCGCGCTGCTCGCTCGCACCACCACCACCGACCCCACTGCCCTACCCTGGCGCCAGGACGCCCGCGTTCTGCTCGGAGCACGTACCTCGGCCTCGGGCAACGCCCTGCAAAACCGCATGGTCTGGGACACCACCGCACAGTTCTTCGCCGCCCCCGATGGCGTGCACCAGCGCGTTCAGCTCGGCGGGGGAACCGCCTGGGCGCTCCGGCGTGGTCCCGACCTGCAGGCCCGTATTCAGGCGCAATATGCTTTCGACGATCGCGCGGGGCTTACGCGACGTCAGTGGGGCCTGTGGTCGCTCGCGGGAGCGCGTTTTCGTATTTCGGACTTCATGCGCGTTGACGTGGTGGCTCAGGCGGGCGTGGATAACGGCGCCCGCGTCTCTGCGCGAAGCCTCGTGCTCGCCGACATCCTGCTCCCCGGATACCAACCGTGAATCAGCCGCTCGCCTCTTCGTTCGCGGCCGTTGCGACGCTCACGGGCATGCTGCTGCTGGCCTTGCTGACGCGCGCGCAGCCTTTGCGTACCGGACAGGAACCGCCGGAGCCGTTCCGGGGGATATTCCAGAGTCCCTCATGGAATCAGAGAGTTACAGCACCCGAGAGCCACTCCGCAAATTTTGCATACACCCATGGCACAGCCCTTCATACCGATGAACAGGACTGTGCATCGTGCCACACCGAGACCTTCTGCACCGACTGTCACGTCGGCCTGACGGCCCCCATCGCCATTCACCCGCCTGGCTTTCTGTCGCTGCACGGCCCCGAGGCGCTGGCACGCGCGACTGATTGTGCCTCGTGCCACACGACCTCGCGCTTCTGCGCGGAGTGCCATCAACAATCCGACCTGACGACCGTGCCCGGCTCCGCCCCACCTCCGGGCTTTCAGGCGCACCCTCCAGACTGGCTGGATGCCACGTCGGCATGGTCGCATGGACCCGAAGCGCGCGCCAATCTGCTGTCCTGCATGTCGTGTCATACCGGCAGCGACTGCGCCGATTGCCACGTGACCGTGAACCCGCACGGGCCCGGCTTTGAAAGGCAGTGCCGTATCCTGCTGGACTCAGGCTCACCGGTTTGCGCCGACTGCCACACGGGGCAGGCGACGCTTCCGCTGGAGCAGTTGCCTTCGCATCCCGCATGTCAGCGCTGAACGTTCGGTGGCCGCACAACACTTGCATCCGGCACGGGACTGCTTCAATACCGGCCCGCTCTCCCCCGCATGAAGGACGCCCTCCATGTCTGATACTGTGCACGGTCCTGGATACGCCGCCTGGCGGTCGCTCGCGGAAGCTGACCTCAAGGGCGCTGCGTTCGATAAACGCCTTGTGTCTCAGACACTTGAGGGTTTGCGTGTCGAACCTCTCTACGATACGGCGACGCAGACCGCGCCGCTGCCTCTGGCAGCCGCGCCCGGGTTCCGACCGGGAACCATCGTCATGGCGTCACCCGAAGCGATGCAGCACGTTCAGGACGACGTGCAGGGCGGCAGTCTGGCTCTGTTGCTGTGCGAGCCCGGCATGCGGCTGGGTTGCGCGGCCGCTCCCAACGCAGCCGAGACGCTGGATGATCTGGCCACCGCCGGGCTTGAGGCCGGTTTGACGGCGTCGTTTGAGGTGCGTGCACCGCTCGGGATTGATCTGGCGCGCGCCTTCCTGCTGGTGCACGGCTCCGAGGGGCTTGCCGGCAGGTTCAGCGGTTCATTCTCGGTCGATCCGCTGACCGATGCGCTGGAGCTGGGCGCGTCGTTTGATCCCGCGCCGTGGCTGGGTACCGCCATCGACCTGGCGCGCGCGGTCACCGACGCCGCTCCCGACGCCCGCGTGCTCATGGCGTCCACGCATCGCCTGCACGACGCAGGCGCCGACCCGGTGCTTGAGTTGACCACCGCACTGGCCAGTGGTCTGGCCTGGCTGCGCGCGGGTGAGCGCAGCTCACTGGATGCCGCTCGCGTTCACGCATCGCTGACCTTTCGCATGGCATCCGGTCGCGACTTTGTCCTGGAGGTCTGCAAATTCCGCGCGCTGCGTACCGCATGGGCGCGCCTGCTCGAGCTGGCCGGCGCCGACGCGTCGATTCCCGCGGTCGTCGAAGCGGTGACTTCGCGGCGCACATGCACGCGTCTGGATGTATATAATGGCATGGTTCGCGGCACGATCGAAGCCGCCGCTGCTGCCATCGGAACGGCGGACCGTGTGTTTGTCACGCCCTATGACGATGGTCTGGTCGAGGAGGCTTCGGCGGTAGCGCGACGACTGGCTCGTAACACCGCTCTGGTGGCCGCATACGAGTCGCATCTGGGCCATGTCGCCGACCCCGCCGCCGGGGCCTGGACTTTCGAGACGCTGACCGATCAGCTGGCCACGCTGGCATGGGAATGGCTCGGCGAGCTGGAAGCGGTCGGTGGTCTGGACTCGACCGCTGGTCAGGACTGGGTGCGAGCGCGCCTCGCCGGGCAGGTGGCTGCGCGCGAGTCTGCCATCCGCCGGCGGAGCTACCCGATCATTGGGGCCGGCGACTTTGCGCTTGGCACCGAAGAGTTGCTGGGCATGCGTGATGTGCCTGGCGCCGGGGCACTGTCTGTTCGCCACGATGACGACGTGTGGCTGCAGCTGCGCAAACGAGCCGCGTCGCTGGGCCGACGGGCGAGCGTTCAGGTGGTGGTGCTCGGCGCGCTGGACGACGTGCGCGCTCGACTTTCATGGACGCGCACCGCGCTGGCTGCGGGCGGTCTGGCGGTGGAGGAGCATGCGTGGCCGAGCTCCGACGCGCCGTTTCCGAGTCTTGCTGCCGGAAGCATTACCCTGTTGTGCGGCTCCGACCCGACCTGGTTGGACCTTGCGCTCTCGGCAGCTGAACAGGTCGCGGGGCAGGCCAGCAGGGTGCTGTTGGCGGGCCGCCCCAGGGAAGATGCTACGCTGCGACAGGCGGGTGTGCATGACTTCCTGTTCGTCGGCGTGGACCTGGTGACAGTACTCTCGGGCGTGATGGACACTCTGGAGGCGGTATGACGACGATTCCTGACCCCCGGAAAGCTGGCTACCGCCGCGTCGCGCTTCCGTTTGCAGACCCGACCGCACACGCTGACGCTGACTTTCTGACTCCTGAAGGGATTCGCATCGGCCGGTTTACGTCTCCCGACGAGGTGAGCGCCGACCGCGACCTGAGCAGCGACTGGCCGGGCATGGCGCCGTTCACGCGTGGCCCGTACAGCACGATGTACGCGGTGCAGCCGTGGACTGTGCGGCAATATGCCGGGTTCTCGACCGCCGAGGAGAGCAACGCGTTTTATCGACGCAATCTGGCAGCCGGTCAGAAGGGCCTGTCCATCGCGTTCGATCTGGCCACGCATCGCGGGTACGACAGTGATCACCCACGGGTCGTCGGCGACGTGGGTATGGCGGGGGTCGCCATCGACAGCATCGAGGACATGCGCATCCTGTTCAGCGGCATTCCGCTGAAAGAGATGAGCGTCTCCATGACCATGAACGGGGCCGTCATCCCGGTTCTGGCGCTCTATATTGTGGCAGGGCTCGAACAGGGTGCGCGGCTCGACGAGCTGAGCGGGACCATTCAGAACGATATTCTGAAAGAATTCATGGTGCGAAATACCTATATTTATCCGCCC